>Ga0209399_10000807_pt1 | contig 17727 bp, 19 predicted proteins | sample OV2TP3_FD_184130 | JGI IMG/M metagenome (GOLD analysis project Ga0209399, IMG submission 184130) | Hot spring microbial communities from Beatty, Nevada to study Microbial Dark Matter (Phase II) - OV2 TP3 (SPAdes) (version 3) | ecosystem: Environmental > Aquatic > Thermal springs > Hot (42-90C) ... | reverse complement strand
TCGACCCCTTCGCCCGCCAGCCCCCGTGGGTGCGGATCATACCACCAAAGGGCGCATTGGCCACAGCGATCTCAGGCGTTGGCGGCGCCGATCCGACGGCTATCGGCCCGGTTGCTATCGCCTGTCGGCGGCCAACGGATTTCGACCCGGCACGATGCGCCGGTAGGTGAGCGCCTCCGCAATATGCAGCCGGCTGAGGCCGGCGTCGTCCGGCGCCGCGCCGTCGAGATCGGCGAGGGTGCGCGCCACCCGGAGCACCCGGTGATAGCCGCGCGCCGACAGGCCCAGCCGCTCAGAGGCCTCGACCAGCAGCTTGCGCCCGGCGGCGTCGGGCTGGGCGACCGCGTCCAAGAGCTTGCCGTCGGCCTCGGCGTTGGTGCGGATCGTCTTGTCGCCGCCGCGGCCGGCATAGCGCTCTCTCTGGATGTCACGTGCCGCCGCGACGCGGGCGGCAATGGCGGCCGAGTTCTCGGTCGGCGGCGGCAGGTCCAAATCCGCCGGGTTGACGGCCGGAACGTCGACATGAAGATCGATGCGGTCGAAAAGCGGCCCCGAGATCTTGGATTGGTACTCCTGGGCGCACTTCGGCGCCCGCGTGCACGCCTGCGCCGGGTCGTCGAGGTAGCCGCACCGGCACGGGTTCATGGCGGCCACCATCTGGATGCGTGCCGGATAGGTGACGTGCGCGTTGGCCCGCGCGACGGCGGCGCGCCCGGTCTCCAGCGGCTGGCGCAGCGCCTCGAGCACGCCCCGTTGAAACTCCGGCAGCTCGTCGAGGAACAACACGCCCAAGTGCGCCAGCGACACTTCGCCCGGCCGCGCCCGCTGCCCGCCGCCGACCAGCGCCGCCATGGAGGCCGAATGGTGCGGGTCGCGGAACGGCCGCACGCGGGTCAGCCCGCCGTCGGCAAGCTCGCCGGCCAGGCTCCGGATCATGCTGATCTCCAGCACCTCGCCGGCGTCCAGCGGCGGCAGCAGGCCGGGCAGGCGCTGGGCCAGCATCGACTTGCCGGCTCCCGGCGGGCCGATCATCAGCAGGTTGTGGCCGCCGGCGGCGGCGATCTCGACCGCCCGCTTGGCGGACTCCTGGCCCTTGATGTCGGCCATGTCCGGGTATGCCGGCGCGGTATCGTCGAGCCGCGCCTCCGGCGGCGTCAGCACTTGCGTGCCCTTGAAGTGGTTGATGAGCGCGAGCAGGTTCTTCGGCGCCAACACCTCGACCTCGCCGGCCCACGCTGCCTCGGAGCCTTGCGAGGCCGGGCACACCAGGCCGCGGCCGCAGGCGTTGGCGTGGATGGCGGCCGGCAGGACGCCCGCCACCCGCGTCAGGCGGCCGTCCAACGCCAGCTCGCCGAGCGCCGTATAGGCTTCCAGCTCGTCCGCCGGCACCACCCCCATGGCGGCGAGCAGCCCGAGCGCGATCGGCAAATCGAAATGACTGCCTTCCTTGACCAGATCGGCGGGCGCCAGATTGACGGTGATGCGCTTGGCGGGAAGCGCCAGGCCCATGGCATTGAGCGCCGCCCGCACCCTCTCGCGGCTTTCGGCCACCGCCTTGTCGGGCAGCCCGACGATGGTGAACGCCGGCAGGCCGGCCGAGGTCTGCACCTGCACGTCGACGTCGAGCACCTCGATGCCCTGGAACGCCACCGTCGCCACCCGCGCAACCACCGGCAGCCTCTTCTCCCATGAAACCCGCGCCGATTGTAGTGGCCGGCTTATCGGCGCGCCACGGCAGATTTCACCACCGTCGCCGGACCACGAGGGCGTCAGCGGTTGGCGGCGGCGATGCGGCGCATCAGCTTGGCGAGGCGGGCGGTCTCGCGGTCGTCGAGATGATCGAGGAAACACGCCCGGAGCGCGTCGTGATAGACCGGCCACATGCTCCGCATCAAGGCGCGCCCCGCCGGCGTGATGACGGCGAACGCGCCGCGGGCGTCGTCGGCGCAGGCCTCCCGCGTCACCAGGCGTTGCGTTTCGAGCCGATCGATCAGGCGGCTGACGTTGGACTTCGAGAGCAGCACCCTGCCGCCGACCTCATTGAGGCGCAGCCGGCCTTCCGGCGCCCGCCGGAGCTCGATCAGCACGTCGTACCAGGCGAGCGGCGGCAGGCCGCGGGCCTTCAGCGCCGCCTCGACGCCCTCCAGCGCCTGGCGGACGGCGCGGATGGTGCCGGCCCAGGCGCCTAGCTCGGCGTCGGTGAGCTTTTTCGCGGCCATCGCGCAGCCTAGGCGATTTTAGTTGCAAGTGCAACCAAAATCCGGTACCAGAGGATAGTTGCAAACGCAACCATTAACTTCTGAGCAAGGAGACTCCCGATGCCCAATATCACCCGCGACGCCGTCAAGCGGCATCTCGACAACGGCGATTCCATCGTCCTGGTCGAGGCCCTGCCGGCCAAGTATTACAATGAGGCCCACCTGCCGGGCGCGCTGCAGATCAACCACGACGAGGTGGCGGCCAAGGCGCCCAAGCTACTGCCGGACAAGGCGGCCAGGATCGTCGTCTACTGCGCCAACGCCGAGTGCCGGAACTCCGCCAAGGCGGCCGGCGCGCTGGCGGCGCTCGGCTACACCGACGTGCACGAGTACGTGGACGGCAAGGCCGACTGGCGGGCGGCCGGGTTGCCGACCGTCGGCGCCGCCTGAACGCCGCCGCCGAAGCGGGGCCGCCGGATCAGCGGCGGCCCTTCTTGGCGCCGGCTTTCACCCGCCTCTCGATGGCGTCCCAGATGTCGGCCTCGAGCGTGACGCCGTCGAAGCGGTTGATCTCCTGGATGCCGGTCGGCGAGGTGACGTTGATCTCGGTGAGATAATCGCCGATGACGTCGATGCCGACGAAGATCAGCCCGCGCGCCTTCAAGTCCGGCCCGATGGCGGCGCAGATTTCCTTGTCGCGCGGCGTCAACGTCGCCTTCATCGGCCGCGCGCCGACGTGCAGGTTGGCGCGCGCCTCGCCCTTCGCCGGCACCCGGTTGATGACGCCCGCCGCCTTGCCGTCGATCAGGACGATGCGTCGATCGCCCCGGCGCACCTCCGACAGGTATTTCTGGGCGACGATCGGCTCGCGGTAGAACTGGGTGAACATTTCGAGCAGCGCGTTCAGGTTCTCGTCCCCCGGCGCCACGTGGAAGACGCCGGCGCCGCCGTTGCCGTAAAGCGGCTTCAGGATGATGTCCTTGTGGCGCTTGCGGAAAGCGAGGATCGGCGCCCGCTCGCTGGAGATTAGCGTCGGCGGCATCAGCTTCGCGAAACGCGTCACGTAGAGCTTCTCCGGGGCGTTGCGCACCTCCGCCGGGTCGTTGACCACCAATGTGCGCGGGTGCACGTGCTCCAGGAGATGCGTGGTGGTGATGTAGCCCATGTCGAACGGCGGGTCCTGGCGCAGCAGCACCACGTCCATCGTCGCCAGGTCGATGGTCCTGGGCTGGCCGAGCGTGTAGTGGTCGCCGCGCTTCCGCCGCACCGTCATCGGCTCGGCGGTCGCCGTCAGCCTGCCGCCGGCGAACGCCAGTTGCCGGGGCTGGTAATGATAGAGGACGTGGCCCCGCTTCTGCGCCTCGAGGGCGAGCACGAACGTCGAGTCGGCGTCGATGTTGACGGACCGGATGTGGTCCATCTGGATCGCCACCTTCAGCGGCTTTCTGGGCATCGGGTCGGTGTCCTCACCAATCGGCCGTCGCGCTCAGTTGAGCCGCGTGCGCAATTCCTGCAGCAGCATCGAGGTGTTGTAGCGCGCCCGGTCGCCGCCGCTTTGGCGCATGTATTCTTCGAGCGCCGCCACCGCGTCCTTGACGTGGTCGAGGCGCGCGTGCAGCAGCCCGGCCTCGCGCCACAATTCCGTCGCCTCCGGCGCGAACAGCACCATCGACTCGATGATTTCCAGCGCCTCGTACAGCCGCTCGCCGCGCAGCAGCCGCGTCTTGATGTTGCCCTGCAGGCGCAGCAGCATGTCGCGGTTCGTCATCTCGCGGTAATGGCCGGGCGTCAACTCGACGTGGTTGCCGGCGACCGCCTTGAACATGTCGCGCATGTCGCGCGCCGTCAGCACGCGGCCGCCGCCGAACGGATCCAGGATGCGGCGCTGGCCCCCGGCGGCGATCCGGACCAAAAACCGCCCGGGGAAGTCGAGCCCCGCCATCGGCCAGCCAAGGGCGCGCGCCGCGTGGATGAACAGGATGCCGATGACGATCGGCAGGCCAGCGCGGCTGTCGATCACCCGCATCAGGTTGGCGGCCTCGAGGTCGTCGAACACGGATTCCGTGCCGCCGTAACCGTACTTGCGGACGATCACCTGCACCAAAGCCTCGATGCGCAAGCTCAACGGCGCCTCCGGCTGGGCGCCGCCGGCGTAGGCGCGCACGTCCGCCACCAGCCGCTCCAGGTGCCGCCGGTAGGGATCGAGCGGCACTCCCGGCCGATCGGCGGCGGCCAGGGTCAGCGCCGCCTCGGCGAGGTCGATGTCGCGGTCGGGCAACCGGCCGATGCCGACCAGCCGCGTGCGGATGTCCGCCGGCAGCCTCACGATACGCCCTTCTTGACGCGCACGTGGCTGATGATCTGGCGCACGTAGTTGATGCCGCGGGCGTGGGCGATGACGCGGTCGAGCTCGTCCTGGTTTTGGGCGATGCCGATCAGGTAGACGATGCCGTTGACCGTCTCGATCGAATAATTGATGGCGAGAATCTGCTTATCCAGCGTCATCCTCGACTGCAACTGGGTGGTGATCCACGAGTCCTTCGCCAGATCCCGCAGGTTCGACGCGCGAAGCTGGATCTCGTTGATGACGTCCTTCACGCCCTCGGTCTTCCACGCCATCTGGGCGGCGTTGGCGCGCATCGCCTCGGTGGCGAGCGTGCCGGTCAGCAGCACGCGGCCTTCGTAGACCTCGACGCCGACGCCGGCGACGTACGCCTCGCCGGCATTGAGCAGCTCCGTGCGCACCTTGGTCGCCGTCGCCAAGTCGCGGGCGACGCCCTGCACGCCGCGCTCCTGGTAGGCGGCGGTGCCGACGGCGGCGCCGGCGCCGACCACCGCGCCCGCGCAAGCCCCGAGGGTGCCGGCGAGCGCGCCGGCGACGACGCCGACGACCAGCGCTCGCGCTGCCGCGCGGCGGAATCGGGTGACGGCGTCGGTCGGGATCATCGGTGTCGGCCTCATGGGGCGGCTGCGCGGGCGGCGAATCGCCATTTTAAGGTCCAAGGCGACTCGCTTAAAGGGCTTGTTTCCCGCCCCCGCCGTGAGCGTTCGCCGACTCACGCTTCCGGCCGCCAGGCATCGGCGACGTGCACCGGCAGCCGCCACGGCCGCACCAGCATCACGTCGAAACGCTGGTCGAGCGCGGCCAAGCCGGGATGCGCCTGAACGAACGCCACGGCGGCGCGGGCGATGCGGCCGGTCTGCCGCGCCCTCAGCGCTTCGGCGGCTGTGTCCAGGTCCCGCCGCGCCTTGACCTCGACGAACGCGAGGACGCGGCCGCGCCTGGCGACGATGTCGATCTCGCCCTGGCGCGAGCGGAAGCCGCGCGCAACGATGCGATAGCCGCGGAAGCGCAGATGCCACGCCGCCGCCCATTCGGCGACGCGGCCGAACCGCCGCGCCTGGCGTTTCGACTCCGTCGGTGCCGTCATCGCCGCCGCCTACGCCGGCTTGCGCGTCAGAGCCAGCGCACGGGCGTACACCCGGCGCCGCGGCGCGCCGGTGGCCGCGGCGACCTCGGCGACGGCGTCGCGCAGGGTTCCGCGCCCGAGCGCCTCGGCGAGCCGCCGGTCGACGGCGTCATCGTCGGCGGATTCGCTCGGCTCCGCCGCCGGCGCCACCACCACCGTCACCTCGCCCTTCGGCGGGCCGGACTCTTTATAGTGCGCCGCCAGCTCGGCGAGGCTGCCGCGCCGCACCTCCTCGAACAGCTTGGTCATCTCGCGGGCGACGGCGCACGGGCGGGGCCCAAGCGTCTCGGCCATGTCGGCGAGCGACGCGGCGAGCCGCTTCGCCGATTCCATGAACACCAGGCTGGCGGCGACGCCGCGAAGCTCATGGAGGGTCCGCCGCCGCGCCGCCTGCTTCGCCGGCAGAAATCCGGCGAACAGGAAGCGGTCGGTGGGAAGCCCGGAGGCGACCAGCGCCGTCAGCGCCGCCGACGGGCCCGGGATCGGCGTCACCGGGATGTTCTCGGCGAGACAGGCGCGCACCAACTTGTATCCGGGGTCGGAGACCAGCGGCGTGCCGGCATCCGACACCAGCGCCACGGTTTCGCCGCTTTTCAGGCGCTCAATCAGCATCGGTCGGGCGCGCTCGGCGTTGTGCTCGTGGTAGGCGATAAGGGGCTTCGATATGCCATGGATGGCCAGCAGCTTTGCGGTGACGCGGGTGTCCTCGCAGGCGATCGCGTCGACTCCGCCGAGCACATCGAGCGCCCGCAGCGTGATGTCGCGGGCGTTGCCGATCGGCGTTGCCACCAGGGCGAGCCCGGAAAGCGGCGCGCCTCGTGGTCGTTCGGGCCGTTCGTGAGGGCGGCGGCGCGGGGGATGTCCAGCCGGTTGTTTACTAACCTCGCCCTCGTGACTACGCTTTGCCGGTCCGGCGGGTCCGGATTTGGGCCGCGCCGTCCGAGGGGAGATGGAAGCCGCCGATGACCGGTCTTTCCGCATGGCGTTGGAGTCCCCTGGCGCTGTACCGCGCCCACCCGCCGGCGCGCCGGCGAATCGCGCCGTGGTCCCTTGCCCTCGCGCTGGCGCTGGCGGCGTGCCAGTCTTCCGAAATACCGCCCTGGTTGCAAGGCGAGACCGCCGGCCGGCCGCCGTCGGACGCATTGCGGACGCCGGCGCAGAGGACGCAGGCGCAGCCGCGGCCCGAGACGCCGCCGTCGCCGCTGTCGCCGCTGTCGCAGGTGCGGCCGCGGCCGGTGCCCCACGCCGAGCCGCCGACGCAGCGCATGCCGCCGGTGGCCGGGCCCCGCACGGCGCCGCCCGGGCGGTATCCGGAGCCGCCGTTTCCGCTGCCGACGATCCCGTTTCCGCCCGCCGACGACGGCCGCGCGGCGGCGCCCGGCGCCGACCCGCAGCTTTCGTTCGTGCCGCTGCTCAGCCGCGCGCCGAAGGCCGGCGTGGCGGCCGCGGCCCAACGCTCGACGGTGCCGCCGCCGCTCTCCAAGGACATCGTCCGCGTCGCCCTGCTGCTGCCGCTTTCCGGCGCCAACGACGAGCTCGGCAAGGCGATGCTGAATGCCGCGCAGATGGCGGTGTTCGACTTCGCCGACAGCCGCTTCGAGCTGCTCACCCACGACACCCGCGGCACGCCGGAGGGCGCCGTCGCCGCCGCCGGCGCAGCGATCGGCGACGGCGCGGCAATGATTCTCGGGCCGCTGCTGGCATCGTCGGTGCGGGCCGTCAGCCCGATGGCGCGCGCCGCCAACGTCCCCGTCATCGCGTTCTCGTCCGACCGCTCAGTCGCCGGCGACGGCGTCTATACCCTCGGCTTCCTGCCGAGCGCCGAGATCAGGCGCATCGTCTCGTTCGCGCGCTCGCAGGGGATCATCCGCTTCGCCGCGCTGGCGCCCGAGAACGCCTACGGCGAGACCGTGATCGCCGCGTTCCAGGACGCGGTCGCCGCCAACGGCGGTACCGTCACCCGCGTTCAGTTCTACGATCCGGCGGGCGAGGATTTCACCGAGCCGGTGCGGGCGCTCGCCAACTACGCGGCGCGCCGCCAGGCGCTGCTTGACCAGCGCCGCCAGCTCGAAGGCCGCGACGACGAGGTCTCGAAGCACGCCATGAAGCGCCTCGAGCGGCTGCAGACCATCGGCGAGCTGCCGTTCGACGCGCTCCTGGTCGCCGACGGCGGCAAGCGGCTGCAGACCATCGCGGCGCTGCTGCCGTTCTTCGACATCGACCCGGCGAAGGTGCGCATGCTCGGCACCGGCCAGTGGGACGAGCGCGGCCTCGGCGCCGAGCCGGCATTGGTCGGCGGCTGGTTCGCGGCGCCGCCGCCGTCGGCGCGCGGCGACTTCGAGATCGCCTTCCGGACGCTCTACGGCGCCGGCCCGCCCAGGCTGGCGACGCTGGCCTACGATTCGACCGCGCTCGCCGCGGTGCTGGCGCGCTCGGACAAGGGGCCCGACTTCTCGGCCGCGGCGATCACGGCCTCCAGCGGCTTCTGGGGCCGCGACGGCATCTTCCGCTTCCTGCCCCAGGGCGTCGCCGAGCGCGGCCTGGCGGTGATGCGGGTCACCCGCCACGGCGCCGAGATCATCTCCCGCGCCCCGGAAACCTTCCAGGCCGCCATCAACTGACGGCCCGTCCGCCGGCCGCCAACCGGCCGGCTACGCGGGCCTTGACTCCGTAGTATGCTACGGAGTTTACGATGGCGGGCAGTTGGAGGTCGACCATGCGTATCGGCGAGGTTGCCAGGGAGGCCGGAGTCGGCGTCGAGACGGTCAGGTTCTACGAGCAACGGGGCCTGATCGGGCAGCCGCCGAAGCCGAGGACCGGCGGCTACCGGGACTACCCCGACGCCGCCGTCCGCCGCATCCGGTTCATTCGCCGCGCCCAGCAGCTCGGGTTTTCGCTGGCAGAGATCGTCGAGCTCCTGGAGCTCGAGTCCGGCGACGACGCCGGTTGCGTCGACGTTCGCCGCCGCGCCGAGGCCAAATTGGACGCGGTCGCCGCCAAGATCGGCGATCTCGAGAGGATCAAGGGCGCGCTCGGGGCGTTGATCGAGGCGTGCCCCGGAGAGGGTCCCGCTGGCCGGTGCTCGATCCTGGAGGCGATCGGCGACGGCGACCTGCAACTCAACCCGACCAAGAAGAGAGAATGACATGGCAAGCAAGACCCGAAAGATCGAGATCTTCAGCGCCGGCTGTTCGGTATGCGAGGACGAGGTCCGGGCGGTTAAAGACGCCGCCTGTCCGTCGTGCGACGTGCGGGTGCTGGACACGACGTCGCCGGAAGTCCGGCGCAAGGCCGCGGGCCTCGGCATCAAATCGGTGCCGGCGGTGGTCATCGACGGCGCGCTCGCCGGCTGTTGCACGAATCGCGGCATCGACGTGGGCGTGCTGCGCAGTTTGGGACTTGGCCAGCCGATAGCCTAGGCGGTGATGGCATGAAGGAAAAACTATTGGCGGCGGGCGACGCGCTCGGCGCGGTCGCCGCCTCGACCTGCTGCATCGTGCCGCTGGTTTTGACGTCCATGGGCGTCGGCGGCGCCTGGATCGGCATCCTCACCGCGATGGCGCCCTATCAGCCGGTGTTCCTCGCCATCGCCGTCGGCAGCCTCGACGCCGGATTCTGGATGGTGTACGGCCGCCGGCAGTCCGCCTGCGCAACCGGCGATAAGGCGGCATCCGGCGCCGGGCGCGTCCTCGGGGGCATATTGTGGGTCAAGGGGGCGCTGTGGCTCGGCGCCGCCATGGTGGCGCTCTCGCTCGGCGTCGCCTGAGCGGGCACTTGGTGCTCTGACGATGACGGCGACGCTCCGCTCCACCATCACCTGCCCCGAGTGCGGGCACGCGGAAACCGAGACCATGCCGACGGACTCCTGCCGGTTCTTCTACGACTGCAAGGGCTGCGGCGCGGTGCTGAAGCCCCGTCCCGGCGACTGCTGCGTGTTCTGCTCCTACGGCGACGTGCGGTGCCCGCCGGTGCAGGAAGCGCAGGCAGGCGGCCGGCCGGCGTCCTGCCGCCCCGGCTGAGGTCCGCAACCGTTTTCCGGAAACGCCTTATTCCTGTTCTGGGGCGAGCAGTTGCCCGAGCACCGCGTTTAGGCGAAGCCGGCCCTTGGCCGTGGCGCGGACGCCGTCGTCGTCCGCTTCCAGGAATCCGCCTTCGCTCAGGCGCTTCAGTGCCTGCGCGTCGAGGACGGTCGCCAGATCGCGGCCGGTGAGCGCCTTGAAGCGCTCGGCCGAGATGCCTTCCGCCAGCCTTAAGCCCGTCATCACCAGCTCCTCGGCGCGGGCGTCCGGCGTAAGCGGCATGGTCTTGGCGGTGCCGTGGCCCTCCGCCTCGACCTTGTCGAGCCAGCGTTGCGGCTTAAGGATGCGGTGGCTGGCCGCGGCCCGGCCGGCCTGGGTGAGTCGGCTGTGGGCGCCGGGGCCGACGCCCAGGTAGTCGCCGCCGCGCCAGCCGGAGAGATTGTGGCGGCACTCCTGGCCGGCCCGCGCGTGGTTGGAGACCTCGTAGGCGGCGAGGCCGGCGCCGGCCAGAGTTTCCTGGGTGATCTCGTAGAGCCGGGCGCCGGTCGCCTCGTCGGCCGCTTCGACGCCGTCGCGGTGGAACGGCGTCCCCGCCTCGATGGTCAGCTGGTAGCAGGACAGATGCGTGCCGGCGAGCGCCAGTGCCTCCGCGAGCTGCCGTCGCCACTCGCCCGCCGTCTGGCCGGGCAGGCCATAGATAAGGTCGAAAGAAAAACGCGGGAATATTCCCGCCGCGACGGCGATCGCCGTTTTCGCTTCCACCGCCGAATGATGCCGGCCGAGGAAGCGGAGAGCCCCGTCGTCGAACGACTGTACGCCGAGCGACAGCCGGTTGACCCCGGCTTCGGCGAAGGCGCGGAACTTGCCCGCCTCCACCGACGACGGATTGGCCTCGAGGGTGATCTCCAACCCCGGCGCGCACCGCCAGCGGCCGCGCACGGCGTCGATGACGGCGGCCGCCGTCTCCGGCTGCATCAGGCTCGGCGTGCCGCCGCCGAAGAACACGCTGGTCACCACGTTGTCTCGCGTCGGCGGGCGGAAGTGGTCGAGCTCGGCCGTCAGCGCCTCGGCCCAGCGCCGGTGGTCGACGCGGTCCGCGACGTGGCTGTTGAAGTCGCAGTAGGGGCAGAGCGAGGCGCAGAACGGCCAATGCACGTAGATGCCGAAGCCGGGATCGAGTGCTAAGGCGTCGGCGGACGTCGGCTCAGGCGCGGAAACAGGCATCGACCAGTTTCCTGAACGCATTGGCGCGGTGGCTGATCCTGTGCTTCGCCGCCGGCTGCATCTCGCCGAAGGTGATGTCGTGGCCGTCCGGCACGAACATCGGGTCGTAGCCGAAGCCCCTGTCGCCCCGCGGCGGCCACACCAGCTTGCCGCGCACCACGCCGCCGAAGCTTTCGACGTGGCCGTCCGGCCAACAAAGCGCCAGCACGCAGGCGAAGTGCGCCCGCCGGTCGGTCTTGCCCTCGAGTGCCGCCTCGACCCGCTGCATGGCCTTGGCGAAGTCCTTGTCCGGCCCGGCCCAGCGCGCCGAGTGGACCCCGGGCTCGCCGCCGAGCGCGGATACGACCAGTCCCGAGTCGTCGGCCAGCGCCGGCAGGCCCGATTGCGCCGCCGCGCGCGCCTTCAGCTCGGCGTTGGCGGCGAAGCTCGCTCCCGCCTCCACCGGCTCCGGCAGCTTCAGCTCGGCGGCCGGCACCACGGCGACCCGGAACGGCGCCAAAAGCTCCGCGATCTCCTTGACCTTGCCCGGGTTGTGGCTGGCAACCACCAGCTTGCGGTCCGCGAACTTCCGGTGATGGCCCGGACTCATAGGGGGATCACTTGCCCCCGGGGGTCCGATCGAGCGCCCGCTTCTGCATCTCCACCAGGTCGGCGATGCCCTTGCGGGCGAGGGTCAGCATGTCGTTGAACTGCACCTCGGTGAAGGTCCTGCGCTCGGCGGACGCCTGCACCTCGACAATGGCGCCGGCGCCGGTGAGCACGAAGTTGGCGTCGGCCTCGGCGGCGCTGTCCTCCTCGTAGTCGAGGTCGAGCACCGCGCGGCCGGCGACGATGCCGGCGGAAACCGCCGCCACGTGGTCGCCGACCGGCACCGCCGGAAGCACGCCCAAGGCGACGCAGCGCTCGAAGGCGCGCCGCAGCGCCACGAAGCCGCCGGTGATGGCGGCGGTGCGGGTGCCGCCGTCGGCCTGGAGGACGTCGCAATCGATACGGATCTGCATCTCGCCCATCGCCTTGAGGTCGGTGACGGCGCGGAGCGACCTTCCGATCAGCCGCTGGATCTCCTGGCTGCGCCCCGACTGCTGGCCGCGCCGCGCCTCGCGCTCGGTGCGGGTGTGGGTGGCGCGCGGCAGCATGCCGTATTCGGCCGTCACCCAGCCGTGGCCGGAATCGCGCAGCCACGGCGGCACCCGGTCCTCGACGGTCGCGGTGACGACCACGTGGGTGTCGCCGAATCGGGCCAGGCACGAACCCTCGGCGTGCCTGGAGAAATCGGGTTCGAGCGCCACCGCCCGCAGCCGGTCCGCGCCGCGCCCGGAACGTCTCGCCGAACCGCTCATCGGAGTCCCCTCCCGCGCAAGCGTCTCCGCCCCGAGGCGCCGGGGGCGCAAGGATTGCAAGGCTAGCGCGGCAGCCGGGCGCGGTCAAAGAAATGGCGCGCCATTCGGGCCGGCTCCGTTGACGCTCGCGACCGGCGTCACTACATTCGCCTCGACGAGGCAACCGTCGGAACGACCAGCGAGGCACGCCCATGATTGCCGAGTTGAACGAACGCTCGCGCGAGGTGCTGCGCCACGTCATCGACGCCTATCTCGAGACCGGCGAGCCGATCGGCTCGCGCACGCTGGCCAAGCGCCTCAACATCGACCTGTCGCCGGCCACCATCCGCAACGTCATGGCGGACCTGGAGGAGGCCGGCCTGCTGTTCGCGCCGCACACCTCGGCCGGCCGACTGCCGACCGACGCCGGGCTTCGCATGTTCGTCAACGGCATTCTCGAGGTCGGCAACCTGACCGAGGCCGAGCGCCGCGAGATCGACGTGCAGTGCGCCGGCTCGCCCCGCAACCTGGAGGGCCTCCTGGAGGACGCGACCTCGACGCTGTCCGGCCTGTCGCGGTGCGCCAGCCTGGTGTTGGCGCCGCGGACGCAAGGGCCGCTCCGCCACATCGAGTTCGTGAATCTTTCGCCCGGCCGGGCGCTGGTGGTGCTGGTCACCGAGACCGGCATCGTCGAGAACCGGGTGATCCAGATTCCGCAGGGCCTGCACCCGTCGGCGCTGATCGAGGCGACCAACTTCCTCTCGGCGCGCCTCGTCGGGCGCACCGTCAGCGAGGCCTACGACGAGATCATGGCCGAGCTCGATTCGCACCGCGCCGCGCTCGACGAGCTGACCACCCGCGTCGTCGAGAGCGGCCTCGCCACGTGGGCGGGCGGGGCCGGCGGCGACAGGGGCGGCTCCTTGATCGTGCGCGGCCAGGCGCGCCTGCTGCAGGACGTCAATGCGCTCGCCAACCTGGAGCAGATCCGGGCGTTGTTCGAGGCCCTCGAGACCAAGGAGGAGATGCTGAAGCTGCTGTCTCTCACCGACACCGCGCAAGGAGTCCAGATCTTCATCGGCGCCGACAACAAGCTGTTCAACCTCGCCGGCTGCTCGTTGATCGTCGGCCCCTACCGCAACTCGCGGGAGACCATCGTCGGCGCCGTCGGCGTCATCGGCCCGACGCGCATGAACTACGCCCACATCATCCCGATGGTCGACTATACCGCGCGGCTGATCAGCCGCTTCCTCGGACAACAGACCTGACGACCGCGTCATGGCCGACATGAAAAAGCCGAAGCCGGACCAGCCCGCGGCGCCGGAAGCGATTGCCGGCCTGAGCGGGCCGGCCTCCGTCCCCGCAACGCCGGACGCCGACCCCGAGCCCGGCGCCGCCGCGCCCGCGGCGCCCGCCGGGGCGTCGGAAGCGCCGCCGGCGCCGGCGCCCGAGATTCAGATCGCCGCGCTCGAAAGCCAGGTCGCCGAGCTCAGCGACAAGCTGCTGCGCGCTCTGGCCGAGGCCGAGAACGTCCGCCGCCGCGCCGAGCGCGACCGCGACGACGCCTTCAAGTACGCCATCGCCAACTTCGCCCGCGACGTGCTCGGCGTCGCCGACAACCTGCGCCGCGCCAGGGAGAACATCGACGCCGAGGTGCGCAAGTCCGATCCCGCCGTCGACAAGGTGATGGCCGGCATCGAGCTCACCGAGCGCGAGATGCTGGCCACCTTCGAGCGCTACGGCATCAAGCCGGTGGCGGCGCTGGGCGAGAAGTTCGACCACAACCGCCACGAGGCGCTGTTCGAGGTCGAGGACAAGACCCGCCCCGCCGGCACCGTGGTGCAGGTGCTGGAGACCGGCTACACGCTGCACGACCGGCTGTTGCGCCCGGCCAAGGTCGGCGTCGCCAAGGGCGGCGCCAAGGTGGCGCCGACGCCGGACGCCAAGCCGGAGGCCGCCGACGGCGGCCGCAAGGCCGGCGCCCCGGGGGCCTATGAGTCCAAGGGCAGCGAGCCCGGCGGCAAGCTCGACGAGGAGCTCTGAGCGTCCCCGCCGTCTTTTTCCGGCGCCGGCGGCAAGCGGCTCGAATATCCGGGTTTTTCCGCATCCCCGGCAGTTGCGCCGTCGCCCGGACCCCCCTATATATCGCTGGAACCCGCGCCTTTGGCGGGATTCCCGCCGTTTCGGCGGGTTTTATGGGATTATCGATGGGGCTGCCCGCGGCCGCCCGAAGAGGGGCCCAAGGAAGCCGCCAGCGAAGGATGAGGACATCATGGCAAAGGTAATCGGCATCGACCTCGGCACCACCAACTCGTGCGTCGCCCTGATGGAGGGCAAGACCGCCAAGGTGATCGAGAACTCCGAAGGCATGCGCACCACGCCGAGCATGGTCGCCTTCACCGAATCGGGCGAGCGCCTGGTCGGCCAGTCGGCGAAGCGCCAGGCGGTGACCAACCCGGAGAAGACGCTGTTCGCCATCAAGCGCCTGATCGGCCGGCGCTACGACGATCCGATCACCGACAAGGACAAGAAGCTGGTCCCCTACAAGATCGTCAAGGGTGACAACGGCGACGCCTGGGTCGAGGTCGACGGCAAGAAGATGAGCCCGAGCGAGATCTCGGCCTTCGTGCTGCAGAAGATGAAGGAGACCGCCGCCAATTACCTGGGCGAGCAACCGACGCAAGCGGTGATCACCGTTCCCGCCTACTTCAACGACTCCCAGCGCCAGGCCACCAAGGACGCCGGCAAGATCGCCGGCCTCGAGGTGCTGCGCATCATCAACGAGCCGACCGCCGCGGCGCTTGCCTACGGCATGGAGAAGAAGGAATCCGGCACCATCGCGGTTTACGACCTCGGCGGCGGCACCTTCGACATCTCGGTCCTCGAGATCGGCGACGGCGTGTTCGAGGTCAAGTCCACCAACGGCGACACCTTCTTGGGCGGCGAGGACTTCGACATGCGCATCGTCGATTACCTGGCGACCGAGTTCAAGAAGGAGCAGGGCATCGACCTCCGCAACGACAAGCTCGCCCTGCAGCGGCTGAAGGAATCCGCCGAGAAGGCGAAGATCGAGCTCTCCAGCTCCATGCAGACCGAGATCAACCTGCCGTTCATCACCGCCGACCAAGCCGGGCCGAAGCACCTCAACATCAAGCTCACCCGGGCGAAATTGGAAACCCTGGTCGAGGACCTGATCCAGCGCACGGTGGAGCCGTGCAGGAAGGCGCTCAAGGACGCCGGCCTCAAGGCCTCCGAGATCGACGAAGTGATCCTGGTCGGCGGCATGACCCGCATGCCGAAGGTGGTCGAGACGGTGAAGGACTTCTTCGGCCGCGAGCCGCACAAGGGCGTCAACCCGGACGAGGTGGTCGCCGTCGGCGCCGCCATCCAGGGCGGCGTGCTGAAGGGCGACGTCAAGGACGTGCTGCTGCTCGACGTCACGCCGTTGAGCCTCGGCATCGAAACGCTCGGCGGCGTGTTCACGCGGCTGATCGACCGCAACACCACCATCCCGACGCGCAAGGGCCAGATCTTCTCGACCGCCGAGGACAACCAGACCGCGGTCACCATCCGCGTCTTCCAGGGCGAACGCGAGATGGCGGCCGACAACAAATTGCTCGGCCAGTTCGACCTGGTCGGCCTGCCGCCGGCTCCGCGCGGCATGCCGCAGATCGACGTCACCTTCGACATCGACGCCAACGGCATCGTCAACGTGTCGGCCAAGGACAAGGCCACCGGCAAGGAGCAGCAGATCCGCATCCAGGCCTCGGGCGGCCTCTCCGACGGCGACATCGACCGCATGGTCAAGGAAGCCGAGGAGCACTCCGAGGAGGACAAAAAGCGCCGCGGCCTGGTCGAGGCCCGCAACCAGGGCGACGCATTGATCCACGTCTCCGAGAAGCACTTGAAGGAGTTCGGCGACAAGGTCTCCGACACCGACAAGAAGGCGATCGAGGACGCCGTCGCGTCCCTCAAGGAAGCGTTGAAGGGCGACGACCACGACGCCATCAAGTCGAGGACCGAGACGCTGGCCCAGGTGTCGATGAAGCTCGGCGAGGCCATGTACAAGGCGAGCCAGGCCGAGGCCGCCGCCAAGGCCGCCCAAGGTGGCGACGGCGGCGCCAAGGACCAGCCCAAGGCCTCGGGCAAGGACGAATCCAAGGTCGTCGACGCCGACTTCGAGGAGGTCGACCCGGAAAGCGATTCCGAGAAGGACGCCGACTTCGAGGACACCGGCAAAGGGGCCAAGTCGGAGAAAAAGAAGAAGGCCAACTGAACGCGGCCGCCGCGGGAAGGGCCGTCAGTAGCCCCGTCCCGCCGGCGCCGCCCGGCGACAGCCCAGCTCCCCGAGGTCTCCCGCAATGGCCAAAGAAGACTATTACGCCACGCTCGGTGTGAAGAAGGGCGCCAGCGCCGACGACATCAAGAAGGCGTATCGCAAGCTGGCCATGAAGTTCCACCCGGACAGGAACCCGGGCAACAAGACCGCCGAGAAGAAATTCAAGGACCTCTCCGAGGCCTACGAGGTCCTGAAGAACGACCAGAAGCGCGCCGCCTACGACCGCTTCGGCCACGCCGCCTTCGACCAGGCGGCCGGCGGCGGCCCCGGCGGCCCGGGCGGCCCGGGCGGACCCTTCGGCGGCTTCGCCCACGGCTTCGGCCAGGGCTTCGCGCACGGTTTCGCCGACATCTTCGACGAGATGTTCGGCGACGTCGGCGGCACCCGTCGCCGCGGCGGCGACACCGGCGCCCGCGGCGGCGATCTCCGCTACAACATGGAAGTGACGCTCGAGGACGCTTATCGGGGCCGCAAGGCCGACATCCGCGTGCCGACGTCGGTGGCGTGCGGCGAGTGCAAGGGCACCGGCGCCGCCGGCGGCGCCAAGCCGGTCGCCTGCTCCACCTGCGGCGGGGCGGGGCGGGTGCGCTCGCAGTCGGGCTTCTTCACCGTCGAGCGCACCTGCCCCGCCTGCGGCGGCCGCGGCGAGGTGATCAAGAGCCCCTGCCGCGCCTGCGGCGGCCAGGGCCGGGTGCACAAGGAAAAGCAGCTTTCGGTCAACATCCCGCAAGGGGTCGAGGACGGCACCCGCATCCGTTTGGCCGGCGAGGGCGAGGCGGGCCTGCGCGGCGCGCCGGCGGGCGATCTCTACATCTTCCTTTCGATCAAGCCGCACCGCTTCTTCCAGCGCGACGGCGCCGACATCTACTGCCGGGTGCCGATCCCGATGACCACGGCGGCGCTCGGCGGAACGATCGAGGTGCCGACGGTGGAGGGCTCGCGCGCCCGCGTCACCATCCCCGAGGGCACGCCGACCGGCCACCAATTCCGCCTCAAGGGCAAGGGCATGAGCGTGCTGCGCTCGGCCGCCCGCGGCGACATGTTCGTGCAGGCGATGGTCGAGACGCCGGTCAATCTCACCGCGAGGCAAAAGGAGCTGTTGCGCGAGTTCGAAGGCGAATCCCCGACCGAGCGCACCAGCCCCCAGGCCCACGGCTTCTT
>Ga0209399_10000806_pt1 | contig 17739 bp, 12 predicted proteins | sample OV2TP3_FD_184130 | JGI IMG/M metagenome (GOLD analysis project Ga0209399, IMG submission 184130) | Hot spring microbial communities from Beatty, Nevada to study Microbial Dark Matter (Phase II) - OV2 TP3 (SPAdes) (version 3) | ecosystem: Environmental > Aquatic > Thermal springs > Hot (42-90C) ... | reverse complement strand
ATCCCCAGTGGTCGCCAGCAGGGCCGCGGCGGATCCGTTTGCCCAGTTTGACCGATTCGTTGACCGCCGCGGAGGGCGGAATCTTCGCGAGATACAGCAGTTGATAGGCGCCCACTCTTAGGGCTTGTCGCACCGCCAGCGGGAGCCGGTCCAGCGGGCGAGCGGCCACCTGCGCAAGCCGCCAGTCCAGCGTCAATCGATGGCGGAGCACGCCGTACACCAGTTCCATGACCTGCGCCCGATCCCGGCGGTCCAGACCCGCTCGGGCGGTGCGGTGGTCCACCGCAAGCTCCGCTTCGGCCCCGTGCCGCTCAACGTCGAGCAAGGTGGCAAGCGCGGTGGCGCGCGGTCCTGCCGCCCGCTGGGCCGTGCCGGCGGAGCGTGCTGCCATGGTGCCGGCTTTAGCCATCTGCCGAAGCTCCCGGTACGGCATCGGAGCGTGGAGAAGCCAGAACTGTCCCGACCTGCACCGGATGGCCGGCCAAGTACTGCGCGACCGTCATGCGGCGACTGTTCGCCGGCTGGACCTCGGTGACCGCCAGCAGGTCGGTTCCCGTGGCCACGAGCACGGCTTCTTTGCCCACCTCCACGATCGTCCCGGGTTGGTGTCCCTGAGCGGACCGGTGGGTCCGCAGGGCGCGCCAGATCAGCCACCGGTCCTGGCCCATGAAGGTGTAGGCTCCGGGCCAGGGCGTCAAGCCTCGTATTCGATTGGCAATGGCGGACGCCCCAAGGGCCCAGTCGATCACTCCATCTTCTTTCTTCAGGAGCGGCGCCAAGGTGGCCTGGGTGTGGTCCTGAGGCTTCGGCGTGACCGTCCCGGCGTTCAGCTCCTGGATGGTCGCCAGCAGGAGTCGTCCTCCGACTACGGCCAGACGGGTTGACAGCACGCCGGCAGTCTCCTCCGGTTGGATGGCTACGCGTTCTTGGAGCAGGATCGGTCCGGTGTCCATGCCGGCATCCATCAGCATGGTGGTGACGCCGGTCTCCTGCTCTCCGTTGATGAGGGCCCATTGGATCGGAGCGGCGCCTCGATATTTGGGCAGGAGTGAAGCGTGAACATTGACGCACCCCTGCGGGGGGAGCTCGAGAATCATGGTCGGCAGGATGCGCCCGAAGGCCGCCACCGCAATGAGTTCAGGCTTCCAGTTCCGGAGCGCTTCAAGAAAGGCGGGATCTTTCATCTTGAGCGGCTGGAGCACCGGAAGTCCCACGCGCTGGCAGAGCCGTTTGACGGGGGAAGCCACGACGGACCGTCCTCGACCCTTGGGACGGTCCGGCTGCGTGACGACGCCCACCACGGTCTCCTCGGACTGGAGGAGAGACTCCAGGGACGGGACCGCAAAATCCGGAGTTCCCATGAAAACGAGGCGCATGCCGATTGCTCTACCACCCCTTCCGTGAGAAATCAACCGAGCGGGCCGACGGTATTTTTCAGGTTTCCTTGACTGGATAGAAACTCCTCATTAGAGTTCACACGTTGGCTCACCAGAGGGCTCCCGTGCGACGATCGAAATCGCATCCTCGTGCGCCCTACGCCTGGCTGCAACTCCTCATCATCGTGATGACGCTGGTGGCCCTCGGAACGGGCGCCGTGGCGCTTCACTACGTCGAAACTCACCTCGTGGCCAGGACAGGCGAGACACTCGCGCTCGCTGCCGCCCAGGTCGCCGACAAGCTGGATCAATACTTGAACGACCGGTACGGCGATGTTCTGGTCGCCGCCAGCTCGCCGGCCCTTCAAGGCCGGGACCCATCCGCCATGGCTCTGTACCTCAGGGTGATGAAGGAGGCTCATCCGGCCTACCTGTGGGTGGGGGTGACCGACGCGCGCGGAAGGATCGTGGCGGCAACCGACAGGGCCAGCGTGGGGCAGGACCGGCGGCAGGGCCGGTGGTTTCAGGCGGTTCGCGAGAGCCGGCAGGGCAGGATTGACGACCCGGAGCCCTGGAAGGAGGCGGGCGGGATACCGGTTGTCGGCTTTACCGCGCCGATTCTGGACCGGCGAGGAAGCTTGGTGGGGCTGATCAGCGCACGCGCCGGTCTCCCGGCCATCGAAGAGATTCTGACCGGCAGTATCCGAACGTTCCAGGCGCAACGGGGCTTCCCCGGGAAGGTGGAGTACCAGTTCCTCACGCGCAACGGCGAGGCCTTTATCGATTCGGTTCTCGACCAGAAGGGCGCTGTGAACCTCAAGCGCCTCGGATTGCCTTCCGCGATCCTCAGCGAGTCCGGGGGGCCCGGGTATGTCGAAGAGCAGCACCTCCGCCGGCATGTCCCCGTGATCACGGGGTACAGTCAAACCAGGGGATCCGGCCGGTATCCTGAGCTGGCTTGGACCGTCCTGCTGCGCGTCGATCGAAGCGACGTCCTGATTCCTATCCGGAGCGTGCTGGTGAAGCTCGGGCTGGCGGGAGGCCTGGCGTTCATCCCGATGCTGGGATTGCTGCTCTGGAGCACCGGTAAGCTGCGGATGGCATGGCTCAAGACCCAAGAGAGCGAGCGGAAATTCGCCCAGCTCGTCCATGACTCCCCCGACGCCCTCGTTTCCTTGGATCTGCGCGGCAACATCCAGCTGTTCAACCCGGCGGCCGAGCGCTATTCCGGCTATACCGCCGAGGAAGTACTCGGCAAGCACTTTGCCAGCGTGGGCCTCTTGAGTCCGGACTCCCGGAGCAAGGCGCTCCAGGAGTTCGAGCGTGTGGTCACCGGAGAAGCGCGGCCACCCTTCGAACTGCAGATCGTGTGCAAGGACGAAAGCCGGCTCATCGGAGAAGCCCACCCCAGTCGCCTCAAGCAAGACGGTGATGTCATCGGCTTGCAGGTGGTGATCCGCGACATCACCGAGCGGAAACTGGCGGAGGACAGGCTCAGACAGAGCGAAGAGCGATTCCGGTTCATGGCCGACCACGCGCCGGTGCTGATCTGGATGACCGGCCCGAATGGCCAATGCATGTTCGTGAACAAGCCCTGGCTCGATTTCACGGGGCGCACGCTGCAGGAGGAGCGCGGGAGGGGCTGGACCGAGAGGATGCATCCTCAAGACTCCGTGGTGTGCTTCGGGATGTACCAGTCCGCGCTCCAGGCCAGGCGGCCCTTTACGATGGAGTATCGGTTGCGGCGAGCCGACGGGGAGTATCGATGGATGTTGCACACGGGTGTTCCCTTGTTCACGTCGGGCGGGTGGTTCACCGGCTATATCGGCTCCTGCGTTGATGTCACGGACCGCAGACGCGCGGAGCAGGAGATCAGGGAGGCCCAAACCTTCCTGCAGTCCATCGTCGAGAACATCCCGGACATGATCTTCGTGAAGGATGCCGCAGAGCTCAAATTCGTGCGCTTCAACAAAGCCGGGGAGGAGTTGCTGGGCTACTCCCGACAAGAGCTGATCGGCAAGTCCGACTATGACTTTTTCCCCAGGGAGCAGGCCGACTTCTTCGTGTCCAAGGACCGGGAAGTGCTACAGGGTGAAGGAGTCCTGGACATCCCGGAGGAGCCCATTCAGACCCGGTACAAGGGCGAACGGTTGTTGCACACGAAGAAGATCCCGATCCTGGACGACAAGGGGGACCCTGCGTTCTTACTGGGTATCGCCGAAGACATTACCGACCGGAAGCAAACAGAAGAGAAATTTCGAGGGATCTTCGACGCCTCTGGGGACGGGATCGGGTACGCCACGTTGGACGGCGTGCTGCTCGATGTGAACGAGGCCTTCTGCCGGCTCACCGGCTATTCCAGACAGGAGCTGCTGGACGGGCGAAGCTACCAGGCCATCACAGCCCCCGAGTATCACGAGCTCGAAGCGCGCCGCGTCCAGGAACTCCTCAGAACCAGATCGCCTGTTGTCTATGAGAAGGAGTACATCCGAAAGGACGGCAGTCGCGTGCCGGTCGCGCTGACGGTCTTCGTCGTGAAGGGAACGCGAGGGAAGCCGGACGCCTTGGCGGCTGTCGTGAAGGATGTGACCGAGCGCAAGCGCGCGGAAGAGACACTCCGGCAAAGCGAGGAGCGGTTCCGGCAGCTTGCCGAGAATGTTGAAGACGTCTTCTGGATTACGTCGCCGGATTTTCAAGAGGTTCTCTACGTCAGCCCGGCTTATGAAAAGGTCTGGGGCCGCCCCTGCCAGAGCCTCTATCAATCGGCGTTGGCCTGGGCGGAGGCCATCCATCCTGAAGATCGGCCCAGAGTGCTCGCGGCCCTCGACAAGAGCGTCGCGCAAGCAGCGGTTTTCGAGGAAGAGTACCGTATCGTGCTCCCTGACGGCTCGATGCGCTGGATCAGCGATCGTGGCTCGCCCGTACGCGACGAGCGTGAAGTCGTCAGGCGTTTCGTCGGTGTCGCTCGCGACATCACCGAACGAAAGCGGTTTCAGGAGCGCATGCAGCACATGGCCACCCATGATGAATTGACCGGCTTGCCGAACCGCCGGCTGTTCGTGGATCGCCTGGAGCGCGCGCTGGCGCAGGCCCGGCGCCGGCAGCAAAAACTGGTTGTGCTGCTTCTGGACCTGGACCGGTTCAAATACGTGAACGATACGTTCGGCCACGCGATGGGGGATCTCCTGCTGCACGGCCTGGCCGACCGGCTGAAAGAGTGCATTCGGGAAAGCGATACCGTGGCCCGGATGGGCGGCGATGAGTTTGCCGTGCTGTTGCCGGAGATCGCCCACGAGGAGGACGCCGCCAAGATCGCGCAAAAAATCCTGGAGATCTTCACCGAACCCTGCGATCTCGGGGGCAACAAGGTGGTTATCACCACCAGCATCGGACTGAGCCTGTACCCGGAAGACGGCAGCGACGGAGAGATCCTGATGAAAAACGCCGACGCCGCGCTGTATCGGGCCAAAGAGCAGGGACGAAACAATTATCAATTCTGGACTGCTGATCTGAAGCTCCGGTCAACGGAGCGGCTGGTCATGGAAAACCGCCTGCGGGTCGCCTTGGATCACGAGGAGTTCGCGCTCCATTACCAGCCTCAGGTGGACCCCCGCACCGGGCGGATCGTCGGCTTGGAAACACTGCTCCGCTGGCGCCATCCGGACAAAGGGCTGTTGCCGCCCGCGGCCTTTATCGGCTTGGCCGAAGAGACAGGCCTGATCGTGCCGATCGGCGCCTGGGTGCTCCAGACAGCTTGCGCTCAGGCGAAGGCCTGGCAAGAGCGGGGGCATCCGCCGGTGCGAATCGGGGTCAACTTGTCGCCCAAACAGTTTCGCTACCACGATCTTGTGAAGCAGATCAGCACGATTCTGACCGATACCGGCCTGGAGCCACGGTGGTTGAATCTGGAGATCACGGAAACCCTGGCCATGCACGATGTCGAGGCCACCGCCGAGACCCTCCGGGCCCTGGCCGCGCTGGGAGTCCAGATCTCGATTGACGACTTCGGGACCGGCTATGCCTCGATGGGATACATGAAGCGCTTCCCTATCGATGTGTTGAAGATCGACCAGTCCTTCGTGAAGGAGATGACCACCGGTTCGGAGAATGCCGCGTTCGTCCCGGCAATCATCGCCATGGCCCACTCCCTGAAACTCAACGTGATCGCAGAAGGGGTCGAGTCAAACGAGCAGCTCTCCCTGCTGCAGTCGCACGATTGCGAAGGGATACAGGGGTATCTGTTCAGCCGTCCCGTGCCGGCCGAGGAATGCGAGCGGCTGCTGGCCGCGGGTAAACTCACGTCGCCTTCCTGATCGGCCGAGAAGGCAGCCTGAGGCGGCATCGGCTTGCGCCGCGCGCTCCCCCTCCTTATCCAGAACGATCAAGACCCGGGACCGGACGCGCCTTCGCGATGCGGAAGCCCGTCTCCGCCAAGGAAGATGGGCTGCCGGCGCTGCCAGCCAGCGACGATTTCGCCGTGCAAATGGATGCCCTAATCTCGTACAATTTAACGTCATCTCTTGCTCAGGAGCTTCGTTCATCGCTCATATTTGGTTAGGAGGCTTCCATGAGGCACACATTATTCTTCCTCATCATGATCCTTACGGCAGGAATCGAGCAGGCTGAAGCACGCCGCGACATGTTTACCCCCGAGCAGAAAAGTCGGCTCCAGAAGGCCGATCGGATCCTGATGGAGGTGGTGGCCATCATCGACAAGGGGTCCGTGGAACCCGGTCCATTGGCGGATGTCGTGGCCGGCCGGTTGAAAGAGATGGGCTATACGGTCCTCAAGGATCCTGCCCAGCCGTATGACGTGGAAGTGAAGGTCAAATGCGAGCAGCGCAAGGTGTGGGAAGGCACCACGCCGTCCGGCGGCGATGCTGACCTGCCGGATTCGCCGTCTCGGGTATGGAAGGGACCGGCCTGTCAGGTCCTCTATCTCCTTGGCGGCAGGAAAATGGGCTGGCAGAAGGAGGTCCGGACGGAGTTCATCGACGCAGCGAAGGCTGCGGAAGCGGCCAAAGCCGACGATCCCGGCGCCTATGCCATGAGCAAGCTGAAGGAGCGGCTGGAGCAGTATGATTTTCCGGTTCTTCTCACGGCTGAATGGGGGCAGGAAGAACGGCTCCTGAAAACGTTGGACACTGCGGACCAGGCCCGCAAGTTGAAGATCATCGGGCTCTTTGGTGAGATGCTGGCCGCCAAGGCGGTCCCGCGGCTGATGAGCCTGATCAAGGATCCCGACCTCGCGATCGCCAAGGCGGCCGTGGTTGCCTTGGGCAACATCGGGCAGCGAGACACGATCCCGGTGCTGGTGGACTTGTTGAAGACGGGAAAGCCAGAGCTTCAGGCCGCCGCCGCCAAGGGGTTGGGGCAGATCGGCGCCTTGAACGGCGAGTTTTCCATCATTCCGCCGTTGATCGATGCGTTGCAAGCTCCGGACGTCACCGTGAAGACCGAGGCAGCCTGGGCTCTGGGCAAGCTGCCGGACAGGCGGTCTTATCAACCGCTCTATGCGCTCTATCAGTCGATCCAGGGAATCCGGGCGACCGATGATCCGAAAATGAAGGAGCTGAAAAGCGCCGTCAACTGGAGTCTCAAGAACGTGGACCTCTATGATCAAATTAACTGAGTCTCTGCCGATCGAGACGAGCCAAGACCGAGTGAGATTTTCGGCTTCGACCAGGGCACCCGTTGCTCCGGGAGATGCAACGGGTACCCGGCCAGGGATTACATAGGCCTGTCTGATGGGTTAGCGAGTATGGGGGGCACCCATTGCAGCACGGAGCAATGGGTCCCGGACCGTCGGCGCGATCTCAACGAGCTAAAGATACCGGTGGGATACCGGCATGCCGGTTGCGTCGAATTCGTAGTAGAGCGGGGCGCCCGTGGGGATATTCAGCTCCAGGACCTCCTGCGGAGAGAGCCGATCAAGATGCATGACCAAGGCACGCAGGCTGTTCCCGTGAGCGGAAACCAGCACGGTCCGCCCGGCCAGGAGATGAGGTCTGATGCGGGCTTCATAATAGGGAAGCACCCGCTCGGCGGTATCCTTGAGGCTCTCGCCGCCGGGGGGCCGGATGTCGTAGCTCCGTCGCCAGAGTTTCACCTGATGCTCCCCGTATTTCTTGATGGTCTCGGCCTTGTTCAGGCCTTGCAGGTCGCCATACCGGCGCTCATTGAGGGCCTGATCCTTTTCGATGGGGATGTCGGTCTGGTGGATCACCTCAAGGACGATGCGGAGGGTGTCGATCGCCCGCTTCAGCACCGAGGTGAACGCGCGGTCGAACCGGAACCCGGTCAGCTTCTCACCAGCCCGTCTGGCCTCCTCTTCTCCGACCGGCGACAGCGGCACATCCACCCATCCGGTAAAGCGATTCTCGAGATTCCACTGCGACTCCCCATGCCGGAGCAAGACCAGGCGTGACATGTTCTGAATTCCTCCTCGTTTCTCTATCGCCGAACGGTCTCCTACCATGCGGCAGCGGGCGATCCACAGCAAGCCCCGCCGCCCCAGGCTTCTTGCAATCCCTGGAGGCAGACGGTACCATCAGGCCGCAGCGTACTGATGCAGGCTGTGGCCCTGAGATGGCGGAGCACCCTCAGCAGAAGCCCCTTGAAGAGCAACCCTGGCTCGATCTCGAGCAGTGGTGGGTCGAGATGGCTCAGCGCCTGGGCGTCGGGGACCAGTGCCGGCTGTTCTTCAAAAACGCCGGGGGCCAGGGCGGCATCCTGGAGCGGCTGTTTCACGCCCACGGCGACGTCCACTACATCCTCTTTGTGCTCCTTCGTTATTGGATCCCTCCGGTGCTTCCCCCGCCCGGCCGCGTCCGGATGTCAAAAAACGATCCGGACTACTGGCTGGAATCGGAGCAGATTCTCAAAGCGGCTGTCGACCGATTGCGAGAGTTGAAGCCGCTCATCGACCTCCTCAGCACCAGAAATCCCTTTGCACCGGAGGCGCCGTCTGAAAGCCCCGTGGTCGAAGTGGAATTGGCCAATATGCTGGAGGGCATCGCCAAGATCGCCGGCAGCTACGGCGGGCCCGACTACAGCTCCATCATTAAAAACTTCGATCCGGTGCCGCTTCGCCAGACACAGCCGTTCAAGCACAACAAAAAGAACAGCGCCGAGCTGTGGGTCGTCTTCCTGCTCCGCGAGCATTTTCGCGCGCTGGGAATCGGAAAGGACCGGTATTGGCCGCTGATCGCCGATGTGATCTCGGCATCGGGCATCCACCAGCACAGCGGGCAGCCGTACGCCTCCGATGAGCTGAAATCCTGGTGGCTCAAGAATTGGCCGCGCACCTATACGCTTCTCGAGCAACGGGGCACGCCCGCCGACTCGGCTGATGCCTACCAGAGCGACTTCGAATGGTTTCGCACCTGGTTCGCGTGGCAGATGTCTCGCTCGACCAATCCCGGGCCTCAATGAGCCGGTCAACGGCGTGATCAAAAAAATCGGCCTGGTACCGGCGACCCCTTCTTAAATTTCTCTCCCTGGGGCTCTTCACGCAAGCCGGCCAGCACGGCCATGAGCAGCAGGATGTGCAGCGCCACGCCGAGCCAGATGACGTAGGGCTGCACGCCGCCGAGGTCCCGCAACAGCCGCTCCCGGGCGGAGCCGTCGAGTCCTCCTTGGGCTCGGATCCCGGCCAGATGTTCCTTCACGTGCCAGAAGTAAATGTAGTTCGCGCTGGCCCCGGCCATGATCCGCCAGACCACACCGACCGTGAAATCACCGGTGAGGTACACCGAGAGCACGGGCCCCACGGCGTAGATGAACGCATAGAGGTACATCTTGCGGTACAAGAACCAGAGGAACGGATCGAAGAGAAAGGCCGGCCAGTGCCACGTCAACGCAAACCGGGGCTGGGCGGTGCTTGAGAACTTGCGAAAATGCTCCAGGTACCGATTCTCGGCGGACTCAAATGAGATCCCGCGTTTCAATGACAGGAAGAGGGACTTGCTGGGGCCGATGAACGTTCGCCAGAGCTGCGCTTCATCGAGCGCGGGAGAGGCAGCGGAGAAGGCTGTGCCACAGTGAGAGCAAAAGAGCGCCCCATCGGGATTCTGTTGATCGCATTTCGGGCAGGCTTTCATCGATACCGCCCTTATAGCATTGTCGCCGGAGGGCCACAAGTACGCCGGTGGGGAGATTTCGCAAGCGATGAGGGAAGATAGGGAGCCCGCATCGGCCGGTTGCTGTTGCGAAAAAGACCGCCACTGTGCTACGTTCCGTAAATTCTATTGAGGCGGATCCATGCTGACGGAAATCCTGCGCCAAGAGGCCGAACGCTACCTGATGAACACGTATGCCCGTGCCCCGATCTCGATCGCGCGGGGACGGGGCAGCCGCGTCTACGATCTTGAGGGCCGGGAGTATCTCGACTTCGTCTCCGGCATTGCCGTGACGGTGCTGGGCCATGCACACCCGGACATCGTCGCGGCCATCCAGAAGCAGGCGCAGCAGTTGCTGCACGCATCGAATCTGTACCACACCGAGCCCCAAGTCCGGCTGGCTCGGACGCTCGTGGAGCATTCATTCGCCGACAAGGTGTTTTTCTGCAACAGCGGTGCGGAAGCGAACGAGGCGGCGATCAAGCTGGTCCGTCGGTATGCGCATCAGCGCTACGGGGCCGGGCGCCATCAGATCATCACGATGCTGAACTCGTTCCACGGCCGGACGATGGCCACGCTCACCGCCACCGGGCAGGAGAAGGTTCAGAAAGGGTATGAGCCGCTCCTCGCCGGCTTTACGTACGTGCCGTTCAACGATCTGGATGCAGTGACGAAGGCGATTACGTCGGAGACCGCTGCGGTGATGCTGGAACCCATCCAGGGCGAAGGCGGGGTTCGCGTGGCCGATTGGACCTATCTCGCCCGGCTCCGGGAGCTGTGCACGGAACGAGGGCTGTTGCTGGTGTTCGATGAGGTCCAGACCGGGGTCGGGCGAACCGGGACGCTCTTTGCCTACGAGCAGATGGGGGTCGAGCCGGATATCCTGACCTTGGCCAAGGGCCTGGGCGGGGGACTCCCGATCGGTGCCTGTCTGGCGACCGACGAAGTGTCCAGCGCCTTCACCCCGGGCTCGCACGCCTCGACCTTTGGCGGAAATCCCGTTGCCTGTGCCGCCGCATCGACGGTTCTCCACGTGCTGGTGGAGGGGCGCCTGCTGGAGCGGAGCCGCCGCATGGGAGAGTATCTGGCCAAGGGGTTGCAGGAGTGCAAAGATCAGATCCCGATCGTGCGCGAGGTAAGGGGGCTGGGGCTCCTGCAGGGCATGGAGTTGACCGTCGACGGCCATTCGGTCGTCAGTGACTGCCTGGCTCGCGGCGTCCTGCTGAACTGCACCGCGGATCGGGTGTTGCGGTTCCTTCCGCCTCTCATCATTACCCAGTCCGAGATTGACCGGCTTCTCGAGATTCTCACACAGGTCCTGAACAAGCGGATCTAGAAGGCCTATTCGAACCGAAGGAGCCGCTGCACCATGTCTGCCAAACCCATCCGGAAGGACTTGCTCACGGTCGGAGCGATTCCCCGCGCCGAGGTCGCCCACCTCTTGCGCCTGGCAGCCGACTTGAAGCGCGCCCGGCGGCGGGCAGTCTTCACGCGGCGGCTGGCCGGCATGACACTGGGCCTCGTGTTCGAGAAGCCGTCCACCCGGACCCGGGTGTCGTTCGAAGCGGCGATGAACCAACTGGGCGGGCAATCCCTCTTTCTCTCAGCCACCGACATCCAGATGTGCCGCGGGGAGAGCATCGCCGACACCGCTCAGGTGCTGTCCCGGTATCTGGATGGGCTGGTGATCCGGACCTACGATCAGGCCACCGTCGAGGAATGGGCGCGCCGGGCGACGATCCCGGTGATCAACGGCTTGACCGACCTGTGCCATCCCTGCCAGGCTCTGTCGGACCTGCTGACCATCCGGGAAAAGAAAGGCAGCTTGAAGGGTGTTCGTCTGGCCTACGTCGGAGACGGCAACAATGTGGCCAACTCCTTGATCGAGGGTGCCGCCAAGATGGGCATGATCATGAGCCTGGCCTGCCCGAGCGGCTACGAGCCCGATCAGCGGATCGTGGACCTCGCCCGCGTGGAAGCCGAGCGCACCGGCGCGGACGTCACGATCACCGATGACCCCCAGATCGCCGTGAAGGACGCCGACGTGGTGTACACCGATGTCTGGATCAGCATGGGGCGAGAGAGGGAGCAGGCCCGCCGCCTGAAGGCGCTCGCGCCGTACCAGGTGAACGAGCGCTTGCTGAAGATGGCCCGGCCCGCGGCGATCGTCATGCACTGCCTGCCGGCGCACCGGGGCCAGGAAATCACGGCGGGGGTCTTGGACGGGCCGCAGTCGGTGGTGCTGGACCAGGCTGAGAATCGGTTGCACATGCAGAAGGCCATTCTCCTGGAATTGCTCCAAGGCAAAAGGAAAAAGTAAAAGGTAAAACCGGATGAGCCGAACGGCGATTAAAAAGGTGGTTCTGGCCTACTCCGGGGGGCTGGATACCTCGGTCATCCTGAAATGGCTGCAGGAGACCTATGACTGCAAGGTCGTCGCGTTTTGCGCCGATCTTGGACAGGGGGAGGATCTGAGGGCGGTCAAGGCCAAGGCGCTCGGCATCGGCGCCGCGAAGGTCTATGTCGAGGATCTCCGGGAGGTCTTCGTGAGGGACCACATCTTTCCGATGCTGCGCGGCAACGCCGTGTATGAGGGCAGCTATCTGTTGGGAACCGCGATTGCCCGGCCGCTCATCGCTCACCGACAGATCGAACTGGCGCATCAGGAGGGGGCCGACGCGGTGGCGCACGGTGCCACCGGCAAGGGAAACGACCAGGTCCGCTTCGAGGTGACCTATCTCGCGCTCGACCCCGAGGTGAAGATCATCGCGCCGTGGCGGGAGTGGGCCTTGCGCTCGCGGCGAGAGCTGATCGAGTATGCCTCGGCCCGCGGCATCCCGGTCACGGCGACCAAGGCGAAGCCGTACAGCACGGATCCGAATCTGTTTCACGTGAGCTATGAAGGCGGCATTCTGGAAGATCCGTGGGAAGCCCCGCCGGATGAGATCTTTCAGATGACCGTGTCCCCGGAGAAAGCGCCCAACAGGGGGCGCGAGATCGAGATCGACTACGAACGGGGGGACCCGGTGGCGGTGGATGGAAAGCGGATGAGCCCGGCCACCCTGCTCGCCCACCTGAACCGCCTCGGTGGGCAGCACGGGGTGGGTCGGGTGGATCTCGTGGAGAACCGCTATGTGGGCATGAAGTCGCGCGGGGTGTATGAGACCCCAGGCGGCACCATTCTCCTCGTCGCCCATCGCGGGTTGGAGTCCATCACGCTGGATCGGGAAGTGCTGCACCTCCGGGACAGCCTGATTCCGCGCTATGCGGAGTTGATTTATTATGGGTACTGGTACGCGCCCGAGCGAGAGATGCTCCAGAAGGCCTTCGACGCGGCGCAGCAGGACGTGAGCGGGACCGTCCGCGTCAAGCTGTACAAGGGCAGCTGCACGGTGACCGGACGCCGCTCCGATCGGTCGCTGTATCGACTGGATCTCGCGACCTTTGAAGAGGACGAGGCGTACCGCCAGCGTGATGCGGAAGGGTTCATCCGCCTCAATGCCCTTCGGCTGGCGATCCGCGCTCAGCGTCGTACACGCAAGCGTGAAACGTAAATCGATGAACGCGAGAAAGGGCATCGTGATGGGGGCCAAAGCAAAGCCCAAGGAGGCGCCTCACGTTTCACGGCCCGGCGGGAAGGTCTGGTCCGGGCGGTTTCGAGAGCGCACCAGCCGCACGGTCGAGCGGTTCACCACATCGGTGCCGTTCGATCGCCGGCTGTACCAACAGGATATCGAGGGCAGCATCGCCCATTGTCGGACGCTCAAGCGGGCCGGCGTGCTGACCGCGCGGGAAGCCGCGATGCTGATTCGCACGTTGGAAGAGGTGCACGTCGAGCTGGACAGCAGCCGCTTTGCGTTCGCGCCCGAGGATGAAGACATTCACACGGCGGTCGAGCGACGCGTGACCGAACTGGTGGGGCCGCTCGGCGGGAAGCTCCACACGGGTCGGAGCCGGAACGACCAAGTGGCGTTGGACCTCCGGCTGTACGTGCGAGCGGAGCTCACCGTCCTGTTGGATGGGGTGCGGCGCCTGCAGCAGGTCCTGGTCGAGCAGGCCCGGGCCCATCTCGACGTGGTGATGCCGGGCTATACGCACCTGCAGCGGGCGCAGCCGATTCTGTTCGCCCATCACCTGCTCGCGTACGTGGAGATGCTGGAGCGCGACAAGGGGCGGTTGCGGGATGCCCGCAGCCGCGCGGATGAGATGCCGCTCGGCGCCGGCGCGGTGGCCGGAACGAACTATCCGCTGGACCGGGCCTACACCGCCAAGCTCCTGGGGTTTGCAAGCGTGAGCAAGAACAGCGTGGACGCGGTGGCCGACCGGGATTTTGCGGTCGAGGCCCTGGCGGCGCTGGCCATCATCATGATGCATCTGTCGCGGTTGAGCGAGGAGCTGGTCCTGTGGTCTTCGCAAGAATTTCAGTTCGTGGAGCTGCCGGACGCGTTTTGTACCGGCAGCAGCATGATGCCGCAGAAGAAGAATCCGGATGTGCCGGAGCTGGTCCGGGGGAAAACCGGGCGGGTGTACGGAGCTCTCTTCGCGCTGCTGACCACGCTCAAGGGGCTGCCCCTGAGCTATAACCGAGACCTGCAAGAGGACAAGGAAGCGCTGTTCGACGCGCTCGACACGGTTGCTGCCTGTCTGGAGGTCTCGGCTGCGCTGTTCAAGGGGCTCACGGTGAATCGCGCCGCTTTGTCCCGAGCCGCGGAGTCTGGCTATCTCCTGGCCACCGAGCTGGCCGATTATCTCGTGACCAAAGGCGTGCCGTTCCGGGAGGCCCACGAGATCATCGGGCGGCTCGTGCGGACGTGCCTGGAGGCGCACCGCGGGCTTCGGGATCTGACGCTGGCCGATCTGCGACGGTTCTCAGACCGCTTCGACAAGGACGCGCTGGACGTCCTGACGGTGGAAGGGGCCATCGAGCGGAAGTCCCAGATCGGCGGGACGGCCCGAAAGCGCGTGGAGGCCCGGATCAAGGCCTTGGCGAAGGCACTGGTCTCATGACCGCCGTCGGGCTCGCAGCGCTCCTGGCCTTGTCGTTGTGGCTCGAGGGGTGCGGGAATGTCGGCCCCCCGATCCCTCCGGAAAGCATCGGCGTGGCCGCGAAATTGAAGAAGGAGCAGCTCAAGAAGGAACAAGAAAAGGCAGCGCCGGGCGAGCTAGGCCGAGAGGGCCAACCGCCGGAGGCCCAGGCGCCGCCTGAAGAAGAAGCACTGCCGGAGTTTCGACCGATCGGCACCCGGTGAACGCGAACCGAACGCAAATCGAGGATCGTCATCGAGGAGGACTGTGATGCATCCGATAGCGACTCTTCACAAACCCCGCACGTTGTTGCTGGTGGATCCCTATCCCCGGAACAATCCCTACCATCTGACCGCCAGCGAGCGCCGCGCGGTCTGGTTTCCGAAATTGAGCTTGCCGGTCATCGCCGCGTATACGCCCGACTCCTGGCACGTGGATCTGGTGGACGAGGCGGTCCAGGATATCGACTTCGATCACCCCTGCGATCTGGTCGGGCTGTCGGTCATGACCTGCTATGCGCCCCGGGCCTATGAAATCGCGACGGAGTTCAGAAAGCGGGGCAAGAAAGTGGTGCTGGGCGGGGTGCACCCCACCTACTGCCCCGACGAAGCGCTGCGGTACTGCGATGCGATCGTCTGCGGCGAGGCGGAAGACGTGTGGCCCCGGGTGGTGGCCGACTTCGAAGCTGGCGCCATGAAGCGGATCTACAAGATGGACCAGTTCCCCTCCATGGAACATTACAGGAGCCCGATCGTGCAGCTCCTCAGCCCCGATGCCTACATGACCCGCCAGTGCAGCTTTACGACACGGGGCTGCCATTTCGAGTGTGAGTTCTGCAGCGTCTCGCCGTTCAACGGGAAGACCACGCGGCGCCGCCCCGTCGCCGAGGTGGTGAAAGAGCTGTCGCAGATCAAGCAGTGGATCCGCGCCGAACTGGTGGAACGGATGCGGCACGGGTCGCTCCGGCAAGCGTTCATGACGGGGCTGCGGATCCGGATCGGCCTGGAAGACGGAACGATCTTCGCGTTCGTGGACGACCTGCATAACAGCCACCGCGGCTACTGCCGCGAGCTGTGGGAAGCGCTCAAGCCGCTCAAGATCAAATGGGGCTGCCAGGCCACCTTGTTCCTGGGCGATGACGCCGAGATGGTGAAGCTCGCCGCCGACAGCGGGTGCGTCTCGGTGTTCGTGGGGATGGAATCGCTGTCCGAAGACTCGCTGGAGGAGACGAACAAGGGCTTCAACCGTGTGCAGATGTTCGAGCAAGAGATCAAGATGTTCCACGACCACGGCATCATGGTCAATCCGGGCATCGTCTTCGGCTTCGACAACGACGACGAATCCGTGTTCGAGCGGGCCGTGGAATTTCTGATCAAGAACCAGGTGGAGCTGGCCTACTTCAACGTGCTCACGCCGCTCCCCGGCACGCCGCTCTATGACCGGTACGACCGCGACGGGCGAATCTTCGACCGGGACTGGGCGAAGTATGACGGGAAGCACGTCGTCTTTCGTCCCAGCCGGATGACCCCCGAGCAGCTCCAGGAGGGCTTCTATTGGGCGAACCACCAGTTCTATTCGCTGCCGTCCATCTGGAAGCGGCTCTCCGGCACCAAGCAGCGGTTCCTCCCTCGCCTGGAGATGAACCGGGAGTTCCGGAAGCTGATCAAGCGGGCCTGTCCGCAGGGCACGCTCTCGCCGGTGGCCGCGGTCCTCAAGGGTCTGCAGGCGCGGCTGCCGTCCTTCGAGACGGAGCAGTTCATCCCCAACGCGCTCCATGCGCTCAAGATGGGGGAGAAGACCGCGCAGGAACTGTGGTTGAACATCAAGGCGCGCCGCCATGATCGTTTTGCGGCGCTCTTCGTGGATCTGGAAGGGACGCTGGATCGCCTCAACGCGCGCGAGCTGCTGAACCGGCTCAAGCATGCCGCCGAGAAGGCCAAGATGGATATCGTGCTGAACTTCGAGCACCTCAGAGAAGCCACGCCCGGCGCCCTCCAGACGCTGCTGGACCGGGAGGCATTGAAGGCCATCGCGCCCCATGCCAAGGTCCACTATCGGAAGTTCAAGGCGGCGTTCGCCAGCGCTGCGCAGGGCCTCTCGCTGGCCGGGCTGGAAATGCCGGACGAGGATCTTCAAGATGCATGACTTTCAGTACCGGCACGGTGAACTGTACTGCGAGGGCGTGGCGATCGACCGGATCGCCAAGGAAGTGGGCACGCCCTGCTATATTTACAGCCATGCCACGCTGGTCCGGCATTTTCGCGCCTTCGACCGCGCGTTTCAGGACATCCCGCATATCGTGGCATTTGCCATGAAAGCCAACTCCAATCTGGCCATTCTCCGCCTGATGGCTCTGGAGGGAAGCGGGGCCGACATCGTATCCGGCGGGGAGCTGTACCGGGCACTGCAGGCCGGTATTCCACCGCAAAAGATTGTGTTCGCCGGGGTGGGGAAGAACCGTGCCGAGATCCGCTACGCCCTCGAGCAGGACATCCTCATGTTCAACGTCGAGTCCTCCGAGGAGCTCCATGCCATCGACGAAGTGGCGGCCGAGCTGCGCCGCCGGGCCCGCGTGGCGCTGCGGATCAACCCGGACATCGACCCCAAGACCCATCCCTATATCTCCACGGGCCTCAAGAAGAGCAAGTTCGGGATCAGCGCGGACCGCGCGGTCAGCGAGTTCAAGACGGCGCTCTCGCTGAAGCACGTCGAGGTCGTGGGAGTGCACAAGCACATCGGCTCGCAGCTGACCGACGTCACGCCGTTCGTGGACGCGCTAAAGAAAATCCTCAGCCTGATTGAGACCCTCAAGGGGCACGGCGCCGACATCCGCTATGTGAACATCGGAGGCGGGCTGGGCATCACCTACTCGGATGAAGCGCCGCCACACCCGCAGCAGTTCGCCGAGGCCATTTCCCCGCTGGTCCGTGACCTCAAATGTATCCTGATCATGGAGCCGGGCCGGGTGATCGTGGGGAACGCCGGCATCCTGCTGACCCGGGTGTTGTACAACAAGGAGGGGGAGGGCAAGCGCTTTGTGATCGTGGATGCGGCCATGAACGACCTCATCCGGCCGAGCTTGTACGGGGCCTATCATGAGATCCGACCGGTCAGGGAGACTCCCGCCGCGAAGACCGTGACGGTGGACGTGGTCGGGCCGGTGTGCGAGTCCAGCGATTTTCTGGCCAAGGACCGGCCCCTGCCCGAAGTGAAGCGCG
>Ga0209399_10000804_pt1 | contig 17780 bp, 19 predicted proteins | sample OV2TP3_FD_184130 | JGI IMG/M metagenome (GOLD analysis project Ga0209399, IMG submission 184130) | Hot spring microbial communities from Beatty, Nevada to study Microbial Dark Matter (Phase II) - OV2 TP3 (SPAdes) (version 3) | ecosystem: Environmental > Aquatic > Thermal springs > Hot (42-90C) ... | reverse complement strand
GGTAGAGGAGGCGCGCTTGCTGCGACTGCGCAAGGTCGAGATGTTCGGCTTCAAGTCGTTCGCCGAACGCACCCGCATTGTCTTCAACGGCAGCGGCATCGCTGCCGTGGTCGGCCCCAACGGCTGCGGGAAATCCAACATCTCCGACGCCATCCTCTGGGTGCTGGGCGAGCAGAGCGCCAAAACCCTGCGCAGCGGGCGCATGGCCGACTGCATCTTCAACGGCACCGCCACGCGCCCACCCACCAACCTGGCCGAAGTCACCCTCACCCTGGTTGACCCCGAGGCTGAAACCGCGGGACTGGAAGCGCCGGCCGCTGCTGCAGCAGAGCGCGGAGCGCGCGGTCATTGCCGCCTGCGGGCTCGTCGTCATCGCCACCTTCTGCCTGGCGGTGCTGCTGCTGCGCGACGACTTCCGCCTGGCCTACATCGCCTCGCACTCGAACCGCGCCCTGCCGGTCTACTTCAAGTTCGCGGCGCTGTGGTCGGGCCAGGAAGGCTCGCTGCTCTGGTGGAGCTGCCTGATGGCGCTGTTCGCCGCCACCGCGGTCACGGTCAACCGCCGCACCCACGCTCACTTGATGCCGTACGCCGTCGTGGCGCTGATGGCGGTGCTGCTGTTCTTCCTCATCCTCAACAATTTCGCCGTCAACCCCTTCCGCCTGCTGGCGGCCGACGGCCCGCGCGGGCCGGAAGTCTTCGCGCCGCCCGACGGCGGCGGATTGAACCCGTTGCTGCAACACCCGGCAATGGTCATCCACCCGCCCATGCTGTACCTCGGCTTCGTGGGCTTCAGCGTGCCGTTCGCTTTCGCCCTCTCGGCGCTCATCACCCGCAGCAAAGGCGAGCAGTGGATCCGCATCACCCGACACTGGACGATGATCGCCTGGTGCTTCCTCACCATCGGCATCCTGCTCGGTGGACGCTGGGCCTACGCCGTGCTGGGCTGGGGCGGCTACTGGGGCTGGGACCCGGTGGAGAACGCCTCGCTGCTGCCGTGGCTCACCGGCACCGCCTTCCTGCATTCGGTCATGATGCAGGAGAAGCGCGGCATGATGAAGGTCTGGAACATGGGCCTCATCTTCGCGACCTTCTTGCTCTGCATCTTCGGAACTTTTCTCACACGCTCGGGCGTGCTCAGTTCCGTGCACGCTTTCGCGCAGTCGGCCATCGGGCCCTACTTCGCCGTGTTCCTGAGCTTGCTCCTGTTCGTCTGCGGGTTCGTGCTGTTGCGGCGGCTCGACTTCCTCAAAAGCGAGAACCAGCTCGACTCGCTGGCCTCGCGCGAGTCGAGCTTCCTCTTCAACAACCTCATCCTGCTCGCCTCCTGCTTCGCGGTGTTGTGGGGCACGCTGTTCCCGCTGATTTCCGAGGCGGTGCAGGGCGTCAAGATCAGCGTGGGCGCGCCCTACTTCAACAAAGTCCAGGTGCCCATCGGGCTGTTCCTGCTGTTCCTCACCGGGGTGGGGCCGCTGTTCGCCTGGCGGCGCACTTCGATGGAGAGCCTGCACCGCAACTTCACCCGGCCGCTGATTTTCGGCGCCGTCATCGCCATCGCCGCCTTCTTCTTCGGCGCGCGCAACTTCTACGCCCTGATGGCCATCTTCCTGGCCTTCTTCGTCATCGGCACCATCGCGCTGGAGTTTTTCCGCGGCGCGCGCGTCATCCGCCAGAAGGAGGAGCGCAACTGGGCCGGCGCCGTCATCGAGCTGACCCGGCGCAACACCCGCCGCTACGGCGGCTACGTCATCCACTTCGGGGTGGCGCTGCTGTTCATCGGCTTTGTCGGCAGCGCCTTCACGATTCACGAGCAGGCGGAGGTTTTGCCCGGCGACGAAGTCGCGGTGCGCAACTACCGCTTCGTCGTCCAGTCGCTCGACCAGCAGGAGACCGACAACCACATCGCCAGCCAGGCGCGCATCGACGTCTTCCGCAACGACAAGTTTCTGGCCACGCTGACGCCCGAGCGCCGCTTCTACAAGGCCAGCGGCCAGCCCACCACCGAAGTGGCCATCTGGCCGCACCTTTCCAAGCCGCTGGAAATCCTCCAGCATCCCAACGCCGACATCTATCTGGTGTTCGCCGGCATGGCGGAAGACAACCAGCGCGCCGTGCTGCAGATTTACATCAACCCGCTGGTGCTGTGGGTCTGGGTGGGCGGCGCGGTGATGGTGTTCGGCACCGGCATTGCGCTGGTTCCCAGCCGCCCGCCGCAGCCGGGCCGCCCGACGCGCAAACGCAAGCCCGCCAAGGAGCGCGATGAAGTCGCCGCGTAAAGAGTTCTCCCTGTTGAGTCCATCGGGAGGGCACGACTTTAGTCGTGCCGAAAAGTCGGAGAAGATGTTCTCGGCTTTAGCCGCTGAGGTCCGCCTGAAGGAGAATACCTCAGGGGCTAAAGCCCTCTTCAGTTACGGCTGCTTTACGGCACAGCTAAAGCTGTGCCCTCCCGTTGGATTCGAGGCTGGAGCTAGAACATTTCTTGCGATGGCCGTGCTCGCGTGCGTGATGCTAGCCATGCCGCTAGCCGCGCAGCAGCCGACGGAGCCGAACAAGGACGCCTTCCAGCGCGTCTCCGACAAGCTCATCTGCCAGTGCGGGTGCAACTACGGCTTGAGCCACTGCCCGCACCTCGAGTGCCCGTCGGCGCCGGTGCTGCGCGCCGCCATCCGCCAGCAGCTCGCCGCCGGGAAGAGCGAGCAGGAAGTCCTGCAGGCCGTGGTGGCCGAGTTCGGCCCCGCCGTGCTGGCCGCGCCGCCCGCCGAGGGCTTCAACCTGACGGCGTGGGTCATGCCCTTCGTGGCGCTGGCGCTCGGCCTGTGGCTGGCGATTGTCGTCGTCCGCCGCTGGCACGCGCGCAGGCGCGCCGCCGCCCCCGACCCCTATCTGCTGGAGCGCTATCGGGCCAACCTGGAGCGCGAAATGAAGCGGCTGGAGGAGTAGCGATGATCATCCTCGCCTGCGCCGCCCTCACCCTGGCCGCGCTGCTCTACGTCTTCTGGCTCACGCCCGAGCCGGTGCGCGCCAAGAGCGCCGCCGACCGCGAACGCGAATACCTGCAGGACAAGCGCGAAGTCCTCTACGAGAACCTGCGCGACCTCCACCTCGAGTTCCGCATGGGCAAGCTCTCCGAGCTGGACTACCAGCAGACCAAGTCGCGCTACCAGGAAGAGCTGGCCCTGCTCCTCCACCAGCTTGAAACCGTGGACAAGCCGGAGAGAGTGGCTGCCGTCGTCCCCGGCCGCTGCGGCCGCTGCGGCAAAGACAACCCCGCCGACAACCGCTTCTGCGGCGCCTGCGGCGCCGAGCTGCCCCGCACGGAGGAAACGCAGTGAAAAAGCACGGCGAGGGGCTAAAGCCCCTCCTTCTTTCTCCGCTGCCAGATGTCGCGGCTGAAGCCGCGACCCCATTCCAGCTCGTTGGGGTCGCCCCTTCAGGGGCGACATCAAGCCCGGCTCCCTCTTCAAGAGCTTTAGCCTTTGAGGGGCGCCGGCTCATCATGACCTTGGGCATGGTGGCAATCCTTTTCCTCCTGGCGCCGACCGCCGAAGCCGTCGAAATCATCGGCCGGGTGATGAACGCCACCACCGGCAAGCCCGCCGGCGACGTCTCTGTCAACCTGCTGGCGCTGAGGGGGCAGATGGTTCCCGTGCGCGACACGGTGACCGACGCCGAGGGCAACTTCCGCTTCGTGGTCGCCGCCAACCCCAGCGAGCGCTTCATGGTCCAGGTGCCCTTCCGCGGCGTGAACTACAACAAGCCGGTGATGCCAGAAGGCGAGCAGAGCACCGTGTTCATCGAAGTCTATGAAATCGGCGCCGCTGCCTCGGCCATCCAGGTGGAATCGCACAGCATCCTGCTCCAGCCGCAGCGCGGCCACCTGCGCGTGGACGAGTTCTACTCCGTCCGTAACACCTCCAGCCCGCCACAAACCTACGCGCCCGACGAGGGCAGCTTCCGTTTCCAGCTCCCCTCGACCATCGGCGACCTCCAGGTCAGCGCCCAGCGCACCGGCGGCATGCCGCTGCGCCAGCAGCCGCAGCCCGCGGGCGACGGCAACAGCCTCGTGCTCCAGTTCCCCTTCTACCCGGGCGAGTCGGAGGTGCAGATCAGCTACGTGCTGCCCTTGAGCGGCGAGACCCTCGACGTCCGCCTGCCGGTCAGCGTGGCCGCCGAGCGCCGCCACGTGGCGGTGCCGCGCACCGGCGTCGAGGTCGAGAGCGCACAGTTGAAGGAGGTTACCCAGGAGCAGGTGCCGCAGGCGCGCATCTACAGCGCCGACCTCAAGCCGCCCGCCGAGCTGGCCCTGACGCTCAAGATCAACCCCGCGGCGCTCGAAGCCGCCGCCGGGGCCGCCAGCACCGGCGCGGACGCGCCCGACGCCTCGCAGGCCGCCGTCACCATCGTTCCCCACCCCACCAACCGCGCCCAGTGGTATATTGTCGGCCTCACGCTCGTTGTGCTCTTGTTCGGCCTGTACTATCTGTACTCGTTGTCCCCTGCGGAACCAGCGACGGATGCCAGCCCCCGACAACCGAGCAGCGCCTAGTCCCAGAATCACGCTCCACAGTCTCAGCAAGTTCTTCGGCCGCTTCATTGCCCTCGACCGCCTCTCGCTGGTCTTCGAGCCGGGCGAGTTCGTCGTTGTGCTCGGCCGCAACGGCGCCGGCAAGACCACTCTGCTGCGCACGCTGGCGCTGCTGCTGCTGCCGTCCGAAGGCGAGCTGAAGTTCGACTCCCACCCGGCAAGCCGCCTGCCGCACTCCTTCAAGCAGCGGCTCGGCTTTGTCGGCCACGAGATTGCCCTCTACGACGACCTCACCGCGGAAGAGAACCTGCGCTTCTTCGCTCGCCTCTACGGCATCGCCGACGGGCCGCGCCGCGCCGCCGAGGTTCTGGCGGAGATGGACCTGGCGCAGCGCGCTCAAAGCCGCGTGCGCAACTTGTCGCGCGGGCTCAAGCAGCGGTTGGCGCTGGCGCGCGCCTGGCTGCACCAGCCCGACATCCTTCTTCTCGACGAGCCGGCCACCGGGCTGGACGCCCCCACGCGCGAGCGCCTGCACGAGTGGCTGGCGCGCTGCCACCAGAGCGGCCGCACCGTCATCGCCAGCTCGCACGACCTGGCGGAAAGCCTGCGCCCCGCCACGCGCGTGCTGCTGCTGGAAAGCGGCCGAGTGCTCTTCGACGGTCCCAACGCCCCCAACCTCGCCGAGGAGCTGCGCGCGAAACTGGTCACCGCGGCGCGGGAAGGTGCGCGATGAGCGCCTGGCGCGTCGCCACCGCCCTGCTGCGCAAGGACCTGCGGGCCGAATGGCGCACCAAAGACGTCTCCACCGCCATCCTGCTCTTCGGCTTCACCATCGCCGTCAGTTTCGCCTTCGCCTTCAAGCCCACGCCCGACGAAGCTCGCCTCATCGCCGGCGGGCTGCTCTGGCTGGGGTTTCTTTTCTCCGCGGTGCTCGGTTTGAACCGCGGCTTCGCGCGCGAAACGGCCAACAACTGCCTGGAGGCGCTGCGGCTGGCGCCCGCCGACCCGGGCTCGCTCTACCTCGGCAAGCTGCTCAGCAACCTCCTGCTGCTGCTGCTCGCCGAGCTGGTGCTGCTGCCGGTTTTCGGCGTCTTCTTCAACCTCACGCTATGGGCGCGGCCGGGCTGGCTGCTGCTCATCCTGCTGCTGGGGACCTGGGGCGTGGCGGCGCTGGGCACGCTGTTTTCCGCCGTCAGCGCCAACACCCGCATGCAGGAGCTGATGCTGCCGCTGCTGCTGCTGCCGCTGACCGTGCCGGTGCTGGTGGCCGCCGTCGACCTCACCACGCTGCTGCTCGCCGGCCGCCCCATGAGCGAAGGCGGGCTGCAGTTCAGGTTGCTGGCCGGGTTTGATATTATCTTTACTCTTCTCTGCTGGCTGCTGTTCGGCTACGTGCTGGAAGAATAGAGGCTCGTGAGCGATTCCACCTACCACCGCGTCTCGCTGGCCGTGTTCGCTGCCACGGTCGCGCTGTTGCTCTACGCCTTCTACCAGGTTTTCTTCATCGTCCCCACTGAGGTCAAGATGGGCGTCGTGCAGCGCATCTTCTACATCCATATGCCCTCGGCCGTGGTCAGCTTCAACCTGTTCTTTGTCGTCTGCATCGCCAGCATCGGCTACCTCAAGACGCGCCGGCTGGCCTGGGACTCGGTCGCCGTGGCGGCCGCGGAGGTCGGCACCGTCTTCTGCGCCACCGTGCTCATCACCGGGCCCATCTGGGCCAAGCCGGTCTGGGGCAGTTGGTGGGCGTGGGACCCGCGTCTGACCACCACGCTGATCCTCTTCCTGATTTTTGTCGGGTACCTGATGCTGCGGCTCTACGTCGAAGACCGCAACCGCCGCGCCCTGCTTTCCGCCGTGGTCGGCATCATCGGCTTCGCCGACGTCCCCATCGTCTACATGGCCAACCGCTTTCGAGGCCAGCACCCCGCGCCGGTGCTGGGCGGGGGCGAAGGCTCCGGGCTGGCCCCGGAGATGTTAACGACGCTGCTGTGGTCGCTGGCGGCGCTGCACGCGCTGGGGCTGCTGCTGTTTCTGCAGCGCTACCGGCTGGAACAGATGCGCACGGAAGTGAACGAACTCTACCGCGCCCTGCGCGCCTGAGGAGCGAACGAATGGACGTCGGACTCAAGCACCTGTTCTGGGCCTTCGCGCTCTTCTGGCTGGTCCACGCCGGCTACCTGCTCAACCTCTCCTTCCGCCAGAAGCGGCTGGCGGACGAGTTGCGCGCGCTCAAGGAATCGCTGGGCCGCAAGGGCAGCGTTTGAGCGCGTCTACGCTGCACTCTTGCAACGTGAGCCTTTCGTCAGGGCACGCCTTTAGGCGTGCCGTTACGCATGCCCCAAGAGACGTCTTTAGCCGCTGAGGTAAGTCTTTTGGGAAGTACACACCTCAGGGGCTAAAGCCCCCGGCTTACTCCGCGCTTTTCGGCACGGCTGAAGCCGTGCCCTGACGAAGCCTGCTGCCGTATGCTACCTTCTTTGTTTGCCAATCTTGTGGCTTGAGGCGGTGACACATGCAAGTCGGATTCGTCGGGCTGGGGCGGATGGGCAGCGCCATGGTGGAGCGGCTGCTGCGCGCCCGCCACAAGGTCATCGCCTACGACCAGCAGGCCGAGCGCGCCGAAGCGCTGGCGAAGAAAGGCGCGCGCCCCGCGCGCACGCTCGGCGGCGTGCTCGAGCAGCTCAAGTCGCCGCGCATCGTCTGGCTGATGGTGCCGGCGGGTGCGCCGGTGGCCGCGGTGCTGCGCGGCCTGGAGCACCACCTGAAGGCCGGCGACATTGTCATCGACGGCGGCAACTCCGATTGCCGCGACTCGCTCGCGCGCGCCAAAGCCCTGCGCGAGGACGGCATCCACTTCCTCGACGTCGGCACCAGCGGCGGCGTCTGGGGATTGGAAAAAGGCTACTGCCTCATGGTCGGCGGCGACGCCGGCGCCTTCAAGCGCGCCGAGCCGCTCTTCCGCTCGCTGGCGCCGCGCGGCGGCTACGCCCACGTCGGGCCCAGCGGCGCCGGCCACTTCGTCAAGATGATTCACAACGGCATCGAGTACGCGCTCCTGCAAAGCTACGGCGAAGGCTTCGAGCTGCTGGCCGAGTCCGACTACAAGCTCGACCTGCACCAGCTCGCGCGGCTCTGGAACCGCGGCAGCGTGGTGCGCTCCTGGCTGCTCGAGCTGGCCGAGTCGGCGCTGGCCAAGGACGCGCGCCTGCGCGGCATTCGCGGGTACGTCGAAGACTCCGGCTACGGCCGCGGCACCATGCGCGAGGCGCTCATCCGCGGCGTGCCCGTGCCCGCCATCGCGCTCTCACTCTTCGCCCGCTTCCAGTCGCGCCGCAAGGACTCCTTCAGCGCCAAGCTCATCGCCGCGCTGCGGCGCGAGTTCGGCGGCCACGCGGTGCAGAAGAAGAAGTGACCACGACGGCCATGCCCGGGACAGCCGCACGCGCCGAGAAGTCGGCGCCGGGACGGCGGCTCGACCCCTGCGGTATCGTCATCTTCGGCGCTTCCGGCGACCTCACCGGCCGCAAGCTCCTGCCGGCGCTCTACGACCTCTTTCATCTCGGTCGTCTGCCCGAAAACTTCTACGTGGTGGGTGTTGCGCGCCGCGAGCTCGGCGCCGACGGCTTCCGAAAGCAAATGAAGCAAGCCGTGCGGCCTGAGCGCGAGGCCGCGTGGAAGGAATTCGCCGCGCGCCTCGACTACTTCTCGATCGATGGCTCCGACCCCGCCGGCTACGAACGGTTGAAGCAGCACCTGCAGGCACTGGACCAGAAGCACGGCACGCGGGGGAACCACGTCTTCTACCTCGCCGTCCCGCCCTCGCTCTATTCCCCCATCGTCGCCCACCTCGGCGGCGCGGGGCTGGCGGCCTCCGGCGCCAGTGGCCCGGCGTGGACGCGCCTGGTGATTGAAAAGCCGTTCGGCCGCGATCGCGAGAGCGCCCGCCGGCTGAACGCGCAGTTGCGCGCCGCCTTCGCCGAGGAGCAGGTCTACCGCATCGACCACTTCCTCGGCAAAGAGACGGTCCAAAACCTGGCCGTGCTGCGCTTCGCCAACGGCATCTTCGAGCCGCTCTGGAACCGCAACTACATCGACCACGTCCAGATTACCGTGGCCGAGAACCTGGGGGTCGAGCACCGCGCCGGCTTCTACGAAACCGCGGGCGCGGTGCGCGACATGATCCAGAACCATCTGCTGCAGGTGCTGTGCCTGGTGGCCATGGAGCCCCCGGCGTCGTTTGAAGCGCGCTTTGTTCACGCCGAAAAGCTGCAGATCCTGCAGGCGTTGCGGCCGCTGCCGCCGCAGAATGCCGTCCGGGCGCAGTACGGCGCCGGTGAGATCGCCGGCAGCAGCGTCATTGCGTACCGGCAGGAGCCGGGCGTGGACTCGAAATCGAACACCGAGACCTTCGCGGCGATGAAGCTCGAGCTGGAAAGCTGGCGCTGGGCGGGCGTGCCCTTCTACCTGCGCACCGGCAAGCGGATGCCGCGCAAGGCGAGCGAAGTCTCCATCCAGTTCCGCGACGCGCCCTTGCACCTCTTTGCCTGCACCGCCATGCAGCCCTGCGCCCCCAACCTCCTGCGCCTTCGCATCCAACCCGACGAAGGCATCAGCCTCCGCGTCCTCACCAAAACTCCGGGCCTGGAAGTCATTGGCCGCGCCGTCGAGCTTGACTTCGCCTACGGCGCCGACCTCGAGCGCGAATCGCCCGGCGCCTATGAGACGCTCCTGCTCGACGTCCTCGAAGGCGACTCCCTGCTCTTCGCCACCGCCGAGTGGGTCGAGGCCGCCTGGGGCGTGGTCGATCCGCTGCTCGAAGCCTGGGCCGCGGCGCCGCCGGCCGACTTCCCCAACTATGCCGCCGGCTCCTGGGGCCCGAAAGCCGCCGACGAGCTGCTCGCCCGCGACGGGCGCGGCTGGCACCTGCCCTGACACCATGCGCGGCACGCTCATCATCTGCGCCGACTATGAAAGCGTGAGCCGCGAGGCGGCGCGCCGCTTTGTGGCCGCCCTGGAAGGAAGCAAGCAGCGTGCGTTCCACGTCGCGCTGGCCGGCGGCGGCACGCCGCGGCGGCTCTACGAGTTGCTGGCCACCAGCGAGTTCGAGCGTCGCATCCCCTGGGAGCGCGTGCACCTCTTCTGGGGCGACGAGCGCCTGGTCCCCCGCGACCACCCGCAAAGCAACTACAAGCTGGTCCGCGACTCCCTGCTCAAGCACGTGCGCCTGCCGCCCAAGAACCTCCACCCTGTCCAGGTCAGCCTGCCGCTGGAACAGGCCGCGGCGGCCTACGAGCAGGAGCTGCGCTCGGTCATCGGCGGGCGCTGGAGCTTCCCTGTTTTCGACCTCATCCTGCTCGGCCTCGGCGACGACGGCCACACCGCTTCGCTCTTTCCCCGCGCCGCTTCGCTCCAGGAGAAGCAGAAGCTGGTCACGACCCATCGCATGCCGGGCACCGAGCCGGCGCGGGTGACGCTGACGCTCCCGGTCATCAACGCCGCCAAGCGCGTGCTCTTCCTCGTCTCGGGCGAAAGCAAGGCGACGGCGCTGCGCACGGTGGTGGAAGGCACGGGCCAACTTCCGGCTCATCTGGTCGCGCCCAAGGGAGAGCTGCTGTGGCTGGCCGATACTGCGGCCGCGGGCAAGCTCAAGCACGTCAAGGTGCAGCATGCGGCCGCCGAGGTGGCGCACGGATGATTCTGGCCGGCGACATCGGCGGAACCAAGTCGCTGCTCGCCTTCTATGAACCCGCCGCGGCGGGCGGCGGTCCGCGGAAGTCGATTGACGAACGCAGCCTGCCCAGCCGGAAATATCCCAATTTGGCTGATGTGCTGCGTGAATTTCTGACGGCGACGAAAAAGAAACCGACGCGGGCGTGCCTGGCGGTGCCGGGCCCGGTGGTCGAGCGCCGCAGCATCACCCCCAACCTGCCCTGGCCGGCGGTGGACGCGCGGGAGCTCTCCGAGATCATCGGCGCCGAAGTCACCCTGCTCAACGACCTCGAAGCCACCGGCTACGGCATCCCGACCCTGCGGGACGACGAGCTGAGCTGCCTGAATGAGGGCAAGCCGCAGGCCAGCGCGAACGCGGCGCTCATCGCGCCGGGCACCGGCCTGGGCGAGTGCATTCTCTTCTGGGACGGGCAGATGCACCGCCCGTCAGCCTCCGAGGGCGGCCACGCCACCTTCGCGCCTCGGAATGAAATCGAAATCGGCCTGCTGCGCTACCTGCTGCGCCAGTTCGACCATGTCAGCAACGACCGCATCATCAGCGGCCAGGGACTGGTGACCCTCTACAACTTCCTGCGCGACTCGGGCTCGGCCGAGCCGGCGTGGCTGCGCGCGGAGCTTGCCCAGGCCGGCGACCCCGCGGCCGCCATCTCGCGCCTGGCGCTCGAAGGCCGCAGCGAGCTCTGCGTCCGCGCGCTCGACCTCTGGGTGGCCGCCTTTGGTGCTGAAGCCGGCAACCTGGCGCTCAAGGCGCTGGCCACCTTTGGGGTCTACCTCGGCGGCGGCATCGCCCCCAAGATTCTTCCCAAACTCACTGACGGGACTTTTCTGACCGCCTTCCGCCACAAGGGGCGGCTCTCCCCGCTGGTCGAAGCGATGCCGGTGCGCATCATCCTCAACGACAAAGCCGCTTTGTACGGCGCCGCCCGCTATGCTCTGCAGGAGCTTGGAGCACGAGGCTAGCGCAGGTTGCCCGAGAGCCCGTCAGGGCGCTTTCGAGGGCTACCTGCGGCTTGTTCATCGCGGACCAAGCTCAGACCGCAGGTAGGCCTCGAACCCGCGTCCCGCCAGCAGGCGGGCCGCTCTCGGCCAACCTGCGCTACTTGCTACCTGCCTAGACGCGATGCTTGGGGTCGAGGGGCAATTCGAGGACGTCCGCCACGAGCTGCAAGTCGGTTCGGCCGAGGAATTGGGGGAAGCTCGACCAGGGCCAGCGGGCTGCATCCGAAACAAACCCATCACGCACCGGATTCGTATGGATGTACTCGATGGTGTCATGAACGTCACCGACCCTGCGCACGAAGCTGTCGAAGAAGCGTCGTTGCCAGAAGGCACCTGTGGTGCCTCGACGCCGATTCAACTCCAGCGCCGAGAGTCGTTTGATGGAGTGCATGATGTCGCTGATGGTCTGTTCGGGTGCGGGGAGTATCAGGCCGTGCCAGTGCGTGGGCATGACAACGTACGCAAGCAGCCGAAAGCCGAGCCGCCGCCGACTGGCCCCAAGAATGTCGAGGAATCGGGTGCGCTCAGCAGGAGAAAGCGAACGCACGCCTTTCGCAACATTGCAGGTCACGAAGAAGATCTTGTCCGTCAGGGCCAGTCGTCGCAGGCGGGACACGGCGAGATTCTACAACCGCTGCCCCTCAGAACGAGCCCGGGTAGCGCAGGTTGCCCGAGAGTGCTCGCACGAGCGCGCCTTCGAGGGCTACCTGCGGATTGTCCATTGCGCAATCCAACAATCCGCGAGCAGCGGATCGTGCCTGCTGCAGGCCAAGCCAAGCCGCAGGTAGGCCTCGAAACCGCGTCCCGTACGGGCCGCTCTCGGCCAACCTGCGCTACCCATCCGGGTTCATCCGTGGTTCCCGACCGTTTCTGGAATACCCCGAGAACGCGTAAGAACGCGTTGTTTACGCATTTGGGACCTCAAGGCAGGGGTAGGCCCGAGAGCCCGCCAGGGCGCCTTCGAGGGCTACCTGCGGCTTGTCCATCGCGCAAACAACCAAGTCGTATGTAGACGGACCGCTGCGCGGCAACGCCAAGCAAAAGCCGCAGGTAGGCCTCGAACCCGCGGCCCTACGGCCCGCTCTCGGCCAACCTGCGCTACCGCCCCGGCTAAATTTCCATGATTTCCTTCTCCTTGGCCTTGGAGAAGGAGTCGAGCTTCTCGGTGTAGTCGTGGGTGACTTTGTCGAGGTCTTTGACGCCGTGGACCTTGTCGTCCTCGCTGGCCTTCTTATCTTTGAAGAGCCGCTCGATGGCTTCCTTGGAGTCGCGGCGGATGTTGCGCAGCGCCGTCTTGTGGTTCTCCAGGACGGTGTGCACGTGCTTGACCAGGTCCTTGCGCCGCTCCTCGGTCAGCGGCGGGATGGGCACGCGGATGATTTTGCCGTCGTTCACCGGGTTGAGACCCAGCTCGCCGGCGCGGATGGCTTTCTCCACCGCCTGCATCATCGAGGGGTCGAAGGGCTGGACAACGATGAGCGTGGGGTCGGGCGTGGCCAGCTTGGCCAGCGCGTTCAAGGGCGTGGCTTGGCCGTAGTAGTCCACCTTGACGTCTTCGAGCAGGGAGACCGAGGCGCGCCCGGTGCGGATGTGGCTCAACTCGCGCCGGAAGTCTTCGACGGTCTTGTCCATGCGCGTGCGCGTGAGCGCCAGGGCGTCTTTGATGGTGGCGACGTTCTGCATCGCGCCTCCGGTTACGCCGAGACCAGCGAGCCCACCTTCTCCCCCAGCACCACGCGCTTGATGTTGCCGCTGCGGGTGAGGTTGAAGACCCTGATGGGCAGGTTGTGGTCGCGGCAGAGGGAAATGGCGGTCCCGTCCATCACTTCCAGCGACTTGTTCATCACGTCCAGATAGGAAATGCGGTCGAACATCTTGGCGGTGGCCACCTGCTTGGGGTCGGCGTCGTAGATGCCGTCCACCTTGGTGGCTTTGAGGATGACCTCGGCGCCGATTTCCATGGCGCGCAGGGCCGCCGCTGTGTCCGTGGAGAAGTAAGGGTTGCCGGTGCCGCCGGCGAAGACGACGGCGCGGCCCTTCTCCAGGTGGCGCATGGCGCGGCGGCGGATGAAGGGCTCGGCCAGCGCGTGGATGCCGATGGCGGTCATCAGGCGGGTCCTGACTTCGATTTTTTCCAGCGCGCTCTGCAGGGCGAGGCCGTTGATGACGGTGGCCAGCATGCCCATCTGGTCGGCGGTGACGCGGTCCAGCCCCCGGGCCACTGAAGTCCGGCCGCGGAAGATGTTGCCGCCGCCGACGATGATGCCGATCTGCACCCCGAGGGCGTGGACGTCGCGCACTTCCCGGGCGATGCCGGCGATGGCGTCGTCGTCGATGCCGAAGCCCCGCGGGCCGGCAAAGGCTTCCCCGCTCAGCTTCAGCAGCACCCGCTTGAAGACCGGGCTCTCAGCCATCGCTACTCCGGCGCCTGGGCCTCCGCGTGCAGCACGGGCTCGCCGAGCTTGAAGCGCACAAAGCGGCGCACGGCGATGTTCTCACCCACCTTGGCGATGACGGCGTCCACCAGCTCTTTGACGGTGTGCTTGTCGTCCTTGATGAAGTGCTGCTCGTAGAGGCAGTTCTCTTCGTAGAACTTGTCGAGTTTCCCCTGAACAATCTTGTCCATCACGTTCTGCGGCTTGCCGGTCACCTGGGCGCGGTAGATATCGGTCTCGCGCTGCACGGTGTCCGCCGGCACGTCCTCGCGGCGGATGAAGCGCGGCTCGGCGGCGGCCACGTGCATGGCCAGGTCGTGGGCGAGCTGGCGGAACTCTTCGGTGCGGGCAACGAAATCGGTTTCGCAGTTGACCTCGAGCAGCACCCCGATCTTGCTCCCAGCGTGGATGTAGCTGGCGACGCAGCCCTCGCTGGTGGCCCGGCCGGCCTTGCGCTGGGCGCTGGCCATGCCTTTCTTGCGCAGCCAGTCCACCGCCTGCTCCAGGTTGCCGCCGTTGGCTTCCAGCGCCGCCTTGCAGTCCATCCACCCCGCCCCGGTCAGCTCGCGGAGCTGCTTGACCTGCTGGGGCGTGACGCTCACCTTGGCTCCTGCGCTCGCATTGGTCTCAGGTTGAACCGGGCTCACTGTAGCTCCTTCGGGTGTGGGGGAAAACCGCCGGCCGGGAGGTGGTGGACTCGGCCGGCGCTGAAACTGTCAGGGTCGCTCATGGGCGATCGGTGGACTCTTCGGCGGGGGCCTCGGCGGCCGCTTCGTCCGTCGCCGGCTCTTCGAGCTCCCCGGTCTCCGGGACGACGCGCGGGCGCAGGTGCGGCGGCAGGATTTCGTCCTGGTCGTAGACCTCCGCCAGCTGCTCGAGCTCTTCGGGCGTGCCGGCGTACTCGGTCGCGCCCTCGGCCTCCGCCAGCGCCTCGGCTTCCGCCTTGGCGGCGGCAAGCTGGGCCTGCTCGTAGACCCCGCGGCCTTCGAGCGCCGCGTCGGCGATCTTGGAGGTGAAGAGGCGGATGGCGCGCAGGGCGTCGTCGTTGCCGGGGATAATCTTGTCGACCTCGTCGGGGTCGCAGTTGGTGTCCACCACCGCCACCACCGGAATGGCCAGCTTGCGCGCTTCCTGGACGGCGATCTGCTCCTTGTTGGAGTCGACCACGAAGAGCGCGTCGGGCAGCGCCGGCAGCTCCTTGATGCCGTCGAGGTTCTCGCGCAGGTGGCGCAGCTCGCGCCGGATGCCGGCGGCTTCCTTCTTGGGCATGGCCTCCAGCCGCCCGTCCCCCTCCATGGCCTCGAGCTCTTTGAAGCGCTTGATGGTCTTCTGAATGGTGGCCCAGTTGGTCAGCGTGCCGCCCAGCCAGCGGTGGTTGACGTAGAACATGGCGCAGCGCTTGGCTTCTTCGGCGATGGCTTCCTGCGCCTGGCGCTTGGTGCCGACGAAGAGGATGTTCTTGCCCTGGCCGGCCAGCTCGCTGACGAACGCTGCCGCCTCCTTGAACATCTTCAGCGTCTTCTGCAGGTCGATGATGTAAATGCCGTTGCGCTCGCCGAAGATGAACTCCTTCATCTTCGGGTTCCAGCGGCGGGTCTGGTGGCCGAAGTGGACTCCGGCTTCGAGCAGCTCCTTCATGGTCAGTGTAGCCACGGGTCTCCTTAGCGCTTCGTCCACTGGAAGCGCTTGCGCGCCCCCTTCTGGCCGTACTTCTTGCGTTCCTTCATGCGCGGGTCGCGGGTGAGAAAACCGTTCTGGCGCAGCCGCGGGCGGATGGCCGGGTTGGCCTGCGCGAGAGCGCGCGCCAGGCCCAGGCGCACTGCGCCTGCCTGTCCTGCCGGGCCGCCGCCGCGCACGGTGATTTCGGCGTCGTACTGACCGGCCACGTTGAGGAACAGCAGCGCGCCGCGCGCCGCCTTCCGCCACGCGGGCACGGTGAAGAACTTGTCGAGCGCAACCCCGTTGACGCGCAGCTCGCCGCTGCCCGGGCGGATGTAGACGCGCGCGATGGAAGTCTTGCGGCGGCCGGTGCCGTAGTAGGGCCCGCCGTTCGAGGGCACGGCGACTTCCGGTTGGGGTTCGGTGACGGGAACTTCGGCGGCGGGTTCGGGGACCGCTTCCGAGGCCGGCTCGGCCGGTGCAGTCTCGCTCACAGCCGTTTCGGGTTGGGTAGCCTCGGGCGCGCCCGCTTCGGGCTCGGCGGCCCGCGGCTCGCCCGCTTCCGGCTGCGGAGTCAAATCCTTTTCAGGGTCTCCCACTACTCCTCCTCATTTAGTTTGTCCACGCCAGCGGCTCAGGGTTCTGAGCGGCGTGGGGATGTTTGTCGTCGGCGAAGACGCGCAGCTTCTTGGCGCGGCGCGCGTGCAGCTTGTTCTTGGGCAGCATGCCGAGGATGGCCTCGCGGACCACCTGCTCCGGCTTGGAGTCGAACAGGTGGCGCGCCTTGATTTCCTTGAAGCCGCCCGGGTAGCCGCTGTGGCGGCGGTAGAACTTCTGGTCGAGCTTGCGCCCGGTCAGGCGCACGCCGCGGGCGTTGATGACCACCACGTGATCGCCGGTCTCGACCGACGGCGTGTAGCGCACCTGGTGCTTGCCCATCAGCACCCGCGCCACCCGCGACGCCAGCCGGCCCAGCACCTGCCCGCTCGCGTCCACGACGTACCACTTCCCTTGCCGCAACGCGACCGACTCCTTGCCCTTTGGATAGTAGGTTCGCATATATAGAAAAAGTTTGCGGGGCCTGCCCATGCGTGCCTGTCCCGCTGCGCGCAATACCGTAGGTCGACTAGGACACCTCGGTAGGGCCAGCCGCAAACAACTCAGTCTAATCGGTGCCGCGCATTTTTGTCAACGGCAGCCGATTCGAATTCGACCGTTTTTTCACCTGCTTCGCACCGGATTGACACCGTTGCTTCGCGTCCCTAGACTGCCCCGCGGCGGCTCCGCGCCTCCAAAACCGTGACCGAACCCGCGACCTCGCTCCCCGACCGGCTCGCCCTGGCCTTTCTGGCCGTCTTTGCCGCCGCCTTGCCCCACTCCATCGCCGCGGCGCAGATTGCCGCCGGCCTCGCCGCCGCCTTCTGGCTCGCCGGAGTGGCCCGGCGCCGCCAGTGGCCGTCGCTCGGCGGTCTCGGGTTGCCCATCGCGCTCTTCGTCGGCGTCACCGTGCTCTCCTCCGCGCTTTCGCTGGAGCCGGCGGTCAGCCTCGACAAGCTGCGCGGCACCGCGCTCATCCTCATCGTGCCGCTCGTAGCCGGGACGATCAAGAACCTGCGGCAGGTGACGCTGGTGGTCGCGGTTCTGTTCGTCTCCGCCGCCGCCACCGCCGGCCACACTGTCTGGGGAGTCGTCGCCGGCCGCGGCGTCGAGGTGGTTGCGCTCGCCCCCGGGAGCCCCTTGGCCCGGGCGGGCGTGCGCGAGCGCGACGTCATCGTCCTCTGCGGCCCGCACCTCACCGACAGCCCGCGCGGGCTTTCCGCCGCGCTCAGCGTTCACATCTCCCCCGAGCCGCTGCAGTGCGCCGCCTACCGCACCGGCGCGTTTCGCTATGAGTTCGAGCTGCCCGCCGCTGCGCTGCCGCACGCGCTCGACGCCGCCGAGCTCCGCACCGCCCGCACCATCCGCGCCCGCGGCACCTTCAGCCACTTCACTACCTACGCCGAAGTCCTGCTGCAACTGGCGGCGCTGGCGTTGGGCCTCTGGCTCGCCTGCCCGCAGCGCTGGACCAGCCGCGGCGGCGCGGCTCTGATCGTGCTCGGCCTGCTGCTCGGCCTGGCGCTGGCCGCGACCTTCACCCGCGCCTCATGGGCGGCGCTGCTCGTCGCTGCGCTGGCGATGCTCTGGCTGCGAATCGGATGGAAAGCGCGCATTGCCTCTGCTGTGCTTGCGATCGTCGTACTGCTGGCGATGAACCAAGCGCTCGTCGCCGCGCGCGGCGTCGGCTTCTACAACCCCGACGACCTCAGCATGCAGTACCGCCGCCTGATGTGGGCCGATGGCGTTCGCATCATCTCCGAGCATCCGCTGCTCGGCATCGGCATGGACTCGGTTTTGGTGCGTTACCAGGAGCTCGGGGTGCGCGCTTACGA
>Ga0209399_10000803_pt1 | contig 17799 bp, 20 predicted proteins | sample OV2TP3_FD_184130 | JGI IMG/M metagenome (GOLD analysis project Ga0209399, IMG submission 184130) | Hot spring microbial communities from Beatty, Nevada to study Microbial Dark Matter (Phase II) - OV2 TP3 (SPAdes) (version 3) | ecosystem: Environmental > Aquatic > Thermal springs > Hot (42-90C) ... | reverse complement strand
GTGTGGCTGGCGGTCGCCGACGACAACGCCAATCGCGCCGATTATCTGTTCCTGACCGACGGCGCCGCCTCGGCCCGGGTCGGCGAGTTCGAGCGCTGCTTCGAGCTGTTCGACGGCCGCGACGAGGCGGCGCTGGCGGCGGCGCGCGACCGCTGGAAGCAATACCAAACGGCCGGCCACGCGCTCACCTACTGGCGTCAGACCGACGCCGGCGGCTGGAAGAAGCAGGAGTAGTACCGACCGACTGACCGGGGCCCGGCCGCGGCTTGTGGGAAATGGGTGCCGCCCCAATCACGAAGACAGGGCGTCGACAATCGGGCACTCGGGCACGTCGCCGCCGTCGCATTGCGCCGCCATCTCCTTGAGCACGCGCTCCATGCGTCGCAGGTCGGCGATCTTTCGCCGGATGGTTTTCGCATGGTCCAGGGTCATCGCCTTGACCTCGGCGCAGGTGTAGTCGCCGCCGTCCACCAGCTTGAGCAAGAGGCGGATGTCGTCGAGGGAGAATCCGAGCTCCCGGCAGCGGCGGATGAACGCCAGCCGTTTCACATGGCGGTCGTCGTAGACCCGGTGTCCGCCCTCGGTGCGGGGCGGCTTCGGCAACATGCCGATCCGTTCGTAGTAGCGGACGGTTTCGACGTTGACCCCGGTGCGTTCGGACAGGGCGCCGATGCCAAATCGTGTCGCTGGCGCAGTCGCGCGCATTGGCGAAAAAACCTCTTGAACCTGTAGTCGCTACAGCCTTTACGGTACCACGCATAATCACGGCGGAAAAGGACCGGGCGATGATTAAATCAAGCGCGGCGGCTTCGGCGACGGCTGCCCAGGACGGCACGGCCGGCCAGCCGAAACGCGCCGGATTGGCCGCCATCGGCGCCGGCGTGAGCGCAATCCTTGCGTCGTCGTGCTGCATCCTGCCGCTGGTCCTGTTCAGCGTCGGCGCAGGCGGCGTGTGGATCGGCAACCTGACGGCGCTGGCGCCCTATCAGCCCATGTTCGTCGCCGCCGGCGCGGGATTCCTAGGCTACGGCTTCTACTCCGTCTACCGGAAGCCGAAGGCGGCCTGCGCCGACGGCGCGAGCTGCGGCCGTTCCCTTCCCCACCGCGCCGTCAAGACGGGGCTGTGGGCGGCGACGGCGCTGATTGCGGCGGCGCTGGCGTTCCCCTATGTGGCGCCGCGGCTGCTCGGCGTGTGACCACGACCGGAATATCCAAAAGGAGAATGAACCGATGAAACGAATACTCGCCTGCCTGCTTCTCGGCGTCGCCCTGCTCGGTGGCACCGTCGCCGTGGCGGCGAACCGAACGGTGACGCTCGCCGTCGACAAAATGACGTGTCCGACCTGTCCCTACATCGTAAAACAAACGCTCACCGCCGTGCCCGGCGTCTCCAAGGTGGAGGTCTCTCTCGCCAAAAAAACCGCCGTGGTGACCTTTGACGACACCAGGACGACGCCCGATGAATTGGCGGCTGCAAGCGCACGTGCCGGCTTCCCGGCGCGTCCGATCGCCGAAGGCGCATCCGCCGGCCCGGCAAATCCGCTCATCGGAAGCGCACAAGGAGTTGACTGTGGGTGCTGAGAAGTCGTCGTCGGCAAGCGCCGGCGCCGGATTTCCGGCGCGTCCGATCGGCGGTGATCGATGAGTGTCGGTCCTGAAAGGTCTGCCGCCGGCGCGGCGGACGGCGTCCGCTTCCGCGTGGCGTTGCGGCCGGGCGTCGTTTTTCCGGACTGGCCGGCGGTGGAGTCGGCGAACGCCACCGAGGCGCTGGCGGCGATCCTCTCGGCGTTCGATCTGAGACGGCAATGGAAGGGCTACGGAGACGACGAGGACCGTTTCCGCCGCACCCTTATCGAAGGACTGGCGGAGCTGGGACGGGCCCCGGACCTCGCGTGGCTGGCGCGGCGGACGGGCTTCGACGTGCTGCGCATCGCCGAGCTGATCGACCGCCTGCAAGCGCGCGACCTCGTGGTCCGCGATCCGGAGACCGGCCGGGTGACCGGCGCCTATCCGCTGACCGCGCGGCCGACCGAGCACCGCGTCGCCTGGGACGGGCGGACGGTCCACGCCCTGTGCGCCGTCGACGCCCTCGGCGTGGGCGCCATGGTCGGCGCCGATGTCACAATCGAATCGCGCTGCCGGGCGTGCGGCGCCGCCATCCGGGCCACGACCAAGGCGAAAGGTACCGCGCTTGGTCAAATCACGCCGTCCACGACCGTCGTCTGGGCCGGCATCGGCTACAAAGGCGGCTGCGCCGCCACGTCGATTTGCACCACCATCGCCTTCTTCTGCACCGACGCCCATCTCGATGAGTGGCGCCGGGCGAACGCCCCGGACGCGAAGGGATTCCGCCTCGCCCCCGACGAGGCCATGCAGGTCGGCCGGGCGATCTTCGGGCCGCTGTTGAGGCCGGCCGAAACCGGGAGGGAGCAAAGACCATGACGGCGGACAAACTCACCGTCGCCGGCGGCACGGGCACGGTCGTCACCGCCGCATGCTGCTTCACGCCGGTTCTCGCCGTCGCCCTTCCGGCGGTCGGCCTCGCCACATGGCTCGGCTGGATCGACTACGTGCTGTTTCCCATGCTCGCCGCTTTCATCGGCTTGACCGCCTATGGATGGCGGCGGCAGCGCGCGGTGGCGTGCTGCCCGCCGGGGGCGGAGAGCCATGAAAGGAGTTGACATGTCGGATTGTTGCGCCGGCAAAGAAAAAACCAACGGCCGCTACGACGTCGCGGTGATCGGCGCCGGCTCGGCCGGCTTCTCGGCGGCGATCGCGGCGGCCGAACAAGGCGCGCAGGTGGCGCTGATCGGCCGCGGCACCATCGGCGGCACCTGCGTCAACGTCGGCTGCGTGCCGTCGAAGACCCTGATCCGCGCCGTCGAATCGCTGCACCACGCGCGGGCGGCGTCGCGCTTCGCCGGCATCGAGGGCCGCGCCGAGGTCACGGACTGGCGGGCGCTGATCGCGCAAAAAGACGAGCTGGTGGCCGGGCTTCGTCAGGCCAAGTACGCCGATCTGCTCCGCCAATACAACGGCATAGCCTATCTCGAGGGCCAAGCCCGCCTCGCCGACGGCGGCGTGCGGGTGAACGGCCGGCATGTTTCCGCCGGGCGCGTCATCGTCGCTACCGGCGCCCGGCCGGCGGTTCCGCCCATCCCCGGCATCGAGGACGTGGATTACCTGACGAGCACGTCGGCGCTCGATCTCAAGGAGTTGCCGAAGTCGCTGCTGGTCGTGGGCGGCGGCTTCATTGGCGCCGAGCTGGCGCAGGTGTTCGCCCGCGCCGGCGTTGCGGTGACCATCGTCTGCCGTAACCGGCTGTTGCCGGCGGCCGAGCCGGAGATCGGCGAGGCGTTGTCCGGCTATCTGCGGGATGATGGCATCCGCCTCCATTGCGGCGTCGCCTACCGGTTCTGCAACAGGACCGCCGAGGGCGTCGCCCTGTGCGTGGGGCGGAACGGCGACGAGGAGGTTCTGGAGGCCGAGCGCCTGCTTATTGCGACCGGCCGGACCCCGAACACCGAAGGCCTTGGTCTGGCGGAAGCAGGCGTGGCGCAGCACGGGAACGGTGGCGTCCGGGTGGACGACCGCATGCGCACGACCAAGCCAGGCACCTACGCCGCCGGTGACGTCACCGGGCAAGATCAGTTCGTCTACATGGCCGCCTATGGGGCGAAGATCGCGGCGCAAAATGCCCTCAACGGCGACGGTCTCGTCTATGACAACGCCGCCATGCCGGCGGTGGTGTTTACCGACCCGCAGGTGGCGAGTGTCGGGTTCACGGAAGCCGAGGCCCGGCGGGCCGGATATCCGGTGCGGACGAGCGTTCTGCCCCTCGACCAGGTGCCGCGGGCGCTCGCCGCCCGCGACACGCGGGGGCTTATCAAGCTGGTCGCCGACAAGGCGACCGGCCGGCTGCTCGGCGCCCATATTCTTGCGCCCGAGGGCGGCGACAGCATCCAAACGGCGGCACTGGCCATCAAGCACGGCATGACAGTCCGGGATTTGGGGGCGACGATCTTCCCGTACCTGACGACAGTCGAGGGCCTCAAGCTCGCCGCCCAGGCCTTCGACAAGGACGTGAAGAAGCTGTCCTGCTGCGCCGGATGACAGGCCATGCGGATGCCGACCAAAAAACCACCATCGGTCTATGGGTTGCTCGTGGTGGGGCTTGTCCTTGTGATCGAGCCGGCGCTGCCCTGGTACCATTTTTCGCCATTCTGGTTTTCTCTCGGCGTGCTGAGCACGGCGGTGGCGCTTTACGATCTGTTCCGGAAACCGGGAAGCGTGGGACCGTGATGGCGATGCGGTCTGCGCGCCGGATCGGTCCATCGCCGCGGGAATCGGAAAATCCTCATCCTGCGCGGGTTGAACGGCATGGAAACGGGTGATCGCGTATTGATTCTATTGGGCGCAAAGATCGCCTGTTGCGTCCTGATGGCGCTGGCGGCGGTCGGCGCCCTCGGCGGGCTCGGCCTGTCCCTGACCGACGGCTTGGGACGGTGGCTCGTGGCGGGCGTCATCGCCGCATTGATCGCCTGGGTGGTGTTCGCGCGACGCCGGCGGCCGGCGGCGAATAGGAACCGGGAATAGGCCGAAACCCGCCGACTGCGGCCGACGGGTCAGAATTTTATCCGATTTCCCTTGACAACAATCCCAAATCGTTCTATATAGGTTCCATACTCCCCGGCCGTTGATGGGGGGTCTGTCCGTCGGCGCCCCGGCGGCGACGGACCGCTCTTGGACATCGTGAATAGGAAGCAGCAGCCCGGCAGCCCGTCGTCGCCGGCAGCGCGCTCGCGCGCCGTCCCCGGCGGCCGGCAAAAATGCCGACGGATGACGACAGAAGCCGACAAAAGCCGACTTAAAAAAAATTTCCGCGGGCGGGAGCGGCGACCCGCCGATGAGGCGGGGCGCGGCGGTGTTCGCCGCCGATTCAAGGGCTTGCCGGCAAAAATGATGAAAAATGACGAGTTGCAAAAAGTTTTCCGGACCTGAATCGCGGCGGATCAATGGCTTGGGAGAAAACCGGCGGCCGGAAATGATGAAAAGATGATGAGACTCGCACCAGTTTTCGATGTGCTTCGGATGAGCTTCGGACGGGATTCGGACGAGGTTCGGACGAGCCGCCGGCTCATTTCTTGCGGTTGAGCGCCTTGCGGTCGGGGCGAGGGCGTTCCGCGGCAACGCCGCGGGGAAGGCCGTGGCGGCCACCGGGGCGGATGCGGCGGCGCGGCAATCAATTTTCTTCTTGCCCGCGCGGAGTTGACCTATCATCGGCGAAACATCCGAGCGACGGGCCCGCCGGGCCGGGAAAAGGTTTCCGGCGGCCGGCGGGCGACGCCAAAATGGGAGGATATGCATGTCGAAGTCGAAGCGGGAACGCGGTCTTTTCGAGCTTTACCAGGACGACCCGGAACGGGCGGATGCACTCGTGTTCGGCCGCCGCACCAAAATCGGGCGGCGCGGGTTCGTCAAGGGCGCCGGGCTCGCCACCATGGGCGCCGTGGTCGGCGGCGCCATCCCGTTCTCCGCCAACATGCCGGCGGGGCTGATCCCGCAGGCCTTGGCGCAGCAGGCGCCGGCCGCCGGCAAGGCGCCAGCCAAGCCGAAGACCCTCGAGATGCAGGGCAAGGCGGGCCTGATCGTGCTCGAGGAGCGGCCGCTCAACTGCGAGACGCCGGCGCATCTTCTTGACGACGACGTGACGCCGACCGCCAACATGTACATCCGCAACAACGGCATCCCGCCGGAGCCGACGGCCGACCCGGACAAGTGGCAGATCACCATCGACGGCGAGGTCAACACGCCGTTGAAGCTGACGCTCGGCGAGCTGAAGAAGCGCTTCGCCAACGTCACCCTCAAGCTGCAGCTCGAGTGCGGCGGCAACGGCCGCTCGTTCTTCGTCCCCGAGGCCCGCGGCAATCAGTGGGGCCACGGCGCCGCCGGCCAGCCGGAGTGGACCGGCGTCCGGTTGCGCGACGTGCTGAACGCCGCCGGCCTCAAGCCGAATGCGGTTTACACCGCCCACTACGGCGCCGATCAGCACCTGTCGGGTGATCCAAAGAGGACGCCGCTGTCGCGCGGCGTACGCCTGGTCAAGGCAATGGAGCAGCATTCGCTGATCGTATTTGCCATGAACGGCAAGCCGCTGCACATCATGCACGGCTTCCCGGTGCGGCTGGTGGTGCCGGGCTGGTCCGGCTCCGCCTCCCAGAAATGGCTGACGCGCATCTGGATCCGCGACAAGGAGCACGACGGGCCCGGCATGACCGGGACCTCCTATCGGCTGACCAACGTGCCGATGGTGCCGGGGGCCAAGCACGACCCGAAGAACATGCAGATCCTGGAGGCGATGCCGATGCGCTCGCTGATCACCAACGTCGCCGACGGCACCGAGCTCCCCGCCGGCACGCGCGATCTCGCCCTGCGCGGGCATGCCTGGGCCGGCGAGAAGAAAATCGCCGCCATGCACGTGTCCATCGACTACGGCCAGACCTGGACATCGGCCGAGGTGGCGCCGCCAGTCAACAAGTACGCCTGGCAGAACTGGCGGGTCAACTTGAGGCTGCCGAGCCACGGCTATTTCGAGTTGTGGTCGCGGGCCACCGACAACGCCGGCCATATGCAGCCGCACGTGGCGCCGAACTGGAATCCGAGCGGCTACGGCGGCAATCCGTTCCACCGGGTGGCGGTGCTGGTCAAGGCCTGATGCAGCTGCCACGTCTGGCGGCGGCGCTAGCCCTCGCGGTCACGACGGGCGCCGCCGCCGGTGCCCTGGATGCGCCCGAGGCATTGCCCGAGGGCGAAGGCCGGGAGGAGACGTTCTACGCCTGCACCGCGTGCCACGGGTTCGGCCTCGTCGCTCAGCAGGGGATGACCCGTGCGCTGTGGGACGAGACGCTGACGCTGATGGTCGAGCGCAACAACATGCAGCCCCTGGAGGAGAAGGAGCGGGTGCTGGTGCTCGACTACCTGACGCAGGCTTTCCCGCCGCGTCGTCGCGGCCGGCCCAGCCCTTTCCTCAAATAGGCGGGCGGCGCAGGCGAGGAGACCATATGGCCAAGCGTTGGAAACGACGGCCCGAGGGCTCGACCTGGGGCGACTGGGGCGACGACGACCAGCTCGGGCGCCTCAACCTGCTGACCCCGGAGCGGGTGAAGCGGGCGGTCGCCGAGGTCAGGGAAGGGCTGGCGTTCTGCCTCAGCCTGCCGCTCGACCTGCCGGGCGGCAACTCGGTCAACCCGAAGCGCCATCCGCCGAAGCTGCAGCCGGTATTCGAGAAGGACGGCGGCGTCTACTTCAACTACGTCTGGGACCGCCACGACCACCCGGGCAACATGGACGTCAGCTGCGACGAGGCGGTGCTGCTGTACAGCCAGTATTCCACCCAATGGGACAGCCTGGCCCATGTCGGCGCGCTGTTCGACGCCGACGGCGACGGCGTGCCGGAGCCGGTCTACTACAACGGCTACCGGCCGGGCGAGCACGTCGGCGGCGAGCCCGGCGACGGCAGGCTGGGGGCGCGCAAGCTCGGCATCGAGAACGTCGCCAACACCTGCATGCAGGGGCGCGGCGTCATGGTCGACCTCGCCAAGCATTTCGGCGACCAGCGCGTCGCCGTCAATTACCGGCAGTTGATGGAGGTGTTCGACAAGGACGGCATCGCGGTGGAGGAGGGCGACATCCTCGCCATCCACGCCGGCTGGGACGACATGATCCTCAAGATGAAGGGCAAGCCCGACGCCGAGAAGCTGCACGCGTCGTGCGCGGTGCTCGACGGCTATGATCCGAAGATGCTGCAATGGATCACCGATTCCGGCATCGTGGCGATCGTCTCCGACAACATGGGCGTCGAGGACTCGCGGCGCACCGGCGACACCGAAGGCGGCCACTCGCGCCTGCCGCTGCATCGCCACTGCCTGTTCCGGCTCGGCGTCAATTTAGGCGAGCTGTGGTACCTGGCGGAGCTGGCGAAGGCGCTGGCGAAGCGCAAGCGTTACCGGTTCCTGCTGACGGCGCCGCCGCTGAGGATGCCGGGCGCCGTCGGCTCGCCGGTGACGCCGGTCGGCACCATCTGAGGAGCATCCGTGCATCACTTCGATCCCGACGATCAGGGACCCCTCGCCGGCGTGCGCGTGCTCGACCTGTCGCGGCTGGTATCGGGCAACATGCTGACCCTGCAGCTCGCCGACTTCGGCGCCGAGGTGATCAAGATCGAGCCGCCGGACAAGGGCGACCCGCTGCGCTTCTGGCAGGACAAGGGCGTGTCCGGCTTCTGGAAGGTCTACGGCCGCAACAAGAAGAGCCTGACGCTGAATTTGCGCCAGCCGGAGGCGATCAGGATCCTCCTCGACATGGCGGCGGACGCGCACGTGCTGGTCGAGAACTTCCGCCCCGGCCGGCTCGAAGAGATGGGGCTCGCCACGAAGGCGCTGCACCAGCGCAATCCAAGGCTGGTGATCGTCCGCATCTCCGGCTTCGGCCAGACCGGGCCCTACAAGGATCGCCCCGGCTTCGGCTCGGTGGTGGAGGCGCTGTCCGGCTTCGCCTCGCGCAACGGCTTCCCCGACCGCGAGCCGCTGCTGCCGCCGCTCGCGCTCGCCGACATGATCGCCGGGCTCTACGGCGCCATGGCGACCATGATCGCGCTGCGCGAGGTCGAGGCGAAGGGCGGCCGGGGACAGGTCATCGATCTGTCGCTGTTGGAGCCGATCTTCTCGGTGGTCGGGCCGGAGGCGCTCAACTACAAGATCACCGGCAAGCCCAGGCCGCGGCTCGGCAACGCCTCGAACACGTCGTCGCCGCGCAACGTCTACGGCACCCGCGACGGCAAGTGGATCGCGCTGTCGGCCTCCATCCAGTCGATGGCGGAGCGGGTGTTTCGCGTCATCGGCCGCGGGGACATGATCACGGATGCGCGCTTCCGCACCAACCCGGAGCGGGTGAAACATCGCGAGGAGGTCGATGCCGTTGTCGGCGGCTGGATCAAGGCGCGCGACCAGGCCGACGTGCTTGACGAGTTCGAGAAGGCCGAGATCACCGCCAGCGCCATCTACGATATCGCAGACATCCTGGACGACCAACACGTGCGTGCCCGCGAAGTCGTGGTCACGCTGCCCGACGCCGACATCGGCGAGGCGCCGATGCACGCCATCACGCCCAGGCTGTCCGGCACGCCCGGCACCTACCGGCTGCCGGCGCCGCGGCTCGGTGAGCATACGGCGGTGCTGCTGGCCGAACTCGGCATCGATGGGAGGGAATGCGCCGCATTGCGCAAACGAGGGGTCGTCTGATGGCCGCCAGGAAGACCGCCGAGACGCCCAAGGACGTCCTCGTCTGGCGCTCGCTTCTCTATGTGCCGGCCAACAACCGCCGCTTCATCGACAAGGCCCACACCCGCGGCGCCGACGCCGTCATCCTCGATCTCGAGGACAGCGTGCCCGCCGCGGAGCGCGACAAGGCCCGCGCCATGCTCAGGGAATCGGCCGAGACCGCCGGCCAACGCGGCGCCGACGTGGTGGTGCGCGTCAACCGCCCGGACGCGGAGGCGATGCGCGATCTCGACGCCGCCGTGATCCCGGAGGTGACGGCGCTGATGCTGCCGAAGTGCGACGACGCGGCGCACGTCCGCAGGCTCGCCGGCGCGGTGGCGAAGCGGGAGGCAAAGCGCCGCATGCGGGCCGGCGCCATGCGCTTCATCGTCATGGTGGAGAGCCCGAAGGCGCTGTTGCGGGCCGAGGAGATCGCCGCCGCCCATCCGCGCAACGCGGCGGCCGTCCTCGGCGGCGAGGACTTCGCCGCCGCCGCCGGCATGATGCCGGACCCGGAGACCCTCTACCTGCCGAAGCTGACCGTGCTGTTCGCGGCGCGCGCCGCCGGCATCATGCCGCTCGGCATGATCGGCACCGTCGCCGACTACCAGGACCTGGAGGCGGTGCGCGCCACCGTGCGCCGGTCGCGCAAGTTCGGCTTCGAGGGCGCGTCGTGCATCCACCCGAGCGTGGTGCCGATCCTGAACCAGGAGATGGCGCCGTCGGCGGCGGAGGTCGATCTCGCCCGGCGCATCGTCGACGCCTATCGGGCGGCAGAGGACCGCGGCCTCGGCGCCATCGCCGTCGACGGCAAGATGGTGGACGTGCCGGTGGCTCAACGGGCCGAGGCGCTGCTCGAGCGGCATGCGGCCATCGAAGCGCGCCAACGACGGTAGAGCGCTTCGTGCGGATCCCGCACCTAGAGCGGGACCGCGGCAGCGTACCAGGGTAACGGTGAAGAGGGTGGCCTACTTGCCGTTCTTGCCGTTGCGCTCGGCGTTCTTTTTGTTTCGGTGGTCGGCCTTAAGCTTGTCGATCTTCTTGGCGAATGCGACGTAGGACAGTTGCGCGCCGAGCATGGCGAGAAGCGGCGCCGCCATCAGCGTGAATCCCCAGTAGATGATCTGCGCCGTGGAGATGCCCTTGACCAGGGCGACGTGGTAGTAGGCGGCATAGATCAGCAGCATCAGCTCCGACACCAGGGCCAGCCGGAACGACGTCTTGTCGGTGAGTTTGCGCTCAGGGATCGGGCCGCCCTGGGCGAGCAGGATGTTGCTCATCAGCCCGCCGGTGAAGTTGCCGAGCAGCACCAGAAGGCAAACGATGGCGACAATCAGCGAGTCCTTGGCGAACCCGAAGGTCATCAGGAATTTTTCTAGACCCATGGCGGCTCGTGCCCCTCTTAGCTCCCGCTCCCCAGGCCGTCCCGTCGGTCGTCGTTCGGGTGCTGATACCCGCACGTTGATTCACAGGTTTCGCGAATCGACCCCAAATTACACCGTCGAATCGGTAAAAATCCGGTAAACGGGCTGCGGGCCAGAGCTGGCTCCGCCCATTCAAGTTACTGAATTTCATCGGAAAAATCCGTCAGCGTCGGTTAACCAAAAGCGCCGCCGCGAGCCCTCCCAAGCCGGCCATCGCCGCCATACCCATGTATGCGGCGGCGCCGAACTCGGCGTAAAGGCTGCCGGCCAGCAGCGCGCTCAACGCCATGCCGAGGCCGGCGACCACCGCCGCGTAAAGGCTCTGCGCCGAGGCCGAAACGGTGGCCTGGAACTGGCGGGCGATGAAATAGATGGCGCCGAGATGGCTGGCGCCGAAGGTGAAGGCGTGCAACGCCTGCGCCGCCACCAGCACCGCCAGCGCGTCCGAGGTGCCGGTCAGCCACCAGCGCAGCAGCCCGGCGAAGCCGGCGAGCGCGATCAGCGCCGCCGGGCCGAGGCGGCGCACCAGGCGCGCGCCGTAGGCGAACAGCACGATCTCGGCCAGCACGCCTTCCGCCCACAGCCAGCCGATGACGTTCTCCGAGTACCCCGACGCCTTCCAGTCGAGGGTGCCGAACGCGTAATAGACGGCGTGGCTGCCCTGGATCAGGGTGGCGGCGAGCAGGAACAGCAGGAACCGCCGGTCGCGCAGCAACTCGAACGGAGCGAAGCGGGCGCCGGCGGCCGGCGGCGCGGCGGTCGCCGGCAGCACGAAGGTCGCCGCCACGGTGACCGCGAGCGCCACGAGGATCGCCCCGTAGACGAGGTCGGGCGAACGCCCGCTCAGCAGGTAGCCGGCGCCGACGGCGGTGGCGATGAACGCCAGCGAGCCCCACAGCCGCACCCGACCGTACTCGACCTCGCCGGCGCTGCCGGCCATCATCGTCAGGCTCTCGGCCAGCGGCATGATCGGCGACCACGCGGCGAAGAACAGCACGGTGACGGCGAGGATCGCCGCCAGCCCGTCGGCGACGCCGAACAGAGCGAACGCCGCCGTCGACGCCAGTGCCAGCACGATCATGATCGGCCGCCGTTGGCCGCGCCGGTCGGCGGCGTGGGCCACCAGCGGATTGGCGATCAGCTTGACGCCGACGCCGACCGCCAACACGATGCCGATCTCCGTCGGCCCCAGCCCATGCGCCGCCAGCCACACCGGCCAAAACGGCAGGTGGACGCCGATCAGCGCGAAGGCGGCGCCGTAATAGAGCGACAGCCGCAGCATCGTCCGCGGTTGTTGGTCGGCCATGCGCTTGTCCTCGCCTCCCGCCCGCGTTAGAGAATGTGCCGAACGCCGGCCCGCCGATAGAGATAGCGGGTTTCGCGGGCGTCCGCGAGCGGCGACGCCGCCGCACCGCGGGAAAAAGGGAGGGCTCCATGAAGATTGCGATAGTCGGCACCGGCGGCGTCGGCGGCTATTTCGGCGCCCGGCTGGCCAACGCCGGCGCCGACGTGCATTTCATCGCCCGCGGCCGCCACCTGCAGGCGATTCGCAAAGACGGCCTCGCGGTGGAAAGCGCCCTCGGCAATATCACCGTGAAGCCGGCCAATGCCACCGACGACCCGGCGGCGGTCGGGCCGGTGGACCTCGCCATCGTCGCGGTCAAGCTCTACGACACCGAAGCCACGGCGGCGGCGATGACGCCGCTGGTCGGGCCGAAGACGACGGTGTTATCGCTGCAGAACGGCGTCACCGCCAACGACACGCTTGCCCGGGCCTTCGGCCGCGAGCGGCTGATCGGCGGCTCGTGCTCGATCGCCGCCGTCATCGGCCGGCCGGGCGTGATCCGCCACACCGGCACCATGGCGTCGATGGCGTTCGGCGAGTGGGACGGCCGCCGCACGCCGAGGGTCGAAGCGCTTCTGGCGGCGTGCACGAAGGCCGGCATCGACGCCACGCTCGCGGACGACATCGACGCCGTGATCTGGTCGAAATTCGTGTTCCTGTCGGCGTTCAGCGGCATCTGCTGCACCCTGCGGCTGCCGATCGGGCCGATCCGCGAGGATCCCGAGACCCGCGCCCTGCTTCGCCGCGCCACGGAGGAAGTGTTCACCATCGCCCGCCGCAAGGGCGTCAGGCTCGCCGACGACCTGATCGAAAAACGGATGGCGTTTGCCAACGGACTGCCGGCCGAGATGTACGCGTCCATGTATCACGACCTCGCCGCCGGCAAGCGGCTGGAATTGAAGTGGCTGTCCGGCACGGTGGTGGAGATGGGCCGGGCGCTCAAGGTGCCGACGCCGGCGCAGGAAAGCTTCTGGCTGGCCCTCAAGCTGCACGCCGACGGCAAGCGCGGCTGAATCTCGTCGGATTATTCACCACAGAGAGCACAGAGAAGGAAGGAACTGCGGAGGGTAACCCCCGCGCAGCCGTAAATGTCTCGCGCACGGAACGCGCGCGACAAAGACCTTTTTTCCTTCTCTGTGATCTCTGTGGTTCATTTTTTTGCCTCCGCGCGCGCCAGGTCGGTCAGGTATTCCAGTCCCAGGATGGCGCGGCTGCCGTACCAGCTCAGCAACTGACCGTCGACCAGCCGCGCCTTCGCCGCGTGGGCCGGGAAGGCGGCGGCGAAGTCGCGCGCGTCGGCGGCGGTGAACGCATAAGGCTCCGACGACAACAGCACCAGGTCGACGCCGGCCAGGAAGTCGTCGGTCAGCGCCACTTCCGGATAGCGCTTGGTGCCGTCGCCGCCGACGGTGTTCCAGTTGAGGGTCGCGAGCAATCGCGACACGTAGGTGTCGGCGCCGACCGTCATCCACGGGTCCTTCCAGATCAGATACAGCACGCGGCGGACCGGCGTCGCCCTGGCGGCGGCCCGCGCGGCGACGAGCGCAGCCTCGAAGCGTCGCGCCAGGTCTTCGGCCGCCTGCTCGGCGCCGAACACGCCGCCGAGCAGCCGATAGAGCGCGACGTTGTCCTCGACCTCGATCGGGTGGGTGACGACGACGGTGATGCCGCGCGCCGCCAAGTCGTCGGCGAGCGCCTTCGGGTTTTCGTCGACGTTGACGACGACGTGGGTCGGTTCGAGCCCGAGCAACCGTCGCATGTTGACCCGCTTGGTGCCGCCGACCGAGGCGACGGCCCTCACCGCGCCGGCCGGGTGGACGCAGAACGCCGTCCGCCCGACAACCTTGGAGCCGAGGCCGAGCGCGAACAGCAATTCGGTGACGCTCGGCACCAGCGACACGATGCGCGGCGCGGGTCGCCTTTCCGGCGCGGCGCGCGCGTGCGTCTTCCCGGCGGCGTCAACCGGGGGGCGTCGCGGCCCGCCCGTCGCCGTCGTTTTGCCCCGGATTTTGGCTGTTCCGGCCACCTGTGATCCCCGTCACCGTCGTTGCATAGGGAATTCCCTAGTATCCACAGCATCGGCCCGGGATAAAATCTCAAACTACCAACCGGCCGTGCGTTTTCGAAACCTGGGCGAGGGAACGGGGGCACGACAAACGGCATCCGAAGCCGCCATCCCGCTCTTGAGGCGACATGCCGACCAACCTTGAGCAACTGCTGGCCGCCAACGAGGCGCTGAAGCGCGAGATCGCCGAGCGCATCGTCGCGCTCGAGCGCACCGAGGCGATCGCGCGCATCTCCGAGGAGAACCCGGACCCGGTGTTGCGGGTGACCGCCGACTGCCACGTGGTCTACGCCAACCGGCCGGCGATGGCGCTGCTCGCCCTGTGGGGGATCGAGACCGGCGACCGCCTGCCCGTCGCCTGGTGCCAGGCGGTGGGGGCGGCGATCCGCGAGCAGAAGATGATCGAGGAAGAGCTGGAGTGCGGCGACAAATTCTACGCGCTGATGATCCAGTCGGTGGCCAATGGCGAATACGTCAACATGTTCGGCCGCGACATCACCAAGCGCAAGGCGACCGAGGACCAGATCGTCAACTACGACGACGTCACCGGGCTACCCAACCGGGCGCTGTTCCAGGACCGGCTCAAACAGGTGCTGAGCCACGCCCGGCGCACCGGCAAGCTCGCCGCCGTGCACATGATCGACCTCGACGACTTCAAGGAGATCAACGAGACCCTGGGCCTGGATGCCGGCGATGCGCTCCTCAAGGGCGTCGCCGAGCGGCTGGCGGCGACCGTGCGCACTTCCGACACGGTGGCCCGGCTCGGCGGCGACGAGTTCGGCATCATCCAGGTGGAGCCGATCGACAGCGACGGCGTCGCGGTGCTGGCGCAGAAGCTGCTCAACAGCCTGCAGCCGCCGTTCCACATCAAGGACCAGCCGGTGCACAGCCGCGCCTCGATCGGCATCACCGTCTATCCCAACGACGCCGGCAACCCGGACGAGATGCTGCGCAATGCCGACATGGCGCTCTACCACGGCAAGGGCGAGAGCCGCGGCGGCTATCGCTTCTTCGTCGCCAAGATGAACGACGACATCCAGAACCGCCGCCAGCTCGAGGCCGACATGCGCCTGGGGCTGGAGCGCGGCGAGTTCCTCCTCCACTACCAGCCGAAGCTGCACCTGGGCAGCGACCGCATCACCGGCTACGAGGCGCTGATCCGCTGGCAGCACCCGGAGCGCGGCTTCATGCCGCCCGGGCAGTTCATCGCCGTCGCCGAGCGCTCGAAGCTGATCGTGCCGCTCGGCGAGTGGGCGCTGAAGGAGGCGTGCCGGCAGAACAAGCAGTGGACCGACGACGGCCTCGGCGCCGGCAAGGTCGCCGTGAATCTGTCCGCCGTGCAGCTCAACGAGGTCGCCTTGACGGCGATGATCAAGAAGGCGCTCGACGAGACCGGTCTCGCTCCGGCCCAGCTCGAGCTCGAGATCACCGAGAGCCTGGCGATGAAGAACCCCGAGAGCACGGTCGGCCTGTTCAACGACATCGCCACCCTCGGCGTGTCGCTTTCCATCGACGACTTCGGCACCGGCTATTCGAGCCTGGCGTACTTGAAGAACTTCCCGGTGCAGCGGATCAAGATCGACAAGGCGTTCGTCGACGACATCGGCCACGGTAAGAACGGCAACGCCAACTCGGGCGCCATCGCCCGCGCCGTCACCACGCTCGGCCACAGCTTCGGGATGGAGATCACCGCCGAGGGCGTCGAGAAGGAGGACCAGCTCCGATTCCTCAGGAAGCTCGGCTGCGACGAGATCCAGGGCTACTACTTTTCGCGGCCGCTGCCGGCCAAGGAAGCGGGGGAGTTCGTCACGGCGTTCACGGCGACGCCGAAGCCCGTTCAGGTCCACGAGCGCCGCCGCGCCGGCGCCGACCGTCGCCGCGCCGCGGTCGCCCGTCCGGCCCGCCGCAAATAGCCGGTCCGGTTCACCACAGAGCACACAGAGAGCACTGAGAAAGTAAAAACGCGCCTATGGCGCGGGGCGCCTGTTTCTCACTTTTCGTCATCGTCTCTGTGATCTCTGTGGTTCAAATTCCTCTATTCTCCACGCTGCTTTAGTTCGTCTTGTTTTGCCCGCTTGTCAGGCCAAGGCGAGGCCGGTATAACCCGCCGGCCCGCGAACCTTGAGGGAACCCGCCGATGGCCGTCGAGAGGACGCTTTCGATCATCAAGCCCGACGCCACCCGGCGCAACCTCACCGGCCAAATCAACGCGCGGCTGGAGGACGCAGGCCTCCGCATCGTCGCCCAGAAGCGCCTGCGCCTGACCCGCAAGCGCGCCGAGGCCTTCTACGCCGTCCACAAGGAGCGGCCGTTCTTCAACGACCTCTGCGCCTTCATGTCGTCGGGGCCGGTGGTGGTGCAGGTGCTGGCGGGCGACGACGCCATCGCCAAAAACCGCGAGGTGATGGGCGCCACGGACCCCGCCAAGGCGGCGCCGGGCACCATCCGCAACGACTTCGGCGAGAACGTCGAGGCCAACTCCGTGCACGGCTCCGACAGCCCGGACAACGCCAGGGCCGAGATCGCCTTCTTCTTCACGCCGGACGAGATCGTGGGGTAGCCGTGTTACCGGCTGCCGTCGCGGCGGTATTCCTCATAATGGTTGTGGCCGGGGCCTTCGCCGCCGATCGCGCGCAGCCGCCAATGGTGCGCGTCGATGGCGGCGCCTACCCGATCGGTGCCGACACCGGCGGCGCCAGCAACCGTCCGCGCCACGCGGTGACCTTGCGGCCGTTCCTGATCGACGCCTTCGAGGTCAGCAACGGCCGGTTCGCGGAGTTTCTCAACAGCCTCGACGCGCGGCCCATACGCGACGCCGCCGCCGGGACGCTACGTCTCGACGACGTCGTGGGCCGTGACGCCGGGCGCGTGATCGGCGGGCCGGTCGCCACGCCGCGCCCCTACATCGAGCTCGACGATGAGGACGCCCGCATCGGTGCCTCCGGCGGCCGGTTCGTGCCGGAGCCCGGCTTCGCCGATCGGCCGGTGGCCGAGACCACCTGGGTTGGCGCGGCGGCGTACTGCGCCTGGCGGATCGCCCGGCTGCCGACGGAGGCCGAGTGGGAAGCCGCGGCCCGTGGCCGCGAGGCGCGCACCTATCCGTGGGGCGAGGCGCCACCGACTCCGGAACGCGCCGTCTTCGGTCGCGCCCGCGGCGACACCGAGCCGACGCGTAGCCTGCCGGCCGGCGCCACGCCGGAGGGCGTGTCCCACCTGGCCGGCAACATGGCCGAGTGGACGAGCACCCTGTTCAAGTCCTATCCCTACGACGCCGCTGACGGCCGCGAGGACTTAGCCGCCGCCGGCGAGCGCGTCACCCGTGGCGGCGACCACGTATTCGACGTGGCGGCCGACAAGCTCACCGGCTATTTCCGCGACGGCTTCTCTCGCAACCCGCTACGCGGCCACCGGCATATCGGCTTCCGCTGCGCCAAGGACGCGGAGTAGGCGCGCGACGGGCGCAAGAGCAATAGGCGCGAATCTGATATAGTGTCCGGGGTTTCCCGCTGAGGCATGACATGTTGACCGAACGAAAGCCCATTAGCGTCGGCGAAATCCTGAACCAGGAATTCCTGGCGCCGCTCGGCATCACGCAAGGGGCGCTCGCCAAGGCCATGGGCGTGCCGAGCAAGCTGGCCAACGAGCTCT
>Ga0209399_10000802_pt1 | contig 17813 bp, 20 predicted proteins | sample OV2TP3_FD_184130 | JGI IMG/M metagenome (GOLD analysis project Ga0209399, IMG submission 184130) | Hot spring microbial communities from Beatty, Nevada to study Microbial Dark Matter (Phase II) - OV2 TP3 (SPAdes) (version 3) | ecosystem: Environmental > Aquatic > Thermal springs > Hot (42-90C) ... | reverse complement strand
AGGAGCAAGGCACAACAAAGTAAACTCTCCATCTGACGCCTTTTCATCAATTAAAGCTCTTTCTTGGATTTGAGGACTTCCGCCTGCTTAATGGCGCGGTAGACGTTTCCCAGGCAGCAGCCACCCGACGGATTTGTCTCTTCGCACCGGCATTCGCCAGCCTTCACGCGTTGGCTAATGATTTTTGGAATATCTGTGCTTCCCTTAGTTTTGATGTCGTTTCGAATATGGGATCGGTCGTAACTGAAGCAGTAGCAAAGGGGCACTGGATCATCCGTCTCTTTTACGCCAACCCTCACGGTGAGTTGGTCTTTCGTTATAACGTGATCTCCGAGCGCTGAGACGTAGACAGCGTCACAATCCGGGGACTCACAAAAGTAGTAGGGTTGCGCTGTCAAACTCTTTTTGGCCTCGGGCTTTAGCAAGCTCTCAAGCGTTTTACGGCCCACCGATTTTGTGTGGCCCCCGTTCATCGGACACACAGGCGGATTACCTGTATGCGGTAAAGAACAACAATCACTCATAGAACCTCTCCCTCTTCACGCAATTCCTTCGCTTTGAGAGCAAAAGGAAATATTCTATCGCTCCCGAATTAGGCTGCACAGCAGGAAAGCTTGCTGACATCCTTATCGAAAGACTGAGCCGCGAGCTTCACCGCCTCACTGAGCGTTAAGTACGGATGAAACATGCCGGCCACCTCGTTCAGTGGAATCTTGTATTTAATGATCATTGAAAATTCCATGAGAAGCTCGGAGCCCTCGGGCGCGACAATCCGCGCGCCAATTAATTCATGGGTGCCTGTCTTTCTCAGGAGCTTAATAAGGCCGCGCGTGTCCCTTGCGGCGATGGCTCGGGGGACATTTTCGAAACTCAAAATCGAAAGGTCGTACTCAATACCGCTACTCTTCGCTTGGGCTTCATTCAATCCGACACCCGATATCTGAGGATCGGTAAATATCACCCACGGCAAGGCCGTATAGTCTGCCCGACGCATATTTCCTTGAAACGCATTTTCCGCTGCGAGGTTCCCCTCATAAGCCGCAACGTAAACCAGAGCAGGACTATCCAGGACATCTCCCGCGGCATAGACATTTTCCCGCGTTGTCTGGCAATAGGAATTAACCTTGATTGCCCCAGAGGGCGTCACCGTCACTCCAGCAAGATCCAAGTTAAGCCTTCGGGTATTGGGTTTTCTTCCCGTTGCGACCAGAATTTGATCGGCATGAACCTGTCGGGATTCGCCTCGCCCAGAAATATCGATCGAAAGACTCTTTCCGTTCCGAACTACCGAAACAACTTGAGTATGGTTTAAGATATCGATTCCTTCTGATCGCAGATAGTTTTCCAGTAACTGAGAAACGTCTCTGTCCTCAGTAAATAGGATTTCGCTTCGTTGCACCACTGTCACTCTCGAGCCTAAGCGCGCAAACATTTGGGAAAGTTCAAGTGCAATGTAGCCACCGCCAAGCACCACGATGTGTTCAGGAAGGCTATGCAATTCGAGTGCGCTGGTACTAGTAAGAAAACCGGCCTCTTTGAGTCCTGGTATATTTGGGACAAACGAGGAGCTTCCAGTAGCAATTAAGATTTTGTCCCCTGAAATCTCTTTGTCTCCCACTTGGACTCTATGCTCGCTCAAGAAAACAGCACTTCCTTCAATCAGCGTAATGTTCGGGTTAGCTTTGATAATGGAGGCATACTTGGCTTCGCGCAGATGAGATACCAGGCTGTCCTTCTCACGAACGAGCTTTGCATAATCCACCGTCGTCTTTCCGGCCTGAAGTCCTCGGAACGGCGTATTTTCGATCCGATGCTTCGATTCGGCGGCGCGAATCATGGTCTTCGAGGGCACACATCCCACATTTACGCAGGTGCCACCCACCGTTTGTGCTTCAATCAGGCCAACGGTTTTTCCGAGTTCAGTGGCTTTAATAGTGGCCGCGAAAGCTGCCGAACCAGAGCCTAAGATAAGAAGATCGAAGTCGTATTTCATCGACTTTTTCGGGAAGCGCTTTGACTCTTCAGGTTCGCAGCAACTTTCTTCAGCGTCAGATGGAGCCGCCATTTCGTCTTCCGGTTCAGGAGATAAAATGGTCGCCTGATAGCCAGCGGCGCGAATGGTTTCGACCAAAGCTCCTCTATCAGCAGCTTTTTCCAAATTGACGCAAGCGGTTCCATTTTTCCAGTTCACGTCACAAACTTCTGAAACGCCATGGACCGTTTCCAGGGCTTTTTTCAGTTTGTCTTCGCAGTGAGCGCAGGTCATTCCCTGAATCTGGATTTCGAGCATTTTGGTTTTATTCTTTTGCATGGGTCCCTGTTTTTGGATTGCTACGATTTCTTCAGTTCGTTTTCTTTTCCAACCCGCAAGGATCCGCATTCTTATTGTCCCAGTACGCAATGTAACCTGGGTTATTGCGAATTTCTTTTACGATCTTGCAGTCGGTATCTGTCCCCTTGTATTCATCCTTGGAATATTTGACCTTTGCATGCCCGATCTTGTTGTCTGGGTCAGGAGTTCGCCAATCGACATCAAGAATCTGACTCTTTTCAATTCCAGCACGCTTAAGGGCTGCTTTCACACCGAAAACGCAACCACCACACGTCATTCCCTTTACAAAGTAGTAGCGCTCGATACTTTCTTGTTTCGCCTTATCAGCACCAAATGCGTTATTCGAGCTTTTGGTGGGACAGCCACAACAGATCATCGCCACAAACCCGCAGGCTGTGAAAAATTTATGAATTGGTTTCACGAGGTACCTCCTTCTCTTTAGACAAATCTTGAAATGATCCCTGGGAACAAAATGAAAAATGCGACAAGCACGGTTGCTATCCATAGAACTACTTTGTTCATTGTGTCCGATTTAGGGCTCGCGCATAATGTCCCAGGTTCACAATGAGCGGCCGATTTCTTTTTGTAAGTAAAATAGAAGGCAGTCCCTAGGAAAATGACGGCCACCACAATGAAGAGCGGGCGATAGTTCTCAAACTTCAAGATGAATCCCGCGCCGCCGATCCCAAGCACAGCAAAGACGATGGGACCAATGCAACAGACCGAGGCCAAAATCCCAGAAATGAGGCTACCTGCAAGGGATGCCTTTTGCATTTTTGTCGACATAACGCCCTCCTTAATCCTTGTTGGTATGGTTCACCATAAGTATCTTCAAGCTTTCCACAGAAGGATGATCCTTAAGGGAATAGTAAATCGTTTGAGCATCCCGCCTGGTCTTCACCAGTCCATATGCCTTTAGTTTGGCAAGGTGTTGCGATACCCCAGGTATGGATACTTCTAAAATCTCCGCCATATCGCAGACACACACTTCCTTTAGCTCAGCCAAGAGGTAGAGGAGACGGAGCCTCACACTCGAACCTACCAGCGAGAGCAATTCCGCAAGGTCCGCTAGCTCAGGCAAATGTTTCATGTGCTTGGCCATCTTCTTAATATCCTCTTCGGAAATGGTTGGGCCCACGCAGATTGCCATATTCAATCTCCAGTTACTTATGTATTTAAGTAACTAAGTAAATAATGACATAAGTAATTACAGACGTCAATGTGAGCACAAGTTATTAGATTTTATATTCTTTCTGCCTGGGTAGCCAGGCGGGATGCACGCGGGGAAGTAGAAGTAGATGATAACGGAGGCCCGAGGGCATCATCAAATGCGCTTCACGTGAAACTGCTTTTGAATGGCTTCTAAGACTTTCCCCTCTACTTCAGCATAGGGATAAACAAAAAAGTTCAAGGGCTCGCCGTGCTGTGGGGGCTCAAGAACCAAATCACGTCCGAGCGCAAACTCGATTCGATTGGGAGGAAGGCGCCCGAAATAGAGTTCAGGATTTCCCGATTTTTTTCCTTCCGTGGCATCCATGGGAATCCATCCTACCCCCTTAGCGTAGGCTTCCGCCCAGCAGTGATAGCCGGGAATTTCGCTTTCGGTAGTGCCCTCGGGAACAGGAAATCCGATAATGAAGCGAGAAGGAATCCCAACACTTCGTGAAAGCGCAATGAATAGAGAATGAAAATCGGTACAGTTTCCTCTTTTAGTTGAACAGGCCCAAATGGGATCTCCTTTGCCCCACCCAACTCCTGATTTATCATAGCTCATTGTCCGGACAACATAATCGTAAATGGCCCGAAGCTTCTCTTTGTCCGTCTGACTTTTTTTGGTTTCTTGTGCCGCGATATCTCGAATGAGTTGCACCAAGGGAATCCGAGGTTCCTCCTTTAAAAAATGGGAGGGATCGTCAGGCCCTTCTTTCTTCACTGCGGCGGGAAGAATCCCTTGGCTTGGCCGGCGGGTCACATCGTAGTTGAGTGAGATATTGAGTTCTTTCTTTTTGCTCACCCCCTCAAAATAGACCATCTGATTTCCATATTGTTTCTCCCGCTTCAGCTCCCAACGAAGTGGAGAGGTGACCGATGTCTTTTCGATTGTCTGGAACGCATTTTGAGTGGGATAAGGCACCCACAACCGCACACGCGCCCCCTCGTGCGGAAGCGTAAGCTTTACCCGATATTGAAATTCGTACCGAACGGCGCTATCGGAAGCCCAAAGAAGACGGGAACAAATGAAGAAAATCGTGAGAAATCTCATCGCGCACTCTTAACAGGATCGGAAACTTTTAAAGTCTCCGATCCTGTCATCTATCACTCTATTAGTTAACAGCCGTTTGGACCCAAACCCCGCTTTTCTTTACGTACGTATATCGGGGTTGGCCGTTGATTTTATGAACCTGTACCTTATTGACCGTCTGTATTCCACCGGTTCCAGTCGAGGTCATGAAAAAGTCAACATCGACTTTATCGCCCGATGCATCTTTAAAGTCCGCGCACACGAAGGAAGTACCATCCGATAATCGGACGATCTTATCCGTGTGGATCTTTTCCAACGTCAGTTTGCGATCGAGGCTCATCCTCTCATCCTTCACAACAAAAACTCCGTCGGTCTTTCCCTTTTCGCTATCAATGAATGCCACGAGCTCTTTTTCCACTTGGCCTCTGTTCCAAGAGGTGGGCTTGTCAGAAGTTTTTCCTTTTTTCTTCTTGGGCTTCCCTTTCGTAGTGGTCTCCTCTCCCGCCTTTTGCCCGTCATCACTAGGCACCGCCGCCTTGGTCTGCGGGGCCGCTTGCTCCTTTGTGCCCGCGCTCTCTTTTGGGTGCTCTTGCCCCGGGTGCTCGGCCCCGGGATGTTCATCCGCCACGACGACATGAGTGAACGCGTAGCTAGACAATGCGATTACGAGAAGTAATTTGATTCTTCTATTCATGAATTGGTTCTCCTTGTTTCTTTCGAAGTTCTAAAATCATGTAAAATTTAAAACGCAATCGCCGCATCAATCAAGGTCGATGACCCTCGCGGCACCAACTAAACTCGAGCCTCCTTTTCGGCGCCCGATTTCGGAGAGGCTCGTTTCGCAGAAGGGGCCCTCACTTCTTCTCTTGCGGAATTTTCCCCCTCCTTTTCATCTTTTCTCCTCAAAATTTTCCCGAGCAAGGAAGGGCGATAGCTTCTGGTACGCTTAAGCCATCGCTCACTTTTTTCTTTAAGGTCTAAAAGTTCCTCTCGGGACAAACCAAACTCAAACGACCTTCCTCCGCATTCAAAGCTGAACCGATAAAAATACGGATTTTCTTCACGTCCCTTTTTGTTCAGATTTACTTTCCACATTACGACCTCCTTCCTTTTCATGAAAACAAACGGTTAGCTTACGTCCCTGTCACGGATCAATCAATAAGTTTTGTACGGATTTGTATTTAAGTGTATTCTTATTTACTGAAATATTTATGGATTAAAATGTGAAGTGATTGGCGATGGGTGTCGAGACGTAAAACAATGAAGATCAAGATCACGCAGAGCATTTCGATCCCAGTTTCCAAGGATGTCGCACTCGGATTTATTCGCAGAGTCGAGACTCTTCCCCAATATGAGCCCAAAGTTCGAGGAGTTGTTGTCAAGCCCAAGTCTTTTTCACGGGGAAACTATCTGGCGTTCGGGTCCCTTGCGGGTCTGAAATGGTTTGGAGAATTTACATACCACCTTACTGAGCGTGGTTTTTATAGTCGGATAATAAGTGGCGCTGGCGGAGTTACGGTCTTCGGGAGGTTCATCGTGAGCGAGAGTCTGTCGAGACAGGTCGAGGTGATGCACACAGAACTCTATTTCCTGCCTTGGTGGACCATTGTGTTTTTTCCCATATTGAAACTATATCTTCTTCTTCTCGTCAGAAAAGAATTGAAGCAAGTGCGCGCGTGCATCATGAAGGTGGAACCCAATATTTTTTCCCTGCCCACTCTGGGACGAAAGAAAGTAGCGTACCTAAAATGGCTGTCGCCCAAAGCCATATCCAGCTGACATTGACTACTCCGAGTGCCACGCAAATACCAACAATAGCGATAAGAAGATAGAGTGGGCCTGTAAAAGTACAATGAACTCGTCCGCAGGATTTTGCATTGACGACGCATGCAATTCCCATCCACGCCAACGCCAAGGGCCAGATGCAATTTCGGAGTGAGCCGAAAACGAACCCGAATACTGCCAACGAAAGCGGAAGAATCCAGAGCCAAAAAGCCGTCTTTCTGTCTTGAGCGTAATCTTTTTTATTACAACAGCCGGATTCTATCATCAGTTCCCCTTTGAGCCGTTTTCAGCGGGCGCACTTTGTCTACCGCCAAAGCGTCTTGTTGAGACGATTTAAGACAGGAGAGCCTTCAGAGGTCTTCTTTTGTTGGCAATCCTGTACAATTCCTTTCAGCACCCCCTCCAGATCCTTAAGTTTCGCGAGCTTCTCATCGATCTGATCGATTTTTTGGGTAGCGACTTTGCTCACTTTTGACGAGCTGCCATTGGAGGAACGCAGCAAAAGTAGGGAGCTAATGTCTCTAAGGCTGAATCCCAGATTTTGGGCACGTCTGATGAAGCGCAGTGTACCCACTGCTTTCTCATCATAGAGACGATACCCCGAGCTGTTACGCGCCACGGGCCGAAGTATTTTCCGCCGTTCATAATAGCGTATTGTTTGTATATTGACCTTTGCCGCTTGGGCGACCATGCCAATGGTAAGAAGGCTCTTTTTCATGCTTCAATTGTAGCACCTATACCATAGTATAGAGTCAAGAGGTTGTTTAGAAAATCTGGCCGTTAGCTACTTCGCCCTCGTTCTAGCTGATCGCGAAGGCCCTTAAGGAAACGGGAGTTCGGATCTTTTGCGGCAATGGTTCTTATTAAGGCTTCCGCTCTGTCGAATTGGCGGCTCTGCAAAAATTCTCCGGCGAGCATTGCTTCGCTACGAAGGATGGATTGTTCCAAATCAGTCGTGGGAAGATTTCGGCTCTTGAGATCCGCAAAAAGTTGTTCTTGTTTTTGAAGGGCTCGCTCAAAAGATTCGGCTGCCTTTCCTGGAAGACCGATCTGACGGTAATACTCTGACAACGAGCTAAACGCCAAGGCATCTGCCCTGGGGTTCTCAATTGCCCGCTCAAGTAGAGCGATACCTTCAGCGTATTGCCCTTTGTCACCAAGCGATCTTGCGTAGGCGCCTGCAATATTGGGTGAGTCAGGGTTCTCTTCCGCTAGCCGGCGCAAGGATTCCAGAGGATTCCCTGGCCTTTTTGGGTCATTATGAAGGTCCAAATATTTTTCTAAAGCTTCCCGGTTCTCCGGGTTCGATTCGAGTACTCTTCGTAGGATTCCTTCCGCTTTATCGCGAAGACCTTTGTCTCTCAAATAAAGACCGGCGAGAGTCAGAAGCGCATCCTTATCGGAAGGATTTAGTTTCAGAATTTCCTCTAAGTGCAAAATAGCGGCCTGCGTTTCTCCTTTTTTCAGTAACTCCTGAATCGATGGCGCCCGAACATCTAGTACAATCGCGGCAGGACGACTCTCTTTTATTTTCGTTTGTTGTGGCAGATGCGCGGAAGTGGTTTCCACAACAGCAGGCACCGGGCGAGCTTCGCTTTCACTCACAATTCGTTCTTGTCGAGCGCTTACCGCAATGATGACAACCAAAATGATGGTGCTTAGAAAGATCGAGGAAATAAATGCGTACTTCATAAGTCTAGGGCCGCTGGTTGCCGACGAGTGAAAAGTCCTTCTAAGAAACCTCGGTTCTCTTCCTCATCATGACGGGCGTGCGCACTCACTTGCCTCTCTACCGCTTGGGTCATCGGCATCAGTATCTCGGGAATAGACTGACTGATGTTCTCTAACGTCTTCCCAAGCACTCCCTTGGGAAAACGATCTCCTATAGCAGCCTCGATTAAGTGCGGCGCAAGGACCCCGTTAAACTTCGCTATCTCGGCTACGACGGCATCTACCTCAAAAATTTTCTCCCGCTTAAAGGCGTAAACATAGTACTGACCGCCACGCTCGAAGAGCTGGTAATGCGGATTCGCGGCTAGAGTCTCCACTAAAGAGAGCTTATTGTAGGCAGCATCAGCGGCTACGTCCCTAATGATCCAGGTTTCCTCGGGTTGATCTTCGAGAGGTTTTTTCTCGTCAATAAAGACGGTGGAAACCCCTCTTTTCATGAATTCAAAAATGTCCTCTTTCCTTTGCAGGAAGTACTCCCACATTTTCTTAGTGTACTGGCACTCGATCTCACGCGTATCTACGCTGTCCACATAGTAGGCCGAGCAAGAAAACTCGCAGATTTTCTTGGCATCACACCCTTCGCATCTGGCCCACCACTCATCCTTGTGGTGGAAGGCATGGCGCTTTTTTGTTGCAAAATCTCGTTCCGGTGGCGCAAATGGCTGATTGACATTTCCCATCGCCCACAGTGGATTTTCAGCGATTCGATCGCATGCGAAAAATTTACCATCGGGATTGACCGAATAGAGGCTACGTCCTGCTTGGCAGTATAAGCTTTCGCAGCCGTGGTACTCGAATGAGGTCGGCGCTCCATTTGCCTTCACAAAGCGCTTCATTGCGTTGTAGAGAGTTGCATCGACAACCGATTGGCCTTTGGTCTCCAACATGTAATCGAGCACTACTTTCTTAGCGTTAAAAAGCTTATCGGTCGTTGCGGTATTGACGTCCTTGCCGCGGCCATCGGGAACCATGAGGTTGAATCGAACGCTATGGATTCCCTCGTCATGAAAAAACCGAAGCACCTCAATCATTCGATCCCAATTGGAGGGCTGGATGAGACAGATGGTTCCCGCTTCAGTTCCATTTTGTTTCATCCGCCGCCAGTTCTCGACGATTTTTCTTCCCCCGCCGCGAAGCTCATCGTTAATGGTCGGCGGGCCATCGAGACTGTAACTGATCGTAATACCCAACTCCTTCAACAACGCCTCTTTGTCCGCGGTAACCTTCGTTAAGTTCGTCTGGATGCAAAATTCAACCCGACGATCGAAGGTCTCAAGTTCCTTTTTCGCAAAAGCTACGGCCTCCCGAAAAAACTCATCAGGACACAAAAGAGGCTCTCCCCCATGAAACTGTACATAAACTTTAGGAGCCTTTGAGGGTTTAAGCACCAAGCGAACCGCGTTCTTGTAAGTTTCCATTGGGATCAGAATGGGCTTTCCATTGAGCGCGTCCTGATGGCAGTACTTACAGCGCAAATTGCAATAGTCCGTGAGCTTGACGACCAGAAAATTTGCCATCTCAAAAAAAGTTTTGCCCTCGGGGCTTTGTAATTCATGCAGAGCCAACGGCGGTGTCAGGTTCATCTTTGTGCCTGACTTGAAGACAACGGTTTACAAAGCCCAAGCTCCACCAAATCAGCAATTGAGGACGGCAAGTTTCCTTGAACTAACGGATCATTCCCCAAAGCCTCTAGGAAATCGTACATGGGTGTATCGATTTCAAAGTAACGGCACCCAGGTTCTGTCTCGTCAGGCAGAAACAACATCTTAAAGTCACGCGGCTCTGGCGCGAGATGATAGGATTCCTCTACGGATTTTTCCGATAAGAGCAAAATGAAGCTCGGAATATCGTGCTCGAGATTTAAAATGCGAAATGCCTTATGGCGAAGAAGTGAGCCTTGGGGTGCAGTGTCTTTGTCAATAGTGATCTCTCCGCGATAGAAGGCGAGTTGAACCCGTTCAAACTTAAGAACATCCAAAATGAAAGGGGGCGCGCCCCGACTCAAGATGCGCTTTGCCTCCGGATCTTCGATGAGGCAATTTAAAAATTCGCTTGTCAGTCGGTGAAAACGGATTTTCACTCCTTTAGGTTCGAAAATCTTCTCCCAGACATATTCAAGAACGTCCTTGGGTATCAGTCTTTTACTGAGCCGCAATTGCTCCTGGATGGTTTCAAGCCGAACCCCCGCCATGGAGCGGCCGTATTTTGCAAGCTTTGGATCTCGGGAAAGGTGCTCGAGCCTTTCTTTTTCTTCTGGCCGGAGATCAAAGCGGCTAAGAAAAGGGGGAAGCTCGTACCTTCGGTTTCTATCCGGGAGCCGAATCAGTTCCGCCATTCCCGCTTGAAATTGCTGTAGGCTCATAGCGCGACTCCGGTTGAGAGGGGCTGCTGTGAGTTCTGGGCCTTCGGCTCCAAAATCGCTTGGGCTTTTTCAACCTCATTCATAAGACCTTCAATAGTAGGTGGATCGTCCGTCCACTCAACGATCGTGCAAGCGGGAGTGATGCGTGAGCAAACCGCTCGGTAGAGATCCCACACACGCGGGGGGACGGCTCGGCTGTGACTATCGATGAGAGTTCCTTCATCGTCGTAAACACCACCGGCCAGGTGTATTCCCGCAACCGCTTCAAGATCAATTTCCTCTATCCACTGAAAAGGATCGAAACCAAAGTTGATGCCATTCGTGTGGATATTATTTAAATCGAGAAGAAAATGGCATCCCGTTCGCCTTAGGATCTGGTTAATGAACTCGGTCTCGGAGAGCTCTGTATTGGGGATAACAAAACGATTGGTAATATTTTCGATGAGAAAAGGGAGTTTCAGTTGCGACTGGATCTGATCGATCTTACGGCAAACAACGTCGCACGCTTCTTGTGTCCACGGAAGAGGGGTGAGCTGACAGATTTCCACCCCATTGGCCTCGGTCAGGCACAGATGATCGCTGATGTTAATGGTGTTTACTTGATCCGCAACGCGAAGCATCTCATCGAGGTGACTTTGCTTAAGGGGCTCATCACTACCGAAGGAAAGCTCTACCCCATGAACCATGACCGGAACGTTGAATTCGCGCAACTTTTTCAAGAACGCGGGTCTTCGGTTTCTAAAAAAATTCTCCGGAATAAGCTCGAAACAGGAAATCTTGTCGAAATTTTGCACGAAGCCTTCTTCGAGAGACTCCGTCCATTCCACCCCCACTCCATAAAATGGATGCCTTTGTCTAAGCTTCATGACAAAATTCCTTCTTAAGGAATGGGCTTCCGCGCCGCTTCTTCAATGGATGATTCAGCCGGCACGGAAGCCCACTTTTTTTCTACCTGCCGCAGAAATTGCGCCAGCAGTTTCTCCAGCAATTACGCCATCCGCCGCAGTGAGCCGCGTTTTCCTTGGTTCCCTCTTTTTTCAGGATGATTTCCTTAATCATAGGACTCCCCCTTCTCTTAGTCTTTGGTTGTTAGTTGAAACCAGGCCATCCCCGTGGCGTGTGAAAGGTAATGTTTCACCTTCCAGCCCCGTTTTTGGGATGACTTGTTTAGACAGCGAAGACCTTCTTCGCTGAATCTCGTAGTTCGTGAAATCCATAAGCGCGTCATAATTTAAGCTCTCAGGTAAGAAATGCGTCACGACGACGATGCCTGTTTCCGTCTTCTCAGTATTCAGAGCCGAAACCACTATCTCCACGGACCGCTTATCCAGCGATGCAAAAGGCTCATCGACGAGAAGAAAAGGACGGCGAAGAAGGAGGGCGCGGCACAGAGCGATGCGGTATCTTTCACCTTGACTGAGATTTCGTCCCCGATCTGAGAGAAAATGATCGAGGCCCCCGCGCGCATCAGTGAAAGACTGAAGCCCGACACGTGAAAGAAAGTTCCACAAAACGACATCACTAAGGCATTCTGGGTTTCCTAAAGTGAGATTTTCGCGAAGAGTGCCCTCGAAGATATACGGATGCTGTTCGACGTATCCAAATGGGGCTATGGGAAGTTGCCAATTGCCTTCTTCACGCCAAAGGTTCCTCCCGTTGGTATCGATTAAGTGAGCAGAACCCGCCAAAGCCGGGCGAAGGCCAGCAAGAACTTCAAGAAGTGTCGATTTTCCACAACCCGAAGGCCCGATTACCGCTAAGAGTTCCCCTCGAACGATAGAAATATTCAAAGACGAAGTCGCAGGGCCATTAGCGTATCCGACTTTTACGTCGGAAAGCTTAAGCTCTTTAACTTTGTCGACCGGTTCTCTAAGGGAAGGGAGTAAGCGTCTGGTGCTTTCTGTCGTATCATAGAGAAATTCGCCTAGGCGGCCTGCTTCTACAAAAAAACGATTCCAGTCATACGCCGAGGAAGCTAAGCCCTGAGCGGCACTATAAAAAAGACCAATGAAAAATGGATAAACCAATAGTTGTTGAACCGTAATTTCATTCTTAACGAGTGCCAACGTGGCGGTGGTCAAAGAGAGCGTGACAAGCGCTTGAGTAATGAATTCGGTTCCGCCAAGGAGCGCCCCAAGGTAGCGCACAACTTTCATGCTCTTCCTGCTAATCTCAAGGAGTCTTTTTTGAAACCGTCGTAGGACAAAGGGCTCGGCTGATTGAGAGCGAACGGTTCTTATCCCCTCGAAACTTTCAAGGAGCATCTGATAAATCCCAGCATGAAGTCCCCGTAATTCACTGAGTGTGGGAGCAAGACGGCGCTGCACCCAAAGATTGATTAAGGCAATAAGAAGAGCACTTCCGAGTGGCAGAAAAGCCAAAGTTCCGCTGTGGAGAAAGAAAAGAGTTCCCGCTCCAAATAACACGGCAATGTGGCGAATCTGTCCTGGAAGAGACTCCGTAATAAAAATCTCACTTCGCCCCAAATCTCCGGTAATGCGGGTGAGCCAATCCCCTCGTTGCGAACTATCAATTTGGCTCAAAGGCGCTTCGTGAAGACGGAGCATGGTCTTCTCACGCAGTTCTGCTTCAACCCGAAGGCGGAGCCATTCGTGAAATAGCGCAGAAAAAAGCGATGAAATCAAAAGGGCGGTGGCAACCAGGAGTCCGAAAATGGAAAGGGAAATTAGAAACCCTTTGGCGGAAGTCACGGTTAGGCTTTGGGAGGTTTCGGTAAAGTAGCGAAAAAGTTGCGCGGGTAAGAGGGTGGCAAGGCCGAAGGTAGCGGTAGCGATGACAAAACAAAGATACCTCCAACCTAGGGAACGGATGGAGTCAGAAAGTAAGCGCCATGCGGACGGCCTGTAACTTGCGCTAAGTTGATTCTGGGGCACACCGCTGTTGATACTCGGATTCATTCGCTTAGCCTGATTGCGATTTCTGTGCCACTGGAAAAGCGGACAAAATCAGCTAGCGAGGCAGGGCTAAACGAAAAAAAATTCCTGTTCAATGGTATCGTTTTGGCCCTCTTTGTTGTAAGTGGTGTCATTCCCCCCTCAAGACTAGCGACTGCTAGGCAGTCTTGCCTCTATTTGTTAGGGGAGCAGAGCTGCAACTCTGTTCAGGAATTACAGGCTAGCCCAAATGCGCGTGAACACACGATGCAAACTGTGGAAAGTACCCGCCCCTTCCCCCGCAGGTACTTTCCAGCACTTAGCATGCTGCACGTCAATATGTATTCTTATTTAATTAAATACTGAACTACTTATCTTGTCCGATATGGTTGGCCAAAAGTCTTTTTAGGCTATTTAGGAACGGATGTTCTTTGAGAGAGTAGTAAATCGTTTGAGAATCGCGTCTCGTTTTGACAAGACCATATGCCTTAAATTTTGCCAAATGCTGCGAGATTCCCGGAGTGGTCGCGTCCAAAATTTCCGCTATATCACAAACACAAATCTCCTTAAGTTCAGCGAGAAGATAAAAAATGCGAAGTCTCATCGGAGTACCCACAATATCCAAGACCGTGGAGAGCTCGTCGAGATCCGGCGTGAACTTCATCTCAGCCTTGAGCCTCTTAATATCCTTTTCTGTCAATGTCGGTCCAACACATATGGTCATTTAAATGGCACCCCGTTATCGTACTTAAACAACTAATGATATAATGAAATACACCAAACAAGAAGAAACTTGCAAGATGGAATCGACGAAACTCATGCTGACACACTCAAGCGGAGTTTTTCTGCTGTGAAAGCGTTAACAGCCGCTCACGAAAGAAAAGGTTCCATTAATTAAGTTATTGCTTAAATACTTACCTTATCGTATATCCGATCCTATGAGGCTAGCCTTTCTTATATTGGCCTTACCACTTTTCATCTCGTCGTGCGCCGTAGTTCAGCCCCACGAACGCGAGCATCTGGTGGACCCCATCATGAGTATGCCGACCGCCTCTCCAAATGATATTGTGCGAAATTCGTTTCTCTCTCGCACGGGGGAGCACTGCTCGGTCACCGGCGCAACCGCTGGGGCAGGAGCGTGTCCGGGATGTGGAAAGTAATGAAACCATGGTAATACAAGCGCGGCTATCGGCATTTCTTTTCATCTTCCTCCTACCCGCGTTTTGTCTCGCCTCTAACTTCCAGCATGGCTCTCAGTTTTACTCCGATTCTCAAAATACTTCCGGCCAAAGTCAAAGCCTACAGTACCTCAATGATTTTTATTTAGTTGAAGATCCCACCTATCAAACGACGGTAACGCTTCAGTATCAATACGACAGCTGGCATGGCCTTCCAGCAACGGGAAACACGACACAAAATGCGTTTTCGGACTTAACTACCAACGCCTTCAATCTTAACTTAAGCCAGGGAGTCTTTACCGACACGTCTCTTCTATTAAATGGAGGCTATTCGTTCGGATCGGGCTACCAAACTTTCACCTACGGGGTGGGGATCAATCCCAGGTTTTTTAGAAACAATACGGCCTTGCTCGTTGGCTTAAACCGAATCACTGGGAATCAACCACCGCAGACCTTCCTGGGGCGAGATTTTTCACAGATTACCACTTCGAATACTCGAAACGGGACCGATTATTATGCCTATGTTACACAGACTGTTTCAAAAACGACTATCGGACGAATCGGATGGCGATATGATCAGATGACCGATCTCACGGATGCTCAAGTCCTTGCTGTCCGGATTCACCAGTGGCTTCCTACGCAATCCGCGATACAGCTCGAATATAGTTATTTCTTAAACGTAGGAAATATCCCTAGAACGACACCGCTTGGAAAATTGAAAGCGCATACTGTCGAGGCTCTTTTCAACCAGTATCTTACCCGCCACACTACCGCGGGATTGAGATACCGCTATTACAAGGAAACCGAACAAGTGGGGCCTGATTTCGGAAATATCTTGGGCTCTGATTTATTTGGACTAAGTCTCAATCAAGACTTGGCGCCGCTTCTTAAGAAGGCTCGCATTCTAAGAATTGACTCAGTCGACAACGCTAATCTCGCGTTCAATATCGACCGCTATGTCAATAACCAAGACCGAAAGGGATGGATAGTTTCTTTAGCAACAAATATTACCTTTTAGAAAGGGCTACCGAAATGAAATACTTCTTATCTTTCCTAATGGCACTCGTCTTAATGAGTTGTGGACGAAATGAGCCGCAGACCTGGGGCAGTCAGCCTACCTACAACAATAATGCAGCATCGAACCTGGCAAAGGACTTTAAGCTGACCTCCGTAGATGGAGATGACGTTCAGCTATCGAGCCTAAAAGGGAAGGTCGTGCTCCTACACTTTTTTTCCGCAGGTTGCCCCACCTGTGCCATCGAAGCCAGAGCATTTCAGCAACGCATTGTCGGCTCCGATCTGTCCGATAAATGTGTTGTCTTAGGCATCAGCATTAAGAACGCAAAAGAAGAGGTGCTGAAGTGGAGGCAGGCAAACGGTATTACTTACAAAATTCTTCTCGATAGCGGCGGGAAAGTCTTTGATCAGTTCAAAGTAAGCGATTCCATTCCGACCCTGGTCTATCTGGACAAAGAACTTACCGTAAAACAGGTCGAAGATTACTACGCCGGCATCGACCGAGTTCTTAGTAATGTTCAAACTCTGATTAACGCTTCTTCCGGATCGGGAGGGGGAACTTCCGGTGGTACGGTGTCGCAAACAGAACAGTTCACGCTGATCATTGAAGGCATGGACTGCCCCTCCTGTGCCAAAGGACTCGAAAAGTCCCTTAAGGCCACAGAGAATATAGTCGATGCGACAGTAGATTTTCCGACGAAGACGGCAACGATAACTACGAAAAAGGGAACCTATACGACGGATAGCCTGATTAAGCTCATCAAGGATCTAGGGTACGATGCACATAAACCCTAGGCAAAGCACTCTTATAGCCACGTTTTTGCTTTCAGCGCTTTGCCTTGGAAATCAAGGGGCCCCTCTACAAAGGGCCCCTTCTTTTGAGGTCACCACTCTATCGGGGAAACATCTCTCATTTCGAACTTGGGAGAATCGAATTGTACTCATCGATTTTTGGGCGAGTTGGTGTCTCAACTGCCGAAAATCCCTCTCTGAGCTTGCCCTCTTATCGAAGACCTATGGCCCCTCTGGTGTAGAAGTCCTGGCAATCTCCGTCGATAGCTCTGACAAAATACTCGAAGATTTTGTACGAGAGAACGACTTATCCAAAAATCTCATCGCACGGGACTCCTCCGGTATCAGTAAGGATTTTTCGCTCGCCGGTATTCCCTACTCGGTCTTAATCATAGATGGTCAGATCTCTCTAAAGAGTGAGGGACCGCTCGATCTTCACAAAGAAAAAATTGAAAACCTCATTTCGAAAGCTCTGAAAGCGCGGCCTTCGCACCGTGATGAACCGCCCCCTATTAAAAATCGGGGATAGAAACAGATGCCCTGTTCTGTAGAATAGGCTTTGGAAGGAAATTTTAAGGTTGGGATATTTGGAACAGTCTTCGCAGCGCTCTGCTGTTTAGGCTTTCCCGTCCTCATCTCATTACTCTCCGCCGTTGGCCTCGGATTTCTCATTGACGATTCCTTCCTTTTTCCGATCCTTGGTGTCTCGCTGGTTATTTCGGTTGTGGGACTTTTTCTGGGTGTGCGGCTCACCACCAACCTTGGGCCTTACTGTTGGGAGCTATCAGCGCAGCGACCACTTACGTCTTTATAGCCGTGTCATTTCATAGGTCACTCGCCATTGTGGGTATCATGGGGTTGGTTTTCGCGAGCCTCTTAAACATCTGGCTCAAGGCAAGGCGACTCAAGTCCTCCCGATCTATGTCGAGAAGCTCGGACGGACACTGTTAAGTGGGGAGACTGGGAGACAGAGCACAACGTGGAACTCCCCGAAACTCGTTAACGCTCACAGGCTTCAGCTCTTCACTCGAAACTTATCGGGATCGATTACCTGTCCACTGAATTAATCATCAGCACATCTGAGCCTCCTGTTTATTCGCTCGTGGCGAAGGAGGCTTCAGATGGCCGACAATAAAATAAGACCAATACTCACTATCGATATCCGGATCCGTTTTCGGGGAAGCGTGTACAGCTTCAATTTGACTCGAGCGTGGAAGTGGCTTGTTCCCTTTATGGTCCTGATCGGAAAAGGAATCTGGTTGCACTACCGCCACGGTCCGTGAGGACCTTGTTCCTCATTTCTTTCTTTTCGTGTGGATCGAAAAGGGGTTATTCCCCAGTCCCAGCGAAGCGTCTAGGATTGAGCCACGAAGAACTGAACCGGAGGGCGAACATAAGAACAGGGCCAGGTCCGCAATCTCTTTTGGTTGAACGAGTCTCTTTCCGGGAAGGGAAGCGAGAAGGTCTTGCCGCTCTTTAT
>Ga0209399_10000801_pt1 | contig 17819 bp, 14 predicted proteins | sample OV2TP3_FD_184130 | JGI IMG/M metagenome (GOLD analysis project Ga0209399, IMG submission 184130) | Hot spring microbial communities from Beatty, Nevada to study Microbial Dark Matter (Phase II) - OV2 TP3 (SPAdes) (version 3) | ecosystem: Environmental > Aquatic > Thermal springs > Hot (42-90C) ... | reverse complement strand
TATCAGTGGCTCAATAGAGCCATTTCACGCAAGAACGTTGTTACGGCTTCGTTGAGCCACGAAATGGTCATTTTGGGTCAATTTTTGTCAAAGTACTGCATGATAATTATCGTATCATGTTAATGAGTTCAATTCTTGCGACGTGTGGATAATTATAGTCAGACACCCCCGTAAAAATCTCTTGTAAACGACCCTGCCCGGAGGGCAGGGCGTTACAGTGAGCTGTGCTGATCTTTTTGAAAACCAAGGTTTTCAAACTTTCCTTTGCGGCTACCCTGCGCAGAGCGCAGGGCGTTGAGCCAGTAAAGCCTAGAAGGTCAAACCCCCTGCCGCGTTATGTTCTCGAGGCAGGGATTTTTATTTACTCCCGGGTTTGTGCTCCGGCATCAAACCAGTTAAAGGTTCCGTTGAAAAATCCTAGACGCTTGTATCTCCCCGTATTCTCATATAAACCCGAACGATACGGCAGACTGGTGTGTCCGAACGACGTTTGACAACTTTTCAAATTTGTTTATAAATTATTTATCCACAACAGTTACGCTTGACGGTAAGCGGTTGCGGATAATATGCTTACTGTAGATAAAAAAAGTTTTGTGCTTTTTAAGGTACTGAACTTTGTTGTTCTTAAAAACAAACGTAAGTTTGTTCCTGTCCGCAAAGCGGACAACCAGCGCGGTACCCACCCCGCATACGTCAACCTCCCAGCACATCGTGCATCGGGAGGTTTTTTCTGTCCCTATTTCCTCGTCAGTTGAAACCCGACAGGCATCGACACTTATGACCCCTACTTTGATCCAAAAATCGCATGTAATTTATAAGAGTACCCGTCGGTGTTGCAGATTTGAGGCGCGAAGCGACAATTACGAATCGTTCTGAAGCCCGTAGGGCCGCTAAGAATACGCAATCTTATTACTTTGAGACTCCGCCGGTTCGTTAAATGTGTGTTAGCCGCGTGCCGCTTCGGCAGCAATATGTCCCGCGAGCGTGATCACAAACGTCTTCAGGCTCGTGAGATCGCTCATGTCTGAGTACGCCCCGGTTTTCTTGGCCGACTGCGACGAGAGCATTATGCACGCAGACGTATAGAGTTGTTCTTGAACGAGCTTTTTGCATAGGATGTTGTATCTCTCGGCATACGACGCTCCTTGGAATTCTGGGAAGAGTGGGAAATGCGGAGAGTTGTCAGTCACTGGTGTTCGCGATCCAACCTGATCTTCGAGAAGCATCAGCCACCCAATAAATGGTTTCTGGTGCTCGCCGAAAGCTCCCTCTCGATATGCAGTCCAGAGATCGTGTGCTGTTCCAATCGCTTCCTCAGTTCGGTTGTTGAAATTGTTTCCGAATGAACCGACCTGAGACTTGAATTCGAGCGCGGCGACAAGACGACCTTTGCTCAGTATGAGTATGTCCCATTGCTTTGTCGGCCTGAAAAAGCCCGGCAATGTGACGAGACGGCCGCCATGTATCACAGCAGCCCCCTTGAGGCCGTTCGCTTCGACAAGGTCCGCCATCAAACTGGCGAAGCCTTCCATGTTTTTTCCAGCAGTCACCCCCCCCGGGTTCCCTGATCTAATTTTCCAGTCTTTCGTTGCTCCTTTACCGCAGCATTGCGGTTACCCCAGAACAGTTCAACTGCCTTCTTGGCCCGCTCGTCATATTGTGCGAGGTTAATAGCCATTTTTTATGCTTTGATGGTAGCACGTTCGACTGCGGAGAGATTATAGAGCTCGGACACGGCTTCGTCACGCGCCGTGTGATCATCATTCTCCGCTACCAACCGAAGGGTGTGACGAAGATCGGATGGCACGGTGTTCCAGCGCGGAATGCGGATACGTCGAAGATACTGCGCTTGAAACCGCAGACAGTCTCCGTGCATACGCGTTGAATATGCCTCGATAAAAAGGCGTGCGACGCCGGAAAGAAGAACTACGCGCAGTACCCGCAGGTCCCATTCATCCGATACGATATAGTAGAGATTGTGGTGCGGATAGAAATTGCCTTCCTCGTAGACGATGTGCGCATCGCCCTTGATGTCGGGAATAAGAAGCTTCTGCCTTTTCATAAGCTCCGGATAAATCCGGTCGATTGTTCGATACCACGCAGTCGGATTCTTTTTCGAGACGTGCCGTCTCCTGATCACTTCTTCATGCCGGTCGAAATGCGCCGAGAGACGCGGATACTGAGAGAGCAAGACTACCTTGCCGTTATCGTCGAACGGGTTCACAACTCCGTACCCGCGCCATTCGACCCTACCACTTCGAATGTCTTTGGTCATCGCGAGTGGAAGCTTACGATCTTCCTCAACATCAAGCGTCTCAAATGGGGCTATGAACGCATCGTCGGCACCAGTTGCCACGCCGATACCGACCTTGCAGCCCGTCTCTTCCAGTGACGGGAAGTCACGTTCCAAACGGCGCACGAGAGTTAGTGATCTCGAATCATCAAGAGTCCATGGACTGTCATCGCACCCGATTGTCGTGACTCCCACGAAAGTACTACCCTGCGTGCGGCCAGTCTGTGTAAGAGATTCCGCTAAATTCCGAAGAGACCGCGCATCTATCGCAGGCCGCGAGGCAATACGTGTTGGACCAGAGAACTCTTTCGCGATTACTATGATTGCCGGATATGAAATCACTTCCGAATGAAAGGCCGACGTGCCTACCATATCAATGTACATTCGGAGATGGAATTGACTTGCAACGAGTTCGCGGAGAGGTCCTCCATAGCGATTTTTTATCCAACGGTCGGCGCAGATAAATCCGAGAACACCGTTGTCGTCAAGAAGGTTTAGTGAGTACTCTATAAATGGCACATAGATGTCTGCGCGGTCGTAGATCGTCCTGTACCGGTGGCGGTATTCCACCATGAGCACAGTGGGTACCATTTCCTGTCGGATGTAGGGCGGGTTTCCTACTACATAATTGAATGAGTGCTCGAAAGCTGTAAGCAGGAAGTCACCTTGAATAAACCATGATTCAAGGATTTTCTCGGTTTGCTCGGTGGGTAGCCCGTTCTGTAGAAGAATCTGACGCGCCTCATTCCTTGTCTTATCAAATGACTCGGCGTGAAGCTCAACAGCACGGATACTGTCTTTAAGCAACTCAGTGTCCGGGACTATATTCCGGCTCTTGAGCGAGGACATCAGACGTTCTATCGCCGGAATGAGGAAATCACCGTGCCCAAATGCGGGTTCAAGAAGACGTGCAGCATACAATTCACGAGCTGGCACATAACCGACGAGATCAAGTATAAAATCCACCACTTCCCGGCGAGTAAAAATGGCTCCACGATCCTTGATTCCTGTTTCAGCGAATTCCTTGACTGCAGACGCAACTGGTGAAAGGCCCGGAAAGAATGCCTGCGCGGATCGTCTTTTTTGAGCGCTAACTCTCATTGCCTAATCGTATCATGAACACCGGATATTTTCCCGAAAAGGCGACAAACGCGTACATCCTATTTTTACGGAAGCCCATTTTGGAACGCCTTGAGCGAGGCGTCGTCTGACCACACTCTCCAGTCGTGCTCTTTGTTCTCGTGGAACCATATCCAGCCCTTGATCTCGGGGTATTTGGGGATTTCGACACCGAGCGCCTCGCTGATCCACGCCGCTTTGCGCTCGCCGCCGGCCGAGGCAAAGGAGAAAATGTAGATCGGCTTACGATAGGCCTTGAGCCGCTCGAGCACGCCGCTAAAAATCTGCGGAAACGTCACCCACGGAGTGCCGAAGTTGAAGCCGTCGACGCCAACGTAGTCAACGTATGCATCGCCCGGGTAGTAGAGCTCCATCTGATTTGCCGCCGTATCCGGCACCGAGTTTGAGTTCGGGGACCAACCGAAAAAAACATTCGGCACGTCGCGGAAGAATCCGCGGATCCTCTGGTACGCGGCGATATGCTTCTCCGGGCTGTTGCCATTCACCGTCCCACCCCAGCTCGTCCAGTTACCGTTCATCTCAGAGAACGGCACGAGAATCACCGGGTCGCCGTATATCCTCGCCTCGCTCGCAAAGAGCGCAAAGTACTGGTCCCAGTCGCCGCGGAGCACTCTCTCATAGTTGAACGCCGGTTGCAAGACAGGGTCGGCATTGTAGTCGGTCGCCTCCCAGAAAATGACGAGCGTTTTCCCCTCCGCGCGGATCTTGTCCGCAAGGTACATTGGGAAATGGCGCTCGTTGCCCCAGTGGACAAAAACGGCGCGCATATCTGCCACGGCGTCAATCTTGCTCTCAAAGAGGTCCATCGCGTCCTCTCTCCAACCGACATAGGCGCCCCACTTTTTCTCCGGGAATGAAAGCCCTTGTTCGGTATCCGCAGGCGGCGGCTCCGGGGTTGGCTCTGGTGCTGGAGCGGGTTCGGACTCGGGGGGTGGAGTCGGTTCCTCTGCAGGTGGTAGCGCTGGCTCTGTCGGCTCTGATGGCGGCGGTTCTACGGCCGGCGGAGCAGAAGGAGTTTCTTCAGGAGTGATCTCGACAGGCTCAGAGCACACCGGGAGCCGCACGCTCACGATCTGCGAGTGGCTCTCCCCGCCCCCTATATCACGAACGGACAACTCATAGGAATAAATGACGACCGACGAACTCGCCGAACTGCTTGTCGCCATAAAAACGGTGTCGAGATAGGAGCCCTCCGTTGCCGGAAGGTCGGTCGCAACGCTCGTCCATTCAAGCGAAGGCGAGTCGTTACGATGGAGCGTATAGCTCGTTGCGCCGAGAACCGCGCTCCAAAACACTCGTACGCGCGGTCCGGCGGCCGTATCGCAGAATGCAAGCGCGCGCAGGTCGCTATAGCCGGGATTTTCGTCCGCAGCGCTGTGCACGACAAACGACGAGCCGGGATCGAGCGCCGCCGCAGAAAGTGCAATACCGAACACAAGACAGGTGATGACGAGCGTACGCAGAGCGCGCGCGAACGACGAGCGTAGCCTCAATGAGGAACTTTTTTTCATGCCCAAATACTCTACAGGACGGATCGCCGTGCGCGGAACTGGCGGCTGCAAAAAAAATGTGTTCCGCTGCAAAACTCTTGCGGGCATGTGTAAGTTTTTGAAAAAGCGGCACAAAAAGGAACGCGTGAGAAATTCCTCATTTTCCCCACTCGTCTCGCGTCTCGCCGGAGAAAAGAGCGAAGGTAAGCCACGTCCAGTTTTGGTCGTAGTAACTCGTGCCCTCGCCCCAGAAACCTTCGGCGTTGAATGCGGCGTCAAAGAGACTCTCTCGAATCTCGCGCGCGAGGTCGGGGTTCGCTATAAAAAGTGCGCCGAGGACGCCTGCGACAGGAGCGAGGTCGCCGTGCACGATGTCGCCGCGCTCGGGCGCCGCGATCTCCTCCGCGCTCCGAGCAATCGCTGAAAGCTCGCCGCGCATGCTCGTATTGGTGCCGGAGCGATACCAGTAGGTGCGATAGAGCGCCTCCACATCCACGCTGTGCCGAAGTTGCACGAGCCCGCAGCCTCCTCGCTCCTTGCTGCAGAGCACCAAATCAAGCGGCGCGCGCTCTCCCGCCGCACCTGCGTCAATGAAATTAGAAACAAACAGCTCCCCGAGTGAGAGCACATCGAGGAAGGCCGAAACGCCGCACACGCGACACGACGTGCGCTCTGTATAGGACAACGACTCTCGCAGGGAAGAAGCCATATCGCTCTCTGGTACGCGCTCTCGGTTTCCCCTGCGAGACTGCACGTTCAATATCAGTGGGGCAAGTATACTCTTAAGACCGCACTTGTCAAAAAAAGCCGGTACGACGTAATGTTTGACGCTCTATATTCCTCGTGTTACCCTATACTCTAGGAAAAGTACCCTGCCACTCTGGCACGGGAAACAAAGCGGAGCACAGAACTGTACCAACACAACCGCGAAAAGGAGAAGAACATGCTTCTCGAACCACTGCCAGAAGGACTTACCTTCGATGATGTACTCCTCATCCCCGCACGATCTAACGTGCTGCCGAAAAATACGGATGTCTCCACACGCCTCACTCATAATATTCTTCTCAACATTCCTCTGGTCAGCGCCGCCATGGATACGGTCACGGAATCCCCGCTCGCCATTGCGCTTGCCCAGGAAGGAGGCATCGGCATCATCCACAAAAATATGGGCATCAGGGAGCAGGCAGCCGAGGTGGACAAAGTGAAGCGCTCCGAATCCGGCATGATAGTGGACCCGATTACCCTCGGTCCGCACCAGCGGGTACGGGAAGCGATCGAGGCGATGGAGAAACACAAAATCTCCGGCATTCCCATCACCGAAGGTTCGAAGCTCGTCGGGATCCTCACGAATCGCGACCTCCGTTTCGTAACCGATGTGGACCAGCCCATCGCCGCACTGATGACAAAAGAGTGTCTCATCACGGTACCGGAAGGCACCAAGATGGACGAGGCGCAAGAGCTCCTCCATAAACACCGCATCGAGAAACTCCTGGTGGTTGATTTGCATTTTCACCTCAAGGGGCTCATCACCATCAAGGACATCGAAAAGAGGAAACGGTATCCACACGCCTCGAAAGATTACCGGGGGCGCCTCCGTGTCGGGGCGGCAGTCGGCGTCGGGCCGGGGAGCCTCGAGCGCGTCGGAGAGCTCGTGCGCTATGGCGTGGATGTCGTTGTCATCGATTCGGCGCATGGACATTCGTCCGGCGTTTTGCACATAGTCAGAGAGATAAAAAGAATCCACGGCAATCTTGAAGTCATCGCCGGCAATGTCGCGACAGAGAGCGCCACGCAAGATCTCATCGAGGCGGGAGCTGACGCGATCAAAGTCGGGATGGGTCCGTCATCTATTTGCACCACGCGGGTTATCGCCGGCATCGGCGTGCCACAACTCACCGCGATAGCTGACTGCGCGCGGGCTGCGCAGAAATCGAGCACCCCCATTATCGCCGACGGCGGCATTAAGTATTCAGGAGATATCACCAAGGCGCTCGCTGCCGGTGCGCACTCGGTGATGATCGGCAGTCTCTTTGCCGGGACGGATGAGAGCCCCGGCGAGCGTATTCTCTACCAAGGACGGAGCTACAAAATGTACCGCGGCATGGGTTCTCTCGGCGCCATGAGCGACGGCAGGGGGGAGCGCTACTTCCAAGACGATGTCCAAAGCATGAGCAAACTGGTGCCGGAAGGCGTCGAGGGCCGCATCCCTTGCAAAGGAGAGCTCGCGGATACCGTCTACCAGCTCGTGGGAGGACTACGCGCCGGTATGGGCTACTGCGGCTGTCGAACTATCGAGGAGCTGCGGCGGGACGCGCGTTTCATCCGCATCACAAACGCGGGGCTCCGCGAAAGTCATGTGCACGACGTCATAGTGACGCAAGAAGCGCCAAACTACCGCGTTGAGTGACAAACCCACGAGACGAACGCGAGCCGCTACAGCGCAACGGACGCTGCGAGAAAAATCGCAGCGTCCGTTTCCTTGCCTCCAGTATACATCGAGTGAATTTACGATCTCTTACTTTTCTCGAAATCCCACCCTGCCTGCTCCGGGGCACCCAAGGAGCCGTCGGGCTTCTGCTCTTTATACTCAACAAGTACTTTCGTGAAGTTGAGCGTGACGTTCTCGGTCGGAAGCGGGTCGCTTGCACTGCCGCCGACCTGGTAGGAGGTGCAGAAAGCGTTCTCGAACGTATACTTCAGATAGTCCTCCTGCGGTTCTGCGCCAGCCTTGCGCATAATCAGTTCGATTTTCGGAAAATGCTTGCCGGAGGCGCAGGCGAGCATCAAGTCCGGTGAGGACTTATCAACGTGCTTCGTGAACGAGAGATCGCGCACGCTTACTTTTCCGCTGCCTGCTCCACCGCCGGTGTGCGCAGAACCGGTCTGACTCATACCCCAGCTCCACGAGAGAATATCAATTTCCCCCTCATGGCCGCGGTCAGTCGCCTCGCCGTCAATGCCCTCGATTTTCATGTAGATCGGGTCGCCGTCTGCGGCACTCACCGGCAAGACTGAATCGCTCCCGCCAGCGCCAAAGAACAGCGCGAGCGCCACCACAGGTGCTGCGGCCAGCATGAGCAACCGCCTTTCCTTCGCGTATGCAATGACTTTTTTCATATTTTTTTGGAAATACTGCGTTTATTAATTCGACCTTTTTCAAATACACGCTTCAGATATACGCCTACCCAACCACTGTGTCAAGAAAAACTCCAGTAACCATGGAACGACGGAAGCATGTCCGACATCCGATGTCCCCCGTTCATTCCCGCTCGAAAACCGCACATCCTCTCGATGCCAGGACGGAGCATGGTTAAAGTACCCATGGCCAAAGAACATCGGATGTCGGACGTCGTCCCGCCGCAACTGGTCACCAAAAACCAGTAACTACTAATACCCAGTCCCCAGCGCTGCCACCGCCTCGTCCACGCGCTCGGTCGTTTTGGTGTCGCCCGCCTCGAGGGCTCGCGCGCGCACCCGGCCGTAGTAGTCTCGTGCTTTTATTTTATCCCCTTCGCCAGAATAATACTCCGCAAGGGTAAAGAGGAGGCCAACGTGCCCGGGCAGCTTCTGGAGACCCTCAAGGAGAATATCGTCCGCGAGATCTTTTTTCTCACTCAACGAGAGCGCATAGAGCTCGTGGAACTTCATGTAAAGCTCGGAGTAGGTGTCGTCGCGCTCAATCGCTCTGCGGTAGTACCGCTCGGCGCGCGGATAGTCGCGGATATAGAGGTGATAGAGATCACCCAAGTTCTCGTAGGCGGCGCGGTCCCCGGGCCAGTTCGCGGCCATATAGAGCCATATCTCCTCGGCTCCTGCTAAATCGCCCGCGAGCTTTCGGTACGAAGCAAGGTCGAGCCAAGAGTCGTAGAGCGAGAGGTCATCCTTCAGTGTCGCGGCGATACGCTCGATCTCAAATCGTAGTCGTGCTTGTTCCTCCGTAGTGACAGAAGCGGCAAAAACGACACGGTCAAGATTAGGCACGATAATTTCGCCGCCTCCAACATCTTCAGTGCTCCCAATGCCGTTCTCGTCAACGTCGGCCCCGCCGCGAAGCTCGCCCAAAAAGTACCAGAGAGCAACGCCGACGGAGCCTGCAACAAGAAAAATAGCGCCAAGTTTCTTCATCCTCATGAAAAATAGTGTACGTGAGTACTGAGAAAATGCAACTATCCACACAACGCACAGAACGCGTTTCGATAATTATCCACAGTCAACGCCCGCACCCAAAACCAGCACAGAGGCACGGTCATGATGACGCACCAGAGAATGGCGACCATCGGATGGTGCGGCACGAGTGTGCCGATGAGCGGCGCGAACGCTGACTTATCAAGCGCTCCAATCGCATAATCACGCAGCTCAAAAAATATCCCCACCATCGCTGTGCCACAGGGAATCCGAGATGTTGGACATCCGATGTCCAACATCTCTTACTTCGCTCCATCCATCAACTCCCGGAGCGCGCAGTATTCGCACTCCCGGGCTTCACAGCGGCGCTCCCAGAATGAAAGCGACCAGATGTCGCGGATGACGCACTCAATCTCCGCCTCGAGAGCTTTGACGTCCTCGCCGCTGATTTCAAAACGCTCGCGATGGTACCGGCCTCGGGCGTCCGGTTCGACAAAATCAATCTCTCCGGCCTCCATCTGAAACCGCCCCTCGTCGAAACGATCGAGTAAAAGTTTGTAGAAGACAAGCTGGCGTTTGTACTCGCCTTGCGATGCCTTCGTCTTCCCTTCGATATCGTTGCGGGTCCGGGGCCTGCCGGTCTTGTAGTCCGTAACGAGGAGACCCTCCCGGCCAGGCCCAAGAAGCTCTACTTTGTCGAGGACGCCGACGAGCTGAATCGGTGGCGGCGTGAGCTCATCGCCAGCGCCTGCCGCGGAAGGGGCTGGGCTGACACCCGGCACATTGTGCTCAATGTGGCCAGTTGCCGGGTATAGGGTAACTCCGCCGATGCGCATCTCGGTGCGGAGCGGCGCTGCGATACTCGCCCCGTATACACGGTAGTAGCCGGAGAGTGCGCGTGTGCCTTTCGTGAGCGAGGCGGCAAAATCCCGCTCCGAGAGCGGCTCTCGTGCGAGTGCGCGCGTGAAGCTCGTGAGAAACTCCTCCTCGCTCAACTTCAGACCGCGCCCCAGCGCATCAAAGAGTTCGCGGAGCGCGCTGTGTACCGCTATGCCGTAGAGCTGGTGGCGATTCGGTGAGCGTGGCACACGGATCAAATTCTCGAAAAAGTAGCGCCACGGGCAGCCGAGGTAGTTGTTGATCGCCGTCACCGAAAGCCCCTGGGCGCGGAACCGCTCGCGCAGAAATGCTGCGTCCGAGAGCGCAGGAAGATGCCCCGAGAGCTTCGGCGCAGCAAAGAGCTCTCGCCGCTCCTCCGTAAGTAACTCCTCAAGCACTGCTGTGTCCACAGGGGTGCGGTGCGCCGGATCAATCTCCTCAATGAAGCGCGACGGTAAGAGTCGCCGGTCATCCTCGCCCGCCCGCGCGTGCGTAATGGTAACGCTCTCGCGCGCTCTCGTCAGGGCCACATAAAAAAGCCGCCGCTCGTCGTGGAGATCGTCCTCCGCGCTGCCTTCGGCCGCTCTAACAGGCGTAACGGACATCCGATGTCCGTCCATAATAACAGACATCGGATGTCCGTTATTATGGAGTGCCGCAGTGCCGCGCTCCGCAGCCAGTGCTCTCATGCGCGGAAAGTGCTCGACGACCCGCCTCCCTCCCCAGTGGCCGTCTACCGCGCGTACGATATATACATACGCGAATTCAAGCCCCTTTGCCTTGTGCGCGGTGAGCAACACGACGCCTGGCGGGCCGCTCATCTCACCTCTGCTCCGCACCGAGACACCATAGCGCTCGAGTATGTCGAGGTGCCGGAGCGCCTCAGAGAGGCCGTAGCCGCGGTGTCCGGGCACCGCGCGCTCGAGTTCAGTTATAAGATCTTCAAGTTTTCGGATACGTTCATAGCCCTCAGGAGAGCGTAGGAGAGAGACAAGAAAACCCGATTCGCGCACGATGAGCTCGAGCGTCTCAAGAAGGCCGCGGCTTTTCGCGAATGATGCCCAGGAATTGAGAAGATGCGCGAAGGAAACGAGGCTCCGCCTACGCTGAAGCTCCGCGGGACTTGTCCGCGGCGCGCCGCCCGCGAATGCAGGCTGTGAGACCGCATCAGAGGGCGCCACGCGCAGAAGATGCACCAACCGCTCGCCGGAGCGCGCTCCCCCTGCTTCGCGCCGCGCCCGGCGCAGCGTCTCATAGCGCTCAAGGAGCGCGTAGACCTCTAAGTGGTCAATGCCGAGAAATTCGAGAAAGAGTGAGCGCGAGAGATGCTCGTCGCTCTGCGGCGTACTCACGGCGCGGAGGAGCATCACGAGCTGGCGGAGCAGCGGATCCGCAAGCGCATTCTGATCCGAGCGCAGCGTGTAGGGGATGCCGAGCCGCTCGAAGAGCGAGACAAATGATGCCGCGTCGCTATTGTCGCGATAGACAACGGCAATCTCCTCGGGAGAAACGCCCGCGGTGAGAAGAACGCGGATCTCCCGCGCGACAAAGAGCGCCTCATGCACCGGATTTGAGAGGGCGGCAACGCTGACCGGCTCCCCCTTGCCTCGCGCGGCACGAAGCGCCACGCGGCTGCGCAAGGCACCCTCCGGCGAGTGCTGAATTGCGCTCGCCGCCGCATCAAGGATGCGCTGCCGTGAGCGATAATTCTCCCGAAGATCAATCGCAAGCGCATCGGGATAGCGCTCGGTGAACGATGCGAAGTTTGCCGCTGAGGCCCCTTGAAAACGAAAGATTGCCTGCTTGTCGTCGCCGACGACAAAGAGATTCGGCCGCTCGTGAAAACTTGAAAGCAGTGTGAGGAGCCGCTCCTGCGCGAGATTCGCGTCCTGGTGCTCGTCGGCGAGGATATAGAGGTAGCGCTCCTCGAGTTCGAGGAGGAGATCTTCGCTTCGCTCGAGCGCGGCAACAACTTCCATCACCATGTCCTCGTAATCGTAGCGGCTCTCGGCGCGAAGCGAGAGCTCATAGCCCTCATAGAGCACGATCAACTCACGCTGCCGCGCAAGCTGTTTCTCCCGCGCGCGGAAAGACGCGCGTACAAGCCCTTTGTATCGGCCGCTCTCATAGAGACGATCGGGCGCCCCGGCAAGAGCACGCTCCTCGCGCTCGAGCGCTCGACGCGCCTCCTCAGGACGCAGAGCGTCGCGCTTCAGCTCGTGGATCGCTCCGAGCGCCGCGCGGACATAATAAAAGGGGTTGCCAAAGGGCCGCAGGTGCTCAAGGGTGAGCGTCTCATCCGTAATGACACTCTCCATGATCCGTAACTGGTCCGCCTCGCTTGCAGGCGTACTCCCGATAATGCGCGCGAACTCGCCCGGGAAACGGCGGATCACGTCGTTGCAGAACCCGTGGAACGTCGAGATGTGCACGCGGTAAGCCGCGGCGCCGATGATCTCAAGGAGCCGCTCCCGCATCGCATGCGCGGCGGAATCGGTGAACGTGAGCGCAAGAATACTCTCCGGCGGCGTGTCAGTGAGGCGGAGGATGTTTGCGATGCGCATCGTGAGAAGATGCGTCTTCCCTGTCCCGGGACCTGCGAGGACCATCACCGGGCCCTCAATCGCATCCACCGCTTTTCGCTGCTCTGGATTCAAGGCGCGGTAGAACCTTTCAAACTTCTCCGAAGTGCGAACATGGGCCATGCACCGATAGTAGCAGGCAATAGACTTCTTCGGAAACCCCTTTCGTGGCGAAATTTTTGATTTTTGAGCAAGACGAGGAACGTGAGCAAAATGATTCGACGGCGTGACTCGGTTGTACGGCGAGGATCATTTTGCGATATGTGACGAAGTCGCAGCCAAAAATCAAAAATTGCAGCAGAAGGGAGTTTCCGAAGAAGTCTAATGTACGGTTTTGCATTTCCATACTTCAGAACTTCAGATTCGAGGCCAAAATCACGAACCGCGAGAGCCAAGCTGACGCGGTATGACGACGGACGACGACGTCGTAATCGTCTTTCACGCTAAACCGCGTGGTGTCCGCGAGAGCCAAGCTACGAGGGTATATTGAATAACAGTGACGCACACTGTGTCCGATCGGACACAGTGTGCGTCAATCCGTCTGAGTGGGACGCTTCGGACGTACCCGGACGCATGCATTTTTCAGCACCAATTTTGTGCGATCGCACAAAATTGGTGCTGAAAAATGAGCATGAAAAACACCGGTGGATTTTTTCCACGTCCGGTCCCAACACGCGGGCGTTGCACTCGAACACGCCTTCGTGCTTTACTATGTCCGGATTCTCCGGGCTAAACCACACTACCCACACATGAGCGACAACCATCTACATGAAAGGAGTCGAGTATGCACGAGAAAACCCCTCCCCAGTTGCGAGGACACTTGGTAACATTACGCCCATTTCAAAAACTTACAGAATTTGACTTTTATTGGTCTCTCGTCTCACACCCGGAGACGCGCCGCTATCTCGGTTTTGCCCCACACACAATCCTCGAAGAGTTGCACTTCCTCGATGCTCGTACAGCTGCCGCAAACGCCATGGTCATGACGGTCAACAACTGCGCTGACGGCGAGCCGAAGCCTGTCGGCACGATTTCGCTCGACAACATCGATATCGTCAATGGTCGCGCCGAGCTGAGTAGAATCATAATCGTCCCGGAGTGCCGCGGCAAAGGATACGCTCGTGACGCATGCGCAACGCTCTGTCAGTATGCATTTTCTGCCTCGCTTAAACTCCGCCTCATCTACGCGTGCGTCCTCGATCCAAATCAAGCAGGTCGCGGCCAGCTTGAGAGCGTCGGTTTCAACTGCAGAGCGACACTTCCCGAGTGGGACCGCGTCGGAAGTCTGTACGTAGACGAACACGTCCTGATATTACGGCGCGACGACTTTGACGCCTCGAGACTGTTCAATCCACAAAAGCAAAAAAATAGGACGGCATAAACAGTGCCGCAATACCCCCGGAAGCGCGCGCTTCCGGGGTCAAATTTTTTGGAATTGTGGACATCGGATGTCCAAAAATAACCGCGTGGTGTCCGCGAGAGCCAAGTTGCGACGGAATAACTGATTGACACAATAAGCTTCCAAGTAGTCTACCTCCTGTCAAGTCTTGTCTTGCTCTGGGGGTCTCGGGTACAGTGGTGCTTGCCGTGCCCAAGGTCCTCCCCCTCAACCCACCCCACTCCCAGAGCTGTGGCCCCGTCTGCATCAAGATGGCGGCCGACTACTTCGGCCTGCCTTACTCGCTCTCATATATTGATCGCCTCACGCGCGCGCGGGAACGCGGCGGGCTCACGAACGACGAGCTCCTCCGCGCCATCCGCCGCCTCGGCCTCTCGGTGAGGACACGAAAACGTGCCTCGTGGCAAGACCTTCGGAGACTGAACACAGAAAGACGGCTAATCATCCTCGCGTGGATGCTCGAGGGACATCGCGGACACTTCAGCGTGCTCGACCGCGCCACCGCCGAGCACATCTTTCTCGCCGACCCGGAAGTGAGCAGGGTACGCCGCCTGCCGAAACACACGTTCATGCGCCTCTGGTTCGACTACGACAACATCTACTATCCCCGCACACTCTCCCAAATCTCGCTGCGGTGGATGGCCGTCGTCTCAGAGCCCCCGCGCAAACAAAAATGTTAAGCGTCAGCCACATGCAACGTGAAGCCCTGCTTTTCTATAAGCAGGGCTTCTTGTTACGAAATGTTAGACAAATGTTAGACATTGGATGTCTAGCATCGTGCCACATGGTACTCTCACGCGACGGACGGCGCTCCCTCTTCTAACCGCCGCAACTCCACGTCCCGCTCGCGCACACGGCGCACGAGAGCATAGGTATAGTCCCAATAGACATTCCCGTGCTCCGGTTCAAGGATTTCCTCGGGAGCGGGTGAGTCGAAGAATGAACGCGTCGCAATAATCCTGCCTTCATGTGAATACGTTTCGAGCACTCCCACGCCGCAATCACAGCGTTTCATCTTCCCGTCCTCGAATTCAGTCTCGGTGGCAAGGGTGCCAACTTGAAAGGCAACGCGCTGGCCAAGCTCGGCGTCCCAACGCTGCAATTCTGTGGCGGTATGAAAATTCGCCAGCGCAACAACTTTACAATCGCCGCGGTAACTCAGTGCTTGACGACACCGCGCCGACGTGAGCGTTCGAGCCATGCTTGGATGGTGCAGGCCGAGAATGAGTTTTGACGCAAAGGCATGCCGCTTCGTTTCTGTCACATGCTGCGGAACCGCGTCCATGACAAAAAAATCGACCGGCAAGCGTAATCGCCGCAAGTAACTGCGCACCTCATATTCGAGGAAGTGCAAAAGATACGCGGTGAAGTGTACCAGTGGTGTATACCCTTTCGGCAACGACCATGTGTCGTGATTGCCCGGCCAAAAGAGGAAATAGGGCAGCGTCTCGTCCACCATGCGGCGGATGCGTTTTGCCGTACACTGCTCTTTCCAGGTCTTCTGCTTGAGCGCTGCATTGAAGCGCGCTTTGAATACGCTCAGGAGAACGGTGAGCACGAGCTCTGCAGCGAGCGCCTCCTGCTCGGTGACGTTCAATCCGTGAATCACCTCGCCGCGCCGGTCGAGGTCGTGGTTAATTCCGGCAACAAAGTCGCCCGCACCGACAAAAATGCGGATGTCATTGTCAAGCATCAGCAGCGGCACCTGCTCGGTGAAGTATCGATACTGCGTCTTGGGGTACCCCGCGTGGAGACACCCAAATACGCAAAATGCATCACGCACGAGTGTGTGAAGCGGCGGCAAGACATGGCGAAGCTCCAGCTGGAGATACGACATGTCAACATCGTACTCTCCCGATCCTTCTTTCAGCACGATTGCCGGTCTAAATCCGGCAGTCCCATACGCATGAATCTCCTCGAGAATTTCCTCCCGCGCATACGGCAAATTGTGCTCGAGCATGCCGATCGTGGATGGCCGATTTTTGATCTCCGCAAGAATAGCGCGCTGCGTCTTCGATGCTCCGTCGGGGTCAACGATCGAACGGCGTTCTTTCGATTCGAGATCGCGAAAACTGATGAAAACTTTCTTCGGGTATCGGTACCCTGGCTCCACCTCGAGAATGAGCGCTCCGACCTGATTCTCGGTTGTCTTCACGTCCTCAGGGCTGCTAATCCCGGGCGATGAGAGGCGGGCGCGAGCGAGCTCTCCCGGTGGGCGCATGTAGCTCGTTGCCGGGCACCCGCCGATATAAAATCCGGGCGGGTCCGGCTGATGCGACTGAAGCTCTTTATCTTCGATCACGCGGTCTGTTGACGTCGATTCGTCTTTATTACGCCAGACCCCCCGGTACGGCAGTACGACCCACATATCCTCGCGTGGGTTGATCGGACGGCCCGGGAACGGAATCGCAAACCGCGCGCTCTCCTCGCGCCAAAACCGAATGTCGTGTCGGAGTTCAGTGAGACGATTCGCTACTTGACGCCCAATCTTTCCGTCGTAGCTCGGAGCCGGTGCGGTGACGATGTAAATTTTTGCCGGCATACCGGGCGCTTTCTCGAGATGCGGCATATAGCGTGCAAGCTCCTCAGCGCAGGCGTCAAGCTCATTGGCCAAAATTCGCCCACGAATCGAGCTGCGCGCTTCGCGTTTCGGTTTTATGGTTTTTTTCCGCTCCTCTTCAGGAAGAGTCAGGTACGTCGCAATCATAGCTTCCTGCAGTGCGTTTTCCCTCTCAACGAGCGCTCTGACGCGCTCATTAAAAGCGACCCGCGAGATGAGTCCCCCCGCAACAACGACGAACTCGACACCCCAATAACGAAACGCCTCAAATGCGGCGTCGAGCAGTCCCCGACGGAAACCGCTCACCGGATAGTCGAGGCGTGATATCACGCCGATACGAACGACCGAACCATTCTGAGCATTCTTTTTCCCTACGTCCATGGCGCTACTTCCCTCTACTGTCGGCATCAGACTCGATTTTCGCGGTCTGCCGCGATCGCGTGAAAAACGCGCACGGCATCAAATCAGACGTATTGAAGAAAGAACTATATATAAGACCTATGCGGCATATTATGCTGTGATGAGCTTATGAGTTGACTACTGACTATACTATACCTCGAATGATGACGTGGAGTTATCCACAGCACGATGCGACCAGACTCGAATGTTTAGCATGTGTTTCTTTGAATAACGAAATTGCAGGACATCCGATGTCCCCCGTCTCAAACGGTGCGATTAGCAAGATAATGTTACGTTGTACACCACCAAAAATGGTCAGGCGAGACGTATTCGAGGACATCGGATATCAACGTCGGCAATTCGTTATTCAAAGCTCCTCCGCCCTCCCCACGTCCCAAACTTCCTTACCGATATAGCGCTCGGCCCACTCGAGATCTTTCATGAGCTCGGCCTCGTAGCGGCTCTCCTCCTCGGAGAGCTCCTTTGAGAGCTTTGCGCGGCGGACCACGCCAAGCTCGCGCTCGATATCGCGCCGCAGCACTGCAAATCCTCTCCGCACCGACTCCTCGGCCTCGCGCACCTCCTTCATAATGAGCGCGCGCTTCTTTCTGCCCTGCATGCCGTGGTAGGCGATGTAGCCCGCAAGGGAGAGCACGAGCGCAAGCAGCATGAGCGCGGCGAGGAAATAGAGCGTCTCGTAGGAGAGCCGCGATGCGCCGAACTGGATTGCCGTCGGCTCAACCGAGACCTCAATCTGCGGCGAGGGCGGCGAGAGCTCATCGCCCACTTTTGTCTGCGTCCAGATGAGGTAGCGGCCGGAAGGCAGGAGCGAATCGTGCCGGTAGAACCAGGTGTTCTCCGCATCCGACTCGACGGTGAAGCTGAACGTCTCGCCGCTCCGGAAATTCTGAAGGTAGAGCACAACCTCGGCATTCGCGATCGGCGTCTTGCC
>Ga0209399_10000796_pt1 | contig 17864 bp, 19 predicted proteins | sample OV2TP3_FD_184130 | JGI IMG/M metagenome (GOLD analysis project Ga0209399, IMG submission 184130) | Hot spring microbial communities from Beatty, Nevada to study Microbial Dark Matter (Phase II) - OV2 TP3 (SPAdes) (version 3) | ecosystem: Environmental > Aquatic > Thermal springs > Hot (42-90C) ... | reverse complement strand
ACCAGGGACTACGAGATTTCACAGCGGAACTATCAGGGACTGCTGGACAAACGGATTAGTGCTAAGATCTCCGAAAATCTGGAGAAGAGGCAGAAGGCGGAGCAGTTTAGGATATTAGACCCAGCAAACTTGCCCCAGAAGCCTTATAAACCTGATCGTACTAAAATTGTACTACTTGGAAGCCTATTGAGTGGTGGTCTGGGCGGTGGACTCATTCTCTTGCGAGAATATCTCGGCCCGTCCTATAGAAGACCAGAGGATTTTCAAGGGGTCGTTGATATACCCATGTTAGCGACGATCCCCAGGACCAAGATAACTCGGAAGGAAGAGCCTCCGCTCATTACCTTGCAAGAGCCCGACTCGTGGATAGCGGAGCAGTATAGGCTCCTCTACACGAGAATTGAACAAACGAACCAGGGAAGACAGCATGGTATTCTTGCAATATCTAGCTCGATACAGGGTGAAGGTAAAACGATTACAACTCTTAATCTGGCACTTGTATCAGCTAGAGATTTTGGGAAAAAGACACTGGTAATCGAAGCAGATCTCAAGAGTCCAAAGATAGTAGCATATATACAATGTAATTCCAGTGTTGGTCTTGTAGAACTTCTTACGAATAACATAAATTCTCTGCCCTTTGATATGTTAGAATTTGGAAACAAGAATCTTTCGATATTGCCTGTAGTAAAGAGTATAAAAAATTCATCAGGTATCTTAAGCTCATCGCGTATGAAGGATCTTTTATCTCTATTAAAAGAAAATTATGAGGTCATCTTACTAGATTCGCCACCCATTTTAGCTCTCCCAGATATGAATATCATCGAGTCACTGTCAAATGGTGTCATATTAGTAGTTAGAGCAGAAAGAACACGAAGAGAGGTAGTGAAAATGGCCATAGAGTCATTGAACAGAGATAAAATAGTTGGAATAACATTCAACGATGTGCAAGAATCAACATCACGGTACTATAGGTATGATTACTTGAAGTCTTGAAAGGAAAATTCCCCCTTGTTAAATGCTCTAACGATAGATGTAGAGGATTATTATCACGTGTCTGGCTTTGAATCGGTCGTCCGGTTTCAGGACTGGGAACGGTATGAGAGTCGGGTGGAGCGGAATACAAATCGGCTCTTAGATCTCCTGGACGAGTATCACACAAAGGCGACGTTCTTTGTACTAGGATGGATAGCCGCGCGCTGTCCGCTGCTCGTGCGCACTATCTATGCGCGCGGACATGAGGTGGCGTCGCACGGCTACGCGCACCAGCGCATCTATACGCAGACACCCCAAGAGTTCCGTCAGGAAACGCAGCAGTCAAAGCGGATCCTGGAAGCTGCCATCGGCCAGCGTATCTATGGGTACCGTGCGGCGAGCTACTCTATCACAAGGGAGAGCCTCTGGGCGCTGGACATCCTCGGGGAGGCGGGCTTCGCCTACGACTCGAGCATATTCCCCATCCGGCACGACCGTTATGGCATCCCGGGCTACGAGCGGTTTTGCCATCGGATCACGCGGCAGAGTGGAGGGGAGCTGATCGAGTTTCCACTCTCCACCGTACAGCTCGCTGGTGTCAACATCCCCATCGCCGGCGGCGGCTATTTGAGACTCTTTCCATACACACTCATCCGGTGGGGCATCAGGCGCATCAACGTAAAGGAACGTCAACCCGTCGTAGTGTATCTACACCCATGGGAGATCGACACGGGTCAGCCTCGGATTCACGCTGGTGCGGTGTCACGATTCCGTCAATACGTCAATTTGGAAAAGACGGAAGGAAGAATCGCTCAGCTTTTGCAAGATTTCAGGTTTGGGACTGTATCCACAGTCTTGCGGGATCGCGGCCTGCTGGTGGGAGTTGGCCAATGTCATCACGAGTGCTAGCAAAGACCCCTCATGCGCACAGCATGGCCAGAGGGGTGGCGGGATTTCGCCACGACTTGGCAGCCCCCTGATTGTTACGCGGGCAAGCACGAGAGGGGAGCGAGACGTCTCACGTGGAACGATCTTCAGGGATGACAATACCAGGCCCCAGTGTGGTGATTCAGCCGGGCGAGACTCTTCTGCATTTGGATCTCGGGGGAATTTGGCAATATCGGGAGCTCCTCTACTTCCTCGTCTGGCGGGACGTGAAGGTCCGTTATAAGCAGACAGCCATCGGCATTGGGTGGACTGTCCTCCAGCCGCTGATGACCATGGTGCTCTTCACGATTGTGTTTGGCAACTTCGCCCAAATTCCATCGGATGGCCTGCCCTACCCTGTGTTTGCCTATACGGCCTTGTTACCCTGGACTTACTTCGCTCAAGCCCTCGGCCGTGGCGGTACCAGCCTGGTGGGCAACGCGAATCTCATCAGCAAGGTCTACTTTCCCAGACTGATGATTCCCCTTGCGACAGCGGTGGCGCCCATCGTGGATTTCTGGTGCTCCTTTGTGATTTTACTAGGGCTGATGGGTTGGTTTGGCATTGTTCCCACGTGGGGGGTTCTGATGCTGCCACTCTTCCTGCTTCTTGCGGTGATGACGGCTTTGGCCATGAGCCTCTGGCTTGCGCCACCCAATGTGAAGTATCGAGATGTTGGGCACACGATTCCATTCCTCATCCAATTCTGGATGTATGCCTCGCCGGTAGCATACCCAGTCAGTCTCGTGCCGGAGCAATGGCGACTGCTGTACAGTCTGAACCCCATGGCCGGGGTTATCGAAGGCTTTCGTTGGGCTTTGCTGGGAAAGGCCAGCCCGGATTTCATGGTGATGGCCGTGAGCGCGGCCATGGAGGTGGCATTACTGTTTGGTGGCATACTGTACTTTCAGCGCATGGAACAAACCTTTGCCGATGTGGTGTGATGGCTGACGTAGCGCTACGCGCCGAAAACCTTTCGAAACGGTATCAGATTTCGGCCGTGCAGCGCCGCCACGATACGCTGCGTGACCAGCTCATGGACGGCCTGAAAACGATGTTTCGGCGCAACGGCCGACCCCAGGCGAGCGCAGAGACGTTCTGGGCATTACAAGGCGTCTCCTTCGAGGTCGCGCAAGGCGAGGCGGTAGGCATCATCGGTCGGAACGGAGCGGGAAAGAGCACACTGCTCAAGCTCCTCTCCCGCGTCACCAAACCGACGGCAGGGCGGGCGGAAATTTATGGAAGGGTGGGTTCGCTCCTGGAGGTGGGCACAGGTTTTGATCGGGAGCTGAGTGGGCGGGAGAACATCTACCTGAGCGGTGCGATTCTGGGCATGACGAGGGCGGAGATCGCCAACAAATTTGATGAGATCGTGGCCTTTGCCGAAGTGGAGCCATTCGTCGATACCCCGGTCAAGCGCTACAGCAGTGGGATGTATTTACGGCTGGCATTTGCGGTGGCGGCCCACCTGGAGCCGGAGATCCTGCTGGTGGACGAAGTCTTAGCCGTGGGCGATGCGGCCTTCCAGAAAAAGTGCCTCGGGAAGATGGGCGAGGTAGGCCGGTCAGGGCGCACGATCCTGTTCGTGAGCCATAACATGGTGGCCGTCACCCGGCTGTGCAATCGCGCTTTATGGCTGGAACGGGGACGGCTGCACGCCTTCGGCGGCGTCGATGAGGTGATCGCTCGGTATCTCGCCGCTGGCGCGGACGGGCGCGGGGAAAGGCGCTTCTGCGAGGACCTGGACCAATGCCCGGGGAGTGAATATGTGCGCCTGACCGCCGTTCGGGTTCGCAACCAGGAAGGCGCGGTCGCCAACGTGCTTGATGTGCGCCTTCCGTTCAGCGTCGAGATGGTGTATCGCATTCTCCGCCCGACGGCCAACCTCCGTTTGGGACTTCGCATCGTGGCATACGATGGAACCGTGGTGTTCTCGACGCGGGACCTGGACGATGGGAACGAGGAGCAAGTCCGGAACCCCGGCGACTATATCAGTCGTTGCACAATCCCGGGCAATTTTCTGGATTACGGACAATACTTCGTTTCGTTCGGAGCGGACTTCCCTATGACCCGAAGCCACTTTGCTCTGCAGCAGGCGTTAGCGTTTCAGATTGAGCCCACAGGAGGTGTGGGTGGGCACGTGGCCGATGGTCGCAGCGGCTTGCTCCGTATTCGTCTTCCTTGGGTCATCGAACAGCTCAGGTAATACAGGGCCTCGCCTCAGCCGAGGATTAGGATCAACCCCATGGCTCAGCAAACAGCTTCCCCACTACTGCCGCGGGCGAATCAGTTGGTGGGACGAAAGCCTTTGTTCCGCCGGGTAGCTGGGGTCGGATTCCGCCTACTCCGTGGAGGGGTGCGACGCCTCCGGTGGGCGCTTTTCTCCTGGGTGAAGATGGGGCGAAACCTGGTCCACCGGCTGCTGCATCGATCCGACTACCCAAGGTGGACTAATCTCGACAATTATGAAACCTGGTGGGACAGCCGGACAGAAAAGATCGCCCGGCTTATCCCCCCCACCAGCCGGGTCATTGAGTTCGGGGCGGGACGCCGACAACTGGAGAAACACCTCGATCCGACCTGCACCTACGTGCCCTCGGACCTTGTGGACCGTGGGCTGGGGACATTCGTTTGCGACCTGAATCGGCGCCCGCTCCCGCACCTCCGCCACCTGAGCGTGGACACGGCAGTCTTCGGGGGTGTCCTGGAGTACGTCCACGACCTTGAATCACTGGTCGAGTGGCTCGCCCACCACGTATCTCTCTGCGTGGCTTCCTATGCCTGCGTCCCACCCGGGAAAGGGATCGTCCGGCGGCTCCGGGGCAGGTTTGACCGGTTCTATTACGGGTACATGAACAGTTATGGGGAAGAAGAAATGGTCGATCTCTTCCAGCGGGCGGGGTTCCGCTGTATCGCGCGCGATCCCTGGACCTCGCAGCGCGTCTTTCTCTTCGTCAACCAGCGGCCGCGTGGCTGAGGAACGCGTCGTGAACTTGCTGGTCCCATGGGGCTTTTACGGCTCGGGCAACATAGGCGACGATGCGACCCTGCAGGGCTTTGCCCGGTTGGTGGCCCGGGCGCAGCGGCAGTTCCGAGTTTGGGCCGGATCGCGCAACCCCCGGCACAGCGCCCGCGTTGAGCCGTCGTTTCGATACTTCTATCATCCGTTCAGTGACTGGACGCGCCGCTGGGCGAATTACCGCACGTCTGCGGTGGTGGTAGCCGGGGGGACGCCGATCATGGATTGCCATGGGGATTGGCCCTTGGACGAAGTGGTTCCGCTCATCGAGTGCGTTCACCAGCTGGGGAGGCCGATTGTCTTTGTCGGGTCGGGCACGGAACGGCTGCAGCGCGAGGAGTCTCGGCGGATCATGGCGGACCGCGTCGCTCCTATTGTCCGTTACTGGACTGTCCGCAGCGAGCCAGACGAAGCACGCCTCATCGAGTACGGCGTGCCCCCCAAGCGCGTCCGTGTAGCCGGTGACATGGCCTGGCTGTTGGAGCCGGTGAGCTCAGACTGGGGAAGACAGCAACTGCACTCCTGGGGGGTATCGACAACAGGCCGCCTGATTGGCGTTAACCTGATGAATGAGAAACCGGTCTGTGAACGTCACCCCTATCTCTTCGAGACAGTAGCCTTCTTTTTGGACAGCTTGGTGGAGAACTACGATATTTCCATCCTGTTCCTGGCCAACGACGTACACGAGATCAGGGGCTTTGATAGGTCCGCTACCCTGCAGACGTTTGCCGCGATGAAACACCGAGATCGGACCTTCCTTGCGCCCAACGAGTACTGGCCTCCGCAGAGAATGATGTCGCTGATCGCCAACTGCTATGTGACCGTCAGCATGCGGTATCATTTCTGCTTGTTCTCGGCCCTGCAGGGCGTGCCGTTCATCGCCCTCAAGCGGTCGGATAAGGTCGCGGACCTATGCTGGGATCTGGATTGGTCGTTTGGCACCAACCTGGATGGGCTGAGGGTTGAAGAACTGATCGCATTGTTCGAGACGCTCGAGAGTCAACGCGCATCAGCGGTCAACCAATTGGGCGTGCGGATCCCGGTCCTGCGTGAGCGGGCTGGCCGGAACACGGTCGCCTTGGAAACACTTCAGGATTGCTAGCTCATCATCAGAGAAAGACCGTAAGGAGAGTCAGGATATGGCGGAGGCTTCAAATGGAGGGATGAATTCTCGAAACCGCCCACACATTGGAATGTACCTCCGGAAATTCGGTCACACCGGTGGGGCATCTCAGTCCTTGATGGGATTGATCCACTCCCTGGGCAAACTGGATGACGGGCCAGAGCAGTATACGATCGTGGCCCAATCCCCCGCATTAATGGAGTGGCTGAAGCCTTACTGTGGGCCGAACCAGCGAATCGTGGTGCATCATTTTGGAGAAAGAAACGGTGCATACTCCGCGAATGATCGCCGTCTCAGTGCTACGAAAGTACTCAAAACCGTTCTGGCGCCGCTGCTCCCCGTAGCCCGTTACGTCAAGTACCAACTGTGTCCCCCGAGAAACTGGCCAGAGATTCCGCTATCCGACGGCTTTGTTGAAAGCCTGGGTTGTGATGTCGTGCATTTCCCGGCATATTGGTTCATGCTGTGCAACTTGCCGAGCATTTACAATCCCCATGACCTGCAGCACCGGCTCTACCCACAGTACATATCGCAGGACGAGCTGACCATGCGCGAGGTGATTTTTCCGGCCGGCTTCCGCTTTGCCCACACTGTGGTCGTCGGGACGCAGTGGGTCAAGGACGACGTAATCCGCCATTACCGTATCCACCCCGACAAGATCCAGATCATTCCCTGGGCATCACCGACCCAGTTTTATAAAGAGCCCAGCGCGGACCACCTAGTGGCCGTGAGCCAGAAGTATCAGGTCGAGAGGCCATTCGCACTGTTCCCTGCGAACACCTGGCCGCACAAGAACCATCTGCGCCTCCTTGACGCGTTGGCCTACCTTCGCGACACGCGAGGTCTGGTCATTCGCCTGGTCTGCACGGGCGCCCTCGTGAACTGGTTTTGGCCGCAGATCGAGGCCCGGATGCACGAGTTGAAACTGGCGTCGCAGGTGAAATTCCTGGGGACCGTGCCAGACGAGGATTTGCGGGCCCTGTATCGCCTGTCGCAGTTCCTGGTGATGCCGACGCTCTACGAAGCCGATAGTAACCCGATTCACGAGGCCTGGTTTGAAGACGTGCCCGTTGCCTCGTCGAACGTCACGGCCCTGCCAGATCAAGTAAAGGATGCTGGGATCCTGTTCGACCCCAAGGATGTCAGAGCCATCGCTGATGCCGTGGCGCGACTGGCCACCAATGAGGCGCTGCGCGAAGAACTGCGTCAGCGCGGCCGACGGCGCGCGAAGGACTTCGACTGGGAGCGCACCGCCAAGGCATACCGCGCCGTTTACCGGCGAGCAGTGGAATATCCTCTGACAGAAGAGGACCGTTGGTTGTTGCAGTGGGACTGGCTGCGTGAACCGCACAGGACCTTTACCCCAACCGAAAAACTCGTTGAAGCAACACCCATGGCGGGACAGGTGACCTCTCCCGCCTGACCACGTTCGCCGTCCACGGTTCGGGGTGTGACCTGCTTTTCCGGACCCGTTATGGACGCCGCTCTGTTATTTGATCCCTGCGACGCTGGGTCGATTGGTCGCACCCTTGCTCGGATAGCAAGCGATGAGGGGTGGCGGTGCGATCTGCAACAACGGGGATACCGACGAGCTAGGACTTTGATTGAAAACGTACCACCAAGGTCTACCGAGATGTCTACCGACGTTCCGAGGGTTACCGCCTCTCGGGGGAGAATTGCCCCCTCATTGAGTGAGACTGGATGCGAGACCTCCAGGGGAAGGATATCATCCGGAGTAGTTCTGTCGCGGGTTACGACGGCCATTACGATTTGAGACTGGGAAACGATCCACCCGCCAATTTGCAGCGTGGCTTGCCAGATCGGCAAGGCGTTCCTGGCCACGGCCCAGCGCCCTAAGGCGCTTTCTTACTGACCCTGGTATGTTGACTACGTGATTGGTCACATGTTGGCTAAAACGAAACGGATGCGTGTGCTCTACCTCGCGAACGCCGCTCACATTGGTGGCGGGAATCGCGTGCTTTTGCAGTTGTGGGCCGGGGTCGTGTCCAGAGGCGTCGATCCGTTCGTCGTGCTCCCGACGCATGGCCCAATGGAAGACGAATGCGCCAAACTTGACCTCCCCTACAGGGTCGTACCCTACATCCAGCCGAGTTGGCACGCCCCTGTCGCGTCCTGGCTAGCGATGCGGGCCTGGCGCCGCTTGCTTCTGGAAATTGGGCCTCAGGTCGTCCACGCGAACGACCCCTTTACGGCTCGGATCATCTCTCTCGCCAGCCGCCTGGAAAAGGTTCCGCTGGTTTGCCATGTTCACTTTCCGCCTGGAACAAGGGCGATGGCCTGGTTGTTTCGCTTCCTACCCAAACCCGCCACCTTCGTATTCTGCAGTCGCGCCCTTCAGGAAGAAGTCGGGCTGTCACTGCGGCGCTGCTTTCCGAACTCGCAACAACTCGCGATCCAGAATTGCATTCCTCTGGATGCCTTCAATCCGACTCCCATAGCCCATGGCCCGGTCAACCGCGTTGGGATTGTCGCTAACCTTCTTCCCGTGAAGGGCCACCTCGATTTTTTGTCAATGGTCGCGGAGTTGACGGCCCGCGGAGTTGAAGCGGAATACTTGATTATCGGAGACGACATCCATCAGACCGGGTATAAGGCGGTGCTGGAGAACCGGGTTCGCGAGTTGGGGCTGTCAACGCGGGTCCGTTTTCTCGGTCATCGCCGGAACGTGCGTGACATCCTGCAGCAGTTGGACATCGTCGTGTGTACTTCGCACATTGAGCCGTTCGGCATGTGTGTGCTCGAGGCACTCGCCTGCGCCAGACCAGTGGTTGCTACCCGGGTAGGGGGAATCCCCGAGATCGTGGAAGATGGGCTGAATGGGTTCCTCGTGCCTCCCCATGCCCCGGCGCAGCTTGCCAATGCCGTGGAGCGATTGCTCCGGGATTCGGACCTCCGCCGTGAGTTCGGACGGTCTGGCCGGCTGCGGGCGGAAAGGCATTTTAATCAAAACGTTTACGTCGAGAAGATTCTGACCGTTTACCACCAGGCGACGCGAGTGCACGTCTGTGGTTGATGATCCTCATGGTATCCGACACGCCGCACGCCGGTTCGCTGAGAGGCACAAACGGTACCACTAGTCACAGAGCAGGAGGCTCGGAATTGCTGATGACAACTGCGCGGAGGCGGAGGGGAATTTGGGCGGCGCTGCGAGCAAGGTGCCCGTACTGGCCGCCCTGACAGCTGGTATCCCCGAGGTGGTACACGACGCCGAGACCGGCTTCCTGATCAACGCTGACGACGCAGCGGGTTACGGCAACCGACTGCAAACCCTCCTCGCCCAGCCGGATCTAGCCTGGCGCTTGGTGGAGGCTGCCCATGCCTAAGTCGTGGCCAGGCACTGTTGGCCGGCCTACTGCCGGTGCATCCAGGAACTGTACCAGGAGGTCCTCAACGGCGACTGGCGTGGCCCGTCCCGCTGAGCCTCCCCGGTGCCGAGACGGGGACGGACGCGCCGAGCCGCACAGGACCTTTACCCGCCAACCTCACAATTCTTTGGAGCAGCATCCATGACGAATCGACAAGAGTTCATTCCCATTTCGAACCCCGCGCTCGTCGGCAATGAGCTGAAGTACGTGACCGACTGCGTCCAGAGCAGTTGGATCTCCTCCGTCGGCACGTACGTGCAGCGGTTCGAGGAGGCGTTTGCGGAGTTCTGCGGCACCGAGCACGCCGTCACGTGTTCCAACGGCACCACCGCGCTGCACCTGGCCCTGCTCGCTCTGGGGGTCCGGCCGGGCGACGAGGTAATCGTCCCCACGCTGACCTACGTGGCCACGGCCAACGCCGTCGTCTACTGCGGCGCGCGGCCGGTGTTCGTGGACAGCGAGTCGGAGACCTGGAACATGGATCCGGCCCACATCGAGGCGCTGATTACGCCGCGCACCAAGGGGATCATCGTCGTCCACCTGTTCGGCCATCCGGTGGACATGGACCCGATCATGGACATTGCCCGGCGCCATGGCCTGTTCGTGCTGGAGGACGCGGCGGAGGCCCACGGCGCTGAGTACAAGGGCCGGCCCGTCGGGTCGATTGGCGATGTAGCTACCTTCAGTTTCTTCGGCAATAAGATCATTACCACCGGCGAAGGGGGCATGGTCACTACCAACGACCGCGCCCTGGCGGACGAGGTCCGCCGCCTGAAAAACCACGGCATGGACCCTCAGCGCAAGTACTGGTTCCCGACCGTCGGCTACAACTACCGGCTCACCAACGTCGCCAGCGCCATCGGCCTGGCCCAGCTGGAAAAGATCGACTGGCACCTGGAACAGCGGCAGCAGATCGCGTCCTGGTATCGTGAATTCCTGGCCGACGTGCCAGGGCTCACCTGGCAGGCGGAGAAGGAATGGGCCAGGCATGTCTGGTGGCTGTTCACCGTGGTGATGGATCGGGACACCCCTTTGGGGCGTTTTGACACCCTGGCAGAGCTGAAAGCCCGCGGTGTCGAGGGCCGGCAGATCGTCTACCCCATCCACCAACTGCCGCCCTACCAGGATCTCGCCTACGACGGCCGCTTCCCCGTGGCCGAACGGATCGTAGATCGCGGCCTGCACCTGCCCACGTGGTCGGGCCTGACGCGGGAGCAAGTCCGGCATGTTTGTAACAGTTTGGTGGAGTGCACGAACGCAGCAAGGGCCGAGCGAACTCCGGCCGCCGTTTGAGAGAAACGATCACACTCGGATCAATCTCACCAGGTAACAGCAGATCACTACTCACGGTTAACATGCGACTCCTCCCTCAGCCAAAGCACTCCTGGGTCCAGCTGATTTGCGCTCTGTTTATCCTCGCGGTCCTCGCCCTGCCAGCCCTGCCTTCCGGTGACTCCAATACGGGCTTGCTCACCTTTCGTTGGCTGAGGGCAGAAGCAGACGTTTCCGCCGAAAGCTCGTCCAGACCGGTGGCTGCCTCTTCCAACTTCACTTGCGTGGCCGCGCAGCCACAGCTCTCTCGGTCGACCGCACGGCTCGTCGCCGCGTACGGGTTTGAGGAGATCAGTGGGAACAAGACACCCGATTCTTTCGGCCAGAGTCCTCCCGCTACCCTTGTCAACGCCGTCTTGACCACGGGAAGGTTCGGGAAGGGTGTAGTGCTGAATGGTACGAATGCCTACCTACGCATCGATGAGCCGAGTTGGCCGGGACGCGACTACACATATGCGGCCTGGGTGTTTCCACACACTGTAGACGGCTGGCGTGCACTCCTCGAGATTCAGACGCCGGAGAGTAGGGGCGTAGAGCTCGCCATCGCCCCCGGTGGTTCCATCGAGATGTGGTCGTCAGGAAGGCTGCGCCTCAGAAACGGCATTCCCCTACCGGCCTTGGTATGGACGCATGTCGCCTTGACCCGGGCAGGATCGTTGATTACCGTCTTCCTAAACGGCGTCGCGCAGAGAGCAGGACGAGATCGTACAGTCTTTGACTTCAGGAGTTGTCCCGCCTTGATCGGTGTGGATGCGGACTTCGGTTGCATGGGCAAACTCAACGGATTCTTCAGCGGAGTGATCGATGAACTACGGATCTACGATTGCCCGCTCTCAGCCAGCGACATTCGGTTGATCATGGACGTTCCGCTGGACCAGACGCCGAATTGATCGGCAATGCCTTCTGGCTCAAGGCCCCGGCTGCCGCTTTCCGATAGACCGGGCAAACGCTCAACGACCGATTCCGTTTCGTGCAGGAGATCGCAACGTGCTAGCGGTGCCCCCACCCTTCGACATGTGGTTCATCGCTCATCTCGCGATGTTGTGGGGTCGATCTCCCACCTTTGATCTCATGGTCCAGCAGAGCGTCGGGTACGGGGTGCTTGGGGGACTGTGGTATGCAGGCGTGCTCTTTCTTTTTTGGATGCGGGGCGCACAGCCCGGCCAACAGGAAATCCGTCGGCGTACGTTGACGATCGCGTTTGGGTCTCTTGCCGCGGCCTCGCTGACGGTTGTCGCGGCTCATGCAGTGTCATGGCCGCCGCCCAGTGCGCACCCGGAGCTTGCCGGGTTGTACCCTGACGACTTTCCCGTGAACCTCAACGCGACTTCCTTTCCTAGTCAGTCCACGGCGCTCTACGCTGCAGTGGCTGCCGGGATCTACTCGCTCCGAAGGTCCCTTGGTATGTGGGCCTGGATGGGCGTCGGGGTACTCGTGGCGCTGCCTCGTATGTATCTCGGAGGTCATTACCTCACGGAGGTTTTCGCCGGGCTTGTTGCTGGACTGGGTGGCTATTGGATGGCGATTCTACTCGAGGCGAGAGCTGTGTCATGGTGTAAGACGGCATTCGAATACCCGTGGGGCCATTGGCAGCGGACGCTGGCCGAAGGTGCTGTCTTTCTGTGGATACTGCAGGTGGCGACAGAATTCCGCCATGTCGGCTGGATCGCGGAGGTGCTGGCGAGCCTCTGGCGTGGATAGAGACAAAGGAGTTGCCGGGGGTGCAGAGTCTGGCGGAGTTGACAGTAGCTATCCTGGCCGGTGGTTTCGGGACGCGGCTGCGTCCCGTTGTGGCCAATCGGCCAAAGGTTTTGGCCGAGGTTCGAGGACGGCCTTTTTTGGCATACTTGTTAGATCACATAGCGGCCGCGGGCCTCAGGTCGGTCATCCTTTGTACAGGATACATGGGAGATCGGGTGCAGGCTCTATTTGGTGACACCTAATGCTGAAGGACTCGTCCTGGGTTTTGATGAAAAGAGCGACGAGGGTGGAGCGGGTTGGATTAATGCAGAAATATATTTGCTCTCACGGCGTCTACTGCTGACGATTCCCATGAGTAGGGCAGTCTCTCTAGAACAGGAGATGTTTCCTGCTTGGATCGGTCAAGGATTATACGGCCACCGCAGCACAGGGCGTTTTTTGGATATCGGCACGCCAGAAACCTATGCCCTCGCCGAACAGTTCTTTACCCTCGCCGAACGGCCATGACGCCGCAACGATTTGTCCTGTTAGATCGCGACGGTACGATCATCCAGGAGCGTCATTATCTGTCAGATCCCGACCAGGTCGAACTGCTCCATGGCGCGGCCGACGGCCTACGTCGGCTGAGTGTAATAGGCCTTGGCCGGATCGTCATCACGAATCAGTCAGGGATCGGACGAGGATTCTTCGATGCCGCGCAGCTCGCGCTTATTCATCGGCGGCTCTGTGATCTGCTTGCACAAGAGGGGGTGTATCTACATGGCATTTATCATTGCCCGCACACTCCCGCAGATGGCTGTCCCTGTCGCAAGCCGAAGCCCGGCTTGGTAGCACGCGCCGCAGTGGAATGGCCTTTCGATCCCCAACGTGCCTTTGTGATCGGTGATAAGCCCTGTGATATCGAGTTAGGTCAACGCATAGGAGCAACGACGTTCCTGGTCCGTACCGGCTATGGAGCTCAGGTCGCCACTGAGGCGACAGTCAGCCCCGATTATATCGTAGATGGCATAAGGGAAGCAGCGCTGATCATCGGGCGTCTGCTGACCAGCGATGAGAGGACAAGGCAAGATGCAGCGACATCTTGGCTATCTCGCGGAAACAGCCCAAACCTACCTGCTCGAAAGCGCAGAAGTTAAGCGCCAGGTGGCCGAGAAGTGCATCGACTCGATCCTGGCAGCGGCCGCCCTCATCACCACCACCTTTCGCTCACGCGGAAAGGTGCTGCTCTGCGGCAACGGCGGGAGCGCGGCCGATTGCCAACACATGGCGACAGAGTTCGTCAGCAGACTCAGCCGGGAATTCGAGCGCCCTGGACTGCCGGCCATTGCTCTGACCACTGATACCTCCTTCCTCACGGCCTTCGCCAACGACTGCGGTTTCGAAGGCGTGTTCGCACGCCAGGTCGAAGCTCTCGGGAGGCCCGGCGATGTCTTGATTGGCATCAGCACCAGCGGTAATTCCGTGAATGTCATTCGTGCTGTGGAAGCGGGCAGAGCAGCCAGCATGCATATCATCGCCCTGACGGGTAGCAGCGGCCGCCTCGCAGGGATGGCAGACATCGCCGTCATGGTGCCGAGTGAGGATACACAACATATTCAAGAAGCGCATCTGGGCATTGAGCATCTCCTCTGCTATCTGGTCGAGCGCTATTTGTTCCGTTGACGCAATGCTGGTCTGGACTAATGGCACGACAAGGGCATGCACATCGCTAGCCCAAGCATTTTTCGCGTAGGCATAACGGATCTGGAATGACTTGAGGGCGACTCATGATCATTAGCCGAACGCCATTTCGAATCTCCTTCTTTGGGGGGGGGACGGATTACCCGGCATGGTATCGTAAACATGGTGGCGCGGTGTTGGCCACGACCATCGACAAATACTGCTATATCACGTGCCGGTATCTCCCCCCCTTTTTCGAGCACCGGATCTGTGTGATTTACTCCAAGATGGAGTATTGCCAAACGATTGACGAAATCGCCCATCCGGCGGTGCGGGAGGCCTTGCGGCATCTGCACTACGATAGGGGCCTGGAGATCCACCATGATGGCGATCTTCCAGCGCGCAGTGGCATGGGGTCGAGCTCAGCGTTTACCGTGGGGCTGCTACACGCTCTGTATGCTCTCAAAGGACAGATGGTCAGCAAGCACCAACTGGCGACGGAAAGCATTTACCTCGAGCAGGAAGTCCTCGAAGAAACAGTGGGCTCCCAGGATCAAGTCTTAGCCGCCTATGGCGGGTTCAATCACATCGCTTTCCTTCCCAATGGCGAGATCTCGGTGAGACCGGTGACCATCTCGCAAGACCGCCTGAAGGAACTGAACGCCCATCTCATGCTGTTCTATACCGGCATCAAACGAACAGCTTCTAATGTGGCTGACAGTTATGTCAATGGGATCGAGGACCGGAAACGGCAGCTACGCATCATGAAAGACCTGGTGGAGGAGAGTCTTGCTATCTTAAACAGCGATGCAGACATTTGTGGCTTCGGCGAATTGCTGCATGAAGCGTGGGTGGCGAAGCGCAGCTTGAGTGCCCAGGTATCCAATGCAGATGTCGATGAAATCTATGAGCAGGCCCTGTCGGTCGGCGCTCTCGGTGGCAAGCTGTTAGGGGCTGGAGGCGGGGGCTTCTTGCTGCTGTTTGCTCCGCCCACTGTGCAAAAGGCGCTGCGAGAGAAGCTGAGCCAATTGATTTACGTGCCATTCAAGTTTGAATTCTCCGGCAGCCAGATCATCTTTTTCGATCAGGAAAACGATTATTCGGCTGAAGAGCAGATGCGAGCCAGTCAGCGGATCCAGGCGTTTCGAGAACTGGCCCATGAGCCGATCTGAGAGCGGTCCGCCAAGCCCTCAGCCACGCAGATTGCAGGCGTATGAACGCTCGCCACAAGAACCATGATAGATGCAGAGGAGACACACCGTGGACATCCTCGTCACTGGCGGAGCAGGCTATTTAGGGTCTATTCTCGTGCCACACCTCTTAGGAGATGGGCATAAGGTGACCGTCCTCGATAACTTCATGTATCAGCAGACCTCTTTGCTGGATTGCTGCTTTGACAACAGGTTGACCGTCATTCGCGGAGACGTCCGCGACGACAGAGTCCTGGCCGATTTGGTCCCGAGGGCAGACGCCATCCTGCCGCTGGCCTGTTTGACTGGTGCGCCTCTCTGTATGCGCGACCCACACACCGCCAAAGCCGTCAACTACGGTGCCGTGAAGAACATCGCCGAGCTAATGAGTCCTCAGCAATTGCTGATCTTTCCCTCGACAAATAGCGGCTATGGCATTGGGCAGCCTGACATCTATTGTGATGAAGACACTCCACTACGCCCTATTTCCCTATATGGGCGCCTGAAGGTTGACGTCGAATCGCGGCTCTTGGATAAAGGCCACTGCGTCACCTTTCGATTTGCCACGCTCTTTGGCATCAGTCCCCGAATGCGGCTGGACTTGTTGGTGAACGATTTCACGTACCGCGCCGTGGCGGAGCGTTTTATCGTCCTCTTTGAGCCGCACTTCAAGCGTAACTATCTCCATGTGCGCGATGCCGCGCGAGCCTTCGTGCATGCGCTGGAGCACTACCAGGAGATGAAAGGCCGCCCTTACAACGTGGGCCTCAGCGAAGCCAACCTCAGCAAGTGGGAACTGTGCGAACGTATCCGTCATCATGTACCAGATTTTTATTTCGCGGTTGCCGACGTCGGGGAGGACCCGGACAAGCGCAACTATCTTGTCAGTAATCAGCGCATCGAAGCAACCGGATTCAAGCCCGCTGTCAGTCTCGATGATGGCATCGATGAACTGATCAAAGCCTATCAGATTCTCCGCCGCAACCAATATGCCAACGCGTAAGACCGAAGTTGCTGGGCTGCATGGAAGAGCCAGCCGCCTTTCATGGTGAATGGAACTACACCATCACCCCCCAGAGAACCCAGGCGTGAGAAAGGTATTTATGGTTAGGTCCTTAGCATTATTGTGTGTCTGGCTTGCATGGATTAAGTCGAGATCAGAGCGTGTCTGAAAAGTTTGTCTGGTGTCACACCATCTCATACCCACCTGAGAGGCGAGGTGCACCATGTCATTCTGGCTAGTCCTGAAAGCCGATATCGAACGCTTCAGAGAAGATGGGACTGATCTGCGCACGCTTGTTCGCGGGCTCCTCTCGCAGGGATTCCAGGCGCTGCTTGTGTACCGCATCTTTCGCTGGTTCCACGAGCGCGGCATTCCGACCCAGCCAGTTCGGTTCTTCATCGAGCGCCTAACCGAGATGATGACGGGCATCTCGATTCCGGCAGAGGCACAAATCGGTAAAGGGCTCCGCATTCACCACTTTGGTGGCATCATCATTCACTCACAGGCCATCATCGGTGAAAAGTGCACTCTATACCATGGCGTCACCTTGGGAGACCTGGGCGGCTGGGGAGGCACACCACGCATCGGTAGTCATGTGGTGATCGGCGCTGGCGCCAAAATTCTCGGGGAGGTTGAGATCGGCCACCATTGCCGGATCGGCGCCAACGCCGTGGTCAGGACTTCTATCCCACCGCATTGTACTGCTGTGGGCGTCCCCGCAGTTGTGAAAGAGAGAGTTGCTAGAGTAAGGTAGGAGTCATTAATGCGTGACGATGCACAGGAAGACAGCACCATTTTCAAGGTCGTAGTGAACCACGAGGAACAATATTCGATATGGCCGGTCGACCGCGAAAACCCGCTCGGTTGGCGGGAAGCTGGTAAGAGCGGCTCCAAGGCGGCATGTCTGGCATACATCCAGGACATATGGATCGATATGCGACCGCTCAGCCTTCGGAAGCAGATGGCGCAGGCGGAATGAAGGCTTGATGGGTATGCATCACATTGAAGATACTTATCAACTCGCTCCTACGCAGCATGGCATGCTGTTCCACAGTCTCTATGCCCAACGGTCCGGGATAGATATCGAGCAGATGATTTGTGCCTTGCATGAAGATCTCAAGGTTGCGGTCTTCCAGCAAGCGTGGGAGCGTGTTGTGGAACGACACACCGCCCTGCGTACGAGTTTCCGTTGGGAAGGGCTCAGCGAACCCCTCCAAGACGTGCAGCGACACGTCACCCTGCCGTTTGAGCAACACGATTGGCAGCGTATGCCTGCACAGGCGCAACAGTCGCACCTGCAGGACTATCTGCACGCGGACCGTCAGCGTGGCTTCGACCTGACAACACCGCCGCTTATGCGCCTGGCGCTTTTCCGCCTGGGCGAGGCCGACTACCGCTGCATTTGGACTTTTCACCACATAGTGGCGGATGGCCGGTCGCATCTGATCCTCCTGAAGGAAGTGTTTGCCTTGTATGAGGCGTTTTGTCAGGGCCTGGCTTTGCAACTCGATCAAGCTCGTCCTTATGGGGACTACATCCGGTGGCTGCAGAG
>Ga0209399_10000795_pt1 | contig 17907 bp, 19 predicted proteins | sample OV2TP3_FD_184130 | JGI IMG/M metagenome (GOLD analysis project Ga0209399, IMG submission 184130) | Hot spring microbial communities from Beatty, Nevada to study Microbial Dark Matter (Phase II) - OV2 TP3 (SPAdes) (version 3) | ecosystem: Environmental > Aquatic > Thermal springs > Hot (42-90C) ... | reverse complement strand
TTATTGAGTTGATCCGGCTTATTTTTCTCTTCGTTCATAGCTGATGAAAAAAAGTAGATAAGAAAATCTTAGTCATTTTTTATCCCCCTTCAGCGAACCTAGTCGCCTGCGGCAGCGGAATTCCGCCCCGCAAGGGACAGCAAAAAGGGAACCACGGGTTTTAGCCCACAGTGGGATCCATAATTCTTTTAACAGCCCAGATAACATCATGAATATCCGAGTCGTTGAGTTTAGCCGAAAGCGGGAGACTCACCGTCCGCCGTCCTATGTGATGGGCATTCGGGTAATCCTCCGGCCGCATGCCGAACGTCTTTCTATAATAAGGATGCTGGGTGATACTTTGATAATGAACGCCAGCACCGATGTTTTCCTTACTGAGGGCATTTAAGAATTCGTCCCGTGTCAGGCCACACTTTCTACGGTCGATAAGGACTGTAAAAAGATGATAAGCGTGCCGGGTGTTCGGTTGGGGTTCGGTTGGCAATTCCAAAGGAAGCGACGCAAAGGCTTTCTTATATTTTTCCCAGATCATCTTGCGGCGCTGCCAGTACATGTCGATTTTTTTAAGCTGATGAATGCCAATTGCCGCCTGAATGTCCATCATATTGTACTTAAAACCGCATTCAACGACTTGGTAATGCTTATAACCCTCGTCACTGAAACGTTTCCAGGCGTCTTTGCTCATGCCATGGAGGGCGAGGATTTTGATGCGGTTGGCCAGCTTCTCGTTGTCTGTAATGACCATCCCTCCTTCACCTGTGACAATGTTTTTAGTGACATAGAAGCTAAAGCAACCCAGTTGTCCGAATGTGCCGGCTTTTTTCCCTTTATATTCGGTTTCGATGGCGTGAGCGCAATCTTCGACCAAAAGGAGTTTGTGGCGTCTGACGATCTTGATAATAGTATCCATGTCGCACGGCTGGCCGGCAAAATGCACAATCAAAATCGCTTTTGTCCGATGGGTGATTTTCTTCTCGATTAACTCTGGATCAATGTTCATGCTCTCCTTTTCACAATCAACGAGTACCGGGGTCGCTCCGCTGTGGATAATGGCATTGACGGTGGCGCAAAAGGTCATGGCCGTCGTGATGACTTCATCTCCAGGGCCGATGTTAGCCGCCAATAGCGATAGGTGAATGGCTGCTGTACAGGAATGGAGCGCTACCGCATGCCGCACGCCTTTATAGTCTTTGAAACCTTCTTCAAAACGCTGGACTTTTGGGCCAGTTCCCAACCAACCAGAACGAAGGGAATCAACGACTTCCTTTATTTCGGATTCTTCAATGAGAGGGGCTCCGAAAACCAAAAAATTTTCTTTGGATCGAACCGGAGAACCCCCTTTATAAGCAGGTATCGATCTCATATTTTTCATTTTAAGTCTCTAAAGAAATCCATTCAAGGCCTGAAATAGATTCTTTACATTGAGTTCTCGCATGCAATGATAGCTCTCGCGACATGTCGGCACGGTATAGCCCAAATGCGTGCAAGGTGAACATTCCACATTCTCTGTGACAATGACATGACGTTCTCCTTTCGGCCCCCATTTCTTAAGGTTCCCTGGACCAAAAATCGCCACAACCGGAGTTCCTACCGCGCAAGCCAAATGCATGAGGCCCGAATCAGGACCGACAAAAAACCGGCTCTGTTTGATCAAAGCCGCACTCTGGATGAGGGAGGCTTTACCAATAAAGTTCTTCACCTCTGCCTTGAACAGTTCTTCTTCAATTTCCTTTCCGGCTGGCACCACGTCCCTTCCTCCCAATAAAATCACATGAAAACCTTTCTCTAGGACACATCGAATCAAGGGAAGACTCTGAGATTTATTCAAACGCCGAATGGCAATGCTGGCACCCAGAAAAATGGCTACCGTTGGCCCCTCAACGATATTCCTAGCCCACTGAAGAACCTTTTCATCGATTTGAAGACAGTTGTTAATATCTTTGATCTGCCGGACATTCGAAAGTAAAGAAGCAAAAAGCTTTTTAAAGTTCTCTAACTCATAGACCTCCTGATCATAACTGATTTTTTCATGAAAAAGTTTGGCTCGAAGGCGCCGCGTGGCAAACCCAATGGTATGCGGAGCCTTTAAGAAGTATGCCACCAGTGCGCTTAAATAGTGCCATTGTTCGGTATCGATAATCAAATCGAAACGATTTCGGTATAAATTGAAGAAAGAACTTATCGTATCGTATACCCAAAGCTCATCCACAAGGCCCTTTTGCAAGCAGAAAATCTCGGCATTTCGCTTTTCACAAAGGACGCCGATTTTAAGCATGGGATTACTTTTTCTTAACGCCCGTAGGAAGGGCACTAAAAAAACCGCATCTCCGATCCCTCCGGGGCGGATAATTAAAAGACGAGTTAAAGGCACCGTGGGTTTGGTTTTTTTTTCTCGAGCAGGAAGCAGGAAAGCCAGAATTGATCCTAAATAAAAATCTATTAATTTAAGGAATTTGATCTTTAAAGATCCAACAGAACAAATAATCTGCCAGAAACCGATTTTATAAGCCTTGATCATAGGAAACGATACAAAAGACACATCACAAAAACCACCCATAAAAAGATATTACACATAAGAGACTTATCCGAAAAAATGACCTCTCCCGGGTCATCCCCCAGTTTCTTGACATGGACCAGATACAGATACCGGAACATCCCATAGATCACAAACCCGATAGAATAAATCATATTGTGATTTCCCGTCCGACCCATAATCTCCGATGATATCGCATACAATCCATAAAAGACAATCGTCAAAGTGGAACAGATGATAATAATCTGGTCCAGAAGATACACCGTATAATGCGCCAGCACCCCCCGATGCTCATGGGCCTGCTCTTTAAGGGTTGTCATTTCATGGCGCCTTTTGGTAAATCCTAAAAACAAAGCCAACAAAAAGACGCATAGCTGCAGCCATACCGAGGGAAAGACATCCACCGCCAGCGATCCGGCCCAGATACGCACTTGGAATCCCGCCGCCACAAAAATAACATCCACAATCACCACATTTTTCGTATAGAAATTATAAATGAGGTGTAACAGAATATAAGTGAGGCCAGCATAAAGCACCGTGGTATCCACATGAAAAGAAAGCCATAATCCCAAAGCCATCATCCCGAAAATTAAACCGGCCACACTCACAGGATTGATCTTGTGTTTCGCCAAGGGCCGTTTGGATTTTTTGGGATGCAGACGGTCTTTGTGCCGATCAAGAAAGTCATTAAGGATATAAAGACTGCTTGAAATAAAACAAAAACTAACCAAAGTCAAAATAGAATCCTTGAAAGTCTCAAATTTATAAAGCTGGCCGGAAAAGATTAGAGGAAACAAGATAAAAGCATTCTTTACCCACTGTCGTATCCGCAATAATTCGATCAGATCCGATAGACCTTGGACCATGGTTTTCTCCTATGCTTGACCTTAGGGAACCCTTACAGAACCTATATCTAGCCTATCGCCTTTTTGTGTGAAGCCTGACTTAGAAAGGCTCACATTGGCTTTCTTTCCTATATTTATATTATAGAACATCACGCTCAATGTGTATTCTCCTTTGTCCAGGGGAGGCAGAAGAAACCAATAACGCTCTGTCACATAAGTTTCCTTTGACCATGTGCTTGTTGGCAAGACCGTATAACCAATCCGCCTCGGATACGCATAAACGACACGGGCATTTTTTTTGAGAAGAAAGACCATCTGATAATCCTCTTTAAGGTCGCGAAGGGATCTCCAATGAAATTTCAATGGTATAACCCCTCTGCGACCAAATGAATCGTTCCCAAATTCAGCTTTTAGCAACTGAAAATTATCGTCAATGATAATTTCATCTAAGGGTGGGGTGAGGTGGAAACTCTGATCTCCTTGCTCGATCAGTTTGAGGCCGCCTTTTCCAACTCCCTTTTCGAGAAGGACAATGTCTTGCACGGCATCTTTAATCACCCAATCATGGTTTAAGAAAAAATCCTGCATTCTGGGTTGAAATGTTTTGGGGTCATGTCTAAGCAAGTCACCAATCCATCCATCTTCAAAATCAATGAGGGCCCAGGAAACCTCAGGCAGAGACTTCAAGTGTTGGGGAGAAATCCCTTTTATACCTTGTAAGATAGCCCGAAAGGAATATAACGATTTTCTCTGCGAGAGTTCTGCCAAAAAACTTAAGGTGGCCGTCACACTGGCTTGCGGGGGGATTTTGGAGATCATCTGCCAACAGAAAGGATCAAAAGGATCTTTGTATTGCGCGATCCTAACGGCGACATTCTCTTGATAAAAACCAATATGAAACAGACACGCTAAGGTGATCAGGAAGAATGCTGCATGATAAAAAACCGGTCTTAATTTGGATTTTAGAAGAACCCATGATCGGATTGTCGCCAAAAAAACAAAGGGCAAGACGGTTGCCCCATAATGATATCCTATTGTGTAATACTGAAAAGCGCTAGACAAAAGCTGCTGTAACAGAACTGGTGAAATAAGGAAAATAATCTGGGGGCTCAAGAAAGCGAGGAACAACAACGGCCCGAAGAGTCCAGTGATATATCCTCTCTTATAAGGTTCTAGAATAATTTGAAAAACTTTCCAGGGCTGGAAAACAAAGGTTCTCATGATCTCCATGGGAGAAGAGCCGAGATGTTGATACATCGAGAAGTACGGACTATACTTCCACATAGGAGAACCGTTGGAGGTAACCTCTTGTCGTACGGTTGGGATGACAAGAAACACTGAAGCATAGAATACAATCAGACCGAAAACGATCGGAATAAGGCCCCAGCGGATCCTGTCTCTATCGCGGGCGAACAAGCCGTAAATCCCAAAAGCCACAACCACCAGCAGCATATTTTCCTTAATAAGTCCGGTCAAAACCATCGTCACACTGAATGGAATAAACTTTTGAGTCTGAAAAAAATAAAAGAGCAAAAATAAAAATCCTATGGCCAGACTCTCAAAATGAAACTCGTAGATCAAAGCATAGAGATTGGCCGGGTACGCAAGATACAAAATCATTAGAATCAAAGCAAAGGCCACTGGCAGATTTCTTTTAGCTATCAAAAAAAGAATATAGGCTCCCAGTGTATACGACAGAATTTTCAGTGCGATGAGTGCCAGGGGATGATGAAAAACCAAATACAAAGGGACCAAAAGGAATGCAATGTATTCCGTATGATTGCCCAAAAAATTCATCCCAAAAAGCGAAGGCGAAAGCGAGCCGTGCGACAGCGACCACATCACTTGCGCATAGAGCGCAAAGTCCCAGTCATAATACCCAAAGTGAAAATATTTATAGGTGAGAAGGGCGAGCCAGAAGATAAAGGCAAGACTACAGAGGGCAAGGGCCCAACCATTGGATTTTTCCAGGAGGCTCTGTTGAGTTTGCTGGATTCGAGAAGGACTCATCACGTTATAAAGTATAACATAGACCGATTAAGGCCCTCCTCAATTATTGAAAAATATTTTCGCTAACGAAACACTTCACAAAAAAACAATTATTTGATAGGATATGCACCATATGAAACGCATCGGTATCTTGACCAGCGGCGGTGACTGTGGCGGTTTGAACGCCGTCCTCAAAGGCGCCGCGCAAATGGCCCACGCCTGCGGGGCCGCCTGCTTTGTCATCCCCAAAGGCTACGCCGGATTATATAATCTCAAAGATTTTGACAGCCTGGTGGAGCTCACCCCCCAGCGCGCGGATCTCATCAATCCCTACTTAGCCGGTTCCGAGGCCGGCCATTCCCGAGTCAAAATCAAAAAACTCGATGACGAGCACAAATACACACGGATCAAAGAAGGACTGAAAAAATTTAATCTGGAAGGCCTGGTGATCAGCGGCGGCGACGACACGGGAAGTGTGGTGGTCGATTTGGCCGGCCAGGGAATCAAATGCGTTCATGCCCCCAAAACCATGGATCTGGATCTGCAGACCTACTCGGTCGGGGCCGATTCCACGGTCAACCGGATCGCCATGTTTGCCAATGAGATTAAAACAACAGGGAATTCCCATAATCGAATCATTGTGATGGAGGTCTTTGGACGATATGCCGGGCACACGGCGTTTCGCGGAGGAATCGCCGCTTCCGCCGACGCCATTCTCATCCCAGAAATCCCCGTTGATTTTGATATCCTTTACGAGCATGTGAAGAAACGGTTTTTTGAGCGGATCTCTCAAAGCGATGTCAAATCCGGAACCTACCTCATCATGGTGGCGGAAGGGCTTAAGGACGCCGCTGGCTCGGAATTTGTGGATGAATCAGCACCCGTGGATGCCTTTGGCCACAAACGCCTGGCGGGGGCCGGAAAATATGTCGGCCAGGAGTTAACCAAAAGGTTCCAAAAAGATCCTCAAATTCCGGAGCTGATGAAAAGGGAAAAGATGTATGTCAAAGGTCTTTATGAAATCCCGGAGGTGCGCTCGGTCAGTCCAGGGCATCTGGTGCGCTCCGGATATACCTCAGCTTTTGACGTCAACTTTGGGAAGGAAGCTGGCGCTGCGGCAGTCTTGTTGTTATTGAAAGGCATGACCGGTGTGACAGTGGTAGGGATCAGCGGGAACCGCATCAAATATATGGCGACAGAACAAGCCATTAAGGAACGGTATGCGGATCTTTATCAGATTGCCTTTCACGAAAGCACAAGCATCTGCTTTGGCCGCAAACCCGTCTCAGTTCAGGTTGAATTCACCCAAATCTCCGGCCTGATTGAACGGCATTTGTAGGTCTCTCCTCTTCATCCATCACCCACAACTCAACCGCAACGCCCCACGGATGGCTTTGGGGATATTCTCGATCATATCCGTGGCAATCATGGAAACCGCCGTCTTTTGTTTTGCCGCAAGGTCCCCTGCCTTTCCATGAAGATAACAGCCCAGTTTGGCGGCCTCAAAGCCTTCCAGGCCTTGCGCCAAAAGAGCCGCGATCATCCCGGTCAAGACATCCCCGGAGCCGGCGGTTGCCATGCCGGGGTTTCCGGTTGTATTAACGTAGGCTTTCCCCTTGGGGGATGCCACCACGCTGCGGTTGCCTTTCAGAAGAAGTGTCACCTGAAATCGACGGGCGAATTCTTTGGTTACGCTCAAGCGTTTTTTCTGGATTGCCTCTTTGTTCAGGTTTGTCAAACGGGCCATTTCCCCGGGATGAGGGGTGAAGATTTTGATCGTATCTTTTTGATGGAGACAATCGAGATGGCCCGCCAAGGCGTTCAGGCCATCGGCATCAATGACCATAGGTTGAGGGCACGCGGCAATGATTTTTAAGATGAGCTTCTGGGTTTCGTGGTCGCGGGATAGACCCGGCCCCATGGCCAAAACATCAAAATCAAAATTCTCAATTTGGGAAAAGGCCTTGAGACTCAAAGATTGTCGGGTTGTCTCTTTCAAAGGCAGCGTCATTACAACCGAGGAAATTTTTTTCTGCAAGACAAGATTAAGACTCTCGGGGATGCCGACTGTCACCAATCCCGCGCCGGAGCGCATGGCCGCCAGAGCGCTTAAGGCAGCGGCCCCGATCATAGTGCGGGATCCGGCCAAAATCAGCACATGGCCGAAATTGTTTTTATGAACATCTCTTTTACGACGCAATAAGGGCGCTGGCAACCGCATAGAGTTTGGTGTGGGAAATGGAAATCAGAATCCGCCTTTTGAAATTCTTACGGGAGTAAAGGCAAACGGGTTTTCCATTTTTGTCGTGGGTGATCTCAATATCTTTCCAAGTGATCTGAGGGTCATCGCCGATGGCTTTAAAAACCGCCTCTTTGGCGGCGAAGCGGGCCGCAAAGTGCTCCTGCGGGTAACGTTGGTTTTTGGCGTAGGCAATTTCTTTTTTGGTAAAAACATGATTGAGGAAGCCATCACCCCAGCGTTCGATGGCCTTGGCGATTCTTTCGACCTCAACGATATCAATGCCGGTGCCGAGGATTTTCATATAGTCCACAAAATAGTCCATAGTCCACAGACCATAGTCCATAGACGGAAACAAATTTCGAATAAATCTTTTTATCTGTGGACTGTCGACTGTGGACTGTGGACTTTCATTTAATCAAATCCCCCATCTCCTTTACAGCCCGCTCCAATCCCACAAAAACCGCCCGGCTAATAATGGCATGGCCGATATTAAGCTCTTCGATTCCCTCGATTTCGGCAACGGATTGAGCATTTTCATAATTCAAACCGTGGCCGGCATTCACCTGAAGTCCAAGGCTACGGGTATAGGCGGCTGCGGCTTTTAAGGTGTCCAAGGCGCGCATCCGGGTTTTGGGGTTTTTAGCATTGGCATAAGCTCCGGTGTGCAGTTCAATCGTTGCCACACCGAGCTCGTGGGATTTTTGAATTTGGGTTTTAATCGGGTCAATAAAAAGGCTTACTTCAATCCCCTGCTTTTTGAGCCGAGGCACAATCTTCTTAAACAGAGAGAAAAGGCCTTCAACATCCAATCCGCCTTCGGTTGTGATCTCTTGGCGGCGCTCGGGAACCAGAGTGACTTGATTCGGACCGATGCCCAAGGCGATCTCAACGATTCCCTTATTGAGGGACATCTCTAAGTTAAAACTTGTGGTAACGGCTTCTTTTAACCTCTTGATGTCGCGATCGTTGATATGACGGCGGTCCTCCCTCAGATGAGCCACAATGCTGTGGGCGCCGGCGCGTTCACAGATTTGAGCAGCCCAAACCGGATCTGGCTCAAGGCCTCGACGAGCCTGGCGCAGCGTCGCCACATGGTCCACATTGACTCCGAGCTTAGGCATGGCCTTACTTCAAAAGCTCCCCATTAACGTAAAACCAGGTGACGATCGCGCATATCAAAGCGATGAGCTTTAATCCCCAATGATGGGTCAACCAATGTTTTATCATACTCTTTTATTCTTTCGTTTCACCAGAAGATCTTTTAATTGACTGATCAATTTCTCCTCGTTGGGCATCGCGATCAACCGGCCATTGACCGCCAAAGACACATCCCCGGTCCTTTCTGAAACCATCACCACCAGACTGTCGGTTTGTTCGGTAAGCCCTAAAGCGGCGCGGTGACGCGTCCCAACGGTCTTGTTAAGGTTGACATTTTCAGATAAAGGAAAAAGGCAGGAAGCCGCCACAATGCGCTCTCCCCGGATAATCATCCCCCCATCATGCAAGGGAGACTGAAGCGAAAAGATGCTTTGGATAAGCTCTGCCGAGACTTTGCTGTCCATCTGGATTCCGCTCTCGATGGTGGGCTTCAGCTTCGCTTCCCGTTCGATGGCAATAAGACATCCTATCTTTTGATTTGAGAGCCGATACGTAGCAGTGGTGATCTCTTCAATGATTGCCATGATCTCTGATTCCGCCAGATCCACCCCAAAAAGATGCTGTTGGCCAAGACGGGCTAAACCCTGGCGCAGTTCCGGCTGAAAAATGATAAGAAAAGCGACGATGGAAATGGCAAAGAATCTCGTCAAAAGCCAGTTGAGGGTGTCCAATCCTAAAATTTGCGAAATCAGGAAAGCGACGATCAGATATCCAATCCCTTTCAAAACCTGCAGAGCCCTGGTCCCTTCAAAGAAAACTAAGATCCGATAAAAAACCACCCAAAGGATCAAGATCTCAAGGATTGGTTTAAGATTGGACCAGACGAAGAACGTCATTTTTCGTTCTCATTCAACCGTGAACCACAACAAACGCTTCGCGTTGGGTTCACGGTTGCCCTGCACCGACTACGACCTGCCTGGTGGCAGGGCAGGAGTGCTTAGTCTGGTGCAGGGCAAATTATTAGACCTTACCATTTCCGATAATTCAAAATACCGTCCGCCATCCGGATCACATCTTTTAAGGACCCCACGTCGTGGATGCGAACAATGTGAGCTCCCTTAAGGATCGCACCCGCAACCGCCGCCGCTGTCCCCATCAGACGGTCGGTGATATCTTTGTTGAGCACATGACCAATAAAAGATTTTCGTGAAGGGCCGATTAAAATCGGTTGGTTTAAAATCTGAAGGTCGTCCAAACGGTCAATCAACTCCAGATTGTGGGAAACCGTCTTGCCAAATCCAATACCCGGATCGATTATGATTCTATCGGAATTTATTCCAATTTCCAAGCACTTTTCTATGGATTTCTTCAATGCGGAGGTGATCTCTTTCATGAAATCCTGGTAACGGATCTTTTTTTGCATGGTGCGGGGCCTCCCCCGGATATGCATCAGGACAATGGCGGCGTTATATCGTTTGACCATTTTAAGAAATGGACTCTGAAGGGATGTACCCATGATATTGTTGAGGATGGTGGCTCCCTGATCCAGGGCGTGCTGCGCCACAAGGGGTTTGTAGGTATCCACCGAGATGGGGATTTTGACCTTTTGGGAAAGGGCACGAATGGCGGGAATGACCCGAGCGATCTCTTCTTTCGCTCGGATAGGCTGCGATCCCGGACGGGTGGATTCCCCTCCCACATCCAGAATGTCACAGCCATCGCGGATGAGCCTTTGCGCGATCTTTAAGACTTTTCCCAGATCTTTTTCATTTTTAATGAGCAGACCGTCGTGACTGAAGGAGTCCGGACTCAAGTTGAGGATGCCCATGACGTTTGTCCGGTCCCCCAACGGAAGGCGGAACTGATCTGCTTTGATAAGGAATTTTTTTCGTGTGGGTGTGGTGCTCAATCGCCAAGGGGGTATTGGGTTGTTGAGTTATTGGGGGGACTCTCAAGCTTGGAAGACTCCGGAGGTATTCCCAAAAGAACTCTGGCCTCTTCAATATCAATGATTTCTTTTTCAATCAATCGCCGGGTAATCACATCCAGCTTATCACGATTCTGCGATAAAAGTTCCTTGGCGCGGTTGTAGGCTTTCTGAATAAAATCTCTCACTTCCTCATCAATCGCTTTGGCCGTATCTTCGCTGTAATCCCTTTGCTCCAGCATATCTCGTCCCAGGAAAAGCTGCTGGTGATGACGCCCCAAGGTCAAGGTCCCCAGTTTTTCGCTCATGCCGTACTCGCAGACCATTTTTCTGGCCAATTGGGTCGCGGCCTGCAGATCATTGTAAGCCCCGGTTGTCACCTCGGCCAAACAGATTTCCTCGGCGGCCCGGCCTCCCAGCATGACAACCAGCTGGCCTAAAAGTTCTTTTCTACTCCAGTAATGACGGTCTTCCATCGGCGGCGTCAAGGTATATCCACCCGCCATCCCCCGAGGGATAATCGAAACCTTGGTGAAGGTATCCACCTCCTTAACCAGCAAAGACAAAAGCGCATGGCCCGCTTCGTGATAAGCCGTAATCTCTTTTTCCCGTTTGGACATCGTGCGGCTTTTCTTTTCCGGCCCCATCATCACCCGCTCAACGGCATCGGACATCTCTTGGGGGCCGACGGCTTCTTTGTTGCGCCGCGCGGCGAGCAAGGCCGCTTCGTTGCACACATTGGCTAGATCCGCCCCGGAAAAATAAACGGTCTGCTGTGCGACCCTTTTGAAATCCACCGTAGGCGCCAATTTGATATTTTTGGTGTGTACTTTAAGGATGGCCTCCCGGCCAGAAATATCCGGCAGATTCACGACGATCTGCCGGTCGAATCGTCCTGGCCGCAGCAAAGCCGGATCCAGGGTGTCGGGACGGTTGGTGGCCGCAATCAAAATGAGCCCGGCCTGGGTGTCAAAACCGTCCATCTCAACCAAGAGGGCATTGAGGGTCTGTTCCCGTTCGTCATGGCCGCCGCCAATCCCCGAGAATCGCAGCCGCCCAACAGCATCGATTTCATCAATAAAGATGATAGCCCCTTTTCCTGAAGTCTTAGCCGCCTGACGGCCTTGGTCAAAGAGATCCCTGACGCGGGAAGCCCCCACCCCCACAAACATCTCGACAAAATCCGATCCGCTCAAGGAGAAAAAGGGCACATTGGCCTCTCCCGCCACCGCTTTGGCCAAAAGGGTCTTTCCGGTCCCCGGGAGACCGACCAAGAGAACCCCTTTGGGGATCTTCCCTCCCAGGCGTTGGAATCTCTTGGGCTCTTTAAGAAACTCAATGACTTCCTGCAGCTCTTCTTTGGCTTCCTCCACGCCCGCAACATCGGCAAAGGTTATCTTGTTATCTTTGGTGTTGAGCTTTGCCCGGGATTTTCCGAAAGACCAGATCTTATTCCCGACTTGATTCCCCCGATACGACACAAACCACATAAAAAGGATGAAGAGAATAATCGGCATAAAGGAAAAAAAGAAATTGACCCAAAAGGTGCGAGGGACCACCACTTTAAAATCCGATACATTGGTTCGAATGAGATCCAAAAGGACTTTGTCATCCGGGGGAATATGAACAAGAAACCGGGTTCCGTCGCCTTGGGCGCCTTCCAGAACATTCTCGGTTAATTTCAGGGATTTAATCCGGTTCGTCTGAGGATTCTCTTTAAGCAGGGCATAAAATTCGCTGTAGCTTTTCTCCTCGATTTTGGTCACAGCCGTCATGTCGGTGCGGCTGAAAAGCAAAAGGAGGACAAAAAGAAGGGCAAACCAGAAGATCCAGCTGCCGTTCGCCGCAGGCTGCTGGTTTTTGTATTTCGGCAGAAGCTTCTTGGCAGGCCTCTTAAGCTCCGGTTTGGGCATATCGGTTTCACTCATCTTATGATACCCTTTCCTTAAAGAATCGCTGATGGTCCCATCCCAGGACCTTAAAAGCTATTCCATTATATATTGTCGCTCTATTTAATCAAGGGCTATTCTCCACGAGCAAAAATTAGCGCATCGGATTTTTTGATCACGGATACCCTCGCTGGCAAATGGACAATCGAACCTTCCGGCCGGTCGTGAATCAGGGCCTCCAATTCCTTAAAATGACTCAACTGAATCTGATTCATATTGCCTTTTAATTGTTCAATGGCCAGACGAATGACCATGCGCTCCAAGGCAACCGGGAGGGTCTTTAAAGGACGCAGACGCAAAGCCAAACTCCGACCGTTGCATCTACGAAGGATTTTAACCAAAGAATTCTGGGCTTCTGTTTCTAAATAATCGTAGTCGCTGGCCAAAATCTGGGAAAGCCCCGCTAAGACCTGTTTAATATTTTTATGATATTCTTTTTCCAGAGTAGGCAGAAGCCGTAACCGGATCTTATTGCGGAAAAATTTCGTGCTGCGGTTGGTAGGGTCCAGACGGAATTTGATTTTTTCTTTTTTTAAAAAAGACTCTATTTCTTTGCGGGAAATTTCAAGGAGGGGGCGAATCACCCGAAACCCCCGGATATTCCTTTCCGGAAGAATCCCCCGCAGACCCATGAGGCCTGTTCCGCGAATCAAACGCATCAAAACCGTTTCTGCCAGATCATCCTGGGTGTGGCCCAAGGCAATGGCCCGGGCGTTTTGACGCCGGGCCACCCGAAGAAAAAACTGCAAGCGTTTTTCTCGGGCTGCCTCTTCTAAGGAACCATGGCTTTTGAGTTCTCCTTTTTTTAAAGAAGCCGCACTTAAGGCCAGCTGGGATTGATCACAAAGTTTGCGGACGAACCGTTCGTCTTGAAAGGAGCTTTCTCTCAGCTGATGATTGAGATGCGCCACGGAAAGGCTGATTCCCAAATCATAGCGCAGCCTCAGCAAAATATGAAGCAACGCAACCGAGTCTGGGCCTCCCGAAACTCCCATGAGAACCCGATCGCCTTTTCGTACAAGATGATAGCGGTCGATGGTTGCTTTGACTTTCTCAACAATGTTCATTCCCCTTGAAGCCCCCTTTTTTCCCTTCGGGCTTCCTGATAAGCTGCTTTTAATTGGGAAAGGTATTTGGTGTTAGGGGGCTGAATGCTAAGATCAGCAAACCCCTGCCGCACGATCTCGGTATTCACAAAAGTCCCATCCGGCAAGAACGCATAAGCCAGGGTATATAAATCTTTATCTTTCTTTTGGGCGTCAAATTCCAGGCGCACATATTGGCCTTGCAGAAGGCGTTTGGCAAACTCTAAGGCCTCTCGTTCTAAAGAAGTCGTGGGGTCCTCCGGGAGATCAAAAGGAACTCCCAATTCATTATTGGGGGCCTGCACCTTTTGCCGGGGAGGGGGATCCGGGGCATTAAGCCCAATGAGCCGGATCTTTTCTCCGCTTGCCAAAATAAACGTATCGGCCCGGATCACCTTCTCCACCAAAACTTTATTGTAATCGCGAAGGTTCCCCCAAAGGGGATCGACTCGTGACTCGGCCCACAAAACTTGAGTTGTATTAATCAAGACAAACGGAATCAATAAACTTTTTAGAAAAGATCTCATAACGCTAAGTTTTTCTTCTCGATTTAATCTTTTCTCCCAAGTTATACGCTCCCGGTCCAATCCACATCAGACTCAAAAACACAATGGCCATTTCCATGGCATGCGAGGCACCCTGCAGGCCATCCCCCCTTTTTAAATGCATGGTGGCTGCCACGACCATCACAATCATCAGGAAAAAACACGAGGGGCCAAAAAGAATTCCTAAAATCAAAAACAATCCTCCCAGCGTTTCGGTTGCGGCGGCCAGAAATCCCCAAAAGACAGGGTAAACAGTAATGCCAAAGTTTCCCGCAGCCTGACCTAGCTTCTCCCAGAGCATAGGGCCGCCCATCAGCTTAAGAGATCCATGCTGGATGAACATTAAGCCAATTCCTAAACGGAGAACCAATAGTCCTCTATTTTGAGCACGATTGGTGGCAGTAGTCGTCATATCCTCCTCCTGGCGTTATTGGTTTCTTCCTGGACCCCTTGATCCGTATTGTTAGGGATGCCTTTCCTAGGGAATATGGTAGCGAGGGAGAGACTCGAACTCTCGACGCCGCGGGTATGAGCCGCGTGCTCTAACCAGCTGAGCTACCTCGCCTTTAAAATTATGGTGGTCACCCCCGGGAAATCCAATACAAAAGCACTCCCATAGCAATTAAAGAGAAGATATAAAAATCGTTAAAATAAAAAAAATCGCGGATCCGTTCCCCCGAAGAATAAAGGACCGGGCCTTGTTCCGAGACCACCTGACCGGTGTGCTTGAGAATCATCACCTCGGATTTCTTGAGTCGCAAAAATTGATCGGCGATACGGTAGCCGTGCAATTGATCCTCCTCGATCAAATCCATGACTTTCTTTTCAGGGATGCCTAAAATCTGCGCTGTTTCTCTGACAGAAATATATTGATCAAAGGTCATTTCACCTTTCCGGAGGCGGCCCAGACGTCGATCTTGGAGCGTTCAAATTTCCAGGCCTCTCCTGCTTTGGTGGCCGGGATCTTGCCGGAGGTGGCCAAATCCTGAACAGCCGAAAGATCGATCTCCAGATATTTGGCCACCTCTTCCATATCCAGATATTCTTCCACCATCTGGCAGCGGCCTTGAAAGACCGCGCCCTCGACGATATTCAGTTTCGGAGTCGTGATATTTCCGTTTAAAACCGCGGTGGGAAGCAAAACCAGCATGGTCTTGGCTATGATATCCCCCTGGACCCTCCCCGCGATCACAATATTTTCTCCACTGATATTTGCCTCAACCACGGCGGAGGTGCCGATGGTTAAGGTGCCCCGGATATCCAGCGTCCCTTGAAAAGAACCGTTGATTTTCAAATTCACCGGGTCCTTGAAGGAAAGGCTTCCCTGCATCTGGGCATTAATTTCGATCGCCCGTTCTTGCGGTTGCTTGGATTCTTTTCGATCTCGAAATGCCATGTCTCACCTCCTTGGATACTTCGACTCCGCTCAGTATCAACCCTGAGCGAAGTCGAAGGGTTGATTTTTTGTGTGTTGGGCCTGCGACCCTCGGCTTCGCCGCGAGGCGAGCAAGCAGGCTAATATATAACAAAAAGCCAAATGGAAGTCAACGGCCGGTGAATAAAAGTCCACAGTCCATAGTCGACAGTCCACAGACCAAACAACTATGGACTATGGACTGTTGACTAACCTCGCCTTTTTTTGACCAAACGATACCCCAACCCCGCAATCATCGCCGCATTGTCCAAGCATAAGGATAATGGCGGGAAAAACGCCTGGATGTCTTCTTCCTTAGCCCTTGCAGAAAGCCTACCTCGAAGCTCGGAATTAGCGGCCACGCCTCCCCCCACCAGAAGAGTCCTCACCTTTTTCTTTTGACACGCGGCAATGGCTTTGCCGACCAAAACCGAAACCACACTGCTTTGAAAGGCATAGGCGATCTTTGTGGCCGCCACCTCGTCCTGAACGGGCGCTCGCTGGACATGATACAAAACCGCGGTTTTTATCCCGCTAAAGCTGAAATCAAAGCTCTCCGGCAAGCTGGCACAATTAAAACGGATTTCGTCATTTTTTCCTTTTTGAGCTAGCCGATCAATGATCGGACCTCCCGGATAACCCAGTCCCAGGATCCTGGCCACCTTGTCATAAGCCTCCCCCACCGCATCATCCCGAGTTTGGCCCATTAAAACAAAGTACGTAAAATCCCTGACGTAAAATAGACTGGAATGTCCTCCCGAGACAACCAATCCGATAGCCGGCAACCGGGGGAGTTCTAAAAAGGAATCAAAATGTGGGTCATTAAACCCCAAAAAATTGGCATACAGATGGGCCTTGATATGATCCACGCGGACCAAAGGTTTTCCTAAAGCAAAGGAAAATGCCTGGGCAAAAGAGATTCCAACCAAAAGGGAGCCGATCAACCCCGGCGCTTGAGTTACGGCAATGGCATCCAGGTCGTGGACTTGGAGATTGGCTTGCTTCAGGGCTTCTCCCACAACAGGATGAATCAACTCCATCTGTCGGCGGGAGGCAATCTCGGGGATAATCCCGCCGTAACGGCTATGATCTTTGAGGCTCGAGGCAACAACGTTGGAGAGAATCTCCCGGCCGTCTTGGACAACGCTGGCCGCTGTTTCATCGCAGGATGTTTCAATGCCGAGGATATTCATATTTTACTCCAGCAGCTCGCGGATGCTCACAATCTTAAAGCCCTGCCTTTCCAAGGCCTCTACCTGCTCTTTAAGGATCTGCCAAGTCAAGGGTCGGTCGTGGCCGATCGCAATCGCATAACCTTTTCTTTGGGCCTTCCTGGATAATTGCGCAAACTGGCGTTCAATGTCTTCCCGGGTATTTTTGTTGTCTAAAAAAACATCCCGTTGGGCGAAATCCACACCCAATTTTTTCGCAAGATCCCTACAGACAGAATGGTTAGTTACGAGGCTGTCCACAAAAAACAGATGCTTCCCTTTCAATCGGCTAAGGATAATCGACATGAGCCGCCCGTCTTCGGTGGCCTTGGAACCCATATGATTGTTGACACCCGAAGCATACGGGACGCTTTTAAGACCCTGCTCGAGCATCTCCTCGACTCTTCGGCGGCTCAGGGAAGTCTTGATGATGTAGTTTTCTGGATACTGCTCTTGATTCCAGTGCGGTTCCAACGGCAGATGAAGCATCACATCTTTATGGTCGTCATGCACGCACTCGGCCAGCGACTGAGAATACTCCAACCACGGCAAAATCGAAACCGCCAGAGGACTTTTGATGGACTTTATAACCGTGCAGGATTCAGCGTTGTATCCGACATCGTCAATGATGATGGCAATTCGGCCGATCACGCTCGGCTGAGGAAGCGTCTTTAAAAGAAAAAATGTCTCCACCAAAATCCCGATGGATAAAACCCAAAGGGCAAGGTCTTTGATATTCTTTTTCCGACGTTTTCCCATTAAACCCCGCTTTTTACAGGAGGGGCCGTTGTCGGGTTGGCGGTTTTCGACGGGAGGCTGAAGGTTTTAAAAACCTTAATCCCTTTGATCACACTAATGGCGGTCTGAACTTGATTATCCTCCAGAAGTCTTTTTTGGGCTTCCGTCTCTTTTTTGAGCTGGGTCACGGTCTGCGGATCCTTAGTATCCCGCATTTCAACACCCTCGAAAACCTTCTCCACCTCTTTCTTTTGTTTTGCCTCTTCATCCTCTTTGGAAGGATAGACCCGTTTGACTTCGATATCCGGGACGATCCCAACACCGTGAATCG
>Ga0209399_10000792_pt1 | contig 17977 bp, 17 predicted proteins | sample OV2TP3_FD_184130 | JGI IMG/M metagenome (GOLD analysis project Ga0209399, IMG submission 184130) | Hot spring microbial communities from Beatty, Nevada to study Microbial Dark Matter (Phase II) - OV2 TP3 (SPAdes) (version 3) | ecosystem: Environmental > Aquatic > Thermal springs > Hot (42-90C) ... | reverse complement strand
GAGCTAAATAACGAGCTGCTTCCTCAGTTAAGTAAGGAAATTCCATATCAATGAACTGCCTGCCAAGATTCAAGACACTACCATAACCAGTATACAGCAATATAGCCTGAGCATCTTTTATCTTATTTTCATGTTCCAATAAATGCCTCTTTTCAACAACTTTGAGGTAAAATGTTGCTCCACATCTGCTTAGTTCCCTCTTATTTTTAGTCAAGTCAAGTTTAACGCATGAAGCTATAAACTGCTCTAAATGGTAAACATCTAGTTTTCTGCCATCTTCAATTACATGCCAAGGTGCGTCAAGATGAGTGCCTGTATGCGTGAAAATATGCATTGTCTGGATATTATACTTATTCTTTGGAATAACCTGCACAGGTCGATAAAGAATAGTCTCTCCAGGATATGTTGCCATTGTTATATCAATTGGCAGACTTAGATCAATAATCCTATTAAATTTGATTTCCATGACAGTTGCAGAAAGTATGCAGGTATTTAAAGATTTATCTTTATTTTAGAGAGGAACTCTAAATTTAAGGCACAGTAAATTTTTTATTTAATATTTTTATGATATTATAATTTGCATCCAGTATGCATTATATTTTTTACCTATTTTTTATACTTTGCAACATTTGTGTATTTTGTCTACATGTCCGCCACATATAGCTGGACATAGGAAATCTTTAGATTTCCTAGCTTCGAAATCCAAAAGTTTTCGAAACATCAATAATTGGCGGACTACTGCAGACACTATGCGAAACGTTTGCTAATTATAATTATTATCACTTATTAATTGACTAATGGCATACATCATGCTAATATGATTATTAAATATATGAGCCTGCCAGGATTCGAACCCGGATTTAGTGGTATCCTTAAGCAGGTAAGCTCATTACTTCATTGCTACTGCTTTCCGAAGCCACTTGTGCTATCCTTTACACCACAGGCCCTATTGCATAGAATTAAATTCCTTATATAAATATTTATATAACTAAATCAGATTAACACACAATTTAACATATAATTATAGATTGCCCCTGTAGTATAATGGATAGTATGCGAGGTTGCGGACCTTGAGATCGGAGTTCAATTCTTCGCAGGGGCATTTATCAAAGTTGATACAGTTAGGACGGGTGGTTTAGATATGGTAATTTCACCAGTGAGTTTAGTATGTAATGAAAAAGATAAAGAAGTAGCCCTGTCAGATTTAAAAGAGATAATCAAGCATTTTCCATCTACAAGCTATCAATTCCATTATTTTCAATGGCAACTTCCAGAGGGAGACAATAAGAAGTTAATGAAAAGAGATGAGATGGCTGTAATTGCAGTCCTCAAAACAAAGAGCGTAGTTTTTACTGATTGTTACTTTGGTATGCCAAAGAATGATAGAATTGCTTATTTATTTCATGAGGTCTGCCATTTTCACACTTATTCAAGCGTTTCTGATTCTATGAGGATATGGCAAGAGTTAGAGAATAATAGAGCAGAATATTGGCCTAACAGACACAATCCATCAAAAGAGCAATGTGCAAAAGAATCATACGGATACTGCCTAACTATGTTTAATGAGCAACTTGCAGACAAGGCTATGTTAGAATATTGTCCAGATTTATTGAAAATTAAAATGATGGAAGGAGCTAATCATTATCTTGAGAATATCAAACAAGAACCTGACCTACAATATATGCTTCAAGTTCTTCTGGATGCTGATAGATGCATTGAATTAGTAAAGGATATACCTGAGTTTGAAGAAAACGTAAAAGAACGTCACAAGCTTCGCAATGAAATAATTAAACAATTAAAAGCTGATAATGATACAGAATTGATAAATCTCTTAATTGAATACGAAGGGAAAATGTTAGAAGAAATAAAAAAAGAAAACGCAGAAGAAATGATTTCAGTTTTTAATGAATTTATTTCAAAGGTAATACTCCGCTAATATAGTTCTTTTTGAGAAAATAGTAATCTTTAAATAAGCTGCTCAAAATCTATATATAAAAGATGTTGTGAGGTGAATGTGTGAGGCTGAAAAAAGAGGAGGCTATCTGTTTAGTTTTAGCCTTTTCAAAGAATAATGAAATAAGTTCAAAAACAAAATTAAATAAGTTATTAGCGAGACTTAACCTTTTTGCTATTCCTATAGATTTTGATTTTTCTTTAAATAAATATGGCTCTTGTTCAGTTGAAATTGATGAGATAGAAGATACCAATTATTATGGCTCAGAAAGCTATTCCTATCAAGGACGGCAAGTAACTAAATTTTATTTGAAAGATGAGGGAAGGAAACTTTATAATGAAACAGTTAAACCAAAATTACAAAAGATTCTAACTCCAGAAGAATTTATGGAATTAAGAGAAAAGATTTATTCACTCAGTCAATTGAAAGCAGAAGATATTTCAACAGATGAACATAGAAGACTATTAGTGGATATTGAAGATAGGTATAAATTAATTCAGACAGTAAATGCCGTTTATATTGATATTATGGAATTGTATGAGAAAATTAATGAAATACCTGAGCACTCTTTTGCAAATATTAAATTACGGGGGCTGATTGAATATTGCTACTATTTAAGTAAATTCTTTAAAGAGAAGCGTTTTAAACGTATTGGAGACGAATATGACTTTGGTGCTTATATGTTTGATTATTATCTTTTATTTTTTTTAATTAGAATTATACCTTTTTTGAAAGAGCAGATGGTATCAAAGGTAAAGGATGATATCAGAATAAATCGATATTATAACTTCTTAATGGTGGAACTTAAAGATAAACATCCATTTTCCCTTGAAAATAAGGATTTAAAAGAATTAGTAAGATAAAATGGTCTTAGATATTAAAAATATCTATTCTTTTGATGAGGTTTCAATAATCCATCAATGCGTATTCAAGATTACTCCTGCTCATGTCTTCTTTTTTAAAGGCAAGGATACCCTTATATTCCCGAATTACTATAAGTTGAAAGAATTAGGTGACTCATTGAAAAAAGAGAAAATTCCCAAATATAAGTTTGTTCCTTCGGAGTTTGTAAACAATGCTATTGTAGCTGTAACTCAATTAATTGGTATGTATATGAATCCTGCATTTATGCCAGAGAGCTTGAGAGCTGATTTCATTAGACAATTTGAGGAATATAAAGAAGCACTTGTAGATTATGACGATATAGAAAAGGATGAAAATATAGATGACATTAAAGAAATCTTCAAGAAAAATCCTATCAAACTAAAGAAAGGGACTACATTACCTAATGCTGATGATTTAAAATCTATAAAGAGGCTAATGGAGAAATCATGTAATGGAATTAAATTCATTATAAGTGAAGACGAAGATTTCTGGGGCTATAAAGCCTTGATAAAAAAAGAATTTGGTATAGATGTTGTTGAGGAATGGAAATGTCATTTCTTATGCAGATAAATTACCTTACAATTTCGTTTAAGCAATAGAATCTTAGCTTTTTTATGAATTTCACATGGAGGGTTTCTTGGGGTAACAAAATATAAATAGAAGTATGCCCATATTTGCATTAATTGGGCTTAAATCACCAATTCTTGTCTAAACCGAGCAGCTTTGATAGAGGCTTCGCAGGGGCATTCTCTCTTAAAGCCATGTTTGTAAAAATCATAACTAAATTAGAATAAAAATTTCATCTAACAAACTCAACATTTTCTAAATCTTTAAAAGCATAATCTCCAGTTAAGAACTTAGCATTAAACTTCAAGGCAGTTATATAACCAATACAATCAGCTATACTGTATCTTTTTTTCTGATTAGCAAGCTTAAATTTCATGGCTTCTTTAATGATAGAATCATCAATAGGTACAACCATAGACTTAATAATATTATAAATTTCATCTGCTTCTTTCTCTCCGAATTTTTTGAGATAAATAAAATATACCTCAATCAAATTAAACAATGTAGTTATGCCAATTGCCGATTTCAGAGCATATTCCCTATAACAAGGATTATCTCTATCTATTTCAATAATTGCATAGGTGTCTAGAAATACCATTCATTTCGAAGCTCATCTTTTACTTTTTGTGCATCTATCTTTAGATGTTTCCCTCTTCCCAAGAGTTTTTTTAAATTCCCTTTTTTAGATATTTGGTACTCTACAGTTTCACCTATTTTAAGGTTCCTCTCTTTAACAACTTCTGGGGTGATTACTAACACAGTACTATTTCCAGATTTTCTTATTTTTGCTAGTGGCATTTTAAAAACCTCTCATTTAGTGTATTACTTATGTATTACAGATATATTTAAATCTTTCTTTTGATATAGCCTTAACCAGAGCCGCAATGACATAAGATTTTTAAACTAGTAATAAAATAGTATTGGTATGAAAGATAATTCAGCATTAAACGGTCTGCCTATTGGAGAAGCCATTATTTATGGAAGATTAGATAATGGAACATATCATGCAATTATAGTATCAAAAAGTGAATACTCTTTTTATCCTATTCGCAGGGAAGCTGTAAGGCTATTACTTGCAGAAAAAGGTAGTCCATCACTTTATTTCGTAGAAATCACTGGATTAGATAATCAAAGTTTGCAGCAAATTGTAACACGTGGTAGAGGTACAGAGATAGACGAGATTAATCTCGGAGGTAAACCTGCATATGATCCCTCTGTTTTTGAAGATCAACTGCAAGGTTATTATCTCAAATATGTTAAAGCTCATACATCCAAACTTCAAGCAAGTGAAAGAAAGAAGGAAGTAAGAGCATCAGAGATAACTGAAGAAATGCAGAGAGAGTTTGTTGACCACATGGACTATCACTTGCAGGAACTTTTAAAGAAGGAGGAATGACTTTTATGACATCTTCTATTTTTTCTGTTCTTTGTAAAGTTTATCAACCTCTTTCAGTGTAGTAGCATCACCTGCACTTCTATCTTCCCTTATGTTTTTAATTCTTGGAAATCTTAAGGCATAACCACTTGAATAAGTTGGACTTTTCTGTATTTCGCCATACTCCACTTCTATTACAATCTTAGGCTTCACAGTTACTGTTTTACCTTTCTCATTTGTTATCAACAGCTTAAGCAATGATGTGATCTGTTGCATAGTAACACCCTCTTCTGAGTCTTCAAGCTCTTTTATGCCAGACGAGACTTTCCCAATTTCTTTAAAGTTACCATCTTCATCTATGCAAGCTATATAGTATGAGCTAAGGAATTTTGCTCTTTTACCCTCACCCCAGTCTGCTCCTATAACTACTAAATCTAGTGTATCTAAAGTTGGCTTAAGTTTAAGCATATAGCCTACTCTTGAGCCTGGTTTATAGGGAGCATCTAAAGCTTTGAGCATCACTCCTTCATTGCCAGAACCGAGAGCCTTACTTAGAAATCTTTCTACCTCATTTTTTTCTGATGTCTCTATATGCTCACAAGGTTTTATCATTAATGGAACCTTTTTGACTATTTTTTCCACCATTTTTCTTCTTTCCTTAAACGGAGCATTTAGATAACTTTTGCCGTCATAATAAATAATATCAAACACGTTAACTTCAACAGGCAATTCTTTAACTAATTTATCGATATCATACTTTCTTTTTATTCTCTGTGAAATGTGTTGGAAAGGTAAGTATTTCCTGCTATTTTGAGAATAGCCTACAATTTCCGAATCAATAATGAATTCATTCCCGTTTACATACTTTTCCACATATTCTACAACATCCGGGAACTGTGAAGTAACATTCTCTAATCGTCTTGTGAACAAATTTATTTTACCATTTGCTTTATGTATTTGAAGCCTAAATCCATCGTATTTGAACTCAGCTGCTGCAGGTCTTCCTATTTTTTGAAAACCATCTTCAACATCATCAGCTTTTTGAGCAAGCATTACTTTTATTGGAACACCTGTACGTAAAGACATATTCTCTAGATCTTTAAGACCCTTTTTGGCAGCTTCTGCAACTGCTGAGAAATCATTAGTTACATCATACGCCTTTTGCACAGTATCAATGTACTTATTATATTTTTCTCTGCTGGAAACTTCAATCTCTTCATCTCTTTCATTATAGATTATACCTATTTCTTTACCAAAGAAAGCCCACACTATTGCATCTCTTATAGAACCTGAACCAACACCTACCCTAAGATTTCCTATTATAGCTCTCACAATGTATTTCGCCTCTTTTGGTGACGCTGAGGTTAATAGCTCAGAGATTAGCTGTATTTTTTTATCTACTGTTCCTTTACCTTCAAATTCAGCTAATTTTCTAATATTATCAAATACTTTTGATATTGTTAACTGTTTTGAATATAATGTATGTTGCTTTTTCTTAGCTAAGAATGCTTCAGCTACTAAGCCTAGATCTCCAGATCTTGCAAATTCTTTCTCAACCTTATCTGCGGAAATTCCAGAAGCACTTGAGACACATTTAATTATTAAGCGATCTGCAACACCCAACTCTCGTTGATCGCATGATGGAAAAACTCTGCCTTCTAGCAATAAAACTAGCTTTTGTATATCAGAAGAACTTGCATCTTTAAGCAAATTTGAGATAATAAAAGTTTTCTGAAGCCTTTTTGAGGTAGATTCAAGAGCCTCATAGACATTTACAAGTTTTTTGTACTCCATAACTTAGTACTTCAATAGTGGATTGTATAAAAAGTTAACTGAGAAATGGTCTATAAAATTCTTATTTTAATTTTACTTTTATCTTTTTACTATTATGTTTTTTTTATATTAATTTTAATTTCCATCTCCTATAATCTTTTATTATTTGCATCTCTTTGGTTTTTTATTTTTATTCTATTGCATTATTTTGGCATTTTGTCTACCATGTCCGCCACATATAGCTGTTCTATCAATATTAGGCGGACTACTCGCTGACACAAGGTGACTTGTTTGCAAATTATATTCTTTTATAGTAAAAATAAACTTTAGTGTATCTTATTCAAATTATTATTTTTATTTACCTATTAATGGACTAACCGCACACAAAATGTAACCAGTTTGCAGGGGATAATGGTAAAAATATATTTTATTTGACTCGTTTAAGAATATTATTAATAAAAGCATAATTTTAATGCCTTTAAATACAAAATTTATTATTTTCATTTTTCTATTATTTATCAATCTTAGGCACCGTTCAAAATCTCGCAAAGCTTGGGTTAGCATCGGCTCGCATCTAGCTGGAATATGCAAAGAGCGGTTCCCTCCCGTGAGGAACGTCCCCTTCCGCGTGGTAATTGCTTGTTTGAATGATGCTCACATACTCGAACAAAGTTCGGCACCAACTTCGTTGGAATTGATGCTAACCTACATTTTGAACGGTACCTCAATCTTAGTTAAATATAAATACCAGTATTCCTAAAAAGAATGTATGGCACAAGTTGTTAAGCAAAACATCAAAAAGGATCCAAGTCAGATGGATGTACTTGAAGTAATTTTTACTAGGAGATCTGTAAGGAGATACAGGGATATACCTGTTGAATGGGACAAAGTAGGCAAGATTCTTGAAGCTGGAAGATCAGCTCCTTCTGCTGGGAATTTACAAGGTTGGAAATTTGTAGTAATAACAGATCCAGCCAAGATAAAGCTACTAGCAGAAGCTGCACTACAGCAGTACTGGATGGCATCTGCTAAAGTGCATATAATAGTTGTAGCACAATTCGAGAAGGCAAGAAGATTCTATGGTATTAGAGGAGAAAGGCTTTATGCTGTCCAAGACTGTGCAGCTGCCTGCCAGAACATGCTTCTTGCTGCCCATTTCCTTGGCTTAGGTGCATGCTGGATCGGAGCTTTTGATGAGGATAGTGTCAAAAGAACACTAGGTGTTCCTGAGGAAGCAAGACCACAGGCAATTATAACACTAGGTTATCCAGATGAAGAGCCCCCAGTTCCAACAAAATACAAACTTGAACAAGTGGTAATGGTAGAAAGATGGAAAATGGGACAACAAATCAAGGATATTGCACTCACAATGGGTTACCCAAGCCTTAAAGTTGCTAAATACGTTGATAAAACAAAGGAATTTCTTGGCAGAGTGCATGATAAGATAGCTAAAAAGGAGAAGTAAAAAGCATATAAGTAGCACTTAAAATTATTGTTCAGGCTTACGCCACTCGCCTCATTCTTCAGCTCGCGGAAATTGAAAATTTTCTTCCTTCCCACCCAGATAGTGAGAGATTGCCGTGAAAATAAAAATCGCACGCGTGCCACCAAACTCTACTAGAAGGTACGTTTACTACTACTCTTCAACCTGACCAAAGACAACATGGAGGAATAACTCCTAGAGAACTTACAGACTATATGAGAAGTCAAAGTGAGTTATATAAACCATAAATTTTGTCATTTCTGGACGATAAACCAAATTAGTATACTATTTTGTATTTTTGGGAATTGTAAATTTTGTCGACGATAAACTTAGAATAAATTAAGTTCTCAATAGAAAGATTTAAATAGTATTTTAATTATAAATATATTTATAAAGAAGTGCCTACTTGAGTTTTTTTGGCGAAAAACTCGTAATATCAGACGTTTTTTGGCGAAAACGACCTGATTTTGGCTGTTTTAGTTCAAATATTTGTTGTAAAAGTTTTGATTACTTATTGGCGTAAGCAATTAAACTATTTTCTAAAGGTAGTTAAGGGTATTCCATTATTTAAAGTTTTTTATAGTGAGAAATATATAATGGAGTATATATAAAATACCAAAAGGGTATTTAATCATAAAAAAGACAAGGGGTTGAATGAAATGGCTATGGATTTGTTTGTAAGTGATGCGCTCAAAAATGCGCCAAATGACACGGAACTTGTAGGGCAAGCTAATATAAAGGTGATTGGAGTTGGTGGAGCTGGCAATAATATGGTTAGCTGGCTTTACAGGAAAGGTATTAGGGGTGCTGAAATTATTGCATGTAACACTGACAAGCAGCATATTGATATTTCTGAGGCTGATCGCAAGTTTTTGATAGGAAAAGATGTTACTAGAGGTCTTGGATGTGGTGGCTTTCCAGAAAAAGGTGCTGAGGCTGCTAAAGAGGCACTTCAGGAGCTAAAAGATTCTGTTAGAGGTGCAGATATGATATTTGTCTGCGGTGGCATGGGTGGAGGAACTGGAACAGGTGCCTGCCCTGTAGTTGCCCAGATTGCTAAAGATGCTGGAGCAATTGTTATAGGAACTGTTACAATGCCATTTAAGATTGAAAGAGCAAGAATAGATAAAGCTGAATTTGGATTGCAGCAGTTAAGAAAAGTAAGTGATACTGTAATTGTAATTGATAATAATCGGCTAGTACAAATCGCAGGTAATTTACCTATACAGCAGGCATTTGCTGTTGCTAATGAATTGATTGCTACTATGATCAGGGGTATAGTTGAAACTATTGCTGTTCCAAGCCTAGTTAACTTAGACTACGCTGACGTGAAAGCTATTATGACAAATGGAGGTGTTGCTGTTATAGGTGTAGGCGCATCTGATACAAATAATAGGGTAGAAGAGGCTGTAAAAGGAGCATTGAGCAACCCATTATTAGACATTAGTTACAAAGGGGCAACAGGAGCATTGATACATGTTGAAGGAGGCCCAGATATGACTCTAGATGAGATCAATAAAGTTGGAGAGTTAGTAACTGAAAGCCTGGATGAGGATGCAAATGTTATCTGGGGAGCCAGAGTTTCAGAGAGTATGAAAGGAAAATTGACTGTAATGACTATCATTACTGGAGTAAAAAGTCCATGGATACTTGGAAAAGGTGTTTCAAGAGCTGAGGTAAGCAGGAGAATTGAAATGAATGATGATCTAGGGATTGAGGTAATCCATTAAGTTACTTATTAATTATTACCCCTTTGGTCTTTGTGTGGTGAGGTATTTCTTTGCCTTCATTTACTTACCACCCCCAACAAATGAGAATTGAAGGCAGAAATCTTTCTTCCTCTCCAGTAATGGGGAGCGAAGATTTTTTTCTTTTTTTAATAATCATTCAGATACACAAACTTTATTCTTAACGTAACATTCAATTAAGTTTTTTGTTGCTGGAAATAAATTAATAGGAATTGTAGATTAAGGGTTATTACATGAGATTTTTTAATTAATGACATTAATTTTCAACTTTTCAAAGAGCTTATCAAAGGTTGCAATATACTGGATTTTTGCTATTTCAATTATTGCTTGAGAGGTACAATCTGTAAAGCTAAAATTATCCTTTGAATTATTAAAGATGCTAAGAGCCTTGGTAAATATGTTTTTGTCTCCATATACAATAAAAATACTATTAACAATATTTTTTGCGAATAATTTGGCTTTTTCTTTTCCAAATTTTCTTAGTACAACTGAGATAACTTCGTCAAAGATGCCATCAGAGATAATAGATAATCCATACTCATTATTATCTATTTTTCTTGCAATTTCTACAGCTTTTTGATGATGTACATCACTCTCATTATAAAATGCAATAAGGTAACTTGCGTCAAGAAAAACAGCCAATATACTCACCCATATAATATCCCATCAATTTGCTCACTCAGATATTTGGTTTTAGGTGAACCTTTTACTGTTTCCCATTCTAGCAGTTTTAGCTTAGGTTTTCTCGATTCTGATAGCCAAGTCTGTATTGCTAGAGATAATGCTCTTCCAACTGGAAGCTTTTTTCTTGCAGCTTCTGCTTTAAGCTCGTTAAATACTTGTTGGTCTACATTTTTAATTGTGACCTGAGTTTCTGCCATAAAGGTAAAACAAGTAAAACTTGTATTTAAATTTATCGAATTAAATTTCAGGCTCAGTAGAAGTCCTAAAGGTAGTGCCAATATCGCGGAGGCTCTGCTAATTCAGCATTAAGCTGACAAGGGGGAAGTCCCTTACGGGGAAAGTCAGCCTTAGTAAATTACAGAAAAGCCGAGCCAGGCACTACCCGAGCGAATGCGAGAGGATTTCTACTGAGCCAAATTTCATAAAAGTTTAAATATTACTCTACAAGTTGCTATTCTATGGCACTTTATTTAATAGGCCTTGGTTTATATGACGAGAAAGATATCTCTATCAGAGGATTAGAGATTGTAAAGAAGGCTGATGTTGTTTATCTTGAGAACTATACATCTATAGTAAATGCTACTAAAGAAAGGTTTGAGAGCTTTTTTGGTAAAAAAGTAATCTTAGCTGACAGAGGAATGGTAGAACATAGGGCAGAAGATACTATCCTTAAAGATGCGAGAGACAAGAAAACTGTATTCTTAGTGTGCGGGGACCCTTTTGTGGCAACAACACATACTGACTTATTTTTAAGAGCTAGGAAAAAAAGTATTGATACAGAAATTGTTCATAATGCTTCTATTATCTCTGCTATAGCAGTAACTGGATTACAGGCATATAAATTTGGAAAAATTACTAGTATTCCGTTAGAAAACGATAATGTAGAAACTCCATATGAGATTCTATCTGCAAATATTAAAAATGGTATGCATACATTATTTTTGCTTGATTTTCAGCTTGAAGAGAGATTTTTAACAGTTAGTGATGCGATTAGATACTTACTTAAAGTTGAGATGAAAAGAAATGAAAAAGTTTTTACAGAGAAAGCCATGTGTCTAGGAGTTGCTAGAGTTGGATACCCATCCCAGATTATAAAGTATGGAACAGCTAAAGAATTACTAAAACTTGATTTTGGAAAACCAGTTCATAGTCTTATAGTTCCTTCTACTAAATTGCATTTTATGGAGGAAGAGATGTTAAGAGTGTGGAAGTAAGGTTTTTTATTTAGTATTATTTGTTTCTTTGAGGACTGCTTCTATATTGCGTTAGAATCACTAAATTTAAATAGCTTTATTTAGTCATTAACTTCTTACAGCCCCGTAGTGTAGTGGTCAATCATACCTGGCTTTGGACCAGGAGACGGCAGTTCGAATCTGCCCGGGGCTATTTACTAGCAGGGATATAGGGGGTATATATAGCGTTTGGAAATCGAACTATTTAGTTTCTTTTTCTACAGATTTCTCAACTTTATTTCCAGACCGCTTTTCCTTTACCCATTCTATAAGTTCTTCTGAGACTTCATTCCATAAGCCAAGGATTTCCTTTGCCTCGCCCAATGTTACCCTGTATCCATCGTAATTAGCCTTGTTTCTTAATTGCCTGAACCTGTCGATATTTTGAACTTTGTAAGCATGAGCAATCTGCGCCTTAGAAATAATGAGCATACTTACAACATGTGCATCTTTCGTCGGCTTGTATCCCAGTACCCACCATCGCGCATTGCCAAGATTCTTAAATGACTCATACAGCTCACTGAGGATTGTTGTCGCTGATTTTTCAGAGAGTGGTATTGCTTTTGCAATAGACGCCCTTTCGTTTGCCGCATCAATAAGGGTGTCTGCCTGTTTCATGTCTGGCGAGCGTTTTCTGAGCATTCCAGTTTCCAAGAGATGCTTTATCTGCTCAGGATTCATGGGTTAACCTCCAGATAACCAGAAAGTACAATACCGTTTGCGATATTATTGAAGACGTTAATATTAACCCGTTTCCTGTTAAATTTCATAATCTGGATTTTATGCGCTAATCGTCTTTCATAGCGCTCAATGCCCTGCTGGCGGATAAAGGTAACATCAATATCTTCTGATGTTTCCACGGCAATATCAATATCAGAAGTTGAGATTTCCTCGGCCCATCTGTAACTGCCATAGAGGATGATAGTCCTAGGGTTATTCAGCGCTTTTTCCAGGAATTGGACAATTTCTGATTCCATAAGAAACTTGAGATTATATCCTATTTTCAATCTCTTAAATGAGATATTATCAATATTTGCCTTGATCCTATATACTATATCTTCCCTGATAGTTATCCAACCTAGCTCCATAAGACCATACAGTACCCGGTTTGCAGTGCTTTTCGAAACCTTAGCCTTTTCAGCAACTTCTGTAAGAGAAAATTCTACTTCTGGAAACCAAAAAAACAATCGCAGGACACTATTCCATGCACGCTCGTCAGGGATACGGTTCTTTCTGAGAACACTTGGTTTTCTCATAGAACATCTGGTTCTATTATAGAACTATATAAACCTTTCGCCATTGTATCTTTACCCAGGCAAAAACTCACATCCTACATCATGTATCTTATGGCCCTTAGGGCATTTGTAAGACATCAGAGTGTCGTCTAGCTGGTAATCATTTATTTTTAGAACTATATTTTTATCACAAACTATGCAAAAGCCAGTTATAGTGAACATTTTAGTTGATATCGAGTAATTGTCTAAAAATATTTTTCAAGTTGCCCTTATCCGACCTAATGACTTCTGTGCTATTTTTATAATGATATCTTTATTCTCCTTGCCTTAGGGATATAGTTAAGTATCTTTCCTTCTTTAACTTTACCAGTCCCCATGAAATCACTATCGTATTTAATTATTGCAAACCCTCCTATTTCTCTAACATCCTTCTCTATATTAACACCCTGAAGCCATTCTTTCATTTCTGATCTGCTTAGTTCAATTATATTCTTAGTTGCATAAGGTCCAACAATTTGAGAGCCCTCAATACTGAGCCTTATTTCATTTTTATTAACAACAGTACAAAAATATAATCCTATCTTATCTATCTTAAGCTTTGAAATATCAATTTTTGCAAAATCTTTGTTGACAATGTAAATCTTATCTTTAGAGCTTCTTAAAAATGCATAATCTAAGGATTTAGAATACCCCCATTGTTCTTTTATTTTAGCTAATAATTGTTTAACTTCCTTTCTCTTAAGGATTTTTAATTGCTGCATTGTATTGAATTTATTTTTTATTTATTAATCAATTTTTGATTTGCATTTAGTGTGTATCTTCCAACCTGTCCGCTACATAGGATATTTTTATATTACTATACTTTGCAAACTTTTGTGCATTTGGAATATCCCCTATGGGATATCCCAGCGGGATACAGGAACGTAAGTGACTGTATAGGAACGTGAGTGACTATACCTTGTCCGCCTCATTCATGTTATCCTCATAGATTGGCGGACTGACCGCATACATAAAGTGACTCTATGCAAATTGTTATAGTTAAAGTTAATTCTTGTTAGTCGTTTCCAAATTATTTATTTAAAGTCTTTATTTGGAGAACCTTTGGCACAGGCTCAGAGGCTCGTTTGCTAGTATTAAATATAATATATTTTTAGACTCCCCACAAAGCATTGCTCTTCCTCATAATCGAGGCGATTTCCTTTAACACCTCTATTTCTTCCATTGTAAGCTTGTCCTTTAATTCTTTCATCTTTCTGTAATGCCCCTCTGGTATTGAAGAATAGAGAATATCCCCTTCAGATATTTGCCTTCCAACTGTTAAGCCTGGCAGTGCAACAGAAACCTGCTGACCTTTGCAGGCTTTATCCACATTTTCCTGATCTAGCTGAATTTCTTTAATTTTTACTAATTCCATGCCATCTTTATCCATGACAGGCATTCCTGGTTTTACAATACCAAATGTTACATCAACACCTACAATAGCAGGATTACTCTGCCTGAAAATACATCCCCTCAATATCTCAAGCTTAAAAGGCCTGTTCAAAGTATCTAGAATATTTTCTTGCTGTTTCCTCTTCTCATAATCCTTCCAAGATTCATAGTCATCAAGTAATTTGTAAATTACATTACTTGTCAATACTTTTACTTTAATAGATGCTGTATCTGGTGGCAGAATATTAAAGCCAAGAATTACTGCTGTCAGTGGATCCTTTTCATAGTTGGTTTCAGCATCAATAATATCTTTTCTGTTAATATTCCCAATTGATGCACTTCTTATAGCAATTTTCTTTTCTTTTAAGAGTTTAATAAGTGCCTCAAGACTTCCAAGAGAATCTGCTTTTATGATTATACCATTATCATTTGTATCTAGCAAAACTTCTTCAACTTCCTCTTTAATTTCTAATTTTACCTTTTCTATATCCTCATTCTTAACACTTCTAATAGGCATTCCTGCAAAAGCGTCCTTTATATCTGGTGCAGATATCTTAACACCAGTAGCTGCCTTTACCTCAGAAACTTTTAAGTATTTTGATTTTTTATCCCTCATCTCTGAAAGAGGTAAAGGCTCTAGAAGAGCTCTAACTTTAGTTATAATAGGATCTGTTGAAGAGCCTATAACAATTGTATCATTAACATTAAGGCTACCATCAAATAAGATCACATCTAGAGTAGTTCCTAATCCTGCTTCTTCTTTCACTTCCAAAATAGTTCCCTTAGCAGGTCCTGAAAGATTAACTTTCAAACTATGCTCAAGATATTTTTGGGCTAGCCCTGTGAGCATAACCAAGAGTTCTGAAATACCTTCTCCAGTTTTCGCAGATACTGGCATTATTGCAACTTGCTTTGTATAATCATCAATCCGGTCAAACCTTTCAGAATTAAAACCTTGCTCAGCTAACTTTCCAACTAACTCGTATAGCCTTTTATCAAGAATCTCTTTTATAAGTTCTGACTGCGAGTTAATTTTCTGGACTAAATTGCCATCTATCAGTTGCCAACCATTAATTAGATCAATTTTGTTTAAAGCTACAATAAAAGGGGTTTTATAGGTGTTTAGTATTTCAATACACTCCAGAGTCTGAGGCATTACACCCTCATTTACATCCACCACTAATATTGCAATATCTGCAAGATTTCCACCTCTTTTTCTTAAGTTTGTAAAGGCTGAATGACCTGGTGTGTCAATAAACAGCAAACCTGGGATTGTAATATCTATCTTTAGAACAGAAAGCAAATCACCAGCAATTTTCTTAATTGTGTCTAAAGGTACTATAGAAGCTCCTATTGACTGAGTAATTCTACCAGGCTCTGATTCAACAATATTGGTATTTCTAATCTTATCAAGAATGCTTGATTTTCCATGATCCACATGCCCCATAAATGTGCATATAACAGACCTTGTTTCCATTTTTGATCACTCATTTTAGTAATAGTTTAATTAGGTTTTAGCAGGAAATATAATAATACTAGGAATAATAGAGTGTTTTTAAAGGTTGTTGATTTTGGTAGTGTTGCGTTAATGAATGTTTTACCCTAAAACTGCTTATTTGGTGCGTTATGAATGGTAACTATCCTATCCACTTTAGCCAACTTTGAGATTACTCCCATTTTAGTTAAGCTTTATAAACAAATTGAGGTTTTTAATCCCTATATGCCCTATTCAAAAGAGGAAGCCAAGCTAAAAATAAAAGAATTAGTAGTGGAGTACATCTCTAAAATCAAGGATAGAGAACTCTCTTTAGATGAGAGAAATACAGAAAGATTTATTGAGAGAATTCTCCAGATTCTTAATTGGGATATTGACAATTTTGACCAAGTCATAAGAAGAGATTCTTTCAAAGTTGAGGATAGAACTAAAATACCAGATTATGTTTTATATATTAATGGTGAGAAAAAGGTAGTAATTGAAGCAAAAGTATTTAGTGAATCACTAGATAATCCAAAATATATAAAACAAGCTTTGGAGTATGGTTATTACAGCCAAGTAAGAATCTCCATTTTAACTAATGGAAAGGAAATAAGAGTTTATGACCCCTTTATACTTTCCAAAAGTTCAGAGGGAAAACTTCTATTTTCAGTACATATCAACCAATATGAAAATTTATTTGACCAAAGATTGTGGTTTTTATCTTATAATGAAATTAAAGATAATACTATATTAGCAAAGTTTGCATCAAAAGGCGAAGTTAAAAAACCTGTAAGCGAAGAAGTTATCGATAATATAATAAAAGGAAGAAAATTATTAATAGACTCAATACTTCGATTAAATAAAATTGATGATTTTAAGATAGCAAGAGAACATGCACATAAAATAATCAATAGATTTTTGTTCATTAGAGTTGCAGAAGATAGGGGATTTTTTAAAGAGTTTGACCATGGCAGAATTCTAGAGGATAGAGTAAACATCTTCAAAAAAAGAATTTCTCAAAAGATTAAACCATTGATGAATGAAATGAAAGAATTATTTATGGAAATTAACGAGGTATATAACGGAGAATTGTTTAAGCCGCACCCATGCGAAGAGCTTAAAATTGATAGCGAATCGTTAGGAAAAGTAATTTATCTTATGTATTATATTAAACACGAGAATGGCGAAGAGGATCAAGTGGATTTCTCAAAATTAGATGCTGATGTTTTAGGAAGTATCTATGAGAAATTTTTGGGAACTGTAATATATGAAACCAAAAGCGGAAAGCTAATTGAAAAGGTAGATAATGGAATAAGGAAGGAAATGGGGCAATATTATACCCCCCAGTATATTGTTGATTTTATTGTTCAAAATACAATTAATTCATATTTGGAAGAAAATCGTGATAAATTATTTTCCATTAAGATTATTGACCCTGCCTGCGGTAGTGGGGCATTCCTAATAAAAGCATTTGATTCAGTTTATAATCATTATCTTGATTTTAACAAACAATAAGAGTCAAAAAGAAAAACAAACGACCTTTCCGGTTTTATTAACGATAAATCAGTAGCAAGAATTAATGAAGTTATACTTCATAAGCACATTCATGGAGTTGATTTAGATTCTGAAGCAGTGGAATTAGCAAAAATAAATCTATGGCTCAGAACAATTCAGGAAGAAATGAAACTTAATGAATTAAATGAGAATATTAAGCAAGGCAACAGTTTAATTAGCGACAAAATAATTGATTCTAAAAATGCTTTTGATTGGAATAAAGAATTTCCTTATAAGTTTGATATTATAATAGGAAACCCTCCTTGGATTTCAATTAAAGGAAAACACAAAAGCATAGACATTTCAGATGAAGAACTAAATTATTATTTCAAAACATATAATTGCGATACATATATGCCCAATATGTATGAGATATTTATCAGAAAAGGATTACGATTGCTAAATGAAAATGGTTTTTTTAGCTTTATAGTGCCAGATCGCCTTTGCGCAAATCAGCAGTTTATTGAACTAAGAAAAGATTTATTGAAGAATTATACAATTAAAAAATTGTGGTTCAAAGTAAAATTTCCAGGTATTATTGCAGATACAGTTGTTTTTGTGATACAGAATAAAAAATCG
>Ga0209399_10000791_pt1 | contig 17988 bp, 16 predicted proteins | sample OV2TP3_FD_184130 | JGI IMG/M metagenome (GOLD analysis project Ga0209399, IMG submission 184130) | Hot spring microbial communities from Beatty, Nevada to study Microbial Dark Matter (Phase II) - OV2 TP3 (SPAdes) (version 3) | ecosystem: Environmental > Aquatic > Thermal springs > Hot (42-90C) ... | reverse complement strand
CGAGCAGCTTGGCTGGTCAAAGGTGGCGGCGTTCCAGACGCGCAACCCGATGCACCGCTCGCACGAGTACCTCGCCAAGGTGGCGATCGAGACCTGCGACGGCGTGCTGGTGCATTCGCTGCTGGGCAATCTGAAGCCGGGCGACATTCCCGCGGACGTGCGCACGCGCGCGATCGCGGCGCTGGTGGACCGCTATTTCGTCGCGAATTCGGTGGTGCAGTCGGGGTATCCCCTGGACATGCGCTACGCGGGGCCGCGCGAGGCGCTCCTGCACGCGCTGTTCCGGCAGAACTACGGCTGCTCGCACCAGATCGTGGGCCGGGACCATGCCGGAGTGGGCAGCTACTACGGACCGTTCGATGCGCACCGGATCTTCGACGAGATCCCGGCGGGGTCGCTCGAGACGCAGCCGCTCAAGATCGACTGGACGTTCTGGTGCTACCGCTGCGGCGGCATGGCCTCGGCGCGCACCTGCCCGCACGAGGACAAGGACCGGCTGCTCGTGTCGGGAACCAAGCTGCGCAAGTGGCTTTCCGAGGGCAGTCCGGTACCGGCAGAATTTTCGCGCCCCGAGGTGCTCGAGGTCTTGCGGGCGTACTACTCCAGCCTCGAGGACCACGAAAGGGTCGAAGTGAAACTGGCGGGTCATTCCGCTCGATAGACAGGAGAACACGGCAATGCCGACTTTCGTACGTACCGACAAATGCGATGGCTGCAAGGGGCAGGACAAGACCGCCTGCATGTACATCTGCCCGCACGACCTGATGATGCTCGACAAGGACGGCTCGAAGACCGGGCACGCCATGAAGGCCTACAACCAGGAACCCGAGCAGTGCTGGGAATGCTATTCGTGCGTGAAGATCTGCCCGCAGAATGCGATCGAAGTGCGGCACTACGCCGACGTGGTGCCGTTGGGCGCCTCGGTGCAGCCGCTGCGCGGCTCGGATTCGATCATGTGGACGATCAAGTTCCGCAACGGCACGCTCAAGCGCTTCAAGTTCCCGATCCGCACCACGCCCGAGGGCTCGATCGATCCGTTCGGCAACAAGCCCAAGGCCGACATGGCGGAGATCGAGCGGCACGATCTGCTGTTCACGAAAGATACGCACAAGTGCGACATGTCGCAGTTCATCCAGGGGTAGGGCTGGGAATGATATTTCGCTGAAGGAATGAGTCATGGCTGAGTACGAATTCGGAAATCCCGAGATCATCGAGGAGGAAGTCGACATCCTCATCATCGGCGGCGGCATGGCCGCCTGCGGCGCCGCGTTCGAGGTCGCGCGCTGGGCCGAGGGCACGAACCTCAAGATCAAGATGGTGGACAAGGCGGCGCTGTCGCGCTCGGGCGCGGTGGCGATGGGCCTGTCGGCGATCAATACCTACATCGGCGATAACGACCCGTCGGACTACGTGCGCTACGTGCGCAACGACCTCATGGGCATCACGCGCGAGGACCTGGTCTACGACGTCGGCCGCCACGTCGACGATTCGGTGCACAACTTCGAGGAGTGGGGGCTGCCCGTCTGGAAGCAGCCCGGCGACGAAGGCAAGACGCTGCGCCAGGGCGGCAAGCCGGTGCGCTCGGGCCGCTGGCAGATCATGATCAACGGCGAATCCTACAAGTGGATCGTCGCCGAGGCGGCGAAGAACGCGCTCGGCATGGACCGGATCCAGGAGCGCGTGTTCATCGTTCGCCTGGTGACCGACAAGAACGACCCGACGCGGGTCGCCGCGGCGGCCGGCTTCTCGGTGCGCGACCACAAGCTCTACATCTACCGGTTCAAGTGCTGCCTGCTGGTGTGCGGCGGCGCGGTGAACGTGTTCCGCCCGCGCTCGATCGGCGAGGCGATGGGCCGTGCCTGGTACCCGGTGTGGAATGCCGGTTCGACCTACGCCATGGCGGCCGAGTGCGGCGCCGAGCTGACGATGATGGAAAACCGCTTCGTCCCGGCGCGCTTCAAGGACGGCTACGGGCCGGTGGGGGCGTGGTTCCTGCTGTTCAAGGCGCAGGTGCGCAACGGCATGGGCGAGGACTACGGCGCCATGCACGGCGGGGAGCTCAAGGACACCAAGCGCTTCGGCAAGTACGGGCAGGGCGTGCCGGGCACGTGCCTGCGCAATCACCTGATGCTCAATGAAATGAAGGAAGGCCGCGGCCCGATCATGATGGACACGCCCGCGGCGATGGCCAAGCTCGCCGAGAAGATGACGCCGAAGGAAGTGAAGCACCTCGAAGCGGAGGCGTGGGAAGATTTCCTCGACATGACCATCTCGCAATGCGGCATCTGGGCGGGCGAGAACATCGAGCCCGACAAGCGGCCCTCGGAGATCATGCCGACCGAGCCGTACCTGCTCGGCTCGCACGCCGGCTGCGCCGGCATCTGGGTCTCGGGCCCGACCGACATTCCGGGCACGCCCAGGGAGTGGAACTGGGGCTACAACCGCATGACCACGGTGAAGGGCCTGTTCACCGCCGGCGACGGCGTCGGCGCCTCGGGTCACAAGTTCAGCTCGGGCTCGTTCGCCGAAGGGCGCATCGCCGCCAAGGCGATGGTCAAGTTCTGCCTCGACAACAAGGACTGGAAGCCGGAGTCGCTGCGCACCACCCAGGAGCTGGTGGACGAGATCTACCGCCCGGTGCGCAACTTCATCGAGCACAGGGACTACACCACGGCGATCGACATCAACCCGCATTACATCACGCCCAAGATGCTGCAGTTCCGGCTGCAGAAGATCATGGACGAGTACGTCGCCGGAGTGTCCACCTTCTACCAGACCAACGCCATGCTCCTCGAGATGGGCGAGCAGAAGCTCGAGATGATCAAGGAAGATGCGCTCAAGATGCGGGCCAAGGACCTGCACGAGCTGCTGCGCGCCTGGGAGAACTACCACCGCATCCTCGCGGCCGAGGCGCACATGAAACACATCCAGTACCGCATGGAGACGCGCTACCCGGGCTACTACTACCGCACCGACTACAACTTCGTGGACGACGAGAACTGGAAGTGCTTCGTCAATTCCCGCTACGACCGCGACACGAAGAAGTGGGAGCTGAAAAAGGTGCCCTACAAGCAGCTCATCAAGGACTGAATTCGCGGGCGTTCATTCCGGACCGAGATGGGCGACGAGCTGTGTCGCCCAGGCGAAGGCGCCCTCCGGCGGCGGGCGTTCGGCGAGGGCGAGGGCGTTCCGGGCCTGTGCGGCGAGCGCCTCGTCGCCAAGACGAAGGCTCGCGAGGACGAGAGTGGCCGAGGGCGAAGGCGCGTAGCCGTCGCTCAGCACCGCCTCGGGCTCGAGCCCTGCGAGCAGGGGCTTGCGCTGGCGCATCCAGCCGTCGCGGTAGAACTCGTCCCATGCCGCGCGCGCGATGGCCGCGCCCAGGGTGCGGTCCGCGGCTGACCCGGTGAACGCGGCGTAGCGCGCCAGGCCCCACGCGACGAACGCATAGTCGTCGAGCTCGCCTGCCCCGGCCCCGGCCGAGCCGCCGAGCTTGCGCAGCCTCTTGCCGTCCCAGAGCGCTCGCTCGATGAAACGGCGCAGTGCAGCGGCATCCCTCGCGGCCCCGGCATCGGTTGGCGCCGCGGCCGACAGCGCGGCGAGCGCAATCCCGTTCCAGCCCGCAAGCAGCTTGCCGTCGCGCGGGCTTTTCTCCGACGCGCGCGCCGCTCGCAGACGCGCGTAGGCGCTCTCCAGGAGCTTGCGCTCGGCAGCGCCCGGGGCAAGCGCTTCGCGCGGCAGCACGCCGTCCGTGTGCGCCGAAGCGGCGCTCGCGCCCCAGATCCGCATCACCAAAGTGCGCTCGGGGGCGGGCAGCGTCTTCGCGAGTTCGGCCAGCGTCCAGCGGTAGCGGCCGCCGTCGATTCCGCGCGCGCTCTGCGCGGAAAGCCCGGCTACGAATGCGCCCGCCCTGGCGTCCCAGAGTTCGCGTCGCATGAAATCCAGCGTCTCCAAGGCGACGTTCCGGTAGCGAGGCTCCCGCAGCACGCCGGCCGCGCGCAGATACGCGAGCGCGAGCAGAGCATTGTCCGCGAGCATCTTCTCGAAGTGGGGCTCGCTCCAGTCCGGGTCTGCGGTATAGCGGAAGAATCCGCCGCGAAGGTGGTCGCGCAGCCCCTGCGTATGCATCGTGTCGAGCGTCACGCGCAGGATCTCGGCAAGGCGCGGATCGGGGCCTCGATGCTGCAGCTCGAGCAGGGCGAGCACCTGGGGGGCGGACGGAAACTTGGCGGTCGAGCCGAAGCCTCCGCGCAGCAGATCGGCCCGCTCCAGGGCATCGGCGACAAAGCGCTCGCGCAGCGCCGCCACGCTGCCGGCGCCGGGCGCGATGCGCGGCCGCGAGCGGGCTCCGCTCGAGGCGGCGACTGCGCGCGCCCCGGCCACGAGCGCTTCGCGATCCTCGCCCCAGCGCTTCGCCCAGCCGGCGAGCGTGGCGCGAAACGCGGCCGGGGGCTCGTAGAATCCGGCGGCGGCGGCATGGCCATCCGGGGTGACCAGTACCTGCACCGGCCAGCCGCGCCGGCCGGCATGACGGTGGGCAAACGCCTGCAGCGCTGAGTCCAGGCCGCTCTCCAGTTCGCGGTCGACCTTGACGGCGACGAAATGGCGGTTGATCAGAGCCGCGGTCTGCGCGTTGCGGTAGCTCTCCCCCTGCAGCCGGTGGCACCAATGGCAGGCGAAGAAACCCACCGAGACGAGAAGCGGCACGTTCCTGCGCCGCGCTTCGGCGAACGCCGCAGCGTTCCACGGCCGCCAGGCCACCGGGTCCTCGGCATGCATCGCCAGGTACGGCGAGGGCTCGCCGGCAAGGCGGTTCGCCGCTGCCGCTCCCGCCGGTGCCGCGAGCAGAACGAAAAGCGCGAGCACGCGCGCCGCGCCCGCCGACCACCTCGTCCGTGCAGGTGAGGTCGTTCCTTGGTGGAGCAACGCCGCAAAACCTCTACCGGCCGGAGGCGAGACGCTCGCGACGGTAGGCGTCGTACGGCTTGCTGCGGGAATCGCCGTTCACCACGAAATCCGCGAGCCAGAGGAACTCCTCGGCGTCGCGCGTAGGGCCGTGGTGGCGCAGCAGCTCGGCGCCGTCGAGCCCGAGGATCAGGAAGGTGGGGGTGCGGTTCACGCGCGCGACTTTCTGGGCGTATTCCTTGCTGCGCATCGCACGGCCCGAGACGTCGGCCATCTCCACGTCGCCGTTGAAATCGATGTGCAGCACCCGGAAATGCCGCCGGTAGTGCTCCTGCACTTTGACCTGGTTCATCACCGTTTTCTTCATCCGGATGCACGGCGAGCAGTCCTCCGCCGAGAACATGAGGAACAGCCCGTGCTTGCCTTCGGCGCGCGCCTGGCGCAGTTCGTCCTTGAGATCGCCGAAGCTGGCGTCGAAGAAATGCGTCGCGGCATCGCGTTCCTGCCCGGCCTGCGCGCCCGCCAGCCAGGCGAGCGCAAGGCCCGCCACGAGCAGAATGTTTCGCAACCTGGTCATTGCACCTCTCGGATCGCCCCGCTCCGCGACCGCATTCATTCTACGCCTTGACGCGGACGCGCGGGCGCGTGTCGACCTTCACCCGCTTGACTCGCCGCAGGTGGCCCGCGACGACGTCGTGAACCGGAGGGCCGTCCACCTCCATCATGCTGGCCCAGCCGCTTGCCTTGTAGCGCCTGTCGGCCTCCATGGGCTTGCCCCCGATGCGCAGGTCGGTGATGCGCTCCCCGATTTTCCTTGCCGGGTCGATGGCGTAGGTCACGCCGCCCACGCGCACCATGTCGCCGCCCTGGCGGTAATAGGGGTCGGCGTTGAACAGGTTGTCCGCGACGTCTTCCATCACCGTCTTGATGTCGGCCCCGCTCATCTCGCGCGACCAGGTATTGGGGTAGGTGAGGGCGGTGTGGCTGTAGAGCTGCTCGAGACTGATGGGATCGCCGGGAAGCACCGTCACGCCCCAGCGGAAGCCGGGCGAGAACGCCACCTGCGCGTCGTAGTGCTTGAGCAGCGCCTCGAGCACGATCTCGTCGAACGTGCCGTTGAAGTTGCCGCGCCGGTACAGAAGGCTCTCCGAGACCGCGAGCTTCTCGCCCAGTTTCGCTTCGAACGGCGCGCGCACCCGCTTGATCAGCGCCTCCATTTCCGGGTCCGCCGGAATGTGCTGCGACAGCACCGGAATCAGCTTGTAGCGGTGGTCCATGACGCGGCCGCCGCGCACGTCGAGATCGAGCCGCGACAGGAATTTGCCGTGGGCGCCGGAGTTGATCACCAGCGTTTCGCCCACCTTGATCGGCCGCGGGATGCCGTCGTGCGTGTGCCCGCCCAGGATGACGTCGATGCCGCGCACGCGGGTGGCGAGCTTGAGATCCACGGCCACTCCGTTATGCGACAGCAGCACGACTGCGTCCACCTTCTTCGCGCCGCGCAGCTCGTCCACGTACCTCTGCATCTGCTCGTCGCGGATGCCGAAGCTCAGCTCGGGCACGAAGCGCGTCGGGTGCGAGATCGGCGTGTAGGGGAACGCCTGGCCGAGGATGCCGAGCCGCGCGCCGCCGACCTCGCGCACCACGTAGGGCTTGAACACCGGCTCGCCCGGCGGACCCCATGAAATGTCGACCACGTTCTGGGCGACGAAATCGCCCTTGAACGAGCCGGGCTTGTCCTTGTCGCCGAACATCTGCTTCACCCGCTCGATGCCGAAGGTGAACTCCCAGTGCGAGGCCATCACCTCCACGCCGAGCTGGTTGATCACCTGCAGCATGTCCTCGGCGTTGGTCCAGAGCGAGGTCGCCGAGCCCTGCAGGGTGTCGCCGCCGTCCAGATACAGGGTCTTGCCCGCGCGCTCGGCGCGCACGCGCTTGATCAGGGTCGCGATGTGGGCGAAGCCCCCCATGCGGCCGAAGCGCTTCGCCAGCTCCGCGAAATCGAGGTGCGTGAGCGCATAGGCTTCGGCGTTGCCGCGCCCGATGCCGTAGTACTTGAGGAACTCGCTTCCCGTCAGGTAGGGCGGCTCGCCCTTCTCGGGTCCCACCCCGAGCAGCGTATCGGGCTCGCGGTAATGCACCGGGAGCAGCGTCGCATGGCTGTCGGTGGTGTGGAGCAGCGTGACGTTGCCGAGCGGCTCGAAATCGAGCAGCCGTTCCGGCGCAAGCGCTGCCCACAGTCTGTCGGGCTCTGCGAGTCCGGCCGCGCCGGTAATCGCGGCGAGCTTGAGGAAATCGCGTCGGGTGACTTCCATGGACTCTTCTGTAGCGCGGTGCTGGCGCCGGAGCCTGGCTCCGGCCCCGCGCTTTCAGTGTGACGGCCTCCGCGGGACCTCGACCTTGTGCCCCTGCTGCTTCGATACGAGGAATGTCTCGAGATCCGCGTACTCGGGGGCGTCGCCGGGGAGCATGTTGGCGAGAAGCGGCGTCATGCACCATTGCATCCGGATGCGAACGTCCCACAGTGCGCCCTGCGAAGTGCGGAAGTAGGGGTGCTGGACCATGGTGTCCTTGCCCACGCTCCCCAGGAAGCGCCCGCCCAGGAACTTGTGCGCCCCGCCGCGTTCGGTGTGACAGTTCGCGCAGGACTGGCCGCGCTGCCCGACCCGGCGATTGAACAGTTCCTCGCCGCGCTGGATCGCGGCCTGGATGTTGCCGTCCTTCAGGTCGAGCTGGTAGGGCATGCCATTCGACTGCATCTTCACGAGAACGGACATAGCGAGGTTCTGCTGGCCCTGCGAGGGCATGTCGTGCCCGGTGGTCTCGGGTGCGTGCACCGCCAGGAAATCCTCGATCGACATCATGCGCCGGTAGCGCTCGACCCATTTGGGATAGGCGGCGCCCACCCCCACCATGGTCTTGATGACCCCGAGCGGGCGCTGCGCATCGGACGCGCCGATCGCCCCGTGGCATCCCGCGCAGGACTGGCCTTTGGAACCGGCCTTGCTCCAGAGCGGCACGGCGTCGGTTTCGGTCATGACGAGCGCGTTGTTCGCCGTCGGATCCATCGGATCGCCGAAGTCAAGCCGCACGACCTCGCGCGTATACGGGTTCCACTGCTTGTCGTCCGTGACTTTCGGCGGCACGCCGGCCGGGTTGCCTTTCAGGCTCTGGAGGTAGGCGACGACATGAACGATTTCCTCCGGCGTCCACATGCCCGAGGCGCCAAACGGGGCCATCGGGCTGTCCTCGCCGAAGACGATGCGCGGGTCGTAGACGATCTGGTACAGGACCCCGTCCGTGTAACCGCGGTCGCCAATCGCGCGCAGATCGGGCCCTACGTTGCCCATCGGCCAGACTTTGGCGTCCGGAATCAGGTGGCAGCCCGTGCACGGCCCTTTGGCCCCGGTTCTGAATAAAGCGCCCCCTTTTTTCGGATCCCCCTTGATCCCCGCAGGCATCTGCCCCTTCCTCGGCGGAAAATACTGGGCGCTGCCGTAGGCGAAGGTCGGCCACTGATCGAAGCTGCGGTCTTCGCGGAACCCGGGGTAGCGCACCTGAGTACGCTTGCCGTTCACTTCCTTGATGACGCCCTGCGAGAGCGGCACGGCCCGCGTCTGCCACTCCTTGGAGGTCACCGTCGTGCCGACTGCGGCACACGCTCCGACGATCAATGCGCCGAGCGCGACCGACACAGCGCGCCTGCCGCGCCAATGGCGTTTCCAATCGAGTTTCATGCGTTTGCTCCTCCTCCAAAAGTAACGCGCACGACGGCCCGCTTTCCGCGCCGACAGCCCCTCCACTGCGGCGCGGTCCCGGTCACGGCCTCAGAACTTGATATCCGCCTGACCCGTGTAGGTCTTTCCCTCGGTATCGTGGAAGATCACCTTCACCTGCCCCGGCTCGTCCACCTTCACCTGGAACGAAAAGAGCGGGTTCTGGCTCACCGCCTGGGTGATTTCGGCCTCGAACACCTTCTTGCCGTTGTAGGTGGCCTCCATCCTGTTGATGAAGTTGTAGTTCTTGCTCACCGGCTTGCCGTCCTTGAACTGCATGACTTCCATCGGATGCGTCACCAGGACGCGCACCGTGACCACTTCGCCCGGCTTCGCCTTCTCCGGCACCCGCATGCGTACTTGACCGACCGCCATCGCCTGCCTCCTCGTTCCGTTTTCCGTGCGCCGGGTGCGCGCGGCTCAGCCGCCGCAGCCGCCGACCGTCACCTTCACCTCGCGCTTGGCCTCGTAGATCGCGCCGTCGCTCATTTCGGCGATCGCGCGCACGTCCGTGGTCGAGGCGAGACGGATGTTGGTCGCCACCGAGGCCTTTCCGGCATCCGGCGTGAGCGAGAACTTGGCATTCAGGGGACGGCGGTTCTTGTCCGCGATCACGTAGATGTTCTTGACGTAGCTGTTCGGGCTCATCGGCAGCTCGACGTCGATCTTGACCGGGACCACCGCGCCGTTCTCCGCGATCATCGGCGCGTCGAACTTGAGCTTCTCGCCCGCGGCCTGCACCGGTCGGCCGCCGAACAGGCGCTTCATCGTGTCGGCGACCTTCTCGTCCTCCTGCGGCGTGCCGAGACCCTGCGCGAGCGGGGCCTCGAACGGCAGCAGCGCCCCCAGGGACAGCGCCCCCGCGGCGCCGAGCAGCTTCAGCGTGCGGCGCCGGGAGCGCCCAAAGGTTTCATGCATCTGATCCATGTTCCCGCCCTCCTCGAAAAAAGCATTCAAGAAAAGACTCCTTAGGACGACGATTTATTCCCTCCGGCATGCGACGGCCGCGCCGACACGACGCCGGCCGGATGAGCGCATAAAAACAATCTACCGACAATTCCCTTGTCGTGGCAAGTGAATTCGATAATATGCTTATCAGTCGGAACGCCTTGGGCGACAGAGGGAAATCTTGTTTGATGGATTGATTGGCCGTGCTTATCTGTGCACCGCGGCCGCGGTGCTCGGAGTTGCGCTCGCCGCCGTGGCCGCGGCGGCCGAAGTGACGCTGGCGCACGGCGCGCGCACCCTGCGCGCGACGCTCGATCTCGCCGGCGGGAAGTCGCTTGCCGACGGCGTGGTGCTCATGGTGCATGGCACCATGGGACACCGCGACATGGACGTGATGCGGCACTTCCGACGCCTTCTGAACGAGAAGGGCCACAGCACGCTCGCGATCAACCTGGCGCTCGGCCTCGATCGGCGCGACGGCATGTTCGACTGTGCGGTGCCGAGCACGCACCGCGCCGCGGACGCGAAGGCCGAGCTCGGCGCGTGGTTCGACTGGGCGGCGCGCCAGGGGGCGAAGTCGATCGCGCTGCTCGGATTCTCGCGCGGCGGCCAGCAGGTGGCGTGGTACGCGGCTGAGCAGGCGCACCCGAACCTCTCCAAGGTCGTTCTGCTCGCGCCGATCGTGTCGCGGGATTTCAGCGCGGGCTACGCGGCGCGCTTTGGCAGGCCGCTCGACCCGCTGCTCGAAAAAGCACGCGCCCTGGCGCGCGACGGGCAGCCGCGCGCGCTGCTCAAGGGCGTGGGGTTCCTCAACTGCGACCAGACGAGCGTGAGTGCCGAATCGTTCCTTTCCTATTACGACGCGGCGCCCGCGGGCGAGCTTGGCGCGACGCTGCCCCGCATCCGGGTGCCCGCGCTCGTGGTCGTGGCGGGGGCGGACCAGATCGTGCAGGACCTCGACAAGCGCATCGCCCCGCTCGTCGACGGCAAGCGGCTGCGCATGACGGTGATCGCCGGGGCCGACCACTTCCTGCGCGACCTGTACGGCGAGGACGCCGCCGACGCGATCGACGAGTTCCTGCGCCGCTAGGGGAGCCACATGGAATTCGATCTTCACTTCTACGTGCTGCTCTCGGCCTTTGCGGTCGCCCTCGTCATGGGCGTGGTGATGGCGAAAACCAACTTCTGCACCATGGGCGCGGTCTCGGACTGGGTCAACATGGGCGATACCGGGCGGCTGCGCGCCTGGCTGCTCGCGGTCGCGGTCGCGGCGGCGGGGCTGCTCGTGCTGGAACTTGCAAAGGTCGTCACGCTGCCCGGCAACACGCTGCCGCCGTATCGCACGCCCCAGTTCGCCTGGCTGCGCTATCTCCTGGGCGGCTTCCTGTTCGGCATCGGCATGACGCTCGGCAGCGGCTGCGGCAGCAAGAGCCTGATCCGCATCGGCGGCGGCAATTTGAAGTCGGTGTTCGTCGCGCTCGGCATCGGCGCCGTCGGCTACGTGATGTTCACCACCGAGTTCTTCAGCATCGCCGTGATGAGCTGGCTCGGCCCGACTGTGCTCGATCTCGCGCCCTACGAGATCAGGGGCCAGAATCTGGACGCCCTGGTGAGCTGGGCCGCGGGCACCGATCCGCGCATGACGCGCGCGGCCGCGGGCGCGCTCGTCGTCGGTGGCCTGCTCTGGTTCATATTCCGGTCAGCCGACTTCCGCGCCAATCGCGAGCTGATCGCCGGCGGCACGGTCGTCGGTGTGGCGGTAATTGCCGGCTGGTTCATCACCGGCGGTCCCTGGGGCGAGGACTGGCGCGCAGCGGCGATGTTCGCCGCCGAGCGCCCGAGCCGGGTCGAGGTGCAGTCGTTCACCTTCATCTCGCCGATCGGCGACACCGGCCGCTACCTCATGCAGCCGACGCGCTTCAGCCTGCTTACCTTCGGCGTCATGGGTGTGTTCGGCGTGATCGCCGGCTCGTTGCTGCATTCGCTCGTGAGCCGCTCGTTCCGCTTCGAGTGGTTCGTGTCGCTGCAGGATTTCGTCAATCACGTCGCCGGCGGCCTGCTCATGGGCTTCGGCGGCTTCCTCGCCATGGGCTGCACCATCGGCCAGGGAGTGACCGGCACCTCCACGCTTGCGCTGGGCTCGTTCCTCGCGCTCGCGGCGATGATCGCGGGCGGCGCGGTGACGATGAAGGTGCAGTACTACCTGCTCGACGAACGCGGCTTCTGGCGCGCGCTGCGCGCCGGCTGAGCGCGCCCTTCTCGCGCTCGGCCACGCCGCCGGGTTCTGGATGATCCTTGCGGCGTTGTTCTTCGCCGGGATGGGCTCGGCGGTGCAGCACCCCCCTGGGCTCGACCATCTGCTTGACCCGCGCCGCGCGGTCCGCGCATCATGGCGCTTTCCTGCACAAGACCGTCGATGGCGGGGATCACGCGCCGGCTGGCGCAGTTCGTGGCGGGCCTTTCGCCCGAAGCGCTTCCACTTGAAGTCATCGCGCGCACGCGGCTGCTGGTCATGGACCTCGTCGGCATCATGCTGCGTGCGCGCTTCGATGCCGATTCGACGCCTTCGCTGCTGCGCGCGGCGGCGGAACTCGGTCTTGCGCAGGGCGCAGCGCCCGTGGTGGGCGAGGCGGGCGGCTACGCCCCCGCCGGTGCCGCGCTGGTCAACGGCACTCTCGCGCACTCGCTCGATTTCGACGACACGCACGCACGCGCGTCCGTCCACCCCAGCGCGCCGATCGTGCCGGCAGCTTTTGCCGCCGCCGGGATGAGCGGCGCGGACGGCCGGCAGCTCATTGCCGGCATCGTGGCGGGCTACGAGACGCAGATCCGGCTGAGTCTCGCACTCGTGCCCAGGGACCATTACGAGCGGGGCTTTCATCCGACCGCGACCTGCGGCGTATTCGGTGCCGCGGCCGCCGCGGCGCGCATCTTCGGCCTGGACGCGGCACGGACGGAAAGCGCATTCGGCCTGTGCGGCAGCCTTGCCGCCGGCTCGCTGCAGTTCCTCGCTGACGGGGCGTGGAACAAGCGCTTTCACGTCGGCGCGGCGGCAATGAACGGACTGATTGCGGCGCTGATGGCGCGCGAAGGCCACCGGGGTGCGGCCGAGGCGATCGAGGGCAGGCATGGGTTCCTTCACGGGTACGCGCCACACTCAGATTCGAACCAGGTCGTCGACGGGCTCGGCAGCCGCTGGGAAACGATGGCGATCGGCTGGAAACCCTATCCTTGCTGCCGCTACAGCCACGCGCCGATCGACGCGCTGCTCGCGCTGCGCGCGGAACACGCCATCGCACCGGCGGAAATCGAGGCCGTCGAAATCGGCGTCTCGCGCACCGGCTGGACGATCATCGGCGATCCCGAGGACGCCAAGCGGCGCCCGAAGAACGCGGTCGACGGCCAGTTCTCGATGTCCTTTTGCGCGGCCGTCGTCCTGCGCGATGGGGAATTTACCTGGGCGAGCTATGCCAGGCACCTCGCCGATCCGCAGACGCTCGCGCTTGCGCGGCGCGTACGCTGTGCCCCCGATCCCCGGCCCGAGGCCGAGTTTCCGCGCAACATGAGCGGCGTTGCGCGCGTGCAAACGCGGCGCGGCGAATTCGAGCGCTTCGTCGTCGTGCCGAAGGGCGAGCCCGACAACTTTCCTTCGGTCGCGGAGATGCGCGCGAAATTCGAGGGGCTGGCGGGCCCGTGGCTCGAGCGCGAACAGATCGAGCCGCTGGAGGGTGCGCTGCTCGCGCTCGATTCGTTGCGCGATCCGGATGAGGTGCTGCGCCTGACGGTTCCCGCTGCCGCTGCGGTGCGGCGTGCGGCCGCGAGCCGGATGGGTGCGGCATGAGCGCGAAGCGCCGGCGCAGCGCAGCGCGGCGCCACCGCCAATCCTGCGGGCGCTATTTCGAGGACTTCGAGCCCGGTGCTGTCTACGAGCACCGGCCGGGTCGCACCGTGAGCGAAGCCGACAACACCTGGTTCACGCTGCTCACGATGAACCAGCACCCGATTCATTTCGATGCCCATTACGCCGCGCAGACCGAGTTCGGCCGGCCGCTCGTCAACAGTTGCCTCACGCTGTCGATCGTCGTCGGCATGAGCGTGAGCGACCTGAGCCAGAAGGCGATCGCGAATCTCGGCTGGTCGGACATCCGGCTGCCTGCGGCGGTGTTCGCCGGGGACACGCTTTACGCGGAGTCGGAAGTGCTCGCCAAGCGCGAGTCGAAGTCGCGCCCGACGCAGGGTATCGTCACCGTACGAACGACCGGCAGGAAGGCCGACGGGACGATCGTGCTCACCTGCGAGCGGACCTTTCTGGTGCCCAAGCGCGGCCACGCCGTGGACGACGGCGCCTGAGCGTGAACGCGAACCCCCCGTCTGCGGGCGAGGACGCGGCGATCCTCGATGCGGTCGAGCGCTTCCTGGCGCGCGACGTGGCGCCGCACGCGCACGCGCTGGAGGCCGAGGACGCCTGGCCCGAGGAAATCGTGACCAGGATGGCCCGGCTCGGGCTGTTCGGCGCAACCATCGCCGCCGAATACGGCGGGCTGGGGCTTTCGGCCTCGACCTACGCGAAAATCGTCGAGCGCGTCTCGGCGGCCTGGATGTCGATCGCGGGCGTGTTCAATTCGCACCTCATCATGGCTGCCGCCGTGCAACGCTTCGGCACCGAGGAGCAGAAGCGGCGTTTTCTGCCGCGCTTCGCGAGCGGCGAGCTGCGCGGCGGCATTGCGCTTACCGAACCCGATTGCGGCACCGACCTGCAGGCGATCCGCACGCGCGCCGTGCGCGAGGGGCGTGGCTACCGCGTGAACGGCGCCAAGACCTGGATCACCAACAGCGTGCACGGCCACGTTCTCGCGGTCCTGGTGAAGACCGATCCCCAGGCCACACCGCGCCACCGCGGCATGAGCCTGCTGCTCGTGGAACGCGGCGGCGACGGCTACCGCGTGGCGCGCAAGCTCGAAAAGCTCGGCTACCGGGGCATCGACACCGGCGAACTGGTGTTCGAGGACACGTTCGTTCCCGAGGAAAACCTGGTCGGCGCGGTCGAGGGCCAGGGCTTCAAGCAGGTCATGGCCGGGCTCGAGCTGGGCCGCATCAACGTCGCCGCGCGCGGCGTCGGCCTCGCCAATGCCTGCCTGCAGGCGTCGCTGCGCTACGCGCAGGTGCGCAAGACGTTCGGCAAGCCGATCTGCGAGCATCAGGCGATCCAGTTGAAGCTCGCGGAGATGGCCACCCGCGTCGAGGCGGCGCGGCTGCTGGTCGAGTCCGCCGCGCGCGCCTACGACCGCGGCGAGCGCTGCGACATGGAGGCGGGAATGGCGAAACTGTTCGCGAGCGAGGCGGCGGTTTTCTGCAGCCTGGAGGCGATGCGCATTCACGGCGCCTACGGCTACTCCAAGGAGTTCGACATCGAGCGCTACTACCGCGACGCGCCGCTGCTCGCGATCGGCGAAGGAACCAACGAGCTGCAGCGCATCATCATCGCGCGCCAGCTCGTGCAGCGCTATCCGGCCTGAGGGCTGCTGCGGGGAGCGCCGCCGGCATGCTGCCGCTCGAGGGGGTGCGGGTGCTCGCGGTGGAGCAGTACGGCGCCGGTCCGTTCGGCACGCAGTTTCTCGCCGATCTGGGCGCCGAGGTGATCAAGATCGAGAACCCCGCCGACGGCGGCGACATGGCGCGCGACGTGGGACCGCATTTCTTCGGTCCGCACGACAGCCTCTTTTTCCACAGCCTCAACCGCGGCAAGAAGAGCGTGACGCTCGACATCGGGCGCCCGGAAGGGCGCGCCGTGCTCCACGACCTGGTGACGACGGCGCATGCGGTGGCCTGCAATCTGCGCGGCGACGTGCCGGCGAAGCTGGGCCTCGACTACGCGGCGCTGGGCAGGATCAATCGGGCGATCGTGTGCGCGCACCTCACGGCGTACGGCCGGTCGGGTTCGCGCGCCGCATGGCCCGGCTACGACTACCTGATGCAGGCCGAGGCGGGATTCCTCGCGCTCACCGGCGAGCCGGGCAGCCCGCCGACGCGGTTTGGCCTGTCGATGGTGGACTTCATGGCCGGGCTCGCGCTCGCAGCCGCACTTGCAGCCGCGCTCGTGGGCGCGCGCACGAGCGGCACCGGGCGCGACGTCGACGTGAGCCTGTTCGACGCGGCGCTCGCCAGCACGAACTATCTCGCCACGTGGTACCTGAACCGGGGCCACGCGCAGCAGCGGCTGCCGCGCTCGGCGCATCCTTCGCTCACGCCCTGTCAGCTGTACCAGACCGCGGACGGCTGGATCTTCATCATGTGCAACAAGGAAAAATTCTGGCCGGCGTTGTGCCGCGCCGTGGGCCGGCCCGAGTGGGCCGGCGACCCGCGCTTCGCCGATTTCTCCGCGCGGCTCGCGCATCGCGGCGAGCTGAACGAGCTGCTCGCCTCCGAGCTTTGCAAGCGCTCGACGGCGCAGTGGATGGAGGCCTTCTCGGGAAACGTGCCCGCAGCACCGGTGCTCGATCTCGCCCGGGCGCTCGACAACCCGTTCGTTGCCGAGTGCGGTGCAATTCAGACGCTCGAACATCCGCAGGCCGGTCGGTTCCGCGCGCTTGCGCCGCCCGTGCGCTGGGCAGGGGAGCGAATTCCTGCGCGACCGGCACCCGCGCTCGGCGAGCACACCTTCGCAGTCTTGCGCGCGCTCGGCTATGAGGAGCGGCGCATCGCCGCGTTGCGGGAGACGGGGATCGTGTGATTTTCGGGTTGCTTCAGACTGCGACGAGCGCCTGGAGCCGGCTCTTGATGAAGTCGATCTGCTCTTCCTTCATGCGATCGCTCGAAAAGACCCAGGCCGCGGTGGCGCCGAAAATGAACGCCCCGAGCGCGAGTATTCCTCCGCCCTGTTCCGCGCCCTCCAGCCACTGCAGGAGCCCGGCGCCTGCGAGCGCGAGGCCCAGCGCGAGGAAGCCGATGAACTGCACGCGTGTGGCGAGCGTATAGCGGAACGCGCCTTCGATCGCGCAACCGCCACGCTCGTCGCGCAGCCGACCATCGAACTCCACGGTGTCGCCGAACGAGGCGGCGGGTGCGCGGCGCCAGGCGCGCAGACGCTCGCCGTCGAACGAACCGACCAGCCGCTCGCCGAACCCGAAGCGCGCGGCGCCAAGCTGCGTGCGCAGCCGCTCCGCGGCAAGCGCTGCGGCGCACGTTCCGTAGAAACGGAACGGACGGCTCCACAGCAGCAGCATTTCGCGCGCGCGCTCCGGCTCGGTCATCGAAATCTAATGTACCATCGCAACGTCGCCGCGGGCCGCTGCAAACTCACGCACGGCAGGCTCGAATGCTGCTCCGTCGTCGGCGCAAGGTTCGCATGAACGAACGTCGCGTCCTTTTCCTTCTCGTCCTGTGCGGCGCGCTCGTCGTGGGCGGCTGCAAGACGGTGCAGACGACGCAGCCCGGCGCGGTCGGGGTCGAGCGCCGCCAGGTGATGCTGCTCTCGAGTGCGCAGGTCGATCAGGCGGCCGGACAGGCGTATCAGAAGACGCTGCAGACTGCGGCCGCAAAGGGAACGCTGAACCGTGATCCGGCGACGCTCACGCGCGTGCGTGCGGTCGCCTCGCACCTTGTCCCGGCGACCGCCGCCTTTCGCTCCGACGCCCCCGCCTGGCAGTGGGAAGTGAACGTCATCACCTCGCCCGAGGTGAACGCGTGGTGCATGCCCGGAGGAAAGATCGCGGTCTACACCGGCATTCTCGACAAGCTTCGCCTGAGCGACGCCGAGCTCGCCGCCATCCTCGGCCACGAAATCGCGCACGCGCTGCGCGAGCACGGCCGCGAGCGCACCTCGCGCCAGGTGGCGCAGAACGCCGTGATCGGAATCGGGGCGGTCCTTCTCGGCGTCGGCCAGTTGGGGCAGGACCTCGCCGGCGTCGTGGCCGACGTGACGGTCGCGCTGCCGAATTCGCGCGAGCACGAGCGCGAGGCAGACCGCATCGGGGTCGAGCTGGCGGCGCGCGCCGGATACGATCCGCGTGCCGCGATCACGCTGTGGCAGAAGATGCAACAGGCGGGCGGCCGCTCGCCGCCCCAGTTCCTGAGCACGCATCCCTCGAGCCAGAGCCGGATCGAGGACCTGCAGGGGTACGCCGCCCAGGTGATGCCGCTCTACGAATCGGCGCGAAGGCAATGACGATTCCGATCGGCAGGTTGCGCGTTCGCAATGGGCGCAAAGTCAACCTCGATCGGCGGCCCACGCGCGAGAGCCGTTCTACAGCTCGATGTCCCTAGCGGAACGGCGCCGGATTCGCTATAGTTCGGCGGCCCGAACTGCAGGAGCTCGGGGCACGCGGGAGGCTCTATCAGAAAACCAAAATCTGCGCTGATCCGG
>Ga0209399_10000788_pt1 | contig 18017 bp, 18 predicted proteins | sample OV2TP3_FD_184130 | JGI IMG/M metagenome (GOLD analysis project Ga0209399, IMG submission 184130) | Hot spring microbial communities from Beatty, Nevada to study Microbial Dark Matter (Phase II) - OV2 TP3 (SPAdes) (version 3) | ecosystem: Environmental > Aquatic > Thermal springs > Hot (42-90C) ... | reverse complement strand
ACCAGAACTTCGCCCGCGTTAGACCCGCTTGGCCGGATACTCCTCCGCAATCTTGTCTTCGAAAAACGCGGTCGGGTTGGGCGCGTTCATGAAGCGGCGATGAACCTCCGGGTAGACCTTCGAGTACTGAAACACCTGCCCGTTGGTCATTTCGACTTCCAGCACCATGCTTTTTTCGTCGTAGCCGATCGAGCGGATCTTCGACGAATTGACGCGCTTTCTCTCCATCAGGCGGCCTCGACCCGGATTCGATCTCCGTTCCTCACTTTCGCCAGCGCCCGCGCGTCGCCGATAAGCTGGCCAAGCAGGTTGCAGCGCGCCGCGAGCTTCGGCTTGCCGTCGGGGCCCGAAATCGGCGTGCGCCCGTAGGGCAAGGCGATAGAAGAGCCCTCGGTCCAGAAGCAGACGGTTCCCGGCTCCACGATCTGGCGCGCGTCAGGCTCGAGATCGAGGCTGAACGGCGCCTCGAAATACACCTCTTCGCCCCAGGTGTTGGCACGCGATTCGAACGGCAATGCGTCCAGCAGTGCCGCGACGCCCGGTGTCTCGTCGCGCAGCACCGCCTCGACAACAACCTTGCCGGTTACGATGCGGATCTTTGTGCCCATCACTTGAGCGACGCGTTCCACGCGGACCTGGCGCCGCCCGCTTCGACGGTGCCTTCGATCTGGTTGTTCTTCACGGTTCCGAAGAAAACCGGGCTGCGGCCGGCAAGCCTGAAACTGAGCTGCTCGCCCTTGAGGCGCACGTCTTCGAGCGGAATTTCCTTGCCGTCGAGCCGCGCGGTTCCGGAGACGCGCGTCACCTGCTGCCGCAGGTCCAAGCGCATGGTCCCCTTGCTGATGTTCGCCGGGACCTTCGCGATCCAGTTGCCGGCCACCTTCGCCGGGACGACGTACAGGTAGATGAGCGTGGTGGTGACGCCGCTGATCGCGACCTTGTCCTCCAGGTCCATCTGGACGTATTTCTCCGGGATCCAGCCGGCAAGCGGGTAATCGTGCGAAATCACCCGCGTGCCGGGCTTGAGTTCGGTGAGCAGCTTGTCCTTGAGCATGTTCACCGTGTTCGGCAGCAGGTACATCGTGAGCACGGTCGCCTGCGAGATGTCGGTCTTGAACAGGTCTTTCGTGATGAACTTGACGCGGTCGTCCACGCCCTCCTTCTTCGCCGCCTCGTTGGAGAGCCGGACCAGCTTGTCCTGGATCTCGACGCCGAACCCGCGCGCACCGAACACCTTGGCGGCGGTGAGCACGATCCGCCCGTCGCCCGATCCGAGATCGATGACGAAATCGTTCGCGCCGACGTCGGCGAGCTTGAGCATGTCGGCGACCACGCTTTGCGGCGAAGGCACGTAGGGTCCGGCGTTGACCGGCTTTTCGGTAGCGCAGGCAAGCGGGGCGAACAGGGTGACGGCGGCAACGATCGCGCGTAGCAGTTTCATCGGGTCAGGCTTCCACGTGTTCGAGCGTGAGCTGCACGCTCTTCAGGCCGTTGAATTCGTTCACGGCAATCCGGTAGGCCGCGCGCACGCGGGCGGGCAGGGGGTCGAGAGAGTTGAAGCGCATGGCCTCCAGCCGCCTGCCGTCCTTCATCAGCTTCAGCTTGAGATGGCGCTCGCCGACGACGCGCTGGCTTTCGACGGCGAATGTAGCGCAGAAGAGCGGCTGCGGAAAGCCCTGGCCCCAGATCTGCGATTCGAGCATCTGCGCCACATCGAGCGAGTGGTACGCCGCCTCGAGCTCGCCGTCGGTCTCGACCACGCGCAGCCGCTCGTCCTCGGGCAGCAGCTCCGCGGCGGTGCGCTCGAAGAGCGCGGCGAAGCGCGCGAGATCGGGTTCGCGGATCGTGAGGCCGGCCGCCTGCGCGTGCCCGCCGAAGCGAAGCACCAGGCCCGGGCCGCGCTTGGCGACGAGGTCGAGACAATCGCGCAGGTGCAGGACGGGGATCGAGCGGCCCGAGCCGCGCAGCTCGCCGTTCTCGGCGCGTGCAAAGCAGATGGTCGGCCGGTGCGTGCGCTCGCGCACGCGCGCAGCGAGAATTCCGACCACGCCCTGGTGCCAGCCGGGATCGAAGAGCGTCACGGTGGCGCCGGGCGGCTCGGCCAGGCGATCGAGCAGCGCGAGCGCTTCGTCGAGCATCGCGCCCTCGATGCGCCGGCGCTCGCGGTTGAGACGGTCGAGTTCCTGGGCGCAATTCGCCGCCCGGTCCTCATCGTCGGTGACCAGGCATTCGACGCCCAGGCTCATGTCGGCGAGTCTTCCCGCCGCGTTGAGCCGCGGACCGAGGATGAAGCCGAGATCGAAGCAGGAGGCCTCCTGCGGAAATCGGCCCGCGGCGCGCAGCAGCGCTGCAAGGCCAGGCCTTGCAGCTCCCGAGTGCAGGCGCCGGAGGCCCAGCGCGACGAGGATGCGGTTGTTGCCGTCGAGCGGCACGACGTCTGCGACCGTGCCGAGCGCGACCAGGTCGGCGAGCGCCGCGAGATTCGGCTCGGGGCTGCGCTCGAAGACGCCGCGGCGGCGCAGCTCGGCGCGCAGGGCAAGCATCACGTAGAACATGACGCCGACGCCGGCAAGCGCTTTGGACGGGAACGGGCAGCCGGGCTGGTTCGGATTGACGATGCACTCGGCTTCCGGCAGCACGTCGCCCGGAAGGTGGTGGTCCGTGATGAGCGTCGCGATGCCGCGCGCGCGCGCGCGCGCCACGCCTTCCACGCTCGCGATGCCGTTGTCGACCGTGATCAGCAGGTCCGGCGCGCGTTCGGCGGCGAGATCCACGAGTTCCGGCGAAAGCCCATAGCCGAGCTTGAAGCGGTCCGGCACCAGGTAATCGACCCGCGCCCCGAACATGCGCAGCGCGCGCATTCCCACCGCGCACGCAGTCGCACCGTCCGCGTCGTAATCGGCGACGATGAGGAGCTTCCTTCCCGCCCCGATCGCGTCGGCAAGAAGCTGCGCCGCCCGTGGCGCGTTGAGCAGCCGGTCGGGAGGAAGGAGCCGCGCCGCGTCAAGCTCGAGTTCGTCGGCCGAGCGGATCCGCCGCGCGGCGAAGATCCGCGCAAGCAGCGGGTGCACTCCGGCCTTGACCAGCGCCGCGCGGTCGGCTTCGCGGTACGGGCGGGTGACGATCTTCATCCGGTGGTGCCCAGCGGCCGCGCGCGGCGCCAGAACCGGCGCAGGTCGCCGCGGACCGTTTCGCTCGCAATGCCCGCATCCGGCGCATGCACGGTAAGCATGCCGACGCGCCCGCCGCGCAATGCCTCGAGCAGCGGCCCGAACCAGTGCGCTTCCAGCGCGGCGAGCCGGCTTGCGTGCGATTCGGCGCCCCCCAGCGCAAGCGCGCCGCGCAGGCCGTCCAGGACAAGAAGGTGTCTACCTTCCTCCGGAGAACGCTCGAGCCAGCTGCTCGCCTCCGCAGGCAGCGCGCGCTGCCGCATTGCGGCGAGGCGGCCAAGCCCCGCGGCAACTGGCTCGTTCGCGCTCACCGATTGCCACGGTCCGCGCGCGGCGGGCGGAAGCCGCCCGGCGCCCCAGAACCAGACGCTGTTCACGGGCGGCGCTCCCTGCCTTTCGCGTTCGCGGTTGACTTGATGATCGTGAAACGCCATCTGCACTTCGTTCATGCGCGCGCGCCAGCGCGCCGCATCGGGCCCGCGCGGGAGATTGGCGTCCACTTCGCCTCCGGCGACTTCGAGCGGGGAGGGAACCTCGAGTGCGGCGTCGCCCGCCGCGCGCACGCACCAGCAATCGGGCGCTACCACGACGAATTCGAGTTCGCCGCCAAAGTGCTGATTGAGGGAATGCGTGAGCGCGTCGGCCTCCTCGCGCGAGACGCTGAAGCCTGCGCCGGGGATGAGCGTCAGCCGATCGTGCTCGACGCGCAGGTGCACCGGATCGGCGCGCAGCCAGCACGAATCGCCCGCCACGCGTTCGGGAATGCCTCCCGTGGCAAGCAGGCTGATCGCGCCCGCCGGGACCGGATGCTCCTCGAGCCCGAAGGCGCGCGCAAGCCAACGTTCGAGCGACACCGGTTCCCCGCGCCGGGTGCGGCCGCGGGCGAGCAGCAGTTCGAGCGCCGGGAGGCGCGGCACCTCGTGCCCGGCGAACAGTGCCGGCACCACGAGCTCGCAATGCATCTCAGTGCGACTCGACGACGTGCGCACCCGGAATCGAATCGACGAGCGCCGGATCGATGTGCACGGGAAGCGCAGGCGTGCGCACGATCTGCCGGGCGGCACAGCAAGCCGCGTCCATCCCGTGCTCTTGCGCCGCAGTGCGCACGAACTGCCACACCACCTGCGCGTCACCGAGCGCGCGATGGCGCATGGCGCAGGCAAGACCGTGCCGCGCCATCACGCTGTCGAGATTGTGCTGTGCATGCTCCGGATACAGACGCCGCGACAGTTTCACGGTGCACAGCGTGCGCGCGGCGAATTGCACGCCGGCGCGGCCGAATTCATGGCGCAGGAACCCGTAATCGAAGCGCGCGTTATGCGCCACCAGGATGCGGTTCGCGAGCCGCTCGTGCAGCGCCTCGGCAATCCGGGAAAACGTCGGCGCGTTTGCGACCATGTCCTGCGTGATCCCGGTGAGCGCCTGGATTGCCGGCGGGATCGTCGTTTGCGGATTGACGAGGGTCGACCATTCGCCCGCGACCTCGCCGCCTTCGACCTCGACCACCGCAATCTCGGTGATCCGGTCGTGCGCCGGATGCATGCCCGTGGTCTCGAGGTCGACGATGGCGAGCGGGGCGTCGAGGAGCGCGTTCACTGGATAAACGTTCAGTACCGGAATCTACCGCAAAAGGGTCGCCAGCTGCCAGCCGGCAAAGCCCAGAATCGCGAGGCCGGACACGATGTTGACGGCGCGCACGAGCCGCGGACCGATGCGGCCGCGCAGCGCCGCGGCGCCGGCGACGAGGAACAGCCACCAGGCCGCCGAGCCGAGGAATACCCCGGCGACGACATGCGCAGCGAGCGTGAAGTCCGCCTTCGCCGCGAGTCCCAATCCGGCAAACACCGCGGTGAACGCGAGGATGGTCGGCGGATTGGCGAGCGTGAGCCCGAGCGTCGAGAGGAACGCCGCGCCGAGCGAGCGTACCGGCGCCCCGTTCGGTGCGGCCTGCAGGCCGGTGGGCCGTGCGAGGAGCGCCCGCACGCCGAGCCAGAGCAGGAACCCGACACCGGCAACGCCGATCCAGAATGCATACGCGAGAAGAAAGCCTGAAATGGCCGTGAGGCCGAACGCGGCGACCGCGCCGTACACGCCGTCTGCGGCCGCGATTCCCATGCCGGAAGCGAGACCCGCAAGCGCGCCGTGCGCGATGGTGCGGCGAAAGCACAGCACCCACATCGGTCCGACGATCGCCGCGAGCGCAAAGCCGAACGCGAGCCCCTTCAGGAACATGCGGTCGCGGGCGGCGCCTACGCAATGCGGATCGGCAGTTCGCGCACCCGCTGTCCGGTGGCGTGAAACACCGCATTCGCCACGGCCGGCGCAATCGGCGGCGTGCCGGTTTCACCCACGCCGCCGAGATGTTCCCAGCCGCTTTCCACCAGATGAACCTCGATCGCCGGACAGTCGGCCATCTGCACCACCGGGTAATCCGGGAAGTTCCCCTGCTCGACCCGACCCGCCTTGATGGTAATTGCGCCATGGAGCGCGGCCGACAGGCCGAACACGATGCCGCTTTCCATCTGCGCCACGACCGTGTCCGGGTTGAGGGCGCGCCCGCAATCGATCGCGCATACCACGCGCCGTACGCGCAGCGCCCGCTCCGGCCCGATTTCGACCTCGGCCACCTGGGCCACGATCGAGCGGAACGATTCCGCGAGCGCGATGCCGCGGCCGGCGCGGATTCCCGGACCGGAAGCAAGCGGCATCTTCCAGCCGGCCTTCTGCGCCGCGGTTTCGAGCACGCGCCGCTGACGCGGCGCACTGGCGAGCATTGCGCGCCTGAAATCGAGCGGGTCGCGCCCCGCGGCGTGCGCCACCTCGTCGAGGAAGCACTCCACGAAAAACGCGTTGTAGCTGTGGCCGACGCTCCTCCAGAAGCCCACCGGCACGGGCTGATGGGAAAGGAGGTGCTCGACCCGCCGGTTCGGCATCGCGTAGGGAAGGTCGAACGCGCCTTCCACCGTGGTCTTGTCCTTCATCAGGTCGGAGGCCGCGAGCGGGAGCAGGCGCGCGGTCAGGCCCTGGGTGCATGACTGCCCGACGATGCGGTGGTGCCACGCCGCGACGGCGCCGTTGCCATCCAGCGCGCAGCGCAATTTCGCCAGCGCCAGCGGACGGTACACGTCGTGCCGGATGTCTTCCTCGCGCGACCAGATGAGCTGCACCGGAACGCCGGGCAGGCGCGCAGCGATCGCGGCGGCCTCGACGACCACGTCCATCTCCGCGCGCCGGCCGAAGCCGCCACCGAGAAACGGCGTGTGTACCGTGACCGCCTCGCGCGCGACGCCGGCAGCCCCGGCCGCATACCACTTGACGAGCGTAGGCGCCTGGCTGCCGATCCAGACTTCGCAGCGGCCGTCCGTCACCAGTGCGGTGCAGTTCATCGGCTCCATGGTCGCGTGCGCGAGATAGGGCACGCTGTAGGTTGCCTCGAGCACCTTTGTTACCCTGCCGAGTACGGCGGGCGCGTCGCCGACATCTTCGTACGTGCGCGCCCTGCCGCCCGCAAGAAGCGCGCTGTAGGTCGCGTGCTGGCGCGCCGAATCGAGTGCGGCATGCTCGCCCTCGTCCCAGCGGATCGCGAGCGCGCCGAGCGCATTTTGCGCACGCCACCATGTGTCCGCCACGACCGCGACCGCGGCGGCCGAAGTCGGAGTCCGCGCAAGCTCGACCACCGCTCTCACCCCCGGCATCTGCTTCGCCTTGCCGGCGTCGACGCGCTGCAGCGCCCCGCCAAACACCGGGCAGTGCGCAATCGCGGCGTAGTGCATTCCGGGAAGGCGCGTGTCGATCCCGAATTTCGCACTGCCGTCGGTCTTCTGCGCGATGTCGAGCCGCGCCTGCGGCTTGCCGAGTAAGCGATAGTCGCGCGGTTCCTTGAGCGTCACCTCGCCGGGCGGGTCAAGCGCAGCCGCATCCGCGGCAAGCGCTCCGTAGGCGAGCGTGCGGCCGCTCGATGCGTGCGCCACCGCGCCGCGCTCGGTGCGGCATTCGCCTGCGGCGACGTTCCAGCGCTTCGCCGCGGCAGCGATGAGCTGCGCCCGCGCCGCCGCCCCCGCGTGGCGCATCACGATCCATGCGTCGCGCACGCTGGTGGAACCACCGGTTGCCTGTACCCCCAGCAACTCCGCGACGCGGAACCGCGTCGCGCGCATCACCTGCGCGAGCCAGCCCTCATCGTCGGGACGGAACGGCACGCCGTCGGCGAGCAGGGTCGCGTTGGCGTACACCGAATCGATCGGCGCCTGCTCGTAGCGCAACTGAGAGACCTCGCAATCGAGTTCCTCCGCGACGAGGAGCGGCAGCGCCGTGGTGATTCCCTGTCCCATTTCCTGGCGTGGCACGAGCACCGTGACGGTGCCGTCGGCCGCGATCTTCACCCAGCCGCTGAAGGCCGCCTCGCCCGGGCCGGTCGGCAGATTCCCGGGCCGCACCAGGCGATCGCGGGGACGGTAGAAAAGTACGGCACCGACGACGAGCGCTCCGCCCGCCAGACCTGCCCCGATCAGCAGCCGCCGGCGAGGATTGCTGGGCGCGCTCTTCTGCGTCATTTGCCGGGAGCAGCGAGCGAGGCCGAAGCGCGGTGGATCGCCCGGCGCACGCGGGGATAGGTCCCGCAGCGGCAGATGTTCGTGATCGCCGCATCGATCTCGCCGTCCGAGGGGCGCGGGTTTGCTTCCAGCAGCGCAAGGCTCGCGATCAGCATCCCGGACTGGCAGTAGCCGCACTGCGGCACCTGTTCCGCGATCCACGCTGCGCGCAGCGCCGGCCAGGGCGCGCGGCTGGCTGCGCCTTCGATCGTCGTGATCGCCTTGCCGAGGACCGCCGCGAGCGGCGTTACGCAGGTGCGCGTCGGCGCGCCGTCCACCAGCACGCTGCAGGCGCCGCACGCCGCGACGCCGCAGCCGAACTTGGATCCGGTGAGGCCGAGCGTGTCGCGCAGCACCCAGAGAAGCGGCGTCGCTTCATCGACGTCCGCATCGTGCGCTTTTCCGTTGACGAGGAGTTTGGGCATGCGGTTGCACCGCGCCGCGCGCTCTGCGCCCATCCGGCGCGTGCGCGTTGTGGCTCGATGCGCCTGATTATAGGTGCAGACCGGTCCGGTTCCGCTCGTAGCTCAGCGACTCGAACCGGATGCCGCGCCGCTTCGCGTGGCGGAACGCGGCAAGGATTTCCTCGCGCCGGGGGCGGCGCGCAAGCGGTTCGTAGCGCGCCATGAACTTCGGGTTGCCGGGATCGCAGTAGTTGTCCGGGTGGTACTGGTCCATGAGGTTCACCGGCGCATCGGGCATGCATTCGGCGATCCAGTCGAGCACCGGCACCGTGCAGCATTCGACATGGCCGGGCATGACGAGGTGGCGGATGGTGAAGTCCTCGCCCCATTCCTCCAGCCGGCGCAGGTTCGCCGTCACCGTGTCCCAGTACCAGCCGGTACGCGCGAGTTCGATCGCGCAGCGGCCGGGACCGAACTTGAAGTCGGGCAGCCACACGTCCATGGTCAGCCGCAGCAGCTTCATCGCTTCGTCGGACATGAAGAAATTCGAGTTCCAGAGCATCGGCGCGTTGAAAGCGCCTGCGTGCTCGGCAGCGGAACGTTCCGCCGCAAAGGCGCTGCGCCAGTCGGCCTTGGCCGGGAGCGCCGCCGCGAGGTCCCGCTCGGTGGGCACGAATCGGGGCAGGAGCGCGATCGACTCCAGGATCGTGTGCAGGTGGATCGTCGGGTCGCCCCCGACCCAGTTGATGTTGTGGCAGCCTTCGACGCGCAGGATCCAGGCCATCGCCGCGAGCGCGCGCGCCGAAACCGCCTCCCCGTTCAGCCGGTCGGTCGAGATATCGCCGTTCTGGCAGAACGCGCAGCGCATGTTGCACGAGGTGAAGAAGATCGTCCCCGAGCCGTGGGTGCCGCGGTACACGAGTTCTTCGCCGCCGTGGTGGAAGTAGGACGAGACGCGCGTCTCGGCGCCGAGCTTGCAGGCGCCGAGCTTGGTGCCGCGCGAGCGGTCCACGCGGCAGTCCCAGCGGCAGAAATTGCAGTGCGCGAGCATCCTGCGCCCGAGCTCCGCGCAAAGGTCGAGCAGGCTGGGTGCAGCGAAATGCGCGGGAAGCCGGACCGCGCCAGCGCGGATCTGCGACTGCAGCGCGAGAAATGCGACTGTTCCGGCGTCGAGCGCGCGCCAGAGTTCTTCTTCGGGAGCCTCGAGCCCGATTCCCGCCGGAAGCGACGCGCACAGGCGAAACTTCGCCGCAAGCCGGTTTTCGGCCACCGCGCGATACCAATCCATGCGGCCGCGCAGATCGGCGTCGCGCCAGAAGTCGAGGTTGTCGAAACCGCCCACTGCGAAAAGTATAGACCCGCACTCAGGCGGTGACGATCCGGCCGTTCAACGCGGCCCCATTTCGACTTCGACCGCGGCGCGCGTAAGGTCGGATGCGGATAGATTGAAGGTGCGCCCGAGTCCGGCGACAAAGCGCGCGTCGCGCAGGGTGATGCGCCAGAAGGAAAAATCCGCCAGCTCGAACGTCACCGCGGAATCGGGGAAGCGTTCGAGCCAGGCGCGCTTCAGGCGCTCGGCCTCGCGCTCCCCGGCCGCAACCGGCGCCGCTTCGCCGCGCAGCGTCACGCGCGCAAGCGTCTGCGGATCGGCGCGGCCATCGTCCGGCTCCGCGATGGCGAGCGAGACGCGCGCGTCGCGGCTCAGGTCCTGCGTGTGCCAGGCGAGCCGGCTCAGGCGCAGCCAGAGCGACGAAAAATCGGCCGCGTGCAGATAGCTGACCAGCGACACGTTCGGCGCGCCGCCCCGCAGCGTGGCGAGCGCGGCAACGCGCTGACCGCGGATCAGGCGGGCGAGCCCCTGCACCGAATCGTCATCCATGCACGGCATTTTAGTATCGAGTATCCTCTGCCGAACGTGCGCTACGAACTCCTCGTCGGCCTGCGCTACACGCGCGCCAAGCGCCGCAATCATTTCATCAGCTTCATCTCGCTCACCTCGATGGCGGGCATCGCCCTCGGGGTGGCGGCGTTGATCGTGGTGCTCTCGGTGATGAACGGATTCCAGACCGAGCTGCGGACGCGCATTCTCGGCGTGGTCTCGCACGTGCAGCTGAGCACGGTCGAAAACCGCCTTCCAGACTGGAAAGCAGTCCTTTCGGCGGCGACGCAGCACCCGCGCGTGAAGGCGGCGGCGCCCTTCGTCAACGCGCAAGCGATGCTTGCCGCCGGGCAGGCGGTGCGCGGAGCGGTCGTGCGCGGCGTGCTCCCCGCCGACGAGAATCGCGTCGCCGAGATCGGGCGCCACATGCGCGCCGGGCGGCTCGAGGCGCTCAAGGGCGGCGAATTCGGCATCGTTCTGGGCTCTGACCTCGCGCGCGCGCTCGGGGTCTTGCCGGGCGACCGGGTGGCGCTGATCGCGCCGCAGGGGCAGGTGACGCCGGCGGGCGTGATCCCGCGCCTCAAGCAGTTCACCGTGGTGGGGATGTTCGAAGTCGGCATGTTCGAGTACGACTCGGGCCTCGCGCTGATCCACCTGGAGGACGCGCAGCGCCTGTACCAGATGGGCGACGCGGTGTCGGGCGTGCGCCTCAAGCTCGACGACCTGTTCGCCGCGCGCGCCGTGGCGCGCGAGCTGGTCGCAAAGCTCGGCGCCGGGGTGTTCGCCTCGGACTGGACGCGCAGCCACGCCAATTTCTTCCGCGCCGTGGAGATCGAGAAGCGCGTCATGTTCCTCATCCTCACGCTGATCGTCGCGGTCGCGGCGTTCAACATCGTGTCCACGCTGGTGATGCTGGTCACCGACAAGCAGGCCGACATCGCGATCCTGCGCACCCTGGGCGCCTCGCCCGCCTCGGTGATGCAGATCTTCGTGGTGCAGGGCGCGCTGATCGGCGTGATCGGAACGCTCATCGGCGTGGTGGGCGGCGTGCTGCTTGCCTTCAACGTGGACGTGGTGGTGCCGGCGATCGAGAACGCGCTCGGCTTCAAGTTCCTGTCGAAGGACGTGTATTACATCTCCGACCTGCCCTCGGAAGTGCAGGCGCGCGACGTGGCGACAATCGGACTGCTGTCGCTTGCGCTCTCGTTTCTTGCCACGCTCTACCCGAGCTGGCGCGCTGCGCGCGTCAATCCGGCCGAGGCGCTGCGCTATGAGTGAGGCGGTGCTTGCCTGCGCGGGGCTGAAGAAGACGTTCATCGGCCCCGCCCCGGTCGAAGTCCTGCTCGGCGTCGATCTCGAAGTCCGCGCCGGCGAGCGGATCGCCATCGTCGGCAAGTCGGGCTCGGGAAAATCGACCCTGCTGCATCTGCTCGGGGGGCTCGATGCGCCGAGCGCGGGGCGGGTGTTCGTGCAGGGGCGCGAGTTCAGCGCCATGGGAGAAGCCGCGCGCGGCCAGGTGCGCAACGCGACGCTCGGCTTCGTGTACCAGTTCCACCACCTGCTGCCGGAATTCACCGCCGCCGAGAACGTCGCGATGCCGCTTCTCATCCGGCGCATGGAGCGGGCGGCGGCGCTCGCGAAGGCGCGCGCCGCGCTCGAAGAAGTGGGGCTGGGACACCGGCTCGAGCACCAGCCGGGCGAACTCTCGGGCGGCGAGCGCCAGCGCTGCGCGTTTGCGCGCGCCCTCGTAACCGAGCCGGCCTGCGTGCTCGCGGACGAGCCGACCGGGAACCTCGACACGCACACCGCGGACGAGGTGTTCGACGCGATGGTGCGCCTGTCCGGCTCGCACGGCACCGCGTTCGTCATCGTGACGCACGACGCCGCGCTCGCCGATCGCGCCGAGAGGGTGCTGGAGCTGAGAGACGGCGTGCTGCGCCGGATCTGAGCGTGCCGGAGCCCCTCCCGCTCAGCCCGGTTTCCTGCCGCGCCGGCTGGCGCGCGCGCGCCACGCGAGCACGACGTAGGTGCGCCAGCCCACCTGTACCGCTGCGTAGCCGAGCGCGGCGAGGGTGACGGCAAGCGCGACCAGCCCCACGGCAAGCGGCTTTCCGAGCGCGAGCGACCAGTCGAGCAGCGCGCGCATCGAGTCGATCCAGTTGCTCCAGTCCATCTCGAACGGCTTCGCTTTCATCTCGCCGTGGTTGCCGCCCAGCAGCAGGGTTCCGTAGCCGTAGGCGAGCACGTACAGAGGCACGATGGTGAAGGGGTTGGTGTAGAAGGTCGTGAGTAGCGCCACAGGCAGGTTCCGCTTCAGCAGGATCGCGAGCAGCGCCGCAGTGAGCATCTGAAGCGGCCCCGGGACGAGGCCCGCGAACAACCCGATCGCCACGGCCCCGGCCACCGAGTCGCGGTTCAGGTGCCAGAGGTTCGGGTGGTGCAGCAGCGTCCCGAACCGCGCGAAGTGCCGGTTCGCGCGGATTTCGGCGGCGTCGGGAAGATATTTGCGGAAGTATTTTCTCGGCATGGTCGGCGCGCGCGCCACCCCAAGCGTTGCATTCTAGATGACACGGGTGATCCTGGCGTTCGCCGCGGGCGTTCTGCTGCTGCAGGTGCAGCCCGAACTGCCGTCCACCCTCTGGCTGTGGCTGTTGCCGGCGAGTCTTGCGCTTGGTGCGTGGCAGCGCAGGCTCGCATTGCCCGTCGCGCTGCTCGCCGGCTTCCTGTGGGCGGCGGGATTCGCCCATGTGCGCCTCGGCGAGCGGCTCGATCCGGCGCTCGAGGGGCGTGATCTGGATGTCGTAGGTGTGGTAGCGGGCCTGCCGGCGGTCGGCGAGCGCGGCGTGCGCTTCGAGTTCGACGTGGAGCATGCGGACGAAGCGCTCCCCCGGCGCGTGCTGCTTTCGTGGTACCGGAGCGACGTTGCGCCGGGAACCGATGCATCGGCCGCGCCGCTCGAAGAAACGCTTCACCCGGGCGAGCGCTGGCGCTTCACGGTGCGGCTGCGCCGGCCGCGCGGGCATCTGAACCCGCACGGATTCGATTACGAGGCGTGGCTGATGGAGCGCGCCATCGGCGCGACCGGCTACGTGCGGTCGCGCGCGACCCCGATGCGGCTCGGCACGCGCAATTCGTTCCCGGATCGCGTCGAGCAGGCGCGCGAGCAGGTGCGCGACCGGTTCCGGCGCGTGCTCGGCGAGACGCCCGCCGCGGGGATACTCGGCGCGCTCGCCGTGGGCGACCAGCGCTCCATATCGGCCGAGGAGTGGCGGCTCTTCAATCGCACCGGCGTCACGCACCTGATGAGCATCTCCGGACTTCACGTCACGCTGGTGTCCGGACTGTTCGCGTTCCTGGCTGCCTTCGGATGGCGCCGGATACCCATGCTTGCGCTCGCGCTCCCGGCGCGCAAGGCGGCGGCGCTCACCGCCATCGCGGCAGCGCTCGGCTACACCATGATCGCCGGCTTTGCGGTGCCTGCCCAGCGTACGTTCTGGATGGTCACCGTGGTCGCGCTTGCGCTCTGGGCGGGGCGGATTTCCGCGCCCGCACGGACGCTTGCGCTCGCGCTTGGCGTGGTGCTGGCGTTCGATCCGTGGGCGGTGCTCGGGGCCGGTACGTGGCTGTCGTTTGGCGCGGTGGCGCTCATCTTCTATGTCGCCGCCCCGCCCCGGCAGGCCGGTGAAAGGTGGCGTTGGCTGAAACAAGCGCTCAGAACCCAGTGGGCGATCACCGTGGGCCTCGCGCCGGCGGCGCTGTTCCTGTTCGCGCAGATCTCGGTGATCGGCCCGCTCGCGAACGCGGTATCGATTCCGCTGGTGTCGCTCGCGATTACGCCGCTCGCGCTGGCGGCGGCCGTGCTCCCGTTCGATGTGCTTGCGGAGGGGGCGGCGCGGCTGGTCGAGCTGCTCCTGCAGTACCTCGAGTGGTGCGCGGCGCTGCCGGGGGCGCTCTGGCAACAGCACGCGCCGCCGCTGTGGAGCGTGGTGCTTGCGCTGGCAGGGGTACTCTGGATGCTCGCGCCGCGCGGGGTGCCCTGGCGCGCGGCCGGGCTCGCGCTCGCGCTTCCGGCGTTTGCGCTTCCCGCGCCCAACCCGGCGCCCGGAGAGGCGTGGATCGCGACGCTCGACGTCGGGCAGGGGCTTGCGGTGGTCGTGCGCACCGCGACCCGGACGCTGCTCTACGACTCCGGACCCCAGCTCGGCGCGCAGGCCGACAGCGGCGAGCGGATCGTCGCGCCCTACCTGCGGGCAACCGGAGTGGCGCGGATCGACCGCATGATCGTGAGCCACAACGATGTCGATCACGCCGGCGGTGCGGTTTCGGTGATCGAGAATTTCGAGGTGGATGAGCTCCTTGCTTCCCTGCCGGCCGCGCATCCGCTGCGCGCGATGGTGCCGGCATCGCGCGCATGCCGCAGCGGGACCGAATGGGAATGGGACGGCGTGCGCTTCGCGCTGCTGCATCCGGCCGAAACGGATGCGCCGGCGCGCAAGGCGAACGATCTGAGCTGCGTGCTGCGCGTCTCGACGGGAAGCCACGCCATGCTCCTCACGGCCGACATCGAGCGCGCGTCCGAGGCGCTGCTCGTCCAGCGCAGCGCTCAGGCGCTCCCGGCCGACGTGCTGCTGGTGCCGCACCACGGCAGCCGGACCTCGTCGAGCGCCGAGTTCCTCGCGGCGGTGCGGCCTTCGCTTGCCGTCATTCCGGCCGGCTACCGCAATCGTTTCGGCCACCCCAGCCCCGAAGTGCTCGCGCGCTACGCGGCGCTCGAGGCGCGGGTCCTGCGCACCGACCGGGAAGGCGCCGTCAGCGTGCGCCTGACCCCCGCGGGCGTGCGCGCCGAAGCCGAACGCGAGCGCCGCAGGCGCTACTGGCACGCGGGCATATAATGAAATTGCGGGGTCCCCCGCATGCACGCTCAAGGAGGAAGACCATGGCAACGAAAGGCAGTGGCGTTTACCGGGTTACCGACGTCATCGGCACGAGCAGCACCTCTTGGGAGGACGCAGCCCGCAACGCGGTCAAGACCGCCGCCAAGTCGCTGCGCGACCTGCGCATTGCCGAGGTGACCAAGCTCGACGTCAAGGTCGAGGGCGGCAAGATCACGCAGTTCAGGACCCGGCTGTCTCTCTCGTTCAAGTACGGCTCCTGAGGCGTGCCGCAATGCCGGCAGCGGACGGTGCGATGCGCCTCGCCTGCGGGGCTGCATCGCATCGCCTACCTGGAGTGGGGCGATCCCGGTAATCCGCTGGCGCTGATCTGCGTGCATGCGCTTACGCGCTGCGCGCGCGATTTCGAGCCCCTCGCGCTGGCGCTGTGCGACCGCTACCGGGTCGTGTGCCCTGATGTGGCTGGACGTGGCGATTCGGAATGGCTTGCCGACCCGGCTCACTATGCCATTCCGCAGTACGTCGCGGACATGGTGACCCTGATCGCACGGCTCGACGTCGAGCGCGTGCACTGGGTCGGGACTTCGATGGGCGCGCTCATCGGGATGGTGCTCGCGGCCCACAAGGACACTCCGGTCGAGCGCCTGGTCATGAACGACGCCGGGCCGGTGGTGAGCAGGGCCGCGCTCGAGCGCATCGCCGCCTATCTGGGGACGGCGCCCACGTTTCCCACCTTCGAAGCCGCCGAGCAGTTCGTGCGCGCGGTGAGCGCACCGTTCGGGGCGCACACCGATGCCGAGTGGCGGTTCCTCACCGCGAACGTGCTGCGGCAAAACGGCGACCGCGGCTATCGCCTGCACTACGACCCGCGCATTGCCGAGCCTTATCGCAACACGATTCCCGAACGCGACCTCGAGCTGTGGCCGTTCTACGATGCGGTCGCCTGCCCCACGCTCGTGCTGCGCGGCGAGCATTCGGACCTGCTGTTAGCCGAACTTGGCGGATTCGCGGTCGCTTTTGCGATCTCGCGTGAGCTAAGGGATTGGTTTTCCTGAGCCCGACTGCGGGGAAACGGGCGAAAGCGCGTGTAGTGCAGACCTTGCCTATGGTGCGGGGCGCGGTTCTGCGGATAATCGGGTGCCAGGATGTTTCTGCGCGTGAGCACCCGCAAGAAGGACGGCAAGGAACACCGCTACTTCAGCGTGGTGGAGAACAAGCGCCTGAGCGGTGGGCGCGTGCTGCAGCGGCACGTGCTGTATCTGGGGGAGATCAACTCCTCGCAGGAGCTGGCGTGGCGCCGCTCGATCGAGGTGTTGGACGAGGCGACGCGAGCGCCGCGAACGCTCGCGTTGTTTCCCGAGGATCGTTGCGAAGGGCTCGTCCCGGACGAGTCGATCGTGCGCCTGAAGCTTGCGCAGTTGCGCCTGGAGCGGCCGCGGCAATGGGGCGCATGCTGGCTCGCGTTGCGGCTGTGGCAGAGCCTCGGGCTCGATGCGTTCTGGAGCGAGCGACTGCCGCCCTCGCGCAAGGGCACGCGCTTCGATCAGGTGTTGTTTGTGTTGGTGGCGTACCGGCTCTTGTCGCCGGGCAGCGAGTGGCGCTTGCATCGGCACTGGTTTGAGCGCAGCGCGCTGGGCGATCTGCTGGGGGCGGATGCCGCGCTGGCTGACATTCACGCGCTCTACGCCTGTCACGATCGGTTGCTCGAGCACAAGGAGGCCGTGTTCGATTACCTTGTGAGTCGCTGGCGCGATTTGTTCAACGCCAGCTTCGATGTGCTCCTGTATGACCTCACGAGCACGTACTTCGAGTCCGATCCACCGCTTGCGGAGGAGGACAAGCGCCGCCACGGCTACTCGCGCGATCATCGGCCCGACTGCGTGCAGGTAGTGATTGCCTTGGTGGTGAGCCCCGAGGGCTTGCCGCTTGCCTACGAGGTGCTCGCGGGTAACACCGCCGACTCAACCACGCTCAAGGATTTCCTTGGGCGTATCGAGCGCCAGTACGGCAAGGCGCGGCGTGTGTGGTGCATGGATCGGGGCGTGCCGACCGAGGAGGTGCTCGCGCAGATGCGCGCGAGTGATCCGCCGGTACAGTACCTCGTGGGCACGCCCAAGGGGCGGCTCACACGGCTGGAGAAGGCGTTGCTCGATGAGCCCTGGCAGGCTGCTCGCCCGGGCGTGCAGGTGAAGCTGCTCGCGCAGGACGGCGAGCTCTACGTGTTCGCCGAGAGCCGCGATCGGGTGGCGAAGGAGCGCTCGATGCGCCGCCGGCAACTGAAGTGGCTTTGGGCGCGGCTTGCGAAATTGCGCACGATGACGCTCACGCGCGATAGGCTGCTGATGAAGCTCGGCGCCGCGAAGACGAAGGCGCCCAGTGCATGGCGCTTGATCGAGATCGAAGTCCCCGAGAAGGGCGCGAGCTTCACCTACCGGCTCGATCGGCAGAAGCTGCGACAGACGCGCCGCCGTGAAGGGCGCTATCTACTGCGCACGAACCTCATCGAGTCCGACCCCGCGAAGCTCTGGCAGTTCTATCTGCAGCTCGTCGAGGTCGAAGCGGCCTTCAAGACGCTCAAAGGCGATCTGGCAATCCGGCCGGTCTTCCATCAGGAAGAGAAACGCATCGAGGCGCACATCTTCGTCGCCTTCCTGGCTTACTGCCTGCACGTGACGCTCGGCCAGCAACTGAAAGCGCTTGCGCCAGGCCTCACCCCGAGGGCTGTGCTGGAGAAGTTCGCCGCCGTGCAGATGATCGACGTCTACGTTCCAACCACCGATGGGCGCGAGCTCAGTCTGACGCGCTACACGCAGCCCGAGCCCGAACTGAAGCTGCTGCTCCAGAAACTCAAACTGACCTTACCCGCGCAGCCCCCGCCGAAAATCACCGCCGCCGAGGCTGCCACCGCAATCGGCGTGTAGTGCAGACCTTTTGAAGTGCCCGATGATTAATCAAGTACTTAACCTGCTCGACCCCCTCGAATCCGCTAAGTTCGGCTAGGACCGCTTCATCTTCTGGACGAGCTTTCCAAGCCGGTGCTTCATCTCTTCGGCGGGCAGGCGCACGCTCCAGCCGTGGCC
>Ga0209399_10000786_pt1 | contig 18030 bp, 15 predicted proteins | sample OV2TP3_FD_184130 | JGI IMG/M metagenome (GOLD analysis project Ga0209399, IMG submission 184130) | Hot spring microbial communities from Beatty, Nevada to study Microbial Dark Matter (Phase II) - OV2 TP3 (SPAdes) (version 3) | ecosystem: Environmental > Aquatic > Thermal springs > Hot (42-90C) ... | reverse complement strand
GTCGCCAGCGCGGGGGACCAGATCTTCAGCTTTTTACCCGTGTCGACCCACGGCGCCAAACTTGCCGTCGAATTTCTCCTGATCTTTTTTCTCCTTTACCTGAACCTCCGCGGCACCAAGGAGTCGGTGCTCTTTCTCCTCCCTATTTTTCTCCTCTTCGTCCTTGCCCACCTCTTTGCCATCAGCCTGGGGATCCTTCCGAAGGCAGCAGATATCCCCGTCATCGCTACCACGACTTATCAGAAGACGATCGGGGACATCCAGGCCATGGGACTATGGGCGACCTTTTTTATTGTTCTCCACGCCTACAGCCTCGGCGGCGGCACTTATACGGGCATCGAGGCGGTCAGCAACGGCCTCCAATCCATGCGGGAGCCTAGAGTTGAAACCGGAAAAAGGACCATGGTCTATATGGCCGTATCGCTTGCCTTTACAGCCAGTGGTCTCCTGCTTTCTTATCTGCTAAATCAGGTTTCGCCGGAGGCCGGCAAAACTCTGAACGCAAGCCTCTTTGCCAAAGTTTATGGAAGCTTTTTCTCGACCGATTTGGCTTTTATCTTGTTGGTTGTAACTCTTTTAACCGAGGCTGCGATCCTGGTAGTTGCCGCTCAGGCCGGCTTTATCGATGGTCCCAGAGTGCTTTCGAATATGGCAATCGATTCCTGGGTGCCCCATCGTTTTTCCCATCTAAGCGACAAACTGGTCACCCAGTATGGGATCTGGTTCATGGGCCTGGCCTCCTTGGCGTTTCTCCTCTATACCGGCGGCGATGTAAGGCTGTTGGTTGTGATGTACGCCATCAATGTGTTCCTCACCTTCAGCCTCTCTCAGCTCGGCATGTGCCGGCACTGGTGGCAGGTGAGGAAAGAAGAACGGCGATGGCTGAGCAAGCTGTTCGTCAACGCCCTCGGTCTAACGTTCACGGGCAGCATCCTGGCGGTGACCGTGTTCCTGAAGTTTGCCGAGGGCGGTTGGGTTACCCTACTAGTCACATCGGGCTTCATCCTTCTCTGCTATGTCATCCGATCCCACTACGACCGGGTTCGAAACGCATTGCACACCTTGGACGAAACGCTAATGAACATCCCTTTTCAACCTGATTTTAAGAAGCCAGTGCCGGCTAAAAATCCCGCTGCTCCCACCGCTGTGCTCGTTGTGAGGGACTTTGACGGGCTCGCGATTCATTCTCTGCTCAGCATCCCCAAGCTCTTCCCTAAACAATTCAAAAACATGATCTTTGTCTCGGTCGGGTTAATCGACTACGGCCAATTTAAGGGGCTGGGGGAGATCGAAAATCTGCGCCGATCCAAAGAAGACGATCTCAAGAGCTTTGTGGAATTCGCCAACTGTTTGGATTGGTATGCAGAGTATCGATATTCTTTGGGGATTGATCTCATAGAGGAGTTGGAGAAGCTATGCAAGTCGGTAGCTAAAGATTTCCCGAAATCGGTCTTTTTCGCAGGCAAGCTGGTTTTTCGGCAGGAGAACCTACTAACCCGCCTGCTTCACAACCATACCCCCTTCACTCTGGAACAAAGGCTTCAGTTTGAAGGATTGCAGATGATCATTCTGCCCATTAGGGTTCAGCGTCCCTCCCCTCCTCAGATGCAGGATCTTAAGGTGTGAGCATGCCCCAGCCCATGAGACCGACCCGGCATACCCGGCAACTCAACTGGCTTTTAGCCTGGGCGGTCGTCTTCTGCGATATCGGGACTTCTGTCTATTACGTCCCGGGCATCCTTTACGGGCACGCGAGGGACACCACTCCGTTCTTTATCCTCCTCACATCGGCCGGCTTCATCCTGCTCGCCCTCAAGTATATTGAGATCACCTGGCGCAATCCCGAAGGAGGCGGGGTGGTCACGATCACAACCAAGGCATTCGGCCCCATGTGGGGATGCCTCGGCGGCATGTTGATCATCACCAGTTATTTTTTAACAGCCGCTATCTCAGCGGTCTCGGGCTTTCACTATATCGGAAGCCTTTCCCCTCCCCTTGACGCCTATATCGTGGTGCTAGCTTCCATAAGCCTTTTGGCCCTAGCCGTCCTCAACATCATCGGAATCAGGGAAAGCGCTACGGCAGCTCTTGCCATGGCGGTTTCCGCCTTTGTGGTCGATATCGTGGTCATTAGCTCCTCGATCAAGGGGCTATCTCCGAGCCAATGGTGGAGGATGCTTGAGGTAATATCGCCGGACAAAGCGATGTCCTTTAGAGACATCCTTATTGGATTCGGCGCAGCTTGGCTTGCTTTTTCCGGGTTGGAAAGCATCAGCCAACTCAGCCCCGCTATTCGTTTCCCGCTGAGGCGCACGACTCGTTTTGCCATGGCTGCTGTGGTCGTCACCATGATTCTCACCTCTCCGGTCCTGGCCACGCTCTCGATTGCGCTTCTTTCCCCAGAGCTTAAAGCCACCCAGAGCGAGCGCTTCATCTCGGAACTGGGTCTGGTCACGGGGGGATTCGGCATCAAGCTAGCTGTGGTCCTCACAGCCTCAACTCTGCTTCTATTCGCCTCCAATACCGCCATCATCGGCGCCTATCACATCTTTTTGGCGTTGGGAAACGCAGGGTTTCTGCCTAAAGCCGTTACGTTACGGAGCGCCGCTTTCAATACCCCGCACATCGCGATCCTCATCGCCACCTCGGTCCCAGTACTGGTGATTCTAATGACCAGGGGAAAATTGGCCCTGTTGGGAGACATGTACGCCTTCGGGCTGTTGGGCGCCTTTGTCTTCTCCTCTCTGAGCCTCGACGTGATCCGCTGGAGATTGGGACGACGCGACATCGGATTCTGGATCGGGCTCCTCACCACCCTTATGATCATCGTTGCGTGGGGCGTTAACCTGGTTGAAAAGGAACTAGCAACGCTCTTCGGTGGAACTGTAACAGCCATCGGCATGTTGACAGCCGTGGGAGTCCGGCGCGCATGGTTTATCGACATCCTGCACCAGATCCCTTTGATCCAACGCCTCCAAGCCCGCGCCTATAGGGCCTCAGAGGAGCTTGTGGAGGGGGTCGTGACACTCGCCGAGGCGGTTGACCTTAAACCCCTTTACCCGTCCTCGACCCTGTTGGCGCTTCGGGGAGAAGCTCCCCGGCTCATCCAAGAAGGGATCAATCGAGCCAAGGGAAGGGGCGAATCCGCCCTCTACTGCATCTATGTGGAAGAGTGGCCCGGGCTTTTCAACGGTGAGACCCCGCACGTACCCAACGAAGAAGGGATAAGGACCCTGCGCCATGTCCTGCAGGAAGTTAGGGACAAAAACATTGAGATCATCCCGATATGGACGATCTCCTATAACGCCGCCGAGGCGATCGCCCAAGCGGCGAAGGACCTCGGAGTCGATGCGGTCCTAGTGGGCGCAACGCGCCGCTCCGCCTTTTACCACATGCTTCGAGGGCACGTGGTTAAAGGACTGATGAAGCGGCTGCCGCATAATTGCCATCTGATGATCTGCAACTAATCCATTTTGGATTTTAGATTTTCGATTTTAGAGTAATCCAAAGACCTGAACTCATACGCTGTTCCTTGGCCCTGCACAAGGTTCTCATTTCCCCAGGGCTTCTCGGTAGAGTCTTTCGTATCCGTCAACCATCCGTTCAACGGAGAAATTTTCTTTCACCCAGTCCCGACACCGTCTTCGATCCAGCCCTTCCACTGAACTTAAGGCCTCCACCATCTCATCCTCGCTGTTCAGCAGATAACCGGTCTCTCCGTCCTTAACGAGCTCCGGCATGGAGCCTCGAGAATAGGCCAGGACGGGCGTTCCCGCGGCCATCGCCTCCACCACGACCATGCCGAAGGGCTCATCCCACTGGAGGGGAAACAGGAGCGCTCTCGCCTTGCCCACGGTTGCCGCGAGCTGGGGAAACGGGAGCCGCTCGACATGGCGGATAACCTCACCATCGATGTGAGGCTTAACCTGTTTTAGAAAATACTCTTCACTCCAGGGTAGATGGGAGGTAACATGGCCGATGATCAAGAGCCGGGCTTTGGCCTTCTTAACAATCCGGATAGCCTCGGCAATACCCTTTCCCGGCGTCATCCGCCCCACGATGAGGAAAAAATCCTGCGGGGTTTCGCTGAAGGGGATTTCGTTCACATCGATCCCGTTATAAATTACCGGGAGCGATTCGTCTCCCAGCATCTTGGCCTGGGCGTGGCTGATACACACGGGGAAACATCCAGGGAAGCGCTCGCGATAGTAGTCGTGAAGCTCCTTCTCTATGTAGGCGTAAGTGATGAGGGTCGGCGTCTGCGTAAAGACGGAAAAATAGGGCGCCAGCGTGGGCCAGTGAGCATGGATGAGATCAAAGCGATCGGCTTGACGATAGAGGTTGTAGGTGTTGCGGGTCTCAAACTCTTTTTCGAGATAAAAGGTCGAGGTGGGATCATCCAAGCTCGCGACGGGAAGTACCGAATGGAGCGGGCAATCGACTTCTGAATCCCCTGAGGCAAAAAGCTCAACCTGGTGCCCGCGCCTCGTGAGATGCTGACAGAGGTGGTAGACAATCCGCTCCGTGCCCCCATGGGTCTTCGGCGGCACGGAGAGATAGATGCTGGAGATCTGCGCGATTTTCATGACAAGAGCATAAGGCTATTATAAGCCAAACCCCACGGCAAGCAGCCTCTTAGTAACCCTTGTCAAAAATAATCGCGTCGCATAAAATCAGCGGAAATTCAAAGGGATACACTGCCGTAGCTTTAAGCTAAGAACTTATGCCCCGCATCTTCGACAACATCGAGCAACAGCTTCTTCCCGCGCTGAAGGAGACCCTCGGCCTGTCGAGCCGGTCTGATTTCTGTGTAGGCTATTTCAACCTGCGCGGTGGACGAAACCAACAATTAGGCAATGTCTTCAGGTGAAGTGATTGTATGTTTGAAGGGCGTGGCATCCTTGAGATTAGACCGCCAGAGGGCGTTGATTCTTTCTTTACGAGGAAGCCCGGCAAGCTCTGGTGCTTAGGGGACCCGGCGATCCTAAACAGCAAGCTTCTTGGAGTTTTTTCAGCGCGAAAAATTGATCCCGAGTTGGCGTTGAAAACCTCAGAACTACTAAGGCAATTGGCGCGCCTGGAAAATTTATCTTTCATAGGCGGCTGGCATTCACCCCTAGAGGAAGAGGCTTTGCGTATCCTGTTAGTCCACCAAGTTCGGATTATTTTTTGCCTTCCTAAAGATCTCCGCCGATTTGTCCCTGCTCCCGCGGTCAGGAATCGAATCGGCGAGGGGCGATTACTGCTCCTCACTCACTGTAGCCCCAAAGCAAGACGGATCAGCCGGGATGCGTCTCTAAGGCGCAATCTTCTGGTTGCGGCAGTGAGCCAAGGACTGCTAGTCTTGGCCGCGCCAGGCGGGAGCCGATCTCTTAAGCTGGCGCAAAAGGCTATCCGCTTGGGACGGCCTGTGTTCACACCTCAGCATAAGATGAACGAAGGGCTCCTAGCTTCCGGCGCGTTGCCTGCGACGATGGAGAATATGGAGCGACTCTTTCACTAAGCGTCATGGCCGTAGCAAAGACACTCGAAGACATTATTGCTGAGCAGGCGCCGATAGTCTGCGAACAGATCGAAACGGCGGTCTCCTTTGCCGAATCCGAGGAAGACCTCCGCATTGAGTGTGAGAAGGCTATCGAAGTCTTCCGCCGGGAGGCCGACCTGCCGGAACTCAAAGGCCACCACGAGGTCACGATTGGCAAGGGCAGAGCAGATTCCGTTTACGACTACGTTTTCATTGAGTACAAGAAGCCAGGCCGCCTTAAAGAATCCAATGATTCGCCGGGCAACCGGGAGGTTATCAAGCAGCTTCAAGAGCGGGCGAAAGCGTTCAAAACGGAACTCAAGAGGGACCCGAAGGAGCTTTTCGGCGTCGGAACTGACGGCAACTACTTTATAACCGGTAGATACCGAAACGGTCGCTGGGAGATCAACCCGGCCAGGGAGCGGTCAGTCTATGTCGTAGAGGATTTTCTCCGAAAGCTCTCAAGCTTAGGCGTAGCCGGAAAACCGTTTCTACCTGAATACCTTGCCGGCGACTTCGGTGCCGAGAGCGAAAGAAAGCTTGCCAGGGACGGCATCGAGAAACTTTACTGGCGCATCCGGGAGGTGGAAAAAGAATCCGATACTTACCCCAAGGCAAAGGTGCTCTTCGACCAATGGCGAATTCTCTTCGGTGAGGTCTGCGGCTACGACATCAAGAACCCGACTAGCAAGATCAAACAGCTAGGCGAATTCTACGGCGTCAAAAAAGACCCGAACCCCGCCGCTCTCCTCTTTGCTGTTCACAGCTACTACGCCCTTTTCATGAAATTCCTCGCGGCAGAGATCGCCACGATGTTCAATCCTCTAAGCGCGTCGTTCCTCGCCCGCCTCCACCAGACCGGCTCCTCGGAAAAGCTCAGGGAGGAGCTTAGAGAGCTGGAAGACGGCGGCATCTACCGCCACCTCGGGATCAAGAACTTTCTCGAAGGCGACCTTTTTAGCTGGTACCTGGACGCGTGGGACGAAAATGTCGAGAGGGTTATCCGCCAGATGGTCGCTTGCCTTGACGAGTATGATCCCAAGACCTTGAGCATCGATCCTATTGAATCCCGCGATCTTCTCAAAAAGCTCTACCAGCAGCTCTTCCCCAAGACCGTCCGCCACGACCTGGGAGAGTATTACACGCCGGACTGGCTCGCTGAACTCGTGATTGAGAGAGTCGGCTACAACGGCAACCCGGACAGGCGCGTCCTCGACCCTGCATGCGGCAGCGGAACTTTCCTGGTCATGGCCATCAACAAGGTCCGCGAATACGCCGACAAGCACATGATTCCCAAGCACGAGCTTCTAGCCAAGATTCTGAACAACATCGTCGGCTTCGATCTAAATCCCTTGGCCGTCATGGCCGCGCGGACGAACTACCTCATGTCTCTACGTGAATTGTTGAAGCTCGGAGCTGGCATCGAGATTCCAGTTTACCTGTGCGATTCGATCATGACTCCAGCCGAGTATGGTGAGCTGATAACCAAGGAAGGCACGCCCACCGGGGGCGTTGGCAAAGTCCAAGAGCTTAAGACCAGCGCCGTGCGGTTCATGATCCCGACGGAGATCGCTAAAAGCCGCCAGACTGTTGCCGCCTATGCCGAGGAGCTTGAGCACTGTGTCCGAAATGACTATACCGAGGACGAATTCATCAGCCGTCTTAAAGGCGAAAAGATCCCCGTTGACTCGGAAGATCTCCACAAGGCCCTCTACCGCCAAGTCGCTAAACTAAAGAGGCAGAACCAAAACGACATCTGGGCGCGGATCATTAAGAACAGCTTTGCTCCGCTGTTTATTGAGAGAGGCGACTACGTCATTGGCAATCCGCCGTGGATTGCATGGCTTAACTTGCCGGAGAGTTATCGCCAAGACAGCGCGTTTCTCTGGGAGCGGTACGAGATCTTCCCGCATAAAGGTCTCAAGGCTCGTTTAGGTTCTGCCAAGGATGATATTTCCATACTTTTTACTTACGTCAGTGCAGACAGGTACCTTAAAGACAAAGGCCGACTTGGTTTTGTAATCACTCAGACGTTGTTCAAGAGTAAAGGAGGCGGACAAGGTTTTCGGAGGTTCCAGATTGGAAGCCAGGAATATTTGGGGGTCATATCTGTTGACGACCTTGTATCGATTCAACCCTTCGAGAGAGGTTGACTATATAGTATGGACGAAGAAGCCGCCTGCCGATATTTCTACGGTCAGTAGCTACTCGGAAGTCCTTGCGGCTACTGATCGTCGGGATCTAACAGCAAGAAACATCGATCCTTCAGACCGAACCAGTGCATGGATAACAGGTGAGAAACGGATGTTGGCGACTGTATCGCGGCTCGTCGAACAGCGCCAAGAACCCTATTATAAGGCACGCATGGGGGCCTGCTTTGGTTCCACTGGTGTCTTCTGGCTTGAGATTCATAGTCGGCAAGGCCCGAATCGCCTTCTGGTTAGGAACGTGGGTGGTGGTAAAAAACGAGTGAAACAAATCACAGCTTCTTTGGAGGACGAGTTGGTCTATCCATTATTGAGGGGAAGAGATCTACGTCGCTGGGCTCATGGCTCCCCGCTCGGCGTGCTGATGCCGCAGGATTCTTCCAAACGCAGCTTACCGATGCGGGTTAGCGAAATGAAAACAGATTATCCGCTAACGTGGAGATATCTCAAACAGTTTGAATCCCTTTTGCGGGGATGCGGGATATTGCAGCAATTTTATGATCCCCGGAACGACCCATTTTACGCGCTCTACAATGTGGGTGAATATACCTACGCCCCATGGAAAGTATTATGGCGGCAGGTATCAAACTCCCTCGACACTGTCGTTGTCGGGAAGCAGCGGGTTGATTCCCAGAGTGGGCCAAAACCGGTTATTCCGGATCATTCGCTTTGCTCTATATCGTTCATGAGCGCTGCTGAAGCACATTATGTGGCCGCACTTCTGAACTCAGTTATCTCGCGCTACATCGTTAAAAACTATTGCGCCCTACATCCGTCGCCGCACATAATGGAGTACATTCCGATCCAGAAGTTTACGTCAAAAGAGCCTCTGCATGAGCGGTTGGCAAAATTATCCAGTGAATGCCACAACATGGCCAACAAACAGAATCGGGAGGAGGTAGAGTCCCTTGAATCCAAAATTGATGTGGCTACGGCGGAGCTTTGGGGGATTACGCTGAAAGAACTGCAGCAGATCCAGCAGGCGCTGAAAGAGCGCTGATTTTTGGCGACTTTTGAGTTAACATGGCCAAGAAGGGAGCACCGGCAGTGAAGGCAAATCACAAAGAGCTTCTTAAGGAGATCCGGGAGATTAAAAAGCGCCTTAGGCTCGTGGAGAAGAAGGCAGCGAGCCTAAAGAGGGGAAAAAGAATGTCACCTGAGGAGGCATTTAGAAAGAAATTCCCGGATCTTCAGGTAGATCCTGAGCTGCTTAAATTGGTCGGTATAGATCCGCCCCTGAGCCTGCGGAGCGAGAAAAAGGCGATTCGCGACGCGATCAACCTGCTGTATGAGTCGAAGTGAAGATTTTGGTTGACGTCAACATCTTTGAGGACATATACAGGCAGCGAGCAGGTTGGGAAGCGAGCCTTGCTCTAATCAGCCGCGTGCGGATCGGCAGTTTGGAAGGGTACGTTTCCGCTTTGACGCCACCGATTTTGTATTTTCTGAGAAGACGCACCCAGGGTGAGCAGCTGTGTCGGAGGACCGTGAGGCAGGCGCTTGTCTCCTTTAAAATTGTCCCAATAGGTGAGGAGACTTTAGAGGCTGCCTACCACAGTGGCCTGCCCGATTTCGAGGACGCGGTTCAATTTGAGTGTGCGAAGGCCGTGTCGGTGGACCGAATCGTGACAAGGAACAAGCGTGATTTTAGGCAAGACCAAGTCGCAGTCTCAACGCCAGAGGAAATTCTGGAATTATAATGCCAACGGCTAGGGCACTAAGGTCAACTCTGTAACATGAATCTCCAACCCGGCGACTCTGTTATCAGCACTAATCGAAGCCTCCGACCTTACGGGGTCGGGCGGGTGTTGATGGTGAAGAACGGCGTTGCGAAGGTGGAATACTCGCCGGGCCTTTTCTCGGAGCCGCCGCTTTACGCTCATACCAAGCTGCTGAAGATCGAAGAAGCGGTAAAGGTTTCTGATCCGCTGGAAAGGGCTTTAAGCGGGCAGTGGGAAAAGGAGAGCTGGCGCTTTGACTTGCGGCAGATGGCGGCGCGGTTTCTTGCGGGGAACGTCGGCGGCCAGTTGAGCGATGCTCGGACCGAGATTCTCCCACACCAGATTTTCACGGCGCACAAAGTGGTGAGCAGCGCCAAGAGGCGCTTTTTGCTCGCCGACGAGGTGGGGTTGGGAAAGACGATTGAGGCAGGGATGATCTGGCAGGCGCTGGCGCAACGCGGGCAAGCGAAGAGGACGCTAATCATTTGCCCTGCGGGGTTAACCGTGCAGTGGCAGGAGGAGATGCAGGATAAATTCGGGCAGTTCTTTGAGATTTTCCAGCGCGACTTTCACACAATCAATCCCCGCATCTGGGACCTCAAAGCCTGCGCCATCGCTTCGCTGGACTGTCTGAAGCGAAGAGAGCACAAGGAAAAGCTCTTGGAAAACCGAAAGTGGGACCTCATCATCTTCGACGAGGCTCATCGGCTTAGCGCACGAGACTATGGAGAGAGCAAAACGGAAAAGACACAGAACTACCGGCTGGCGGAGGATCTCAAGGACCATACCGACGCCCTACTGCTGGTTACCGCTACTCCGCACCAGGGCGATGCCAGCCACTCGCGCTTCCGCCATCTCCTGGGATTGCTAGACAACAAGATCGATTTCGGCGGCTTAGAGGAAGGCACGCAGACTCTTTGGTCTTACGCGGTGAGGGAATCCCGCGGCAACGGATACCGCCCATACAAGGAATACATTCTCCGGACGCCCAAGATGAATGTCACGGACTCCCAGGGAAAGAAGATCTTTCGCGGGCGCGATACCCATGCGCTGAGATTCCCGATGTTTAAGGACGAGGCGACCTTCTACCACGAAGTGAGCAAGTACATCGCCGCCGGATATCGAATGGTAGAGCACTTAAAGGACCGCAATCGACGACTCGCCATTGGCTTTGTTCTGACCGTTTTCCAAAAGCTAGCCTCCAGCTCGACTCATGCGATCAAGGCCGCGCTTTACGGGCGAAAGATGCGCTTGCAGGACAAATACAAGAGACTTCCTGACACTGTGGAGAGCCTGGAGCCCCTCTGGGAGCAAGCCGATGAGCGTTTCGAAGGGGAGTTTGAGGAGAAAGTGGCGTGGCGGTTAAAGACGGAGGAAGAGTTTGTCCGAGAGGAACTTAAGGAGCTGGAGCGGTTGATCATCATGCCCGTGAAACAGGACCGGAAGCTGGTGGAGCTAAAAGAGCTGGTAAAACAGGTCTTCAAAGAAAGCGATAAGGCGGAGAAAGAAAAGATCCTCATTTTTACCGAGTATCGAAAAACGCAGGATCATTTGGTCGAGGAGCTAGAGAAGGCGTTCGGAAAAGGCTCCGTCGTCATTATCAACGGAGATATGAAGCTCGATCAGAGAAAGACGAGCGTCCAGCGCTTTCGGGATGATGAGCATGTTCGCTTCCTGGTCAGCACCGAGTCGGGCGGCGAGGGTATCAACCTTCAATTTTGCCATGTCCTTGTGAACTACGACCTCCCCTGGAACCCCATGCGCATCGAGCAGCGCGTGGGGCGGATCTATCGGTTCGGTCAAACCAAACGTGTGCAGGTCTATAACTTTAGGACAAAGGAGACTGTGGAGGACAAAATCTACGGCTTCCTGGAACAGAAAATTGAGATAGCCGCCAGAGCCTTGGCAAAGGTGACTGGTGAGGACCCGGAGGACATCAAATCGTCTATGCTCGGGCAGTTAGAGACGGAGGTGGATTACAACGCGATTTATAAGCGTGCCATCGTCGAGCAGGACATCGAGCAATCCAAAGAGGAAATCGAGGAAGGGATAAAGAAGGCTCAGTTGGCCTATGAAATAGCAACCAACAGCCTCTTCAGAGACGTCTCCGGCTATTCCTTTGCCAACTACGAAAAGGAACTCAAGACAGACGTCGATCTGGAGGCGCTAAAGGAGTTCACTGAAAGATTCCTCCAACACCACCGTCGGCAAATCCAAAAGAAGGACGGCCTCATCGAGTTTTTGACGCCTGACGTTCTCAAAGGCCCCGGGATCGAGGAGAGATATTCGAAGGTGACGTTTGATCGAAAGGCGGCCATCGATAATCCCGACCTTACTTTTTTTGCGCTAGGCCATCCTCTCGTGGATAAGATGTTGAAGTTTTGCGGCGATGTGGGTTTTAGCGGGTACTGCGCAGGGAGGCAGATCGAGAGCGGAAAAGTTAAGCCCTGCACGGGATTCCAGTTCAATTTTATTGTCCGCGAGCGCATTCTAAGAGAGGACCACGAAGAGTTTCTTTTTAGCTTGTGTCCCGTATTTGTCGGGGAAGGCGGGGCTATAGATGATTCAACCACCAGGGTTTGCTTGGATTCCTACAGCCGTGCTCCGGCAAAAGAATGGGGCTATAAACCAGTGAGTGCTGGCATTCAACCCGACAAGGCGTTCGAAATCGCAAGGGCTCATCTCCAGGAGAAAGTTAAAAATATCTGGGATTGGGACGAAGATGTCTCTCTGTTAAACCTAGCGTTGGTAACAGTCGACCAGTAAACTGCGCATGGCACATCTCTTGGAAAGCCGAGTTGGTGTTGTTTCGTTTCCTATTTCTAAACACCGCGGCTTTACCGACGCAGGGGCTGGACTTCATCCCCCGGGGGCGATGGGGTCGCGGGGGCGATGGGGTCGCGCGGGGGCGATGGGGTCGGGTCTTGGATCTTGTATTCGATGACAGAAAAGGGGTCGGGATGGGCGTCACCAGGTTAGCCGAAGAAATAGGTCGAGCAGGTATATGGGCCTCAAGAACGTTGAAGCTTTTGCCTCGCGGGAAACTCTGGAACAAAGGGTGAAACAACTATCCGTTGATGAGCTTGCGGAAGGGGAAAAAGCGGCCGTCCGTGCCTTCCAAAGGGCCCTCAAGAGACGACAGGAGGGTAAACCCGATGATGACTGGGGCCGCGATGGAGAAGAGGACTAAGCTCTAGAAGCCGAGTCTGGCATGAAACTCCCGGACGTTGACAAAGCGGAAATCCCCGAAGCTAAAGTCGTCAGATATTTGCTCTCGACGACCCACCGGGCGGGCAAAAGCAAGGCCTCTTTTTTTATGGAGTTCGGGTTTGAGCCTGAGCGGTGGGAAGAACTTGCTAAAGCTTTGAAGCAACATGCGCTCGAGAACGAGGTCACCTTGGAGGAAAGGACAACTTTTGGGACTCGGTACGTTATCGACGGGCTCTTGAAGGCTCCCGATGGAACGTGGTTAAATATCCGCAGTGCATGGTTTATCGATAATGAAGGCGACGCACCAAGGTTCATCACTGCCCATCCTTTGAGGAGGCGATCATGATTGAGGAACTTGCAGACGTTGTTCTTACTTGTGACTTGCCGGAGCACGGACTGGCACGGGGCGACATTGGCACCGTTGTGCTAGTGCATCAAAAGGGGAAGGGCTACGAGGTCGAGTTCACGACGCTGGATGGGGAAACTGTCGCCATCGTGACCTTGATGGCAGACCAAGTTCGTCCCAGCAAGCCCCGGGAGATCGCTCACGTGCGTGATCTGACCGTCAACCCTTAGAGACTTTCCTCTGGAGGTGACCCAAATATGACAAGCATAACAAGCTAGCGCTTTTCTGCTCTATTAAGTGTCCGGCAAAGCTGATCCTACAAACCCACGATCTTGCCCGCACATTGGTGCAGGCTGGAGCAACCGTTATGGGAGGGTTTCATTCGCCGGTTGAAAAGGAATGTCAAATGAAGCCAACAGCAGCCTGATTACCTTGGGTGCTAGGCCGATAACTCCAGACGAGGCCTCTCAATTGAGAGCCTAACAATGATAGCAGAGCGAGGCGATTAGGTCAGTTGTCGCTGGAACTAAGCCACTTCTCGATTGCGGAACGAACGCGATAAGGAGGAGTAGGCTTGGTCAAAAATTCCACTATCCCAGCCTTCGCCGCGTCATCTCTATAATCTTCTTCTCTCCACGCGGTATGAGCGATGACGGGAATGTGAGCTGTCCGTGGACTCTTTTTAAGCCTTTGGGTCGCCTCAATCCCATTGATATCAGGCAGACCGAGGTCCATAATCACGATTCTAGGAAGATGAGCCTGAGCTTTCTTAATCCCATCCTCCCCACTTACCGCCTCTATCACCTCATAACCCATAAACTCCAGTTGCATCTTCAGAATTTCTAAGGAGTCGCTGTCGTCTTCAATTATAAGTATTTTCACTGCCATATCCCTTCTCGCGGTCGCATGCTGCAGTGTTATTCAGCAAAATCCGGGCCATCCGGCAATGGACCTGCATGGTTGACCTCTAAAACTCCCTTTGTTTTCAAGGAATTATAAACCTTGATCGCCCTCTGCATGGCAAACAAAAGTTAACCATAGGCGACAAAATTGTCCCAGGAAGGTGCAGGATTGTTCAGGCCTGGACTATGCGAGAACGAAACTAAGAACAGTGGCGGGCGTCAACAATAAGGAGTTCGAGAGCGTAAGTTCCATTCCATTCGTTCTTGCTCAGGCGGTAGACGAGATCGATCTTAGCTCCAGGGACTAGCTTCGAGTTGGGGGTTTCGTGTGAATCAAAGGCCACGGCCCCGAAGGAATACCCCCCCTGGCGGAGCCTAAAACGGCAGCCACTGCTAAAGCTCTTCCGCTCAGAAACCTCCACTGCCTTGGTCATAAAAAGAGGTTCTGGATTGCCAATCCCGAAAGGCTGCAGGGCATCAATCTCCCGAACCAATGGGAATCCAATCTCGGAAAAGTCCAGCTCAGCATCCAGTTCAAGAGATGGAATGAGATCTTGAGGGGTCAGACAGGCCTTGGCTATTTGCTCAAACCGATCTAAAAAAAACGGAAACCTTTCCCGCTTGATACTTAATCCCCCGGCGTATTCGTGGCCACCAAACTTCTCCAAAAGCTCCGCGCACTGCCTGAGCCCTTCCACCAGGTGAAAACCCCGGATACTGCGAGCCGAACCTTTTCCCTCCCCTTCACGGAAGCCGACCACAACAGTAGGCCGATGAAACCTCTCTACAAGCCTTGAAGCCACAATCCCCAAGACCCCGGGATGCCAACCTTCCTGACCCAAAACAATGGAGTAGCGATCTTGGAAAGCCGGGTCAGACTCCGCCTGCAGCAGGGCCTCTTCCAAAACCTTGGCCTCCATGGCTTGCCGGGACCGGTTATGCTCCTCCAGCTCTTGGGCGATCCGAAAAGCCACATCAGACGCGTCTGTCGTTAACATCTCCACCACCTTTAGCCCGGCATCCATTCTTCCTGCGGCATTGAGCCTGGGACCAAGCCGAAAGGCTACCTGCCCGACGCCCACCTCTCCTGGAGCAACACCTGCCACCTCTTTCAGGGCAAGGATCCCTGGACGCGTCGAGCTGCCAAGCTCCGCAAGTCCCCGTCGCGCCAACAGCCTGTTGACTCCTTTTAAGGGGACCATGTCAGCAATGGTTCCAAGAGCCACGATATCCAAGTAACGGCGGATATCCGGAGTTCCTGAGTGAATGAACCAGCCGATCTCGCGCAGCTTCGCTCTGAGCCCGATGATCAGATAGAAGGCAAGGCCGGCACCTGAAAGTCCTTTGTCAGGAAATAGACAGTCAGGTCGATGGGGATTTAAGATCGCGAGGGCTGGAGGGAGCTTTGGGGGAGGCTCGTGATGATCCACAATCACCACATCGATCCCTAACTTCTGAGCAAGCTCTATCTCCTCGTGGTTTGAAATACCGCAGTCCACAGCTACAACCAAGCGGACCCCGCCGGCGGCTAACCGCTTAAGTCCCTCGGCGTTCAAGCCGTATCCCTCATCGATCCTATGGGGAACATGGTAGATAGGCTCGCTTCCCAGCTCGCGTAGAAATGAAACCAGGGCAGCGGCCCCGGTGGTGCCGTCCACATCGTAATCCCCCCAGATACAGATAAGCTCTTTGTGCGTCAGGGCGGTGACCAGCCTTTGTACAGCCAGCTCCATCCCTGCCATCAGAAAGGGGGAGGGCAGATCAGAGCGCAAGCTAGAGGAGAGAAAGCGCTTAGCCGCTTCAGGTTCCCTGACCCCTCGATGCACCAAAATCCGCGCGCACAGGGGAGAAACCCTCAGCCCTTCGGAGAGGAGGGAGACGACCCCCTCATCCGCCTCTCTTAAGATCCACCGCTTCTGCATCTAATCCCACTCTCGTTGTCAGGCTGAGGGGCTCCCTGAGCGGTGACCACCGTAATCGCCTGCTGGGGGTGTCTCGATGGCCCGATGCACCGGACGAGGAGATGCAAGCGTAGCTCGAAGCCACCGTCAGCTCTTCGGCGAGCGTAAGACGACTGTATTGCAGCGGGCCGGAGAGATGCTCCCAGCAGGCTGCGGGACCCTGAAGCGAAGGGAGTCCCGAAGCCTATCAACTCTTTCTCCCTTTCTCCCACAACAGAATCACGGGGCTGGCGATAAAGATGGTCGAATAGACACCGGACAGAAAGCCCACCAGGAGCGCAAAGGCAAAGGGACGTATGACGCTCCCGCCGAGGAAAAAAAGAGCCAGAAGCACCATGGTCGCCGTGCCGGTAGTCAATATCGTTCGGCCTAAGGTCTCGTTGATACTTCGGTTAATGATCGTCTCCAGACTGTCTCGGCGACTCTTGCCTATGTTCTCTCGGATCCGATCACAGATGACCACGGTATCGTTCACTGAGAAGCCGACGATAGTTAACAAGGCGGCGACGATCGTTAGATCAAATTCATATTGGGTTAACATGAGTGCCCCGACAGTAATCAACACGTCGTGGATAAGGGCAATTACCGCGCCCAGGCCGAAGTGGAGACCAAAGCGGGCTCCAAAACTGTATCCAAAGCGCACCCAGATATAAACTCCCATCATGATCGTTGCCGCGATCACAGACCAGGTCCCCCGCTGGCGCAGATCCTTGCCGACCTTGGGGCCTACAAACTCGATCCTGCGGACCTCAAACCTCTCCGGGCCAAACTGCTTGGAGAGGCTTCGACGAATCTCCTCTCCCAGCGCACCCATTTGAACTGATGTCTTTTCCAAACGCATGAGAAACTCGTTGGACCCATCCTGCCCGAAGTCCTGAACCACGCTGTCCTCAAGACCTGATCCGGCCAATGCTTGGCGGATCTCAGGGATGGAAACCCGGTGCTGAAATTTAAGGTGGACCATAGTCCCGCCGGCAAAATCGACCCCTAGCTTGGGCCCCGCGGTAAAAAGGAGACCCAGGACAGCCAGATTCACCACAGTGGACAAGGCTACCGCTATATGTCGGTATCTAGTGAACGGGATATTAGTTCCAGGCTTGATAATCTCCATGCTCACTCAAAACTCCAAACTCGAAACCCGAGACCCATATTCAGATGCTGATCCGTGCTAATTTTCTAGCAGCCAGGCGATAGTCATAATAGATCCGGGTCAAATAGACCGCGGTCAAAACTGTTGTGAGAATGCCCACGCAGAGCGTGACCGCAAAACCTTTGACCGGGCCGGTACCGAACTGGAACAGGATCACTCCGGAGAGAAAGGTAGTGATGTTCGAGTCGAGGATCGCCGGTAGGGCCCGCTCATAACCGGCCTCAACGGCCGCTCGAGGTGACCTCCCACCCCTAATCTCCTCCCGGATCCGTTCGTTAATGAGAACGTTTGCGTCGACCGCCATGCCCATGGTGAGCACTATCCCGGCAATCCCAGGCAGGGTCAAAACAGCCTTGAAGCCGGCAAGAATTGCCATCATGAAAAGAATATTAAAAACCAGGGCCACATTGGCAACCAGACCCGCGCCTTTGTAGTAAGCAATCATAAAGAGGACGACCAGAGAGCTGCCGACGATAAAAGAAATCATACCCTGGCGGATCGAATCCCGCCCCAAGGAGGGGCCGACGGTGCGTTCTTCGACAATCTCTACCGGAGCGGGCAGGGCGCCAGCCCGAAGGACAATGGCAAGATCACGGGCCTCCTTCATATCAAAACTCCCCGTGATCGAGGCCCTCCCTCCCCCAATGCGCTCCTGGATAACCGGGGCTGAGTAGACGCGGTTGTCGAGAACAATGGCCAGGCGCCGCTTCACATTCTCTCCGGTGATTCTTTCAAAAAGCCTGGCACCGCTTGAGCTTAGGACCAACTCCACGTAGGGGCCTTCCACCCCGGAGCCGGGGCGCACCCGCGCGTCCGCGATATACTCCCCGGTCATCAAGGTTTGTGCCTCTAGAAGATAAGGCGCCCTGTCGCTCCCCACCCCTCCTTCCCCCCTGGCGCTATAGCCGTAGAGGATCTGTCTCCCGGGAGGCGGCCCGCTACGCAGGGCCTCCTCTACGCTATGAAGCTCGTCCAACAACTTAAACTCAAGCAGGGCAGTCTTGCCGAT
>Ga0209399_10000785_pt1 | contig 18032 bp, 18 predicted proteins | sample OV2TP3_FD_184130 | JGI IMG/M metagenome (GOLD analysis project Ga0209399, IMG submission 184130) | Hot spring microbial communities from Beatty, Nevada to study Microbial Dark Matter (Phase II) - OV2 TP3 (SPAdes) (version 3) | ecosystem: Environmental > Aquatic > Thermal springs > Hot (42-90C) ... | reverse complement strand
TGCCGCGCGGGCGCTGGATGACCTCCGGCTCGCCGGCGACGAGGCGACCGGCGCCGCCATCGTCAAGCGCGCGCTCGAGGAGCCGATCCGGCAGATCGTCGAGAACGCCGGGCTGGAGGGCTCGGTGGTGGTCGAGAAGGTCAAGGCCGCGTCGCAGGCCTCGCAGGGCTTCGACGCCGAGACCCACGAGTACACGGACATGATGCAGGCCGGGATCATCGACCCGACCAAGGTCGAGCGGATCGCGCTGCAGAACGCGGCGTCGATCGCGTCCCTCCTGCTGACGACGGAGGCGCTCGTCACGGACATCCCGGAGAAAGACAAGGCCTCTCCGCCCATGCCGCACGGCGGCGATTTCTAGATCGGCTGACCGCGGTCTGCCTCGGTGAAAACGACCTCCGGGGGCCTTCCCTCGGAGGCCGTTTGTCGAGTGGCTGGCTGCGATGTTCGGATCGAGGAAGCCGGTCGTCAGGTCCAGGGAGCCCGGCCCGGTCATCTCTCACGACGTGGAACGATCCCAGGCGCGACGCGTTTCTGGTAAGCACCCGGTCAGGCCGGTGACGCCCCGGATCTCCTTCTCATCGAGGGATTCCGCTTTCAGTAGGGCCACACGGCTTCGGCCGCAGGCTCGGCGGACCGGGAGCCGCGTCTTTCGGCTTCTGGGGCGGACCGCCAGGGGCACGTGCCGCCACGTTTCCGGTTGGTAGGCTCGGCATTCTCCTCTCCTGTCGCTGGCCGCGCCTGGCCGGGCACGCTCCGCAGGGTCTGTCTGGGCGATCTGGGACGCCAGCCGCGCCGGTCATCTCAGGCGGTCACCCTGAGCGTCCCCTCGTGACACCGCTAGGGGGTCATCTCCAGGCTCCCGATCTTCGCCAGAGGTCGGCCGACTTGCCAGTCGAGCAAGAGAGAGAGTCTGGTCAGAACGCTCATCTCGCCTTCAAGCACGGCGGAGTGCCGGACGTTTCCGTCCTCCATGGTGAGGGCAAGGGTCCCATTCTTGAGATCGCAGCGAGCCGCGATCAGGATTCCGTCCTCGCCGTTCGCGACGGGGCCTGTTCCGCGGGAGACCCCTCGCCATTTCGGAGGCCAGCACTTGAGGTCTCGCACGGTGGTCATGCCTCCGTTCCCCCTTTTGTCGGCACCGCCAGACGCCGCGCCTGTGGACGAGACCGCGAGGGGTCTCCGGCAGCCGAACCCCTCGGCGGCTCCCAGCGTGAGTGGAGGAGGTGGCTCCACGGGGAGCCACCTCGCAGCAGGCTTACTGACCGCCGATGGACACGATGAAGTTGACGGTCTGCTCGTGGTACGGCGACGGGATGTACGCCAGCTCCAGGCGGATTTCCTTCAGCTTCTTCGCCTTCAGCGCCTCCGCGGGGAAGTCCACGTCCAGCGACTGGGTGGCCTCCTGCCCGGGGTCGAGGCGCTCAGCGTTGTACGTCGAGAACTTGAGGGCCGGCTCGGTCCGGAACGCCTCGAGCTGGATCGGCTGCCCCTGGGCGTCGATGTACTGGATCTTGCCGGCGACCAGACGGACGGTCTGATTCGCCGAGGCGTTCTTCAGCACGACCTTCGCCGTGAGCTTGGCCGCGGAGACGACGCGGCCGGTGCCCTGCTCGACCCGCTCCGTGACCTTCATCTCCGTGATCTCGCCCGTGACGATCCCGGCCTTCACCGGCATTACGGCCGGCGTCACCGAGTACGTCTTGTCCTCGACCATGGCAGCCGTCGCGGCCGGCTGCTCCGAGCGGCCGATCATCACCCATAGCACCACTGCCGCGAGCCCTGCGCCGATCCACCATTTCCACTTCCACATGAACGCCATGACCGCCTCCTTCTTGGGACACACTGACTCTTACCCGTCGTCGTGCTGGCCTGAGGTCCCACGCGCGCCGCGCGGCCTCGTCGAGGGCATCCGCCCTCCGTATGCTCCCTTCCCCGGCCGCCACCCCTCCCGCGAGGCCGAGGGGTCTCGCCGGGCCGTGAGCCTCCGGTCGACGTTGCGTGAGATCGACCCGCGACTCTTCATCGAACCCCTACCTCGACCTTGCTTGAGGTTGAGCGCATCACGGTCCCCTTCGCCATCCCCCGCGCGGCCTCCCGTGCCGGTGGGGTCCGCCTGACGTCCTGGTCGCTCGGGCGCCGCCGGGCGGGGAGCCCAGTCTTGGGCATCCCATCCCCGTCGTGCCGCACCAGGATGGCCGCCAGCATCTCGATGGCCCGCCGGTCGAGGGCCCGGTCGTCGATGATCACCTCCACGGTGGAACCGACGAGTCGGCGCACCCGCTCGGCCGCCGGGGTGGAGCAGACGACGACCTCCGCCTGCCGCACCAGGCGAGCCAGAGCGGGCCCCTCGGCGCGGCAGGTCCCCACGAGCGCGATGTTCGGCAGCCCCGCATTGGCGATCGAGTGCTCCAGGTTGTGGGCGGTCTCGGGCTCGGTGGAGGCCACCCCCACCCGCGTTCCCGGCGGCAGCTGGGCGAGGCGGTGGAGCGTCTCGAGATGCACCTCGGCCAGGAGCGCGATGACCGGGACCCCGGTGCCGCCCAAGCGCCGCTCGACCTCCGGCAAATGAAAGAAGCTCGTGACCGCGGCCCCCCAGCGGCCAGACGGCTTCTTGCGCCGCACGGCCCCCGCCAGCTCGCTGAGCCGCACCTTGTCCACTCGGATCGGCAGCTGCGCCTCGAGCTCCCGGGCGAAGAAGTCGAGCTCCGCGTGGCTGCACTCGACCAGCAGAACCTCGACGGCTCCCTGGACGGCCGCCGGCCGGACCCCGGCCAGGCTCAGCACCCCGACCGCCAGGTCGTCGGCGGTCATCCCGAGGGCCGCGCCCCGAATCGCCACGTCCTTCAGGAAGGCTGCGCGGAGGTGGACGGAAGGGCGGGCGGGGAGGTTCGGGGCCACGAAGACGCCCGATCCCCGCCGCGCCTCCACGTAGCCGCTCTGTTTGAGGTCGTCGATGACCCGCGCGACCGTGTTCGGATTGATGCCGAGGAAGCCAGCCAGCTCCCGGATGCTCGGCAGCGCCTGGTCCGGCGGGACGCCGTCGCCCTCGATGACGTGCTTGAGTTGCTCCGTCAGCTGCCGGCGGATCGGGATCGGGCTGTGCGCGTCCACGTGGAGCGGCATCTGGATAGCCATACTGTATCACCACACTATTACAGTAGCTCACGCTTGTCAAGCCTCATTTCGGTCCGGGCTTCGCGAGTGCCGCCGGCGCCGGACGCGGTTTCCACGCCGGCGCTTGCCCGACCCTGCCGGCCGAATCTTCGATACAACTGCGGGCGTCAAGGGGGGCGATGGAGCATCGGGAAGGGGACCGCCGTCAGGGCGGGGCCTATGGTGGGCGGAATCGGCGCCGGCACGACCGCCGGCGGACGGTATTCCCCTCGCAGCTCGCGGCCTGGCGGGTATTAGGCTTGTTCGGGCGGGGCGGAGTTCACGAGATGGCCCGAGCGATCCCGAAGGCCGCGGCGGCGGCGAGTCCGCCGATGAGCACCGTCTGGAGCGCGCTGCGCAGAGGCGCGGTGCCGGTGAAGTAGACCCTGCGGTCGGCGTACCGCGCGAGACCGGTGGCAGTCACTCCGCGGATCGCCTCACCCCGTCGGGTGCTCGCCCTCACGCCGCGCCAGCACGTCGTGCGAGTGCGAGGGGGCCCGCCTCGGGCCAGTCCGCTCCGTGTGCTACGCCCTCCAGAGCGGCGGGGTCCAGCGTGCCTCGGATGGGATCCCGGTCTCGTGTGGCCGGGTCGGGCGGCGTGGAGCGGCTCTCCGCCCGGACGAGGCGGTGACCCGATGGCCGGCCGCGGCCAGCGCCGAGCGTATCACGGCGTGGCTGCGCGGGGGAGCGGGCGAGCATGATAAGACCAACGCCCAGATGGGGCTGATCGCGAACATCGTGGTCGGCGTGGTTGGGTCCCTCCTCGGGCACTGGGGCGCCGGCGCCCTCGGCATCGCCGCCGCCGGCACCCTGGCGACCTGGATTATCTCGTTGGTCGGAGCGGTGGTCCTGATCGCCATTCTGCGGGCGGTCGGCGTGTTCAGCTAGCGCCCGGGCCGGGTGCGCCGGCCTCGTGCGCTCCTTGCGCGCCCGAGCCCTGACGGTCCGCGGGAGGTGACGGCCATGGCCGGGAATCAGTCCGCCCAGCGCTGGGTCGACGAGGTCGCGCGGCTGTGCCGCCCCGACGAGATCGTCTGGTGCGACGGCTCCGAGGCGGAGCACGGGCGCCTCCTCGAGACCGCGGTGCGCGTGGGGGACCTGATTCTCCTCGACCAGCGGGCCCTGCCCGGCTGCTACCTCCACCGGAGCGCGCCGACCGACGTCGCGAGGACCGAGCACCTGACGTTCGTGTGCTCGCGCGACCAGGCCGACGCCGGCCCGACCAACAACTGGATGGCGCCGGGCGAGGCCTACGACCGCCTCGGCAAGATCTTCGCGGGCTCGATGCAGGGGCGGACGATGTACGTCATCCCGTTCCTGATGGGGCCGCCCGGCTCGCCCTTCAGCAAGGTGGGGATCCAGGTCACCGACAGCGTCTACGTCGTCCTCAACATGCGGATCATGACCCGGATGGGGCAGGCCGCCCTCGACCACCTCGGCGAGTCGGACGACTTCACGCGCGGGCTCCACGGCAAGGCCGACCTGAACCCCGAGCGCCGGTTCGTCTGCCACTTCCCCGAGGACAACACCATCTGGAGCGTGGGCTCGGGCTACGGCGGGAACGCCCTGCTCTCGAAGAAGTGCCTGGCGCTCCGCATCGCGAGCCGGCTCGGCCGCCAGGACGGCTGGCTCGCCGAGCACATGCTGATCGTCGGAGTCGAGAGCCCCGACGGCGAGATCCACTACGTCTGCGGCGCGTTTCCGAGCGCCTGCGGCAAGACCAACCTCGCCATGCTGGTCCCGCCCGGGTCGATGCCGGGATGGAGGATCCACACCGTGGGCGAGGACATCGCGTGGCTGCGCGTCGGGCCGGACGGCCGGCTGTGGGCGGTCAACCCCGAGGCGGGGTTCTTCGGCGTGGTACCCGGCACGAACTCGAAGACCAACGCGAGCGCGATGGAGATGATCCGGCGGAACACCCTCTACACGAACGTCGCGCTCCGGCCCGACGGCACGGTCTGGTGGGAGGGGCACGACGACGCGGCCCCGCCCGCGGCGCTCGACTGGCGCGGCCGGCCGTGGACGCCGGCGAGCGGCGAGCCCGCGGCCCATCCGAACAGCCGCTTCACGGTCGCCGCGAGCCAGTGCCCCACGATCTCGCCCGAGTGGCAGAATCCCCGGGGCGTGCCGATCAGCGCCATCCTCTTCGGCGGGCGGCGTCAGAAGCTGGTGCCGCTGGTCTTCGAGGCCTTCGACTGGCCGCACGGCACGTTTCTCGGCGCCACCCTCGCCTCGGAGACCACGGCGGCGGCCACCGGCGCGGTCGGCGTGGTCCGGCGCGACCCGATGGCGATGCTGCCCTTCTGCGGCTACAACATGGGCGACTACTGGGGGAACTGGCTCTCGATCGGCACGCGGCTGACCCGGCCGCCGAAGATCTTCCGCGTGAACTGGTTCCGGCGGGATGGGCGCGGCCGATTCCTCTGGCCCGGCTTCGGCGAGAACCTGCGCGTCCTGGAGTGGGTCATCAAGCGCTGCAAGGGCGTCGGCAGCGCGGAGGAGACGCCGATCGGCTATCTGCCGACCAGGACCGCGCTCGACCGCCGGGGGCTCGACGTCTCCGACGAGGTGGTCGCCGAGCTCCTGGCCGTGGACCGGGACGGCTGGCGCACCAACCTCCGGAGCCAGGCCGAGTTCTTCGCGAAATTCGGGGACCGGCTCCCCGCCGGGATTCAGCACCAGCACGACCGGCTCGCCCGCCGGCTCCGCGCCCGCTGAGCGTCGCCCGCGCCGGGTGTCGCGAGGCCGAGCCGCACCGCCGCCGCGATCCCGTCGAGCCGCAGCCGAGCCCACGACGGCCGTCAACTCCGAATGCGGCCAAGGCTCACTGTGCCAGCTCGTCCACGACCACACGCCCGCTCGGTCCACAGTCTCGGCGCTGCGCCTCGCCGACGTGCGGGACGTCCACGGGCCTACTTCTTGTCCTTCTTGGGCTTCTTCTTCTCCTTCTTCATGTCCCTGCCCTTTGCCACGCGCTCACCCCCCTTTCGCTCTCGGGGGATTATACGCGGTCGCCGGCCGGGCGCGCGCCACCCGGGGCATGATGACGCTCCATGGCCCCCCGTACATCTTCACGACGTGCGACCTTCGTCGGGTCGTCCCGCCGGGCCCGGCTCCGCGCGCCCGCCCCCGTCACGGCGCTGCATTTTCTGCTTGACAGGATTTTTCACGGGGATCTGACGGCGGCCGCGGGGCGAGCGCCAGCCCCGTCCAGCGGCCCGCCCCGGCCCGTTGCGCCGCGCGCGCCCAGCGCGGAACCGAAAACGATTCCCGCCCTCACGATCGGCCGTCCTGGGGCCTTTCCGGCGGCCCGAGCCTCGCGTGGTAGGGTCTGCGCAGGAGGAGGACCGGCTATGCCCCACCCCACGGCGCCTGCGCCATCACTTCCCGCGACAGACCTTGACCGACTCGGCGACGAGATCGCCACGCTCTCGGCTCACCTCGACGCCGCCACCGCCCGGCTCCTCACCCTGATCCGCGAGTTCGACGCGCGGGGCGGCTGGGCGGCGCACGGCTGCCGCTCCTGCGCGGAGTGGCTCAGCTGGCGCGTGGGGCTCGACCCCGGGGCGGCCCGGGAGCGGGTGCGGGTGGCGCGGGCGCTGGGCGAGTTGCCCCAGCTCGCCGGGGCCCTGGCCCGGGGGGAGCTGTCCTACGCGAAGGTCCGCGCCCTCACGCGGGTGGCCACCCCGGAGACCGAAGCCCGGCTGCTGGCGGTGGGGCGAGCGGGGACGGCGGCCCACGTGGAGCGGATCGTGCGGGCGTGGCGGCGGGTGGACCGCCAGGGCGAGGCGCGGGAGGCGGCGGCGCGCCACCAGCGGCGGTCGCTCCAGGTGTACCCGGACGAGGACGGGATGTGGGTCGTGCGGGGGCGGCTCGAGCCGGAGGTCGGGGCGATGCTGCTACGGGCGCTCGAGGCGGGGCGCGAGGCGCTGTATGCGCCGGCGCGGGCCGCCGCCGCGGAGGGGCAGGCGGAGGCCGACCCGCCGACCCACGGCCAACAGCAGGCCGACGCCCTCGCCCTCGTGGCGGAGACTGCACTCCAGCACGGGCTCGATCCGGAGCCGGGAACCGAGCGGTACCAGGTGATCGTCCATGTAGACGCCGCGGCGCTGGCCGACCCCGCCCAGCCCGGCCAGTCCGCCCTCGAGGACGGCGTCCACGTTTCAGGTGAAACGTCCCGCCGCCTGGCCTGTGACGCGACCCGAGTCGTCATGCGCCACGCGGGCGATGGCGATGTGCTCGACGTGGGCCGCCGGACGCGGGCGATCCCGCCGGCGCTCCGGCGGGCGCTCGTGGCCCGGGACCGCGGCTGCCGCTTCCCGGGCTGCGGGGTGCGCCACGCCCAAGGCCATCACCTCCACCACTGATGGGATGAAAGCGCTGCGCCTCCTACGCGGCAGGGTACCCTGCGCATGGGAGCTACCCCGCGGACTGGACCGCGGAGAGAAAGGAGGCACAGCGCCCATGGAGTATATCGCCTTCGATGCGCACAAGCGATACACGTTGGCGTCCGTGGAGCGAGGCGATGGTCGAGGCGTCCGGGAGGAACGGATCCCGCACGAGCGGGGGATGGTGCGGGAGTTCCTGGCCCGCTGCGAGCGGGGTTCGCCCGTAGCGGTCGAGACGATGGGAAGCTGGTATTGGATCGTCGACGAGATCGAAGCGGCCGGGTGTGTGCCTCGGCTGGTCCACGCGCGCAAGGCGAAGCTCATGATGGGCATGATCAACAAGACCGACCGACTCGACGCCCGGGGGCTGAATCGTCTGCAGCGGACCGGCACCCTGCCGACGGTCTGGATTCCGCCCGGCGAGCTCCGCGACCAGCGCGAGCTCCCGTGGACGCGGATGGTGCTCGTCCGGCAGCGCACGCAGCTCAAGAACCGGATCCACGCGACCTTGGCCAAGTACGGTCTGCGGAGCGATGCGGTGAGCGATCTGTTCGGCGTGCGAGGCATGGCGCTCCTGCGCCAGCACCTCGAGCGGCTGCCGCCCCACACCGCCTTCGTGACCGGGCAGCTACTCCAGCAGGTCGAGGGTCTGGATCACCAGGTGCGGGCGTTCGAACAGCGGATGCGGGAGGTGTTCGAGCCCACCCCGGTGATCGAGCGGCTTCGGACTGCGCCCGGCGTAGGCTTCATCCTCGCCGTCGTGATCGCCCTGGAGGTGGGCGACGTCACCCGGTTTCCGGACGCCGAGCGGCTGGCCGGCTATGCTGGCACCACGCCGCGCGTCCGAAGCTCTGGCGGGAAGACCCGCTACGGCCCGCTCCGCCCCGACGTCAACCGCTACCTCAAATGGGCGTTCGTGGAAGCCGCGAACGGGGCCAGCCTGTACCGCGGCCGGTACCCGCGGCGCCACGTGAGCCGGCTCTACCAGCGCATCGCCGGCCGGCGGGGGCATGCCAAGGCCATCGGGGCCGTGGCCCGCCATCTCGCGGAGGCGACGTACTGGATGTTGACCAAGCAGGAGGCCTATCGAGAGCCCACGCAGCCGTTTCGTCCACGGGGGTGAGCGCGGGTTGGCCCATGAGCGCGCGACGCTCGACCACTGATTGCGACACCTCCGAATAACCATCATGCCGCGAAGACGGCGAAGATATGGCTCCGACGAAACGGGGCGGAGGGCGTCGCGAGGCCGGGGCGAGTCCGCCGCGGCCGGGTAGATAGCCACCCGGAGCACACTCGCGATCGGGCGGCCGACCCGGACGGTGAATCCTGGCGGGTCAGGCGCCCACGGAGGGGGCGGGACAACAGGCGAAGAAAAAGACAACGGTTGACAGCGCAGCGCTTTCAGATATGGGCGAACGGCGGCCCGACCCGGCTCGAGAACCTCGCGCTCCTCTGCCGGCGCCATCACCGGGCCGTCCACGAGGAGGGCTACCAGGTGGAGCGCGACGCCGACGGCACGCTGCGCTTCCGGACGCCGAGCGGCCGGCCGATCCCAGAGGTCCCGGCGCCGCCGGCCGGGCCGCACGACGCGGCGGGGGCGCTCGTGGCGGCGCATCGGGCGCGGGGCCTTGCGATCGACGCGCGGACGGGCTGCCCGAGCTGGCTCGGCGAGCGCCTCGACCTCGCCTGGGCGATCGGGGTCCTGCATCCCGCGACCCAACCGGCCGCGTCCCGCCCCGCGGGCCGCTCGCCCTGAGGACCCCGGGCTTCCCTCCGGACTCTGGTCGGCCAACCGTTCTGGCTCTGCGGCGGGCGGTGCCGCGGACCGTCCGCTTCAACCGGTGGTTGGGCTTCCCTTCACGCGGCCGCCCATGACTGCGAGAGCACCTCGGCCTGCTCGAGCACCGTCTGCGTCGCCTTCTCCTGCTTGTCTGGCGGGTAGCCGTGCTTCCGGAGGATGCGCTTGACCAGCACGCGCAGGTGGGCGCGGACGTTCTCGCGCACGGTCCAGTCGATGGTCACATTCGCGCGCACCGTCGCGACGAGCTCGCGGGCGATGCGCCGGAGCGTCTCGTCGCCCAGCACCTTCACCGCGCTGTCGTTGGTCTCGAGCGCGTCATAGAAGGCCAGCTCCTCCTCGGAAAGTCCGAGCTGCTCGCCGCGGGCGTCGGCCTCGCGCATGTCCCGGGCCAGGGCGATCAGCTCCTCGATCACCTGCGCCGCCTCGATGGCGCGGTTCTGGTAGCGGCGGATCGCCTGCTCGAGCATCTCGGCGAAGGACCGCGCCTGGACCACGTTCCTGCGCCGGCGGCTGCGGACCTCGCCTGACAGGAGCTTGCGCAACAGCTCCACGGCCAGGTTGCGCTGCGGCATGCCGCGCACCTCGGCCAGGAACTCCTCGGAGAGGATGGCGATGTCCGGCTTCTTGAGCCCCGCGGCCGCGAAGATGTCCACCACGCCCTCTGAGGCGACCGCCCGCGACACAATCTGCCGGACAGCGTGGTCCAGCTCCTCTTCGGTCCTCGCCTCGCCTGGCGCCCGTTTGGCAAGACTCGCCCGCACCGCCTGGAAGAAAGCCACGTCGTCCCGGAGGCGGAGCGCCTCCTCGTGCGGCACAGCGAGCGCGAAGGCCTGGGACAGCTCGTGCACGGCGTGCAGCAAGCGGTTCTTGCCATCCTCCTGCGCCAGGATGTGCTCCTGGGCCCCCGGCAGGAGTGACAGGCGCTCCTGCGGCGAGCCGGTCACCCACTTCGACCGGTCGAAGCCGTGGAACAGGGCGCAGCAGACCTCGTGCTTCTCCAGCATGACCGCCACGGCCTCCTCCTGGTCGATTGCGGTCTTCCCGGTGCCGCCGCTCTCGGTGTAGGTGGCGAGCGCCGCTTTCAGCTCGTGCGCTAGGCCGAGGTAGTCCACCACCAACCCGCCGGGCTTGTCGCGGAAAACGCGGTTCACGCGCGCGATCGCCTGCATGAGCCCGTGTCCGCGCATCGGCTTGTCCACGTACATTGTGTGGAGGGCCGGCGCGTCGAAGCCCGTGAGCCACATGTCGCGCACGATCACCATCTGGAGAAGATCGTGCGCATCCCGAAAGCGCTTCGCCAGCGTCTCGCGCCGCGCCTTGTTCCGCGCGTGTCGCGCCACGCGGGGGCCTTCCGCGGCGTGGCCCGTCATCACCACCTTCAGCTTCCCCGCGTCGCCTTGCCGTCCATGGCGTCGAGGCGCTGCTCGAAGTGGCTCACGATGTCCCGAGCGACGAGCGCCAGGCGCTTCTCCGCCCCCACGACCGCCTCGAGCTGCGCCCACTTGGTCTTGAGCTTTTCCTTGCGTTCGACCTCCTCGCCCTCGGTCACTTCCTCGAACTCGGGATCGATCCTCGGGCGCTCGGACTCCTTCAGCTCGAGCTTGGCGAGTCGGCTCTCGTAGTAGATCGGGACCGTCGCCTCGTCCTCCACGGCGCGCTGGATGTCGTAGACGCTGATGTAGTCGCCGAAGACCGCGCGCGTGTTGGCGTCGGTCTTCTCGATCGGCGTTCCGGTGAAGCCGATGAACGAGGCGTGCGGCAGCGCGTCGCGCATGTGGCGCGCGAAGCCGTCGATGAAGTCGTACTGGCTCCGGTGTGCCTCGTCGGCGATCACCACCACGTTGCGCCGCTCCGAGAGCACGGGGTGCCGGTCGCCCTGGGCCTCCGGCAGGAACTTCTGGATCGTGGTGAACACGATCCCGCCCGCTTCCACCGAGAGCTTCTGGCGCAGGTCGGCACGGCTCTCCGCCTGCACCGGCGGCTGGCGCAGGAGGTCGTGGCATCGTGAAAAGGTGCCGAAGAGCTGGTCGTCGAGATCGTTGCGGTCGGTCAGCACGACGACCGTGGGATTCCCCATCGCGGGCTCGCGGATGATCCGGCCCGCGTAGAAGGCCATGGTGAGGCTCTTGCCCGACCCTTGCGTGTGCCAGACGACGCCGACGCGCCGGTCGCCGGGCTCGCCTCCGGGCCTCCTCGCGGTTTCGTACCTGCCCTCCCACTCCTCGATGCCGGCCCCCGGCCGCGCGGCCCGCAGCGTCTCCTCCACCGCCGCCCGTACCGCGTGGAACTGGTGATAGCCCGCCAGCTTCTTGACGAGCGCGCCGCTCCCGTCGTCCTCGAAGACGATGAAGTCGCGCAGGAGATCGAGCAGCCTGCGCTTTTCCAGGACACCCTCGAGCACGACCTGCAGCTCCGGCAGGTGGGCGTCGGCGAGCCGCTCGCCCGAGATCGTCCGCCAGGGCTTGAACCATTCCCGCCCGGCGGCGAGCGTGCCGAGGCGGGCCTCGACGCCATCGGACACGACCAGTAGCTCGTTGTAGGCGAACAGCGTCGGCAGCTCGGCCTTGTAGGTCTGGGTCTGCTCGAAAGCCGTCCAGATGGTCGCGCTCTCGTCCGCGGCGTTCTTGAGCTCGAGGAGGGCGAGCGGGAGGCCGTTCACGAAGAGCACCACGTCCGGGCGCCTGGTGTGCTTGTGCTCGCTGACCGTGAACTGGTTGACCGCGAGCCAGTCGTCGTTCTCGGGGTCGTCGAAATCGATCACCCGGGCCTGCGCGCCGGCGATCGACCCGTCGGGCCGCCGGTACTCGACGGTCACGCCGTCCACGAGCCAGCGGTGCACGGCGCGGTTGCGAGCATCCGGCGTCGCCCCCTCCGGCCGCGTGAGCTTGCGGAAAGCGTCGTCGAGCGCCTCGGGGGGCAGCGGCGGGTTCAGCCGGGCGAGCGCCTGGCGCAGCTGGTCCTCCAGGACCACCTGCGCATAGCTCGCACGCTCCGCCCCAAGCTCGCCCGGCGCGATGTCGGGGCCATGTTTGATCGCGTAGCCAAGCCCCTCAAGCTAGGCGAGGGTAGCCTCCTCGACTACGGATTCTGTAAAGCTGGATGCGCTCACGGCTGCACTTTTTCGGTGATTATCCTGAGATCATAGGTTACTATGAAATATGCCCTTGAGACCCCTCGTCGAGACCAACCCGTACCTCAAAGACCCGAAAGTGCGCGTGCAGCTCCTTGCCTGGGCAGTTTCGACTTCCACCAGCATTGAGACAATTCACGCCGTTGAACCTCGAGCCTATATTCCCGTCAAAGCCGAGGTGCTTGAGAAATCTCGAGCGTCCGGCGGATCACCGCGCTGAAAATCCTCTCCATCGGTTTGTAGTTCCGGTCCAAACCCGCTCGTACCGCGGCAAAATATTCCTGGCGCTTTCTACCTCTGATGCTGCCAAAGTTCAGCGGAGGGAGCCTGGCCTGCAAGGCCATGAGAATCGCCAGCATACGGCCGACCCTTCCATTTCCATCCCGGAAGGGGTGGATAAGCATCAACTCGGTGTGGACCACCGCAAGAGCCCTTACCATTTGATCCAGGGAGCGAAAGCGACACGGCGTAAATTGGCGGAGGGGTCCCTTTTCAAGCTCTGTCATGAGCCGCCGGATCTGCCCGGCCGCCGCGAAAGGAAGACGGCCCTTGCTCACGTTTACCCGCCGGTACCGGCCCGCCCAGGCGTACATGCGCCCCAGCCAGATTCTGTGGATCCTGCACACATCCTCCGCCGTGAAGCGATGGCGCTCATCATAGATGGCGATCAAGTCGTTCAAGGCCCGGATCTGCTCTCCTGCCTCCACTTGATCCATCTCGCGCTTGCGTTTGATTCCCAGGAGGTTCCTGAGAACCCTACCGCGCGAACCTGGCTCGAACTGTGCCTCCACCAGTCCCGACGTAGCGTACCGCCCACTGCTCTTCAACGCGGGCCTTCCCCGCTTTCAGGCACTGGTGCTCACTCGATTCTGAGGGCGGCGTCTTCGAAAACGGATTCAGAGGAGGCCCTCACAACACCACCCTATCTCAACGACTCGAATCCTCGCCGGATAATGGCTGCCATCAGCTTCCGCCGCTCCTGGAGAAAGGTCTCGTAAGGCATCTGGTGCCAGTTCTCCGGCATGGCGTGATGTTCTTGCATCCGCGCCCATTCGTCGGCGGGAAAGCGCGGCCGTATCTTCGGCACGTACTCCGCAGGCGCCGCGTCGCTGATCTTGATGTTCTCCGGCCACTCCAACAGCGCAAAGTTCGCCAGCTGGTTGATCTTCTTCAGGTCGTCCACCCCCTGGCTCTCCAACCGGGCACGCGGGAACAGGTGATGCCGTTCGAGCGCCTTCTTCTTGGTCTTGATCGTGGGGTCCAGCAGATCCTGAACCGTCTTGTGGGAAAAAAGCACGGGCGCGCCCAGCCGGTTCTGGGCGGCGACGTAGGCGAACAACTCCGGATTCCTCGCCGAAGAACTGTCCAGATTCGAGGCTAGAGTCACAGTCCAGAAGTCGTTAGTCAGCTCGTTCGCCATCATCTCTTCGAGAATGCCCGCGAACGACTCCCCATCCTTGGCCCCCTTCAGCCGGTTCAAGTCGCCGTCCATCACCGTTTCCGGCGATGCCGTGTACCGCCCGGTCAGGCTCGCCGCGAAGAACCAAGCTTCGGCCACTGGTCTTCGCCGGACGTGAGGCCACCCTCTTCAATGGCATGTCGAATGCGACAAGCTCTCTTCTCGTCCAACCGTTCCCATTCGAGCTTGCCGCCGAAAGCCTGGTCGATCGTATCGCGTTTCGCGACGAGCGCGTCAAAGATGCGCTTGTTGTCGTCCCGATCGCCCGTGTCGATGTAGAGCTCGGCAGCGACTTTGTCGTCCATCCATACGACATAGTTGAAGGTAAGGCCGGACCGACCTGAGCCGGCAGAGATCCATGAGTCCTTCGTCGGTGACCGCGAAGCGTGGAGTAGGAACCCTCGCTCCTTGGCCTTCGCCAGAAGACCCTCCCAGAACTTCAACCGCAAGACATGTCGCTCTGCGAGCTCCTTCTTCTGCTGACCGAATGCTTTCGATTCTGCGCTGGGTCCAACGATGACGGTAAACAGGGGAGCTGGGTCGGAACCACCAATCCGGTACGCGTCAAGCCGTACAAGGAAGAAGGAGATATCGTCTGGGGTGGTCTCGTTCAGCCAGGCGACCCTTCTCCTCCGCTAGGAACTTCTGAATGGTGGTGAACACCACCCCGCCCGACCCCACCGTCAGCAGCTCGCGCAGGTGTGCGCGATCACGCGCCTGGACCGGCGTCTGCCGCAGGATCTCGTGGCAGCGTGAGAAGACGCCGAAGAGCTGGTCGTCGAGGTCGTTTCGGTCGGTGAGCACCACCAGGGTCGGGTTCTGCATGGCCGGGTGCAAGACCAGCTTCCCCGCATAGAACACCATGGTGAGGCTCTTACCCGAGCCCTGGGTGTGCCACACCACGCCGGCTCGCCGGTCGCCCGCGGGGCTCGCGGCCCGGACCGTGGTCTCGACCGCCCGGCGCGTGGCGTGAAACTGGTGGTAGCCGGCCAGGATCTTCGTCAGCTTCGCGACGTCCTCCTCGAAGACGACGAAGTGCCGGACGAAGTCCAAGAGGCGCCCCTTCTCAAAGAGGCCTCGGATAAGCACCTCGAGCTGGGTCAGGTCCGCCGCCAACTCCTCGCCTTCGATCGTGCGCCAGGGTGCGAACCGCTCACGCGGCGCCGTCAGCGACCCGAGGCGCGCCTCCAGGCCATCCGACACGGCCAGCACCTCGTTGAAGGTGAAAAAGGTAGGGACGTCGCGCTTGTACGTCTGGAGCTGGTTGAGGGCCGACCAGATCGTCGCGTCCTCGTCCGCCGGGTTCTTCAGCTCGATCACGCCCAGCGGCAGGCCGTTGACGAAGACCACCAGGTCCAGCCGCCGGTTGGCCTGACCCTCCACGACCGTGAACTGGTTCACGGCCAGCCAGTCGTTCCGGTCTGGCGCATCGAAGTTCAGCAGCCGGACGCGCTCGCCACGAATCCGGCCGTCCGTGCCCAGCGCCTCAACCTCGACCCCGTCCACCAGCATCCGATGGAGCCGGCGGTTGTTGAGGACGAGCGAAGGCGAGTCAGGGCGCAGAGCCTTGCGAAGCGCCTCCTCCCTGGCTTCCACGGGAACTTCAGGGTTCAGAGCTGCGATGGCATCATGGAGCCGCCCGGCCAGGACGACCTCGCTGTAGGACGCTCGCTCCCCCCGCGGCTCCCCCGGCGCAATCTCGGGGCCATGGAGCAGGACGTAGCCCAGGTCCGCAAACCAAGAGAGCGCAGCGGCCTCGACAATGGACTCGGCGATACCCGCTCTCACGTCTCCGTTTCCACGGATTCTTCGGCTCCCTTCAGGCGGATTTCGCCAGACAGGAGCTTTGGCAGCAGGGCGTTTCGGATGCCGGCGAGCGTCGCGCTATCGCCGGCGTTCTGTTCCATCCTAGCTCGCAAGGGCCTGCATCTCGCCTCAAATTGGCTCACCAGCGGCATCGGCGGCCGAACGAGACGGAGCCTTGGAATCTTTCTGACATTCAAGGCATCCAAGATTGTCCCTGCGTCTGTCTTCAGTGCCATCTCGTCCTTCATAGGAGATGATAGAAGACACTGAATCAAGAATGTTGGATAAGGAAATGACTGCCGACAGCGGGCTGCCGTCATGTTCCTACCAAGTGCTGCCTGTAGCCCTTGAGGAATTTGCGCTACAGCACCGACTCTTCCGACGTTTGTGACCACACAGTCGGTAGGTGACGCTTCGATACGGGATGTCCACAGACGGTAATCTTCGTCCTTAATCCAGTACGTATCTGTCATGTCGATGAGGCCGTCGTCCCGAATATTCCGCAGCTGAAGAAGGGGTTTCCCCCTAGGCTGCCGGATTGGCTTCGTAGAATGTAGACAGTCAATGACCTCTGCGATCGTCTCCAGTTCGACTACTTCCCAGCCTTTGGGAATCTTGCCCAGCAGGGAGTTCTGGAAGGCGCCGGCAAAGAGGGCAGCGGTCTCGACGCCAACATCGGTGGGCTGCCGGCCCTCGGCCTTTGCGCGAACCGGGTCGACGTCCACGAACCAGGATTTGAAGAGCGCCCGGGCCACGGCCTCCAGGGTCTCGTTCATCCGGCGGTTCAGTTCGATCTTGTCGTCCAGCGCGCCCAGGATCTGCGCGATGGCCCCTGCTCACCGACCGGGGGAAGTGTGATGCGCAATCGGCGCTGGTCGGCAAGGCTCAAGTACGGGGCCATATCGGTGGAAGCCTTGAACCCCTCGAGCTGTCCACGGAACTCACTGCCCCGCGACCAGTACCGGAGGAACCCAGGCTCGATGGTCTCGTGGGAGAGCGAACGCCAAAAGCTGAGATGAGGCGAGTAGACGAACTGCGGCATATCGGGTGTTACGTAAGTAACGCGGCCGGTGCTGTTGCCTTTGGTGGTGACGACCACATCCCCGGGCTGCGCCATCTTACTTGCGACCGCCTCGGCGCGATCGGAACGAAAGCGCTCGATGCCGGTGAAATCGACGTGTGAGTCAGTTACGTGGCCAGCACGAAGGAACATGGGGCCGTCTCCTCCAAGCTCCTCGAGCTTCGCACGGTACCCGTCGCCAATGAGGAGGACACCCTCGTCGACAAGATCTCCGAAGACGCAGCGTACCCAGTCGGATCGCAGACCCTGCATGTGTGGCGTTCTCAGTCCTTCCTGCGCACCTCGGCCAGGATCGCCTCGACCTGACGTTTCAGCTCGGGCAGGTCACGCTCGACCACATCCCAAACGACATGCGTGTCCACGGCGAAGTAGTCGTGGACAAGGATGTGACGCATGCCGACGATTTCGGACCATGGGATGTCCGGCGCGCGGTCTCGTATCTCCCGGGGCAGGGCACGAACGGCTTCGCCGATGATCTGGAGATGCCGCACAAACCAGCTTTGGATCAGCTCGTCGCCTTCGAATGCCGCGCGACCTCGCCCGGCATAGCGCTCGATGTGGCCGATTGCCTCAAGGATATCCTCCAGGCACTCCCGCGGATCCCTCACAACGGGATCGCCTCCTGGAGCACGCGTCCGCGGATTCTCGGTTTGAGACCACGCTCGGTGACGACGTCGACATCCCGGCCGAGCAGATCTCTGAGCTCCATCAACAGCCCGCCCATGTCCAGGAGGCTACGACCGGGTTCCATGTCCACGAGGAAGTCCACGTCGCTCCGTTCGTCAGCCTCGCCTCTCGCGACGGAACCGAAGAGGCGGACATTCCGCGCGCCGTGTTTCGCGGCGATCTTGAGGATCTCTTCGCGCTTTTCCTTGAGCAGCTCGTCAACTTTCACGCTCTGCACCAGAATCTGTAACGAGGCCCGTGTTCATGCGGCCTGCTGGAGACGGCGGGTCGCGGTGGCTCGCTGGACCTTGAGGAGCAGGTACTCGTGATCCCGGTAGCCGCGCCCGCGGCGCAGCATGGCCCGGATGTTCCCGTTGATCGCCTCGACGGTGCCGAAGGGGACTTTCTCGTGGCAGTAGTTCAGGATGCCGTCCAGATGCCGCGTCAGCAGGCGGCCGAGCTTCTGGAAGGCCGGCAGCCGCTGCCACCGCAGGGCGCGGAGCCAGGTGGTCAGGAAGCGCCGGGCCCAGCCCTCATAGGTGTAG
>Ga0209399_10000782_pt1 | contig 18077 bp, 12 predicted proteins | sample OV2TP3_FD_184130 | JGI IMG/M metagenome (GOLD analysis project Ga0209399, IMG submission 184130) | Hot spring microbial communities from Beatty, Nevada to study Microbial Dark Matter (Phase II) - OV2 TP3 (SPAdes) (version 3) | ecosystem: Environmental > Aquatic > Thermal springs > Hot (42-90C) ... | reverse complement strand
CTCCGAAGCGTATCCTCCTTCGCCAAGGCTACGGAGGATACCCTCATTCATCCCCGCCCCCACGGGCGGGGCTTTCTCCGCTTCGCGGAGGAGGGTAAAGCCAGCACATCACGAAGTGTCCCGGCCGCGGCTCAAATTCATGGGGCTCCTCCACCTCGCACAGTCCTTTCATGAACTCAGGACACCGCGGGTGAAACCGGCATCCAGAGGGCGGCTGCACAAGGCTGGGAGGCTCGCCTGGCGGCACTGCCTTGAAGGTAGACGCGTTCTCAGGATCGGGATCCGGAATCGCCGCGAGCAGCGCCCGGGTGTAGGGATGGAGCGGATTTCCCAGTAGCTCGTGGACTTGCGCCTTTTCGATGATGTGCCCCGCGTACATAACAAAGATGTGCTCGGAGAAGTGCCGGACCGTGGACAAATCGTGGGTGATGTAGATGACCCCCAGGTTGTGGGACCGCTGCAGCCCCCGGAGCAGCTCCAGGATCTCTACCCGCACCGAGGCGTCGAGCATGGAGACCGGTTCGTCGGCCACCAGGAGCTTCGGCCGTAGGATCATAGCCCGGGCGATGACCACGCGTTGCTGCTGACCACCGCTGAGCATGTGGGGGAACTTCGGCAGAAGGTCCTCTACTGGGACGAGCTTCACCTCATCCAACACCTCGCGAATGCGTCGCTCCCGGTCCGCTCTGTCCCCCGCGCGGTTGACGATCAGAGGTTCCTCCAGGATGCGGCGCACCGTCATAAAAGGCGCCAGCGCTCCATAGGGATCCTGCTGGACGTAGCCTACCTGAGAGCGATACCAGCGCATCTCCCTGCCGTTAAGCCCCCTTAGCTTCTTCCCCTCGAAGATGACCTCGCCCTGGGCAGGGCGATACAAGCCGAGGATGGTCTTCGCCAGAGTGCTTTTTCCGCAGCCGCTCTCTCCGACGACTGCGATCGCCTCTCCGCGCTTCAGCTCAAAGCTCACGCCGTCCACCGCCCGCACCAACCCCGCGCGTCCGAACACCCAACGCCTCAGCTCAAATTCCGTGCGCAAAGCTCGGACGGAGAGGAGAGGCTGCGCTTGAGTCTCTAACGCTACGCTCTCAGCTTGATTCACCAGCGCCATATCTTTCTACACGGCCGGACGAAGCTCCCTCGGGAAACGCGCTCTCGGCTGCGGCCGATAGGCCAGTGCCTCGAGGGCCACCCCGCATAGCCCCTGTGGGTGCTTACCGTCCAACGGTCAAGGCCTGCCATCAAACTCCGCGTCCCTACGTCCACAGCCTCGCTCGCGTCCCCCTCGGGCGCTCCGCAAACCCCTCAGCCTGTTCTCTTCAGGGAGGCCCCTGTTCCTTGAAGTGAAGATCGGCTCGGAGGCGTCGGAATCTCTGCGATGCCGGGCTTCATCAGTGAGGGGGCTTGCCGAGCGAGCCGAAAGCACCGAGCGTGAACGGTTCAAAGAAACCACCGGCTTATTGCTTTCGGGGAGCGAGGCGAGTCCCCGAACGAACCTTCCAGCCAACGAGACGCTGGAGCGAAAGGGGCAGGGGCCTCCCGTTTCATCCTTCTGCCTTCATCCTTTTTTAGGCATACAGCCAGCACTTCACGCGCCGGCTCTCTCCCGTTTCGATCACAGGCGGCTCCTCGTCGCACCGCCCAAAGCGGAGCGGACAGCGCGGCGCAAAGCGGCAACCCAGCGGAGGGCTCACCAGACTCGGAGGTTCGCCCGGTATGAACTCGAGCTTCTTATCGTCACGCAGTCGGGGCACGCTAGCCATAAGCTTCTGGGAGTAGGGGTGGAGCGGTTCACGGTAGAACCGTGCCGCGTCGGTTAGCTCCACCAGCTGCCCCGCATACATCACGGCCACATGGTCCGCCAACTCGCTGGAGGTGGCGACATCATGGGTGATGAGGATAAAGCTTGTCTTGAGCTCGCGGCGGATCTCCTTCAGCGCGTTCATGATGTTCGCTTGCGTCAGCACGTCCAGCGCTGAGGTCGGCTCATCGAGAACGACAAGTTCCGGGTTGGTCACGAGCGCCATGGCCAGGGCTGTGCGTTGCCGCATGCCGCCGCTCAGCTCGAAGGGATAGCGCCGCAGAAAGTCGGCCGGCAGCCCCACGCGCCGGAGCATCTCTTGGGCCCGCTGCCATGCCGTTTCCTTCTCCAGCCCGCGATGGATCATTAAGGGTTCCGCCACTTGATCTCCCACTTTGACCACGGGGTTCAAGGCATTCATCGCGGCTTGGGGGACCAGCGAGATCCTGACCCAGCGCATCTCCCGCCTGAAACGCTCATCGTCCAGGCCCATCACGTCCACGCCGTCGACGAAGATCTTGCCGGTATAGGTGTGGACGTTGCGGGGCAACAGGCGCAGGAGGGCTCGAGCTAGCGAGCTCTTTCCACAGCCGGACTCCCCGAGGATTGCCAGCGCCCGGTTGTGACCCAGCTCGAAGCTCACCCCGTCCACAGCTCGCACCGCCCCTTTCGCGGTGCGAAAGTAAAGGCGCAAATCCTCCCCGCGAAGAAGCGCGCTTGCGCTCATGGTTTCCATACCAAATTAATACAAGCGACTTAATTCGTGTTGCATTTCCGCAGGGGGCAAGCCTTCCGACCGCAGCCGATAAGTCTCTACCTTGAGGGCCGCCCTCACCGACTCCTTGGGGTGCTTACTCCCACGACCAGGGCCTGCCAGCAGCCTCCACGTCCCTGCGTCTGCGCTCTTCAGGCTCACCCCCTGCGGAAACCTCTGTCGTGGCGCTGGGGAAAGCCGGGGGCCGATCCGAATGCCGGCGCATCCGATACCTGACCGTGTCAAAGAGAAGACCAAAGCTTGCGAGCGGGGACAGGCAACTTTTTCGGGGACTGGCTGCTTTTTTGTATTGCAAAAAGCTGCCTGTCCCCCTAAACGAAAAAAGTAGCCAGTCCCCCATCTGGCCCGTAGTAGTATTTGATGCTTCGTCATAGAGTTCTCAGCCTTGGATTAAAGACGCGATCGAGGGCAAAGCCCACCAAGGCAAAGCCGGCTCCCGTCAGCATCAGAAGAGTCGAAGGGGCCAGCACCCAGTAGTAGTAACCTTTATAAAGAGCCCCGTTCGCGTAGGCGTCGTTCACCACTTTACCCCAGGTCGGCAGCACCGGATCGCCCAGACCCAACACGGCCAGCCCCGCCTCGAGAAATACGAATGAAGGAATCAGGATCACGAACTGCGGGATGAGCACCGGGATCACGCGCGGGATCATGTAGCGAAAGATGATGCGGAAATTGCCGGCCCCATAGGCCCGCGCCGCCTCGATGTAAGGCGATTCTTTGACCTGCAAGAAGATCGCGCGATAGAGCTTGATCCCGAGGCTGAAGACGCTCAGAGCAATGATTGCGCCCAACATCACCCAGAGACTCCGGGAGTAGAAGATGCCGATCATAACCAGGATGGGAAGAACCGGCAGGATGGCATTCACCTCGGTTATCCGTTGGATCAGGGCGTCGACCCATCTCCCGAACCATACGCCGACGGCGGCGATGAACAAGGTGGTGAGCGAGGAGCCAACCGCCGCTAGAAACCCGAACGCCAGGGCTACCGGAGTACCCCAAAGAAGCGCCACCATGAGGTCGCGGCGCCGATGGTCGGTGCCCGCCAGCCCGTGCACCTGGCCATAGACCACGAGCTTCGCCTCAAGGTTGGACTCCTCCTCGAAGAACAGACCTTCAAGCCGCAATTCATACCTCCCCCGAAGGGGCGGGGAGGTCTCGGCCACCGCGTCCTTCCCGGCAAAGAGAGCGATCTCGGGCGGGACCCGTCCGAGCTTTTGTGCCAGCCGCCGGTCAAGCGAGATGCTGTAGCGCTCGTAGGCTCTCAGGCTCCGCTCGCCCAGAGAGACGCGCCGCCCATCCGGTGTCAGCCAGAAAAGAGAGACATAGGATCGCCGCTCCTTAAAGCTCGCCTTGAGGAAGAGATTGATCTCGCTCGGAAAGGCGTCGTACGGGTAGTTGAAAGCGAGAGAGATATCCACTGCGCGGAGCCCGCCGGGCAAGGGCCGCACTCGTTTCCTTTGAGCTGCCCCTTCCTCGCTGCTCACAACCACTGTCTTGGGAAGCCGGGCGCGCGAAAAAAAGTTAACCCAGCCCGGCCGGGCGTTTCTCGGGTTCTCGATCCAGATCTCTTCCCCCCCGCGCCACAGGCGCATGCCTTCCCTGTAGGGAATAGCGATTACTGTGTAAAGGGCCAAGGCGACCAGCGCCGCGATAATCACCAGCCCGGCGATGGCGGAGGGATAGCGCGTGAACTCTTTGAGTCCTTCCCTGAGCGCGCTCATACGCTCTTTCCCCTGCCTTCTCCCACCTTCACCCGCGGATCGACGAGCGCGTAGAGGATGTCCAGGAGAAAGACCGTCACAGCAAGCAAATAGGCGTAGATGACCACCGATCCGACAATCACCGGGGTATCGAAAAGGCCGATTGCCTGGAAGAGGAGCCTTCCGAGGCCTGGCCAGTTGAAAACCGTCTCCAGAATGATCGCCCCGCTCCAGAGCGAGATCAAAGTGAAGGCGAAGCTCGTAATGATGGGCGGCAGAGTCGGCCTGAGGATGTAGCGCCGCTCGATGGCCCCGGAGGGCAATCCCTTGGCTTTGGCCACCTCGACGTAGTCCTCGCTGGAGTAGATGAGAAAGAAGGTTCGCCAATTATAGATGGCGATAAAGATGGAGCCGATGAGAATCGCCGCGATCGGCAGGATCAGGTGGCGGACGAGGCTCAGGGCGTACGCCGGCGCGGACTCGGGAGGCGGGACATCGACCATGCCGCCGAAAGGGAGCAGGCGCAGCAGCGAGGCAAAGATGAGGATCAGAAAGATCCCGTAAAACCACGCTGGAGCGGCTGAAGTGGGAACGAGTGCGATCACGGCCCGGTCCAGGAAGCCGCCATAGCGCCGGGAGAGAAAAAGGGCAGCCAAGATGGCCGCGAAGAAGACGATGAGGTCGGCGGTGCCGAAGAGCACCAGGGTCGCCGGAAGGCGCTCCAGAATGATTGCCCGCACCTGTCTCGACCCTTTGTCGCTGGTGAGGCGCTCGGCTCGACCCAATGAGAGAGAAAGGGCATCGCCCAGGTAGTTGAAGCTCCGCAGGATAAAGGGGCGATCCAGCCCCAGGCGCTGCTCCTCCAGCTCGATCCGCTGGTCGATGACCCGGCGCAGTTCGGCGGGAGGGAGGAGCCTCAGGCTGCGGTCTGCCTGAACGGCGGAGCCCACCTGCTCCCGGATCTGCGCTTTGCGGATCTGATCGACATAGCCGCCCATGTTCGCAATGAGGATCGCGATATAGACCCCGACGACTACCGTCAGAAATAACGAGACAGCGCGGACGATCAGGTAGCGCAAAATTCTGAGAAGGGTCATAGCAAAATAACAGACAGAGATTTGAGACAGAGACCGCCCATCCCTTCTCTGTCTCTGTCTCTGTCTCTGTCTCTGTCTGGGTTCAACTTACTTCCTCCCGCACCGTCACGAACCAGAAGCTCTTGAAAGAAGGGACGGCGACCACGCGCGAGGCCGTCACGATTTCGAGCTGGTTGGAACCGGTTGCAAGCCGTTCGGTCTGTTTGCGCGTGAGCGCAACCCGCCAGGAGCCTTCCCCAACCTCCTCCGCGTTCGCCAGCTCGACGAGCCGGCCGCGGGCATCGAACAGCAAGAAGCGAACGTACTCCACGTCCCGCGGCGGGTACGGCCTGCCTTTGAAGCTTACCTGCACTTGAAATTCCGCCGGGGAGCCGGTCTTGACCATTTTCGGGCCGGAGACCTCGACCTCAGCGATCCTGGGCTCCACGAAGCGCAGCCATTTTTCCGCTGGGTCGGTAAAGAGCTCCGATCGGCGAATGACGACGATCTGCTCGACCGGATGGACAGAGTGGAGGTAGAAGGGCCCGTTGCCGACCCAGAAGTGGCCCCTCGCGCGCCGCCAGGCGGCGAGCTTCTCGTAGCGCCCGATCGCTTCCTCCTGGCTCACGTATTGACCGAGGGTCCTAGCGTAAGGGATGAAGCCCTCTTTTATCGCGGCCGCGAGATGCCGCTCCAGAATCGCGAGGCTCGGGCCTGCGATGTAGCTCATCCAATCGACCTTGAGCCGGTCCGCCTTGGCGGCGGAGAAGGCCAGCTCCTTATCTCTTTCCGCTCGCGTGCCGACGGCGAGGATGTGCCACGGAGTGGTCGTTTGCCAAGGAATATCCGGGTCGAGGTCGCCCGCCCACGTCGCCGCGATAAACTCTGCATCAGGAAAGAGCTGGTCACTGTAGGCCTCGATTACCAGCGGATTTTTCTCGACAATCCGAAAGCCTCGAAAGTGGCTCATGAAGGCATCAAAAGCCGGGACTTTCGCTTGATCGAAGATTGCGCTTTGTGGCTTAGCGCGGTCAAAGTTGAGAATAAAGGCGCACAAGAAATCCGCGAGCGACACCTTCGTCCCGTCGTGCCACCTCATCTCCAGGAGATCATCAGCATAACGGACGACGGTTTTGGCCCGTGCCCTGAGGCCTTTGGGATGCTTCTCACCCACGGTGATAAAACGCTCGGCGACAGCATCCCAGTCGATCCAGGCGTCCGGAGGGACCTGAATGGATGGGACGGAATTGAGACTGACCCAGTCGTGAGTCTTGGTGACAGGAAGCCCCTTTTGCACGTACACTTCCGCGCCCTTCACCCGTTGGGGCCAGAACAATCCGGTGTATGGATCGGGCAAGGTCGGCGAGTCCAGAGTAGCCCGTATGATCATGTTGTCGAAGAGCCAATTGCTCCCCGCGACCGGGTTCCACGGCTCGGTCAGAATGCTCGGGCTCGTGAAATGAAACCTGCCGCCACGCCGCTCTATGAACCGTACGGTGTAGGGCCAGAGAGCAGAGCCGGAGATGCCTCCGGCAAGATCAGCAGCCAGGCGCGCCTCCTTTCGGAGCGGCCATACATAGACGGCGTCCACCAGCCAGACGCGAACTGAATCCTTGAGCGAGAGCCTAAGCGCCTCGCTCAAGAGCTGATTACGCTCTTCGGCGCTGGAATAATCGCGGTTGCGCAGGCGCTGCGAGAGTTTGTCGAACTTGGGATCCGGCGTGTACGCCTGCCAGAGCGGGTCCGGCCGCCCACGTGGGGTGAAGTAGTAGTCGAAGTTATCTCCTTGGTCCCTGTTGACAAACAGCGTGATCCACCCACCCGTATAGAGATGCCAGAGGCCATCGGCAGGATTGCTCCCAATCCAGATAGGGGAGGCTTCTGTGGGAGTCTTGTATTGCCGCTCAACCACGAAGCCCAGATCCTCCAAAAGGCCGGAAACGTAGTCCCCGATCTCGCGGCGGCGGTGATCATCGGAGCGGATAATAAAGCGCAATCTTACCGGCTTTCCCCGGTAATTCCATTTTCCATCTGCGAGCTGCGCGCCCAGCTTCTTCATCTCCCGCGTAATCACCTCTTTGGCGCGCCCGGGATCATGGGCATATTGAAGCTCCAGCCGGCGCGCGACATCAGCCAGCCGCGCGTAGTCCGGAAACGCGCTGGTCAGAGGAAGGTATTTAGGGACTGCCAGCCCCCGGTAGATCTCCTCGACGATGTGGTTGCGGTCGATCAGCCAGTTCGTTGCCTCGCGGACGGCAGGGAAGTGAAACGGGTTGAGCTCCCCGGTTTTGGGAAAGGTAGGCCCGACCGGGTTGAAGGTCAGCTCGGTGTTTGAACCATAGGATGTCTCATATTGCATCACGCGGGATGACTGGATCTTGCGGTAAAGCTCGGGGTCATTGATCCCGAAGGCATAGGTGTGGACCTCGCCGGCCTCGATCATATCGACGGCCTTGGCCGGGTCGCCCTCTTCGCGGAAGACCACCTCATCCACCCAAGCTCCTAACCGCCCCTCCTTTGTGAGCTTGGATGGCTCGATTTTCGGCTCGGGTGAGCGGACTCCCGAATCGAAGATGAAATAGATCGCCCCGGCTGAGACAGCTACCAACGCCGCAACCGCCACCGCGCGAGCCCCTTTTGTCATCGCTGCAGCGCCTCCGTAACCCTACCGGGGGCCTCTTTTAACATCGCCGCCGCCACTTCGTTCCATCAGTAAGACACCCTTATAGAACGATTTGTCTCTCGCTCGTAAAGAAAACAGCTTGCGGAATGAGTCTCGGAGATAGAACAGCAAGGAGGGTACTGATCTTTGCAATGGGGCATGGCATGAGGGCAGCGCGGGTGAAAATGGCAGCCCTGGGGTGGTGCGATAGGCGAAGGCACCTCTCCTGCCAGCGGCGGTGGGTTTTCTTCGCGGCTGTGGATACTGGGCACGGCTGCCAGTAAGCTTCTGGTATAAGGGTGAGCAGGATTCTCAAATACAGCGGCCGTCTCCCCATACTCCACAATGCGGCCGAGGTACATCACAGCTACTTCATGGGCCAAGTACTCCACCACGCCCAAGTCGTGGGTGATGAACAGATAAGTGAGGCCATAACGAGCCTGGAGATCGCGCAGCAGGTTGAGGACCTGGGACTGCACCGAGACATCGAGAGAGCTGGTGGCTTCGTCCAACACGATGAGGCGGGGCCGCAATACCAGGGCGCGGGCGATGGCAATGCGCTGCCGCTGCCCACCGGAAAATTCGTGCGCGTATCTCTCGGCCACTGAGGCGGAAAGCCCTACCTCTTCCAAGGACATCGCGACGCGCTTCAGAACCTCGTCCTCACGGAGAGTAGGCTCATGAACGCGCAGGCCTTCAGCGACGATCTCCCGCACCAGCAGCCGCGGATTGAGGGAGGAGAACGGGTCCTGGAAGATGATTTGCATAGCACGACGCATTTTACGGATCTCGCTCGTGGACAAGGTGAAGATATCTTTATCCTCGAACTCGACCGCGCCCCTGGCATGCTCGTCCAGACGCAGGATGCTCAGGCCTAGTGTTGTCTTGCCGCATCCCGACTCCCCAACCAACCCCAGGGTGGTGCCTTCGCGGATGGCCAGCGTGACTCCATCGACTGCCTTGATATAGCCCACCACGCGCTGGAAAAAACCTCTCTTGACCGGGAAGTGAGTTGTGAGGTCGCGGATTTCCAGCAGGGTGGTGCCGTTAACTGGTCTACTCTCCGCGGCGTCTCCGCTTTCTATCGGCTCTTCCCGTCGAGGCAGCGGGCCCTCCCGGTCGTACAAATAGCAGGCCACCTGCCGCCCATCTGCTTCGGCATAGAGAGGTGGGGCTGCCGCCTCGCAGCGTGGCGCGACATGGTCGCAGCGCTCGGCGAAGCGGCAGCCGTCCGCGAAGTCTGTGGCCTGGCGCACTATACCCGGGATCACCCGCAACCGTCGGGCGCGGCTCACCCCGCGCGGGATCGACTGCAACAGCTTCACCGTATAGGGATGGCGGGAATGGCGCAGGATGGCCTGACAGGGAGCCGTCTCGGCGATTCTGCCGGAATACATGACCAAGACGCGGTCGCTCATCTGATTGACGATCCCCAGATCGTGAGTGATCAAGATCAGCGCCATGCCGATCTCCCGCTGCAAAGACTTTATCAAATGAAGTATTTGGGCCTGGACAGTGACGTCTAGAGCGGTCGTCGGCTCATCGGCGATCATGAGACGCGGGCGGCAGGCAACTGCCATAGCGATCATCACCCGCTGCCGCATGCCGCCGGACAGTTGATGCGGATAGCTCTTCATGACTACGTCAGGCGCGGCAATCCCCATCTGTGTCAGCAGTTCCAGGCAGCGCCGGTCGGCTTGCTTCCTGTCCAGGCCGTGGTGCAGCATCAGCGGTTCACGGAGCTGGTTGGCGACGGTGTAAACCGGGTTGAGGGCGGTCATCGGTTCCTGAAAAATCATGGAAATACGATGACCCCGGATGTGCCGCATGTTCTCCTCGTCGGCTTTTAGTAGATCGGCACCCTCGAAGCGTATGCTCCCGGTAGGGTGGTAGCCGCGGGGCGGCTGGATCAATCGCATGATGGAAAGGGCGGTGACTGACTTCCCGCAGGCAGACTCTCCCACCAGCCCCAGGCTCTCTCCCGCTTCCACCGTAAAAGAAATCCCGTCCACGGCCCGGGCCAAGCCCGCCTCGGTCTTGAAGTAGGTGCGGAGGTTCTCGACTTCCAGCAGCTTTGCCGACATCCGCGTTTCTCCCGGCTACCGCCGCCTCGGATCGAACGCCTGCAGCAAGGCCTCGCCGATGAAATTGATGAGGACGATCATCATCACGAGCAAGAAAAAAGTCGTTAGCGAAATCCACCAGGCCTCGACATTGTCTTTAGCCTGGCGCAGCAACTCCCCCAGACTGGGTGTGGGGCTCGGAACCCCGAGGTTAAGAAAGTCCAGACTCGTCAGGCCGATGATCGCCCCGGAAACCCGAAAGGGGAAAAAGGTAATCACTGGGGTAAGCGTATTGGGCAAGATGTGCTTGCGGAGGATCGTCCAGTTGCTCACCCCCATGGCGCGCGCCGCCCTGACGTAGTCGAAGTTGCGCGCGCGCAAAAACTCGGCTCGAACGAATGCGCTCAGTCCCATCCAGCCGAACATGCTGAGAAGAATAACCAAGAGAGGAATACTGGGCTCGAAGGTGGCGGAGAGGATGATCAGAAGATAGAGTTCCGGCATAGAGCTCCAGATTTCGATTCCCCGCTGGCCTAACAGGTCCACCCATCCACCCAAGAAACCTTGGATGGAGCCAGTGAGAATACCCAGCACCGTGCCGATCAGCGCCAAGCCCAAACCAAACAGAACGGAGATACGAAATCCATAGATCAGGCGGGCCAGCACGTCGCGGCCCCGGTCATCTGTCCCAAGCCAGTTGACCGGAGAGGGCGGACTCGGATGGGGCCGCTGCAGAGCGAAGTTGATCTTCTTGTAATCCCACGGAATCGGGGCATAAACGGCCCAGTTGCCGCCAGAGGTGATCTTTTCGCGAACAAACGGATCCTGATAATCCGCCTCGCTCTCAAAGTCTCCGCCAAAGGTGGTCTCGGGGTAGAGCCGCACTATCGGAAAATAAAAGGAGCCTTCGTAGTAAACAAGCAGGGGATTGCTGTTGGCGTAAAGCTCGGCGAACAGACTGAGAACCGTCAAAGCAGCCAGGAGGACGAGACTATAAAACCCGCGCCGATTTCTACGGAACGACCGCCACTTCTTGCGCGTCTCCTCGCTCATGCGCAGTGCGAAGACCATGGCTATCTCGGTGCGCTTTCAAAGCTGATGCGCGGATCGACCAGGATCAAGGAGAGATCCGAAAGCAGGTTGCTGATCAAGGCCAGCAGAGAGAAGAAAAAGAGGGTCGCCATGACCACCGGGTAGTCACGGCTGATGATCGACTCGTAGGAGAGCAGCCCGAGCCCGTCCAGAGAAAACAGGGTCTCGATGAGCAGGCTGCCGGTAAAGAACATGGCCAGGAAGCTCCCGGGAAAGCCCAGGATGATGGGGATCATGGCATTGCGGAAGACATGCTTGAAGAGCACTTTCCTCTGGGAGAGCCCTTTGGCCACCGCCGTTTGCACATACTGACGGTTGATCTCATCCAGGATAGAGTTTTTCGTGAGCAGGGTCAGCACCGAGAAGCTGCCGATCACGTAGCAGGTCAGGGGCAGCACGAGATGCCATAGGTAGTCCAGGACCTTCTCCCAGAGCGTGAAGTCCGCGAACCCGTCCGAGGTCAATCCGCGCAGGGGGAATAGGGACCAGAAAGAGCCGCCTCCGAAGAGAACGATCAGAAAGATGCCGAGAACAAAGCCTGGAACACTGTAGCCTACCAAGATCAGCACGCTGGTGAACGCGTCGAAGCGTGTGCCGTGTTTGACGGCCTTGCGGATGCCTAGGGGTATGCAAGTGAGGTAAACCAGAAAAAAGCTCCATGCCCCGAGCGAGACCGAGACCGGAAGTTTCTCGATCACCAGATCCACGACCCTCTTGTGGTGGTAATAGGACTCCCCGAAGTCGAAGGTAAACAGGCGGACTAGCCAGCCGAAGAACTGGACATGCACCGGCTTGTCGAAGCCATAGAGCTTCTTCAGGTACTCCACCTGTTCCTGGTCCATCTGGCTGCGGCGCAAGAGCGCGCTTTCCCCGCCCAGGCTCATCGCTCCACCCTCCGTCCCCCGCGCATGGGCGCGGAACTGGGCGATCATCCGCTCCACCGGCCCTCCCGGCACCATCTGCAGCACCACGAACGTGATCAGGACGATCCCGAACAGCGTGGGAACCATTAAAAGCAGCCGTTTGATGATATAAGCCCACATGGTCTCAGCGCTTGCGCACCACGGCCCGGTTGGCAGCTATGGCCGCGGTCAGAACCCGCTCCTTTTCCGGATCGACCCACCAATACATGAGATGGCTCACGGGACTGAAATAATGGGGCAGCTTCTTGGGATAGGAGAACTTGTTCCAATAGGTAATGCGATGGTGATCGCTGAACCAGTGAGGCACTACGTAGTGTTCATGCCACAGCACGCGGTCCAGGGCATGGGTGGCCGTTATCAGCTCACGCCGCGTGGGCGCGGTGATGATGGCCTCCACCAGGGCATCCACTGCCGGGTTCTTGATCCCGATGATATTGCGGCTGCCTTCCTCATCTGCGGCGGCGGAGTGCCAAAAGTCGCGCTGTTCATTTCCTGGGGACTGGCTCTGGGGAAATACCTGGACCGTCATGTCGAAGTTGTGGGTGCGAAGGAGCCCCTCATAGATCGATTCATCCACGACCTTCATCGCGGCCTGTACTCCTAACTTACGCAGATTGACGATGTAGGGCTCGACGATGCGCGCGAAGGAGGGACTCGACAGGGTAATCGTGAAGCGCATCTGCCGGCCGGTGGCAATTTCGGTGAGCACACCGTTGCGCGACTCCCACCCAGCCCTGTTTAGGAGGCGCTGCGCCGCTCGCAGCCGTTCTCTGATGTTTTTATGCGGCTTGCCGAGCGCCTCCACCGGCTCGGTAAAAACTGCCGGAGGCAGGTGCTGGCGGAGTGGCTCCAGGAGGGCCAGCCCTGGGGGCGAGGGCAGCCCCTCGGCAGCCAGCTCCGAGTTGTCGAAAAAGCTGTCGTTGGCTGTGTATTGGCCATAAAAGAGAGTCTTGTTCATCCAGTCAAAATCCAACGCCAGGGACAGGGCGTGACGAACATCGCGATTCTGAAATATCGGACGACGCAGGTTGAAGGCGAAGCCCTGCATACCGGCCGTATTGCGGTGTTTCAGAGTTTCTTTTATCAGGTAACCCTTCTCCCACTTCTCCCCCGCCACATCTTTGGCCCACTGCTTGCTGCTGTTCACCCACATAAAGTCAAACTCGCCGGCCTTGAGTCCCTCCAGGAGAACGGTATCGTCTCGGTAGAACTTGACGACGATCTCGTCAAAATTGTATTTGCCCCTGTTCAGATTTAGATCTCGTCCCCAGTAGTTCTTGTTCCGCCGGTACCGGATATATTTGCCGAATTCGAAGCTTTCGACGACATAGGGCCCCGAGCCTAAAGCAGCCGTGACAAAATCGCGCGCGAAATCTTTCCCCTCGTAGAAATGTTTGGCCAGGATCGGCACCTGCCCGCTGATGAGCGGCAATTCCGGATTCCGGCGGGCAAAAGTCAGCCGGACCGTCAACCGGTCCAGCGCCTGCACGGTTTTAATGTCCCGGTAGTAGTGGCGGTAGAGAGGCGAAGCTGATTCCGAGCGCAGCACTTGAAACGAATAGACCACGTCTGCGGCGGTCACCGGCTTTCCATCAGCAAAACGCGCCTTGGGGTTCAGGTGATAAGTAAGTGAGAGGGCATCGTCAGCGACTTCGATCGACTCAGCCAACAGCCCGTACTCCGCAAAAGGTTCATCCAGTGACTGTTCCGTCAGGGATTCGAACAGCAGCGTTCCGAGCATAAGAGGCGCCCTTCCTTTGAGGCTGAAGGGGTTGAGCGTGTCAAAGCTGCCGACACTGGAAAGGATGAGGGCGCCCCCTTTGATTGCCTTGGGATCGGCGTAATCAAAATGGGAAAACCCGGGGGGATACTTAAGAGAGACCCTCAGCGCCAGGCCGTGTTGACGGTTCGCCGCATGGGCAAAGACCACCCACATCACCGCGGCCGCTACCAAACCTAGCAAGGCTTTTTTGTTGAAAGATAATCCGCGACCCATCTTTCGTTCCAACATTAACGTGCTCCGCCAGCTTCAGCCACCCAGAGATTCTATCGGCAGTTCTCTCGCATTCACGGGCTTTTCCTGGACAAAGACGGCACGGGGAAGATCAACATTCAGCTCAGGGTCTTGGTAGCGGATTTCCAGCCGCCTTTGTTGGGCATGTGCCTCCAGTGAAATCTTTAAGGGAAACAGGCCGGATGGGGTGGAGAAAAAATCGGAAAAAATAGCGCTCAGCTCGATCCCTCCACCGGGACCGGAGCGCTCCCACTTGGTAGGAACCCCTAGCTTGGAGTCGAACGTGACTAACTCGCTCCGCCCGCCGCCCAGCTCTCGACGGAGGGAATTTTGCTTTCCCTCCCAGCGCCCTTGAATCTCTACTGGCGGCAGGCCCATCAGAAGGGCGGCGATCTCCCTCAGCTCCAATGGTATCCGAGTGAGACGCGCCAGATTTTCTTTGGAGCTTCTTCCGTGGACAAAAACATTCTCTTGAGCATCGAACCCCGCCACCTTGTCGGCATTGGCGGTCACTATCAGCAGGGCCCCAAAGGAAGAGAGGGTCTCTAGGCGGAGCTTGTCAGGCCGCTCTACCACGATAGCTTCTTCAAACTTTCCTCTTCCGTCTTTCCCCTGGTAATAGACTGAGGCCAGCGACCGCAGCGAATGGAACTGTTTCATTCTTTCGACAAGGCTCTGAAAGAGTTCTTCTTGACTCCACTCCTTAGAGGGAAGGGTCTCAACGTCGATGGGTTCCCGGGTGACAACCGGAGCGCAGCTCAACGCTCCTAGAAAAATTCCCACAAGGCCGAGGCAGACTGTCGCTTTCCACCGGCACAATTGTTCGAGTCGTTTAAACCGTTCGAATCGTTTAATGGGTTTCAGCTTCTCTATCGTCTTGAACCATTTGAACGTCTTGAACTACTTTAACACTTCCAAGCGCTGGATCTTTTGCCGGATCCTTTTTGACTGCTCTTCTTCTTTGGACCTCCTCAACGCCTCTCGATAGCGCTCTAAGGCCCGATCCAGCCTGCCAACCTTTTCGTAGGCATCCCCGAGGTGTTCGACAATGGTGGGGTCATCACTGGCCAGCTCCACCGCACGTTCCAACTGCTCCACCGCCCTTTGATAGTCACCTCTCTGGTAGTAGACCCATCCCAGGCTATCGATATAGAACCCGTCGTTGGGCTCAATCTTTAAGGCCCTGAGAATCAGACCCTCGGCCTCGTCGAGATGGAGACCCATCTCGGCCCAGGTGTAGCCCAGATAGTTCAAGGCAGCCGCATTCTGCGGGTTGAGTTCGATAGCCTTTTTCATATGCTCAATAGTCTTTTCTTTGTTTTTGTTCTCGTCGTGGAGCGCCCCCAGTTGAAAATAGGCCTGATCGCTCTTCGGATCCAGCGCAACCACCTTTTCCATGACCTCAATGGCCTTAGGATAATCTTTGGCCTTGCGGTACAGAGAAGCTAAGAAGCTGAGCAGCTCCTTTCGGTCCTTCCTCTTCTGCAGCGCTGCCTGGACCACCTCTATCGCCTTTGAGGTCTCGTTGCGCCGATCATAGAGATAGGCGAGCTGGATATTGGCGTCGGCGAAGAAATCGCTTTTCTCCGGGATGCGGGAGAACTCTTCCACGGCCCTCTCGTAGGCCTTCATCTCAGCATAGGTCGAGCCGAGGTAATAACGGACCCGATCGTTTTCCGGATCGGCTGCCAGGACCAGATTGAACTCCGTAGCCGCGCGCTCAAAATCGCCTTTCTCAAAATAGATCAGACCGATCTTTATCCTGGTCTCGCGCGGGTCCGCCTCGATAACCTGAAGCCTTTGAAACTGACTGAGGGCCTCATCCAGCTTGTTCTGCCCCACGTACAGCTCGGCCAATCTCTTTCTCGCCCAGACACCTTTGGGATTGCTCTGGAGGAGTCTCTGATAGGTCTGGATGGCCTGTTCAGTTTTCCCTTGGAGCTCGTACACCAAAGCCAGGTCCATCAACACCGCCTCGGATTTAGGATTCAGTTCAAGGGCCTTGCGATAACTCTCCTCCGCTGCCAGGTAGAGTTGGGTCTTCGCCCGGACCCGGCCAAGATAGTAGTGGCCAAGAACAGAATTGGGATTAAGCGTGAGAAGCTGCTCCAGGTTCTCCACGGCCTTGGGATAATCCCCCATCTTGAGGTAGAGCGCCCCTAAATAGAGAAGCGCCTCCTCGTTTTTCGGGTCAAGTCCGAGCACCTCGCCATACTCCTGCACCCCTTTGGAGTCCTCTCCCATAGAAGAGTAAAGACCAGCCAAAAGCAGCCGGTTCTCCACTCCCTTAGGCTCCAAACGGGCCGCCTCCTCCGCCTCTTTCAAAGCCCTCTTGAAGTCCCCTTTGCGAAGATAGAGTGTCGCTAGGCGGGCGTGCAGATAAGCATTGGATGGGTCCGCTTCTGCGGCCGCCTCATATTCCTTCAGGGCCTGACTGAATTCGCCCTGACCCAACAGGAGCTGCCCTCTGGCAAAGTGACCCAAGGCCTTGGCCTCTGCGGGAATTTCCACTTTCCTTTCCCTGAGAAAGGGAGGCTCGGCGTCCCTAGGTTCCCAAACCAGCCCTTTGGGGGGCCCTTCCAACTGAGGCGGGGAAGGAGGGACGCAACCGGATAAAAGGGGAATAACAAAAATGCCTAAGAATAATAAAAGACCCATCATCAAACTAGTTAACATACTCCCCAGGGAGGGTCAATCAACGATCTCTCTTCTCGCTCGCCTCTGTTTGTGGTAATTTTTTGTAGTCTTCAGCACAGAGGCATGAGACGCCGAGGATGGAAGATCGAGGATCGAAGATCGCGATGCTCTATCCTCAATCCTCAGTTCTGACTGCTGAGTGCTTTAACCATGGGATCAACTACGAAACAAATCAAAAAAGAGATTCTCCATCTGCGGCAAGAAGTCGAGAAACACAACTATCACTACCATGTTCTCGATCAACCCCTGATCAGCGACGCCGAGTATGACCGCTTGTTTCGCCGGCTTCTTGAATTGGAACAGAGATATCCTGAATTTGCCTCTCCCGACTCCCCCACGCAGAAGGTTGGCGCCCCTCCCCTAGAGAGATTCGGCACGGTCCGCCACACGCTGCCAATGCTTTCGCTCAACAACGCCAACAGCCTGGATGAGATGCTGGAGTTTGAAGAGAGAATCCAGCGCTTTCTAAAAAGCCCCCAGCCGCCGGAATACGTCGTCGAGCCGAAGATCGACGGGGTAGCTGTGGAACTCGTATACGAGCAGGGACGCCTCACGGTCGGATCCACACGCGGAGATGGGATCCACGGCGAGGATATCACGCTGAACCTCAAGACGATCCGTTCCATCCCGCTTACGCTGCGCAAAGGGAGGAAGGGCATCCCGCCCCGTCTCGAGGCCCGGGGCGAGGTCTTTCTAGCGCGTGAAGCGTTCCAAAGGCTTAACCGGGAACGTGAGGAAGAGGGGCAGACCGTCTTCGCCAACCCACGCAACGCAGCCGCAGGCTCGCTCAAACAACTGGACTCCGCAGTCACCGCCAAGCGCCCCCTGGATATCTTTTGTCACGGCATGGGAGAGATCACGGGAAGCCATTTCACTACCCATATGGAGCTTCTTCAAGCCCTCAAGGAATGGGGACTAAAACCCGTTCCCTTCGTCCGCCTCTGTCACAGCCTGAAGGAGATTTTCACCTACCATGAAGAGACAGAGAGGCGCCGTGATCGGCTCCCTTACGAGATTGACGGCCTCGTCATCAAGGTAAATAACCTGGAACTCCAGAGGCGTCTGGGAGAAATCGCCCGTTCCCCGCGTTGGGCGATAGCGTACAAATTCAAACCCCGCCAGGCGACCACGCGGATCCTCAACATCCAGGCTCAGGTTGGGCGGACAGGCACCCTCACGCCCGTAGCCAGCCTCGAGCCGATCCCTGTGGGCGGGGTCACGGTGAAGAGCGCATCCCTGCACAATATGGACGAAGTGGAGCACAAAGACATCCGCAT
>Ga0209399_10000775_pt1 | contig 18194 bp, 12 predicted proteins | sample OV2TP3_FD_184130 | JGI IMG/M metagenome (GOLD analysis project Ga0209399, IMG submission 184130) | Hot spring microbial communities from Beatty, Nevada to study Microbial Dark Matter (Phase II) - OV2 TP3 (SPAdes) (version 3) | ecosystem: Environmental > Aquatic > Thermal springs > Hot (42-90C) ... | reverse complement strand
GATGGGGTTCCCGAACCGCTCATGAACTTTTTGTACTACGGCGACAACCTGGACGTCCTCCGCCGCCATGTGGCCGACCAGTCGGTTGACCTCGTCTACCTCGACCCGCCCTTCAAGAGCATGCAGGACTACAACGTCCTCTTCGCCGAGAAGGACGGCACCGCCGCCGCCGCCCAGTTCAAGGCCTTCGAGGACACCTGGGAATGGAACCAGGAGTCGGCCCGCGTCTACCAGGAAGTAGTCGAGCGCGGCGGCCGCGTCTCCCAGGTCATGCAGGCCTTCCGCACCTTCCTCGGCGCCAACGACATGCTCGCCTATCTCACCATGATGGCCCCGCGCCTGGTCGAGCTTCACCGCGTCCTCAAGGACACCGGCAGCATCTACCTCCACTGCGACCCCACCGCCAGCCACTACCTCAAGCTCTTGCTCGACGCTGTATTCGGTGCAGCGAACTTTGGAACCGAAATCGTCTGGAAGCGCTCAAGTGCTCACAGCGACACGAAGCAAGGCCGCAAGCTGCATGGGCACATACATGATGTGATTCTGTTTTACACGAAAGGTGACGAGTGGACGTGGAACGACCTGTACACAAAATATGCAGATTCCTATGTCGGACGAGATTATCGGCTTGTTGAAGAAGGCACCGCTCGCCGCTTCAGGCGAGGCGACCTAACCGCCGCACGTCCCGGAGGCGACACAGAGTATGAGTGGCGGGTAAAGAAGCCTGTCGGTGTGCGAGAGCGTTGGATCGCCGACCTCGACGACGAACACCTCAACCCGAAACCAGGCTGGGAGTATAGGGGGGTGCGCCCGTACAAAGGTCGTTACTGGGCATACTCCAAAGCGAATATGGCCCAATTCGCATTGGAAGGTCGGTTGCGCCACACCTTTGATGGTATGCCGGAGTACAAGCGATACCTGGACGAAATGCCGGGGATTCCCCTGCAGGACCTTTGGAACGACATCCCGCCCATAATTGCTGGCACTGCAGAAAGACTTGGCTACCCTACGCAGAAACCAGAAGCTCTTTTGGAACGAATCCTCAAAGCGAGCAGCAATGAAGGTGATACGGTCCTTGATCCCTTCTGCGGGTGTGGCACAACCATCGCAGTGGCACAGCGACTCAACCGCAAATGGATTGGCATCGACATCACCCATCTGGCAATCGGCCTCATCAAAAGCCGCCTGCGGGATGCCTTCGGTGAGGAAGTCTCAAAGACCTATCAGGTGATTGGGGAGCCTGTTTCCCTCCCGGACGCGGCTGAACTAGCTAAGGAAGACCCATATCAGTTCCAGTGGTGGGCGCTCGGCCTGGTCGGCGCCCGCCGCGCCGACCAGCGCAAAGGTAGCGACCTCGGCATTGACGGCCGCCTCTACTTCCACGACGAGGGCGAAAGCGGCCGCACCAAGCAAATCATGCTCAGCGTCAAATCCGGCCACGTCGGCGTTCGCGACGTTCGCGACCTTCGCGGCGTTATCGAAAGAGAAAAGGCCGAGCTCGGCGTCCTCATTACTCTGGAGGAAGCCACCAAGCCAATGGTTACCGAAGCTGCCGCGGCTGGCTTCTACAAATCCCCCTGGGGTAACCACCCCCGGCTGCAAATCCTCACTGTCGCCGAGTTGCTCGACGGCAAACAGATTGACTACCCCCGTCTCGCCAACGTCACCCTCAAGAAAGCCCCGCGCAGCCCCGACTCCGAGGCCGAGCAGTTGACCCTCGGCGCGCCGCCTGCTACTTCGCGTCGGCGAAAGCGCAAGCGATCCTAGCCTCCAACGGCCCTATTTAGCGGTCTTCTGCTCAACGGCAAGCCGCGAACGCGCCATGGATTCGCACACATACCGCGCCAGACGACCCCTTCTTCGCGCCAGATAACCCGGTACCAGGTACTCGGTGCTAGCAGGGTGCTGAAAAAATCCCTTTGGCACGCGCTCCGGTGGCACAGGCACTCTTGCCTGTGCTGATTCTGCGGTATCTGCAGCGAGCGCACAGCCAAGAGTGGCTGTGCCACTCGACTTTTTCAGCATCCTGCTAGGTACCGCTTTTCCCCGATTCCCCGATTCAACGAATCAATGGTTCGACTCACGCTCACGGTTCGTCTTTCGCTCACCGTCATGAGCGTAAGTCGAATGACCATCCCGAGCGAAAGTCGAAGGACCATTCAACCATTCAACGCTCTCTACTCGACCTCGACCCCATCCGAACCGGGCCTTCACCGCACCGCTACCGCGCTTCAACGCGCCGGCCGGAATCGAGGGCGAGTTCCGCCCTCGTTCCTCCCGACCCCGCCCGCCTTCACTGCTTTCTATTTTCTCTTTTCTAGTTTCGCGTTTTGGGGGAGAAGGTCTTCCGCCCGCACCGGGCCCGCCAGCGGCCCGTCCGTGCTGGTGGCGAAGCCGAGCGACTGCTCGCGGTCGAGCGCGCCATGCGTGCCCCGCAACGTGACAATGCGGCCGAACGTCCCGCTGCCGTAGTGGTAGCCCGGCTTCAGGCTCACCGCCACGTCGGCGCGGTTGGCGACGTGGTTGGTCGCCCACTGCCGCAGCCGGCGCGCGGCGTCGGGATAAACATGGTCGCGCGTGGCGGCGAACAGGTCGGCATCCGCCACCCAGCCCTCGGCGTCGGCTTTGCCTTCCTTTTTCAGTCCCGCGAAGTCGCTGAACAGGCCGAGGGGATCGGTGTGTGCTGCAAAGTAGCGGTAGGCGCTGCCGTCGGGCTTCCACTCCAGGCGGGCCCGCCCGTCTAGGCTCGAAATCACCGCCGCGTCTCCGTCCGCGTAGACGGCGAAGTCGGCCCCTTCGAGCGCGGCCAGGTCGCGGGCCAGCTCCGCGCGTTCCTCCGGCGCGCAGTAGGCGACCAGCATCCCCAGCAGCCCGTAGGCGGGGACGACAACGTCGCGCGGCTGCTCCAGCCGGTTCGTCAGCCGCCACCCGCGCGCTTCCAGGTGCGCGGCCAGCGGCACCATCCGGCTCTCCGCGTCGCTGTTCCCGTGGTCGGAGAACAGCGTGATGCGCAGCCCGCCGCCCGAGTTGAGGTAGAGCTCCCGCAGCAGCGTGTCGACTTCGAGCAACAACTCGCGCGTCTCGGCGCGCGACCGAACGTGATGCAGCGAGTCCGTCGAAGCGATATGCGCCAGGAAGGTTTTTTCCTGCGACGCCAGGAAGCGCTTCTTCAGCCGCCCCAGGTCGGCGCGGTAGGCCTTGACCGGAAGGACGTAGGCCAGCCCCCGGCTCCACCCCGGCAGGTCGTAGTCCAGCACGCGCGCGTAGGGGATGTCGGTCTGTCGCGAAGTCCTCAGCGTGCCGCCGGCCAGCTCGTTGCGCGCCCGGTCGAAGTAGCCGTCCTCGTAGCCCGCCACCGTCCCGGTGTGGAACAGCGCCGTCAGCGCCAGCGCGCTGGCCGAGGGAAAGGGCGCCACCACCGGCGCCGGCCGGTGGAACTCGCGGAAGTGTCCTTCGTCCCACAGCGCCCGGAACTCTTCGTAGGGTACGCCGTCGAGGCAGAGCACCAACCAGCGCGCTTCAGCATCATCGGCGCGCGGCGGGACGAAGCTCGTCGCCCGGCCGCCTTCGGTCAGCACCAGGTCGACCGCGCCGTCGTTGTTGGTGTCGAGCGTGACGTAGCGCTTGGGCGCGCCCTCCGGCGCTCCCAGCCGCAGGTAGGTGACGCTGCGCCCGCTCTCGGCGTCGGCAGGCACGACCTCGAGCGGGCGATAGACCACCGGCAGCGGCTGGCCCCAGTTGTGGATCAGCCATCCCAGCGCCCCGCCCAGCAGCACGTGGACGCCCAGCACTCCCAACAGAATTTTTTTCCGCCGCCTCATTGCCTCCTCGCGCGAGACTCCTCCTCCCTCGCTTAGTACACCATACCTGGATTGTTCCGGCGACGGATAAGACTGGTGAGCCGCGCAGGAGTCGAACCTGCAACCCGCAGATTAAGAGTCTGCTGCTCTACCAATTGAGCTAGCGGCCCACCGGAAACTCCATTTTAGTAGGGGTTCCGTGGACGGTCAATCCGCCCGCCCCGCGCCCCAGAACCCCTTGGGTGCAATCCGTTGCAGTGGTACTTTGTTCCATCGTGAGGCAACGAAGTCCTGCCGTTCTTTTCCCTAGCGTGGGTGTGCTCGGTTTGCTCCTCTGCCTGGCACTGTCAGTGTCTCCGCAGACGCCCGCCGCCGGCTCGCTCCAGGGCACTGTAATCGACCCCACCGGCGCTGTGATCCCCGGCGCCCAGGTTGAGATCCAGAATGAGGCCACGAATGAGCGACGCTTGGTTCGCACCAACGATTCCGGTCGCTACGTCGCATCCCTGCTTACCCCCGGAGCTTATCGAGTGGCCTTCTCCGCCCTTGGATTCAAACCACAGGTCGCGGAGCGGGTTCAGGTCTCTGTCGGCCAGACAGTGACTCTGGACGTACGTCTCGAGGTCGGCTCCGCTGTCACGCCCCTGGTCCAGGTCGGCCCCGAACTCCCCGACCCCATGCGGACGGAAGTCAGTTCGCTCCTCGAAGAAACCGCTCTGCTCAACCTGCCGCTCAACGGCCGCCGCTGGGAAGACCTCGTGCTGCTTTCCCCCGCCGTCACCGAAGACGGCGGCAACGGCCTCGTCAGCTACCGCGGCCTCTCCGGGCTCTACAACAGCAACTTGGTCGACGGCGTCGACAACAACCAGGCGTTTTTCTCTGAGACCCGTGGCCGCTCCCGCCTCCCCTACATCTACAGTCTCTCCACCGTCCAGGAGTTCCAGGTCATCACGCAGAACTACTCCGCCGAGTCCGGCCGCGCCGCCGGCGGCCTCGTCAACGCCGTCACTCGCTCCGGAAGCAACCAGCTCCACGGCGAGCTTTTCTACTTTTTCCGCGACGACGCCTTGCTGGCTCGCGACCCGCTGGCCAAGGCCCTCGACCAGCCCAAGCCCGAGGAACGGCTGCAGCAGTTCGGCGCCGCCCTCGGCGGCCCGCTCCTCCGCAACCGCCTCTTCTGGTTCGCCGCCTACGACCAGCAGCTCCGCAACTTCCCCTTCACCGTCGTCCCCCAAGACCCAAACTTCGCCGCCGCCTGCACGGTTCTGGAGTGCCCCCCGGCGATGGACTTCATCCGCAGCCTGCTCGGCGTCCGCCCCCGCCAGGGCGACCAGAACCTCTTTCTGGTGAAGCTCGACTGGTTCACCCACAACGCGCACAGCTTCAGTGCTGTGGTCAACTATGTGAACTGGCGCTCGCCCAACGGCATCCTGCGCGACCCGCTGGTCAACGACGCCGCCGAAGCTCTGGGCCGCGACGACGTGCGCGCCGAGTTCTTTATTTTCAATTGGCAGGTTGCACCGACGCCGAGGCTCGCCAACCAGTTTCGCTTCCACTTCGGCCGCGACTTTGAGTTCCAGCAGCAGAACACCTCCGGCCCGCTCGTCGACCTCACCGGCTTCCGCGCCCTTCGCCTCGGCATGCGCGACTTCCTCCCCCGCGTCGCCTTCCCCAACGAGAAGCGCTTCCAGTGGTCCGACAATCTGAGCGTGTCCCGGGGGCGGCACTTTCTCACCTTCGGCGCCGACGTCAACCACACCCGCGACACCATGGTTCAGGTCTTCCGCGGCGGCGGCGTCTACCGCTGGCGCACCGCCAACGACTTCGCGCTCGACTTCGCCGGCGCCTGCCCCACCAACGGCGGCCGCTGCTACCGCGACTTTGTCCAGGCTGTTGACCCGTTCGGCGGCGACGGCCGCGCCGCCTTCGCCACCACCGACTGGGCCTTCTATGTTCAAGACAGCCTCAAGCTGACCCCCAGCCTCTTGCTCAACCTGGGCCTGCGCTACGAGCTGCAGCAGATGCCCGACCCCCAGCGCCCCAATCCCGCCGTCCCCAGGACGGCCGTGCTCAACTCGGACACCAACAACTTCGCCCCGCGCCTGGCTCTGGCCTGGCAGCCCGGCGGGGCCGAAAACCTTGTGGTCCGCGCCGGCTACGGGCTCTACTACGGGCGCACGCCGAACAGCACCCTCTTTTCGCACCTGTTCCAGAACGGCGTCTCGCAGCAGGTTTTTCGGTTCGCTCCCACGCACTGCGCCGCGCCGTTTTTCCCCAATGTGGTGTTTCCCCCGCCGCCGGACGCGCCGCTAGGGCCGCCGGCGCCCGGGCTTCCGACACCGGTGGTCCAACCGCCGCCGCCCGGCTGCGTGCTCAGTCCCAGCGCCTCGGTGGTGACCACGCTGGCGACGGACTTCGTGAACCCTGTGGTGCACCAGGCCGAGGTGAGCGTGGCCTATGAATGGGCGCGGGACTGGATTGTTTCGGCGACTTATCTCATGAGCCGCACCAACCGCCTGCCGGTTTTTCTCGACTCCAACGTCGCTCCGGCCACCGGCGCCGTCTCCTACGCTATCGGCGACCCGCAAGGCAACCTGACCGAAACCATCACGCTGCCCTTCTATTCCCAGCGCCTCGACCCGTCGCTCGGCCCCATTCAGACCGGCTACAGCGTCGTGAACGCCTCCTACCACGGCCTGGTGCTCGAGCTGAAGAAACGGTTCAGCCGCGGCTTCTTCATCGAATCGCACCTGACCGTATCCAAAGCCACCGACAACGGGGTCGTGCCCGCGGCCCTGGGCACTTTTTCCGGCAGTAGTGTTCCGGTCGACCCGTTCGACCTCCGCCGCGAGCACGCCCTCTCCGACCTCGACACCCGCCGCCGCTTTGTTTTCCAGGCCTACTGGGAATTACCGTGGACCAAGCTGCAATCTCCGGCGGGCAAAGTTTTCCTCCAGGGATGGAAGCTGAGCGCCATCGGGCAATTCCGCGACGCCAACCCGCGCACCGCGCAGGTGGTGGGCGCGCCGGCTTGTGCGGTCAACGGCGGCCTCACCTGCGGCTCTGTGGACGGCTTCGGGTTTCCCGCCGTCACCTACCGCGCCCCGCACCTCGGCCGCAACCTCTTCTACGGGCAACGCAGCGGGCGCGCCACGGTTGATCTGCGCGTCGCCCGCAGTCTCTCCCTCGGAGAAGGCAAGCGGCTCGAGGTTGCGGCCGACGCCTTCAATCTCTTCAACCGCACGCACTTCACATCGTTCAACTCGCTGGCGTTTGACTTCGTCCAGCCCGGCGGGACGGCCGTCACCACCGGCCTGCTCTGTCCCGCGCAGCCGGGCATCAGCGGCTGCCTGTTTCCGCGGCCGAATTTCCTCGACCCCGAACGCTCCGGCACCCGCATCCTGGGCGCGCGCCAGTTGCAGTTCAGCCTTCGCTTCTTCTTTTAACAGTTGTGTGTGGTAGCGCCGGCTTCCAGCCGGCAGTTTCTTGCGTGGCTGCGCAGGCCGGCAGGATGCCGGCGCTACAGAAGCCCTGCTCGAGTTCCAACCCTTCCACCGCTTCCCCTAGGAGGGCGACTGATAAGTCTCTTTATCGGAAAAGGTCGTTCTCCGCGCGCCGCAGCAGGTCGCGGCCGGACCCGGCCGCGGGGTTGTATTGGTAGCCTCGGATGAGCGCCACCGGGACCCGGTTGGTCTTGCCCATCACCAGCTCGGCGGCCGCCGCCAGTTCGTCGGCCGCGGCGACGACCGTCATTTGCAGCGTGTGCCCGTGGGTGTCCGGTTGGCCGCGGTAGTCGAGCAGCGGCGCCAGCCCGGCCACCCCCAGCGCCACGTTGGCCACGCCCTCCCGCCACGGCCGGCCGAAGGTGTCCGAGAGGATGACCGCAAGCGGAATCCCGAAAGCCTTCTCGAGTTCTTCCCGGAGTCGCCTCGCCGATTGGTCGGGATCTTCTGGCAGCAGAGTCACCATTCCCTCCGGCACGTTGGAGGCGTCCACGCCGGCGTTGGCGCACACAAAGCCGTGCTTGGTCTCGACGATGAGCACGCCGCGCTCCATGCGTACAATGCGCTTCGCCTCCCGCAGGATTACTTCAATCACGCGGGCATCTTTGCCGTAGGTCTGGGCCCACTCGCGGGCCGGCGCCGACGGCTCCACTGTCTCCAGCCGCACCAACCGGCCCTCGGCCTTGGAAACGATTTTTTGCGTGACGACGAAGATGTCGCCGGTTTCGGGCCGCAGTTCGGCCGACGCCAGGGCAGAAACAATCAATGCGCCCAGGTCGTCGCCGGGCCCAACCTCCGGCAGCGACGCCAGCGGCAGGATGCGGATTTCACTCACGATGTGTCTGAAGCGTCAGGGCACGGCTTCAGCCGTGCCGTAAGCCATCCTTTTCAAATCTTTCGCAGGGGCTTCTCGGAGCGAGGCTCGTGCCGAGCGGAGACCTCGAGCGAAGCGAGGGGAGCCCCTGCGTCCGCCGAAGGCGGACTCTATATCCCAACCACGCGGAAGCGCGCGCCCTTGCTCTTGTAGCGCCGGTTGATGCGGATGGCGAGCGCGGTCATCCGCTCCAATGTGGCGGCGGCGTCGAGCCCGCCCACGTCCACCGGGCGCAGGCCGGGGATCACGCGGACGGCGTCCATCACCCGCGCCTTGTCGGGCTCCGAGTCGCCGCACACGAAAACGTCGCAGTCGAGGGGCACCTCCAGCTCGGCCAGGATGTGCGCCGGGATGGTCTTGAAAGCGCCGACCAGGTGAACGCCCTCGGGCAAGCGCTTGGCCAGGAATTGGCTCCCCGAACCCTCCGGCAAATCGCCCGGGCCGGGAGTGGTTTTCGATTTCACCGGCACCGTGGCGTCCACCAGAGTCAACCCATGACGAAAATCGTTGCGGTAGGTGTCCAGCGCGTCGGCGGCCTGGGCAAACGGAACGGTCAGGAGCACCAGGTCGGACTGCGCCAGCATCTCGCGGTTCTCGGCGGGATGGATGCTCTCGTGCCCCAAGCGCTGGTTAAGCTCTTGGACAACCGCGGCGGCGCGCTCGCGGGCTCGCGAGCCGACGACTACCAGTGCGCCCGCCTGCGCGAAACGCAGCGCCAGGCCCTTGCCTTCGATGCCGGTGCCGCCCAGCAGGCCGATGCGGGGAGGAGAGGACACGCGCGGATTATAGCAAACGAGGTTGTGTCCGGATTCAGACCAACTGAATCAAAGGCGGTGAAAGGAGCTTCAATGCCGACGACCATTCCCGAGAAGTTTCGCGACCTCTTCAGCAAGCGCGCCTTCGCCAACCTGGCCACGCTGATGCCGGACGGCCAGCCGCAGGTTTCGCCGGTCTGGATTGATTTCGATGGCCGCCACATCGTGTTCAACACCGCTCGTGACCGCCAGAAGGACCGCAACCTGCGCCGCGACCCGCGCGTGTCGCTGAGCATCCTCGACCCGGAGAATCCGTACCGATACCTCGAGGTTCGGGGCCGAGTGGCTGAGGTGACCGAGGAAGGAGCGGACGCTCACATCAATCGCCTCGCCAAGAAGTACCTTGACCTGGATACCTACCCCTACCGCCAGCCGGGCGAGGTGCGGGTAATCTTCAAGATTGTGCCGGAGCACGTCGCCGGGATCAGTTGAGCCCTACTGGGGAGCCAGCCGCGCGCTCTGCTCGGCGAGCGAGCGCCGGTACGGGCCCACCAGGTCGCGGTAGGCGTGAGGGAGGAAGACCACTCCCACCAGCGCGCGGCCGAGCACGAAGGCTAGGTGCGAGGCCAGGCTGTAGGCGAGCAACTTCGGCGCGGGCGCATAGGCCTGGAAGAAAAAAATCCACGCCGCCTGGGTCGTCCCCAGGTGCGCCACCGTGATGGGCAGCGAGGCCAGCATGAAGATGATGGGCAGCAGCGCCAGCATGCGCCCGAAAGGGATCTCGATCCCGAAGGTCTGCACGGCGAAGTAGTGGAACACCAGCGCCACGAAGAACATCGGCGCGCGCAGCAGGATGAACTGCCCGTAGCGCTTCAGCGGTGCCTCGCGGAACGTGCGCAGCAGCGCCCACTCGCGCACGCGAAAGCGCCTGCGCCAACGGGGAAAACTACGGCCAAGCGGCTCCAGCAGCAGCCGCCAGGGCGCGACGTTGCCGCGCACGTAGAGAAGAAAGGCAAACCAGAAGGCCACGAACCCCACCGGCACCCAGAAAACCTCTTCCGGCAGAACGGCGGCGAACACCGCCATCCCGCAGGTGGCCCAGACCGCCAGGTGCGTCAGGTCGACCAGCCAGTTGAAGATGACCGTGCTGGCGAGCTCGAAAAACGGCGCCCGCAGCCGCTTGGTCAGGTAGTAGGCCATGGCTCCGCGGGCCAGATGCGTGTTCATCAGCGAGACGACGTAGGTCACCGCGCGCACGGGCAGCAGCTCGCGGTAGGGCAGCGGCCCGTGGAACCACCGCATCAGGTAGGCGAGCACCAGCGTGTCCCAGCAGAAGTAGAAGACACTGTTCGGGATCATGAGCGCCAGGAAACGCGGGTAGTTCGCCTGCTCGAGCGCTTCCAGAAAGCGCGCAAACGGCACGCGCTGGAAGATGAAATAGAAGATGGCGATGGTAATCAGCAGCGGCAGGAGCCGCTTCCAGGCGGGTCGGCCTTCAGCCCGAGAGGGATGCGCGGCGGAAGCCATGGTGGCGCGGGTGGCTACTCTAACCTATTTGTACTCGCGGGCAGAATTTTTTGCTAGAGTGCCCCTGCCCGCGGAAGGCGCGGGCAACTCCTCGGAGGTCAAGCACGCGCGGATGTATCCCCGTCCGTTCCGGTATCACCGCGCCGGCTCGCTTTCGGAAGCCGTGAACATGCTCGAGCAGGCCGGCGAGGACGCCCGGCTGCTGGCCGGCGGCCAGAGCCTCATCCCGCTGATGAAGCTGCGCCTGGCCAGCGTCGCGCATCTGATTGACCTCAACTTCATCGGCGGCCTTTCGTACGCGAAGGAAGAGGACAGCGTGATTCGCTTCGGCGCGCTTACGCGCCACGCCGAGATCGAGGATTCGCCGGCTGCGCAAACGGTTCCCATTCTCTACGACTGCGCTGCCGGCATCGCCGACATTCAAGTGCGCAACCGCGGCACGCTGGGCGGCTCGCTCGCCGAAGCCGACCCCAGCGGCGACTGGGCGCCGTGCCTTTTGACGCTTTCAACCGATGTCATCTGTCTCGGGCCGCAAGGCGAGCGGGTCGTGCCGCTGGCTGAGTTCATCACCGATGCCTACACCACTGTGCTCGGCCCGGCCGAGCTGCTGCGCGAGGTGGTGGTGCGCCGGCCAGCGCCGCGCAGCGGTGGCGCCTACCTGGCCCTCAAGCGCGCCGCGCCCGTCTACGCCACCGCCAGTGCGGCGGTGCAACTCACCTTGGCCGACGACGACACCTGTCTCGACGCCGGCATCGCCCTGGGGGCAATCGGGTTGACGCCTATCAAGGCGATTGAAGCGGAAGCGGAGTTCCGGGGGAAACAGATTACTGAGAAGACGCTGGAGTCTGCAGCGCAGGCTGCCATGGCCGCCGCCGATCCGCAGAGCGACAAGCGCGGGTCGGCGGCCTACAAGCGCACGCTGGTCGGCGTGCTGGTGCGGCGCGCGGCGGAGATTGCTTTGCGCCGCGCCCGCGGAGAAAAGATGGAGGCCGGCCACATCTATGCTTGAAGAGGTCCAGCGCGCCCGCATCTCGCTGGTCGTGAACGGCCGGCGGCACACGCTCGAGGTTGAGCCGCGGCTGCTGCTGGTGGAGCTGCTGAGGAACGAGCTCAGCCTGACCGGCACCCATGTCGGCTGCGATACCACCTACTGCGGGGCGTGCACCGTGCTGCTCAACGGCGTCGCCGTCAAGTCGTGCACCGTCTTTGCCGTTCAGGCCGACGGAGCCGAAGTGCTGACGGTTGAAGGCTTGGAGCGCGACGGCAAGCTGCATCCGCTCCAGGAGGCTTTCGCCGCGCACCACGGCCTGCAGTGCGGCTTCTGCACCCCTGGCATGTTGATGTCGTCACTGCAACTGCTGTCGAAGAACCCGCGCCCCACGCAGAAAGATATTCGCAAGGCCATTTCCGGCAACTGCTGCCGCTGCACCGGCTACCAGAACATCCTCAAAGCCATTCGTGCAGCGGCGGAATCGATGGCGGGCTGACCATGGCGTTCTCCTTCGGCGGCGAGTTCGCGGTGCAGAAGTCACCCGAAGAGGTTTATGACTTCCTGACCGACCCGAACCGGTTCGCGCCGCTGCTGCCCGACTTCCAGAGCCTGAGCGTCGAGGACGCCAGGAACTTCACGGTGAAGGTCAAGGTGGGCGTCTCCCACATCCGCGGCACGGCGGCCATCAAGATGCAGCTGGTGGAAGCCGAGCGCCCCGCCAAGGCAGTTTACCGGGGCTCCGGCAGCGTCGCCGGCGGCAGCGCCAACCTGACCGCCGGCTTTGAGCTGGCGGGAAGCGACGGCGGCACGCACGTCCACTGGAAAGGCGAAGCGCAGGTTTCCGGTCCCATCATCTCTATCGCCGGCGGGCTGCTGGAGCCGCTGGCCAAGAAGAACGTAGAGAAGCTCATCCACGGGTTGCAGGCGGCGCTGGCCTGAGAAATCGAGAAATGGCAACAAAGAAAAAGTCGAAGCCGACCAAGGCGGCACCGCCCCACGCGGAGCTCTCCGGCGAGTGGATCGGCAAGCCGGTGCGGCGCAAGGAGGAAGGCCGGCTGGTGCGCGGCCAGGGAAAGTTTGTCGACGACTACAAGCTCCCGGGGATGCTGCACCTGGCGTTTGTGCGCTCGCCGTATGGCCACGCGCGCGTGAAGCGTGTGGACGTCTCCGAAGCCGAGAAAGCGCCCGGCGTAGCCTGCACCCTGACCGGTGCGGAGGTGGCGCGGCTGACCAAACCTTTTCTGGAGATCGGCCCGGAGCCCGGCGCCAAGATCATCGACTACGCGATGGCGGTCGATGTGGCGCGCTACCAGGGCGAGCCGGTGGCGGCGGTGGTGGCGGAATCGCCCGCTGCCGCAGCCGACGCGGCCGAGCTGGTCCAGGTGGACTACGAGCCGTTCCCGGCGGTGGTGGAAGCCGAGCAGGCGCTGCGCGATGAAACCATCCTCCACGACTCCGCCGGCACCAACCGCGTCTGGGAGGGCGAGTTCGAATATGGCGACGTGGACAAAGCTTTCCGCGACGCGCGCTACGTGGTCAGCATCGGCCGGTTGCACTTCCACCGCTTCTCCAGCACGCCGCTCGAGCCCAACGCCGTCATCGCGCAGTGGGACCCGGGCGACGACCGCATCCAGTTCTGGGGCAACAATTCGTTTCCCGTCATCGGACTGCAACTGCTCTCCATGGCGCTGGGCGTGCGCATGGAGCAGATGCACTTCCAGAGCCACGACATCGGCGGCAGCTTCGGCATCAAGATCACCAACTACCCGCAGATGGCCCTCTGCGCGCTGGCTTCGCGCAAGTGCGGCGGGCGGCCGGTGAAGTGGATCGAGACCCGCATGGAGCACATGCTGGCCAGCGCGCACGGCAACGAGCGCACTTTCCTCGATACGCGCGTGGCGCTGGACGCCAACGGCGTCATCACCGCCATCGAGTCGCGCCACATTGACGACTGCGGTGCCTACCCGCGCTACGAGCCGCTGGGCTGCATCATTTGGGCGCAGGTGCTGCCCGGCACCTACCGCTTTCGCAACTACCGCGTCAAGTACGCCCAGGTGGTCACCAACAAGTGCCCCGTGGGCCCGAACCGCGGCTACTCGCGCATGCAGCAGCTCTGGTTCCTCGAGCGCGTGGTGGATTTGTGCGCGCACGAACTGCAAATCCCCGCCGACGAAATGCGCCGGCGGAATTGGATCCGCCCGGAGGAGTTCCCCTACACCACTCCCAACGGCTGCGTCTACGATTCCGGCAACTACCCGCGCATGCTGGCGCTGGCGCAGACGGCCATCGGCTGGGAGGAGTGGAAGAGGAAGCAGAAGCAGGCGCGCGGACAGGGGCGGCTGGTCGGCATCGGCATCGGCACCACGCTTGACTCCGGGACCAACAATTTTGGCCAGTCGAAGATCATCAACCCGGGCGCGCCGTTTTCCGGGCAGTCGGGCGCGGCCATCGTCAAGCTGGACATCGACGGCAACGTCGTGGTGACCGTGGGCTCGGTGCCGCAGGGGCAGGGGCACGAAACCACCGCGGCGCAGGTGGTGGCCGACGTGCTCAACATCCCGCCCGACGCGGTGACTGTCCGAGTCGGCTTCGACACCGACTGGAACGCGCACACCGGCACGACCGGAACCTACGCCAGCCAGTTCGCCGTCACCAGCCTCTCGGCGGTGCACGGAGCGGCGCAGGCGCTCAAGGCGGAGATGAAGCGGCTGGCCGCGCATGTTCTGGGCACGGGGGAAGACCAGCTGGAGGTCGGCGTGGGCAAGATGGGCCCGGAGGTGCGAGTCAAAGGTTCGGAGAAGTCGGCAATCTTCTGGGTGCTGGCGAATCTGGCGCACGTCAATACAGCGTCGCTCCCCGAAAAGCTGCGGGACCTCACGCTCAACTGCCGTTATGTCTGGCGCGCGCCCTTCCAGGTGCCGGACATTGAGCGCAAGTACGGCAACCTGACGCTGACCTACGCCGCGCAGCTCCATATCGCCGTGGTGGAGGTGGACCGCGAGACCTACCTGCCGAAGATTCTCGACTATGCCGTGGTGGACGACTGCGGCACCGTCATCAACCCGATGATTGTGCAGGGGCAGGTGCACGGCGCCACCGCGCACGGCATCGGAGCGGCGCTGCTGGAAAATTGCGCCTACGACGCCGACGCCAACCTGCTCGCCGGCACCTTCAGCGACTACGTGCCGATTACTTCGCTGAACATGCCGATGCTGCGCACCGACCACCTTGAGTCGCCGTCGCCCTTCACCTGGAACGGCGCCAAAGGAATGGGCGAAGGCGGCGGGGCGCCGCTGCACGCGCTTTCCGCGGCCCTGCAGGATGCGCTGCACTCGAGCGGCATCTACATCACTGACTCGCACAACAACGGCGATACGATTTTCCGCGCCTTCGAAGAGAAGCGGCAGGGCGGGAGGACGAAGCCGGTGTCGGTCGAGTGGCGCTGAAGCTATGCCCAAACGCGTCTGCATCATTGGCTGCGGGGCCATCGGGAGCCTCTACGCCGCGCATCTCGCCCGCGTCGCCGAAGTGTGGGCGTTCGTCCGCCGCCCGGAGCATGCCGCCGCGCTCAACCGGGAGGGCCTGAGGGTCTCGGGCCGGCGCGACTTGTCAGCGCGGCTCAAGGCGACGACCGATCCGCGCGCGCTGCCCGAGTTTGATCTCGGGATCGTCTGCACCAAGTCCACCCAGACGCGCGACAGCATCGCGCCGGTGGCGCACCGGTTTCCCGGCGGCGTCGTGCTCTCGGCGCAGAACGGTTTGGGCAACGAGGAAATCATCGCCGAGCACACGCGAGGGTACGTTCTCCGCGGCACTACCTTTATGAGCGGCTCGCGGCGTAGCGACACGCACGTGACGATGGAGCTCGACACCGCGACCTGGCTCGGCCCCTTCGAGCCCACCCGCACGCCGTTCGCGCTGGCGCAGGAAGTGGCGGCGCTGCTGGTGGAAAGCGGCCTGAAGGCGGAGGCGCTCGAGGATGCGCGGCCGGCGCAGTGGTCGAAGCTCATCTTCAACGCTTCGGTGAACTCGGTGGCGGCGCTGACCGAGCTGCCCCACTGCCCGCTGTTCGCGCGGCGCGACAAGGCCGACGACCTGGGCCATTTGCTCTATGACCTGGTGGACGAAGGCAAGCGGGTGGCCAGCGCACTGGGCGTTCAGCTCCACGAGGACCCGTGGGAGATGAACAAGATCGGAGCGCAGACCAACCATCCGCCCTCGATGCTCTACGACATCCAGCACCGCTACGCGACCGAAGTCGACTCTCTGGGCGGCGCGATTGCCCGCGAAGCCGAGCGGTTGGGTGTGCCCGCGCCGTTGCACACGGCTCTCTACCAGCTCATCAAGGGCAAGGAATTCTCCTGGGCGTCGGAGTAACCGATGGGCTTTCCGATTGACCGCGTCAAGCTCGAGCGCGTGCGCCAGGCGATGAAGGCGCAAGACCTCGACGCCCTCGTCGTCCGCGCGCCCGACAATATCCTCTACCTGACCAACTACTGGTGCATGAAGGGCTACGACATCGCCATTCTGCCGCAGGAGGGGCCGCCCATCCTCCTGGTCATCGAGCCGCAACTCAAGGAAGCGCGACGGACGAGCTGGACGCAGGACATTCTGCCGTTCAAAGGCTACGACGAGCACGATCCGCGTCCGCCGACGTTCCGCTCACTTGACCTTTGCCTCAAGGCGCTGCGAGACCGAAAGCTCGCCGGGCGGGTCGGCGTCGAGCTCTCGCAGATGGCCCAGATTGCCGACCGCATGGTGGGCGAGCCGACCGTCTACACACAGGGCTACTTCGACGCCTTCGAGAGCGTGGCGCGGGAAGTGGTGGACTGCGCGCCGCTGCTGGCCGAAGCGCGGATGATCAAGACCGAGCAGGAAATCGAACGGATGCGCCTCGCCAACGAGCTGGCCGCCCTCGGGATGGAGCACGCACGCGCGCACATCCAGCCCGGAATGAAAGAGAGCGAAGTGGGCGCGATGATAGAAGGCCACATCCACGCCGTGGGCGTGGGCTACCAGGGGAAAGTGGAGATGGCGCGAGCGTTCACGCTGGTGTGGTCGGGCCCGGGCATCGCGACCTTCACCGCCACCTCGCATCGCCCGGTGGTCAAGGACGAGCCGACCTTGGTCGAGCTCTGGGTGGTGGCGGACGGCTACTGGACCGACCTGACGAAGAACCTCTGCCCGGGCACGCTCACGCCGAAGTACGTCAAGCTGCTCGAGCTGCTGCTGAAGACGTTCAACGAAGCGGTTGAGTACGCTCGCGACGGCGCCAGCTTGCCGGGGCTCGACCGGCTCATCCGCCAGCGCATCGCCGAAGGCGGCTATGCGGGCCAGCCGTCGCATCCGGTCTGCCACGGCGTCGGCGCGCGCGCGCACGAGCCGCCCTACGCCCACCAGGCCGGCGCCGGAACGATGCGGAAGGGAATGGTGCTGGCCATTGAGCCGGGGATTTATTGGGAGGGCGGCGGCGGGCTGCGCCTCGAAGACAACTTTTTGATCACCGAACGCGGCAATGAAAAGCTATGCTCGTACCCGGATGATTTCCGGATGTGACGGAGAACAGATGCCGGTGCTGGACGCCAAACTGGAAGAAAAACTCCTGGCGCAGGTGAGCGAGAAGGAAATCGTCTCGATGGCGTCCGACGTCATCAACATCCCCAGCCCGACCGGGGAAGAGCTGGAGATGTCGCGCTACATGCGCAGGGCGATGGAAGCGCTGGGACTGAAGGTGGCGTGGCAGGAAGTCGAAGAGGGCCGCGCCAACGTGGTAGGACGCTGGGGCGGCGGCGCGGGCAAGACGCTGATGTTCAACGGGCACATGGATACCTCCAACAGCGGCCGCGAGCCCTTCCTCACCGGCATCGGGTACAAACCCAAGGCCGTTGTCCGCGACGGCATGATCTACGGCCTGGGCATCTACAACATGAAGGGTGCGCTGGTGTGCTACCTGCAGGCGGTGCGGGCGCTGCAGGCCGCGGGGCTGAAGCTTGCCGGCGAAATCATTGTCGCGGCCGTTGTGGGAGAGATTGAGAAGACGCAGTGGGGAGAATTCACCGGCAAGGAGTTCCGCGGCTACGGCGTGGGTACGCACTACCTGGTGAACCACGGCGTAGTGCCCGACATGTGCATCCTGGGCGAGCCCACCGACCTGCAACTGGTGCTGGCGCACTACGGCTCGCTCTGGGTGCGGCTGTCGACGCTTGGGTCCTACGTGCACACCGCATTTGCCGAAGGGCGGCTCGCGGAGAACGCTGTGCGGCGGATGCACGAGGTGATGGCTGGCGTGCTGGAGTGGATCCCGCAGTGGGAGGAGAAGGCCGCCTACGGCGGGCGGAAAGGCGTGGTCAACTTGGGCTGCATCCGCGCGGGGCATCCGTGGCGGGCGAGCCGGACGCCGGAGCGCGCCGACTTGTTCCTCGATGTTCGCGTCCCGCCCTCGATGCCGCTGCAGGAGGCGCGGCGGGAAGTGGAGTGGCTGGTGGAAGGGTTGCGGAAGCGCTCGGCGGGGTTCGAGCTCGAGTCGGAAATCTACGTTTCGGTGCCGGGCGCGGAGATTCCCGGCGACCACGAGATGGTGAAGGCCATCGAGAAAAACCATCGCCGCATCACCGGCGCCGCGCCCAAGCGCGACACTGTGCTCTGGTCCTCGGATGCCTCTGTGCTCACTCGCTACGGCATTCCCACGGTGAACTACGGCCCTTCCAGCGGCCCGCGCGACCAGGAAGGAGAAAGAGTCCGCAT
>Ga0209399_10000771_pt1 | contig 18244 bp, 16 predicted proteins | sample OV2TP3_FD_184130 | JGI IMG/M metagenome (GOLD analysis project Ga0209399, IMG submission 184130) | Hot spring microbial communities from Beatty, Nevada to study Microbial Dark Matter (Phase II) - OV2 TP3 (SPAdes) (version 3) | ecosystem: Environmental > Aquatic > Thermal springs > Hot (42-90C) ... | reverse complement strand
CCTGGGATCGCTCATCAACTCTGTTTCCCGTTTGATCCAGCCTCCGCGAATCAAAACATCGGCGTGAAGCTGGCCGTGCTTGACCTCGTCCCAGATCTGGCGCGCCCGCATACGCTGAAGGTCGATGTACTTCGCCTGCTCGTCGACGGTCACAGAGAGGAGCTGGGTCGACATCTGTTTGATGGACATGCCCGGTCCCTCCACGGCATAGCCGGCCAAGGCCCGGGCAGCCTTCCAACCATCACCGCCAGCCTTGAGATCCTGTTCGGCGCCCTTGAGCGCCTGGATCACGAGCTTATCCCAGACCGGGATACACCGCTCGGTCTGGCGCAACCGGAACTCAACTCCCGGGCCGGTAAAACCGGCCGGATAAACCCACCGCTCCAAGAAATTGTCCAGGATAGGATTCAATGTTCGCTCCGTCTACTGACGCGCTCCGTCAGGTAGATCCTCCAGCGGTCCCGCCGAAGGCGTCTCTCAAGATCGATGCAATAGATTCCGGATACGCTGTACCGTTGATACGCTTGAACCTCCACATCTGGTGCATCGATCTTTCGATCCGCCTCCGGCGGTCCACCCATGAGCGAGGGGACTTGCCGAGCAGGGGGACAGTCACCTTTTGTTCGAAAGAACCCTTCGGGCGCTACGCGCAAAAGGTGACTGTCCCCTTCGAACGCGCGAGGTAAGTCTCCGAGCGAACGATGCTATTGCCCCTCTCTCGGCCATCTTAGCTCTTCCACCCAAACCTCAGGTGAAGGGGGGACCAGGGATCTGCCCGTGTCCGCCTCGACAATCGACCCTTCTGCCGGGCAGTACATCAGACAGACGGTGCACTTAGGATAGATGCAGCGGTCGTCGATCTCCAGCAGGTGCTGGGATGTAGAGGAGACAACCACCGCATTGATGTTGATTTCCCGGCATACCACATAACACATGCGGCACTCGGTGCACTTCTCGTGGTCGATCTTCAAGCCCGGCATAACGTTACCGTTCTAAAATCGTTCAAAAGGTTCAAACTGTTCAAGGTCAAAGGTGTTCGCTTTAGTCGATATCCGCGGATATTGCGACCTCTCCCCTTTCTTCCTCTTTCACCCCTAGAACAAACCTGGCGATCTCTTCAAGCAAGAAGAGGTAATCGCGTCTGGTCTCGGCGCAAAGGCGTCTTGAGAGTCGCACATCGACGTCTTTCGTCATGAATCGCTCTACTTGAAGGCGCCCCATGAGGATGTGGCTTCGTGTCTCAGGAAGCTGGCTCGCGAAGATGGCCCGGACGGGTTCGTCGGGGCAAGACTCGGCAAACCGCGTCATCCAGGCCAGCTCCATAACCTTCGGTCCTAGGTTCAGTGCAGCGATGCGGAGATTTTGCGGATAGTTGGCAAGCGCGCGCAAGCTGAAGACGTAGGAGGCGACTCGGGTCGCCGTGACAAATCGACAATAAGGATGCTCAAAGGCTTGTCTCTGGGTGCGCACCCACTTGCGCCTCAGGATCTCATCCACATAATGCATCTCGTGGGTGGATTCGTCATAGATCTGTTTACCAAAAAGGTAGGCTACCGTAGGCGGGTACTCGTTGAGATTGATCCCCATGGCCCAGCCGCCGTACACGTAATACATCATCCGCTTGACCGTCCACAGGCGGCCGAGAAGGCGGAAATAATGATCCTCTATGAAGCCTTCCTTCCGGGCCTGCTCAAGGAGCGAATCCATAGGCGTCGCGGAGGCTTCTTGCTCGCTCTGCTTTTGCAGTTCCTCGGCCAATGCGGCGCCGGGATTTTGGATTGGTGAAATCATCATTTGTTCTCAGGCATGTCCCCCTCACCCTTCCCTCTCCCCCGATGGGGGAGAGGATAAAGGAGAGGGGCTCAGCTCGCCGCGAGTAAGCGCTCATGTCCCTTTTTAGAGATAGGGGTCAGTCCGGAGACGATAAGAGACCAGCTCTCGCCCCGGTCTTCGCTCCAGTAAACCTCGCCTCCGGTCGTGGCGGCGAAGAGGGAGCAGGAATTGCCCGAGCTCTCCAGGCATAGAGCGCCGAACTCATGCTGCATCGTCTCCGGGAGACCGTTTCCCAAACTTTCCCAGGTGCGTCCGGCGTTCTTGCTCCGGTAGATCCTGCCCCCCGCGTAACGTGAGGAATGCCAGCGCGAGGGGTTGTGCTCGGCGGCCGCGACGAACATGAGATCCGGGTTGTGGGGATCGAGAACGATCCCGTCAGGATAGACATCTTCCGCCCAGTCGGCGCTCATCCAGCGCTCCCACCGCCCGCCACCGTCGAATGTCACGTAGAGTCCCGCCCCTCCGGTCACGTAGATTTTCTTTGGATCGCGCGGGTCAATGAGCGCCTTGTGCACGTCATAGAAGTGTTCCGCCGGACGGTTTTTATCGCGGTAGAACCCCACGGCATTGAGTTCGATCCAGCTTTTGCCCGAGTCTGAGCTCTTGAGGAGAGCTCCTTGTTCAATGCAGGCGTATACGCTGTTGGAATCGCAGGGATCGAAAGTGATAAACTTCGTGTGGGCAACGTGAGGGGCAACCGGAAACGACCATTTGGGGGCGCTGGGCACCGAATGCAGCGATGGCAGCTCCGTCCAGTGACGCCCAAAATCCTCGCTACAGAACAGGCAGGCAGGCTCGGTTCCGGCATAAAGCCGGACCCTTCCGTTAAGGCGCACCCACGCCAAGCTATAGACGTCACGAACGGTGAGACCGTTGTCCCGTCGCCCCCAACTTTTTCCACCGTCCTCGCTCGCGTGAACGGAACCGAAGAAAGCGCCGGTCAAAAGGAGACCGCTTTCGGGCTCCAGGATGATCGAGCTGATGTGGAGGCCTCTTAAGGCTTGATGGGCCACCCGCCATTTGGCGGTTCCCTTGCGCTGGATGAGAACCATCCCGTCTTTGGTTCCGACCCAAACCTCGTCCGATGGTGAGGGTGAAGAATAGACATTGGAGCCGCCATGAGAAAGTCCGATCGGCATCGTTTCCTCCTAAAAGTGAAGTGATCCCCCTCGCAATAGGGGAGCTTAGCGGAGTTTACACTACCAACCCATCTCATGGCCTGTCAATGGTTTATGAGACTATTCGGTGGCCGGTATTGAAGCAATAGACGGCGGCGGTTCCTGGGTGTATATTCAAGCCGCCAAGCTCCTTTAGGCAGATTCCCCATCGGTGGAGGAAGAAATGGACGAGAAAGAAATCTTCTTCGAGCAGATTCGCTCCGGCGGCTGTCTTTCCTACTTTTTCGCCTCTGGGAAGGAAAAAGTCGCTCTGGTGATCGACCCGGAGATCGATAAGGCCGAGGAATACTTGAGGCTCGCTGAAGAGCTGGGCTCCCGCCTCATCTACGCCATCGACACGCACACGCATGCGGATCACAGCTCGGCCTGCAAGATTTTACGGGACCGGGTCGGGTCCAAGGTGGTCATGCACCGCGCATCGGAGGCTCCCTACGTGGATCTCAGGGTAGATGAGGGAGACACGATCCGTTGCGGGGAGATTTCCCTTAAGGTTTTTCACACCCCCGGCCATACAGAGGACAGCGCCTGCCTCCTTTTCGGAGACCGCATCTTTACGGGCGATACGCTGTTGATCGGAGGCTGCGGCAGGACCGATCTGCCTGGAGGGGATGCCGAAAAGCAATACAACAGCCTTAAGCGCCTGGCGACGTTGGATGATCAGATAAGGATCTTTCCGGCGCACGATTATCGGCCCGCATTTTCCACGCTGGGCGAGGAGAAGCAGTCCAATCCTCGAGTTCTTATGGCCGTTAAATCGAGGGATGAGTTCCTCGAGTTCATGACCACGAGAAAGCCTCCCCTGCCGAGAAAGTTCCGCTCTGCGCTGGAGTGGAACCGCTCGCCCGTTCAGGGGACCCAGCGAGGCTTCGGCGAGGGCATCTAGCTCAGGAGAGTTATCCAGATCCTCACAGCAACCAGGCCTATCACCCCGGCATAGACATAGCGAAGAACACGCGGAGACACCCGGCCATGGCTCCGCTCTCCGGCCAGGGCTCCCAGGCCGGCACCGGCCGCCACCGCAAGCGTCATGAGGAGGGGAATCTGCCCGGTGATAAGCTTGCCTAAAAAGCCCGAGAATGTGCTAAGCACGGCGATGACCAGATTGCTTCCGATGGCGATGCGGGTCGGAACCTTCAACACATAGATCTGCAGAGGGACGAAAATAAAATTCCCGGCCCCGAGAAAGCCCACTACAGTCCCAGTTGCCCCCGAAAGGATACTCAGGGGCACAAGAGGAACGATAACACTCTCTACGGGAATATTCTCTCGATCCGTAGAAGGAGCTGGAAGAAAAATCATCGCGGCAGCCAAGAGGGTCACCACGCCGAAGAGGAGCAACAAAAACCATTCAGAGACCCACTTGGAGGCGACTCCTCCCGCGAGAGAGCCACTTGCTGCGGTCAAAGCGGCCACGAGGGTCAGCCGAGCGTGGACTCGTCCGCTCCTCCAGTGTGCGGTCCCTCCGATCAGGGTGGCAAAGAAAACCTGAGAGATGACAAGGGCCGCCACTGTTCTGACGTCCAGGCTCTCCAACCCCAAAAGGGGAGGAACGTAGAGAAGAAGAGGGAACAGCAAGACGCCTCCCCCGAGGCCAAGGAAACCCGCCGCAAACCCACCAATCACTCCGAGGGCAACCAAGGTCGCGATTAACGTGAGACTCATCAGACCTTCCTGGCTGCAAGCGAATCATCAACCCATCCGTCTCTTGGCCCGAGTCTCATCCACACCTCAATTTGACGATCTCTCCTCCATCGGGTGCAGAAACGGCAGGGGTTGTTCGGGTCCTTCATGCCTCAGTTTATCTTAAGGGACGACGCTCTGCTTGCCGAATAGAGCATGGCCACGAACCGGTAAGCTAGATGGGCGAACTTAGAATAAGGGATGTAGACTAGAAGGAAGAAGATGAAGACCAGGTGGATAAAGTAAACCCAGTAGGCCAGGGGCGGGATCTCAGCCAATCTCGTGACCTCGGAGAGAAAGCCGGTCAGGGTCGTCAAGGTAAGCACCCAAAGAAAGAGCCAGTCTGAGTATGTGCTCTTCCCGGCCTTTTCTTTATCTTTGACTCTCCGGTAGAGAAAAACCCCGCAGGCTGCCAGCACCGCCACGCCACTCAGGTTCCCTAGAATCTTCACTGGATGCCATAGGGGCCAAGGGGTGAGATAGCCGAAGGCGTAGATACCGATCCCTACAGAGGTGGTTGTGACCACCAGGCCAAGGAATCCGTAGAAGACCGCAAGGTGGCTCCTGCGCAAGTGGGCCTTGTAGCTTTCTCGTGTGCCCACCCGATCCTCTTCACACTGACGGAATTTCCTGTGCTTGAGGACATCCACAAGCGCGGGGACTAACCCCTTGGCAGGGCCACCGCCTGGGTTTGCTGAGAAGAACTCATTTATGCTTTTCCAGTATCGCACCCCGCCTAGAAGAACGGCAACGACAGCAGCGCCCACCGCTAGAATAAAGACGACCTCGATGTAGATAATGGGCATGAACTTGGAAAAAACAATCTGACCGGTAGGAAGGGACGTGAGGTTCCCCCGCCAGGCTAGGGCCAAGAGAAAAATAAGCGCAGGAAAGGCGAACAGGAACGGAAGATATTTTAGCTCACTTAGGGCTTTGCCCATAAACTCGGGCACTGCATGGTGGCTGATGCTATAATCTCTCAGCGCGGCCATCACATCCGCAGGCTTGGCCTCTCTAGGGCAGTAGCTGTTACACAGGCTACATTGATGGCATAGCCACACCGCCGGATCCGCCATGAGCTTGTCTTTTAATCCCCATTGCACCCAGACCATCTCTTTGCGCGGAAACGGCTCCGCGTCAGTAGAAATAGGGCACACAACCGAGCAGGTCCCGCACTGATAGCACGAAGTCAGGTCGTGCGCCCCAAGGCCGAGGATATCCCGTTTAAAGTCAAGATCGGGTTCTATGAATGCCGGCTCTGCCATTCTGGATCTCTCTAAAAACCCTTAAAGGGGTTGAGACCCACTCTCTTTATGGTCTCAACAAACTCACCCAATATCGCAGGCATCTTGTTGTATTCCGATATGGCAACCTCTATCACCCTGACCCTATCGGGCTCGAGCGCCAAACGATCCAGCGTCTCGCGGATATTCTCCATCCTTTTCCCTAACAATTCGCTTCCCTGGATAAAGTGACACTGGTAATCCTCTCCAGATTGACACCCCAAAAGGGCAACGCCGTCGAACCCTCTTGAGACTGCATCTGCCACCAATACGCTGTTCACTGAGCCCAGACATCTCACTGGAATCACCCTCACGCAGGCCGGATAGTTGAGTCGGTTGATCCCGGCCATATCGAGCGCGGGGTAGGCATCGTTCTCGCAGGCCAAGGCAAGGATGCGCGGTTTTTCCTCGTCCCCTTCGGGGATCTCGACTGCCTTGATCATAGAGGAAAGCATTTCCACAGAATAATCATCGAAAGAGATGATTTGTACCGGGCAGGCTCCCATGCAAATCCCGCAGCGCCGACAGCGATTTGTGTCCAGGACCGGGTGCTTCTTATCGTCCAATTCCAGTGCGCCAAACGGACATTCCTGCGTGCATCTCCCGCACGAGGTGCATTTCTGCATGTAGAAGCTCGGATGCGAGAGGTCCCCCACGCGAGGGTGGACCGCCGCCCCGGCTGACGAATTTTCGATGCATTGGATAGCCTTGAGCGCCGCCGCGGTCCCGTCCCGTGCGCTCGCCGCCATATCCATTGGCTGTCTCACGCACCCTGCGGAATAGATGCCGGTTCTGCGGGTCTCGTAGGGAAAGCAGATGAAGTGAGAGTCAGCGAATCCAAACTTGGTAGTAGGCAGCTCTTGACCCTGTAGGTACTCTAGGTTGAGGGCTTTGGCATCCAAGCTTGTCGGAGCCATACCGGCGGCCAAAACCAACAGATCTGCCTTGACTTTGATGCTCCCTCCCAATAAGGTGTTCTCGATCTGCAGGACAATGTTTTTTCCTTCGTCCTCCGTGACTCCTTTGATCTCCCCCTGAGATAAAAAGATACGCTCATCCCTCTGGACCTTCTTGTAGAAGTACTCGTATTGACCGGGCGTTTGCATATCTTGATAAAAGATGTAGACGCTTGAATCCGGGTACAGATCCCTCAAATAGGTTGCCTGTTTCAGGGAGACCAGACATGTGACATTGCCGCTATAAGGCAGATGCCCCTCGTCCTTTGAGGAGCTTTCGCATTGGATGATAGCCACTCTTTTCGCTTCCCTGCCGTCTGAGGGGCGCGTGATCCTGCCCCGCAACGCCATCTCCTCCAACACGACGTTGGTAATGACGTTCTGATATTTACCGAAGCCATAATTTTCAAAGTGCCTCGCGTCATAAGGCTTCCAGCCGGTCGCGAGCACAATGGCCCCCACCTTGCCCCTCTTGACAGTCCCATTCTGTTTTATTGCAACTTCGAAGCTTCCCGGCTGGCCGGAGATCTTTTCCACCTCGGCCGAGAGCCACACCTCGATATTCCGCTGGCCTTCGATCTCCCTAACCTTTGCCCCAATACCGGTCTCTTCGAGGTCCCGATAAGGGGAGTGTTTAGGGAACTGTCTGTAGAGTTTCGCAGCAAAGCCGCCGAGGCGTTTTTCTCTCTCGATAAGCAACACGTTGAAGCCGGCATTCGCCGCGTCCAGGGCAGCCGTCATTCCCGCCACCCCTCCTCCCACCACAAGGATGGTCCTTTCGTTGGCCTCCGTGTAAGGAGTCGGAGGCTGCGTCTTCTGCGCCTTGAGGATTCCCATCCGCAGGTAATCGCTGGCGAGGCTTTGCGTCTCGTCCTCATTTGGAGGATGACTCCAGGCCACCTGCTCTCTAAGGTTCACCCGTTCCACGATTGCAGGCTTCAGCGAAAAAACATCGGTATTCACGCGGCCGGAGCAAGCGGCGATGACGACAGAGTTGACGCCCCCCTTGGCAATGTCGTCTTTGATGAGCTGGACATCCTCCAGGCAAAACGCGGCGGAGGTCTTAACGACGGGAAGTTGATGATCCTTGGCGGCGACCTCGACGAGCCTATCTGTGTTCAGGCACCCCCCGATGCCGCAACCTTTGCAGATGTAAACCCCGATCTTTTTATCCATAAACCTACGTTCATAATTGCCCCCTCTCCTTTGTCCTCTCCCCCGATCGGGGGAGAGGGAAGGGTGAGGGGGTCATCTCGCCGCCGCGCCATGGATCGCCTGAATCGCCTTGAGCGCAGCGGCGGTCGCATCCTGAACCGCGGTCGCAACATCCACCGGGCCACGCGCGCATCCCGCAACATAGATACCGGGAGCTGACTCGTCGTGGAGGACAAAGTGATCCTTATCGATAGCCACTTGCCCTTCGGGTTTGCTCTCCTCTAAGCTCGCCACCATGCCGGTTGCCAAGACCACCAGATCTACTTTGACCCTGAATTTCTGCGCTGAGAGAATATCCTCAGCCTCAACAATCAATTCTTTGTCTGTGGGGTCTTCGATAACCTTTGCCACCTTGCCTTTCATCACCGAGACGTTCTTGTCGCTCTGAACCTTCTTGGAAAAATACTCGTAGGTGCCCGGCGTCCGAAGATCGATGTAAAAAATGTGGGCCTTGGCATCAGGGTTTTGTTCCCTCACATAGGTCGCCTGCTTCAGGGAACCTAAGCAGCAGATCGCCGAGCAGTAGCCGAGATGAGTCTCGTCTCGTTGACCAGCGCATTGGACAAAGGCCACGCTGTTAACCGGTTTCCCGTCGGATGGCCGAACGATCTTGCCTTTTGTAGGGCCATTCGGGGCCGCCAACCTCTCCATCATCATGTTGGTGATGACATCGGCATATCTGCCGAAGCCCAGGTTATCGATCCGCCTCGCGTCGTAAGGCTTCCAGCCGGTCGCCAGGATGACGGACCCGACCCTCAAGTTGAAGCTTTTGGGTTTCATGTCCAAATCGATGGCGTTGTATTCGCAGACCTCGACACATTTGGCGCAGGCATTAAGCTCGCAGGCCGAATCGTCAATGACATACTTCATCGGAAAGGCCATCTCGTGCGACAGATAGATGGCCTTGGTGGTGCCCATGCCGAAATTGAAGCTGTCGCTTCGGTCAACCGGACAGACCGCAACGCAGGCGTTGCAGGCAGTGCAGCGGTCGTTGACGTAGCGGGGACGCTGCTTGATCGCAACGTCAAAATTCCCCGGCTGGCCGGAGATCTTTTCCACCTCGGCCATGGTATAAAAGCGTATGTGGGGATTTTTCTTGATTCTTTGGAAATTGATCTCAAGCCCGCAGGTGGGAGGACAGAGCTTGGGGAAGTATTTGTTGAGCTGCGCTACCCTTCCACCCAGATAGGCCTCCCTCTCGATGATGACGACGTCAAAACCAGCCTCAGCCGCCTCAACGGCAGCGCTAATGCCGGCAATCCCTCCCCCGACTACTAGGATGCTGCGATGAATAGAAGACCTAGTTTCCACTCCTGTCATGTCGATTCTTCTCTCCCTCACCCTAACCCTCTCCCCATTGGGAGAGGGAACTATATTAAAAGCCTTTGCTATTGACTACTCCCTCCCGCACAACAGCGGGAGAGGGCTTTGGGTGAGGGTTCCGCCTACGGGATGTTAGTGAGGAACGGGACCTTCTCCAGGTGCCACTCGCCTGTTGTGGCGTCGTAGCGCGAGTTGACAAAGACCTTCCAGTCTTCATCGTCGAGTTTTGGGTAATCCGCGCGGTAGTAATAGCCAGGCCAGCGGGTCTCCTGTCTAAAAAGCATATGACGGATGTGCGCCTCGGCGCACCAGACCCGGTCCCAAATCTCCCAGCAACGCAGCAGATCATGGAGGTCCCTGGCTGCCAGCTTTTGGAGGTCCTCGCGGAAGACCTTCAGGCGTTCCAGGCCCTTAAGAAGCATCGCCTCGGTGGTTATATACTGCGATCCCTGGCCGGCCACATACTCGTCCATGATTTTCTGGAGACGGTGCAGAGCCATCTTGGGCAAAAGGTATAGAGTGTTGATTTCCTCCGCCGTAGATGACACTCTCCCCTTCTCGTAGTTCTCAAACGGCTTCCAAAGCTCGGCCTTGATGGCTTCCACCTGGTCCTGATCAATAGTTGGTGTCGTTCCTTGATCTATCACATAGGCCACCGCCGCCTTCCCCGCCAAGCGCCCTTCCGTGTACGACCCGGAGGAAAATTTATGCGCCGAGCCACCAACTCCATCCCCGGCAGCAAACAGGCCCTCAATGGTTGTCATCCTGTTGTAACCCCAGAAGTACTCTTTTGGAGCTGCATCCTCAGGACCGCTTACCCATGCCCCAGTGCCCGAGGCATGCGAACCCATAAGGTAGGGCTCCGTCAACACAACCTCTGTCGGAGTCTTAGCCGGATCTATGTTGTCCGAGGCCCAGATCAGCGCCTGCGACATGGTCATGTCGAGAAAGTCTTCCCATCCGTCGGACTCAATCTCGCGAATTTTTCTTGGGTCGTTCTGAGCCTCCATGAACATCCGCTGGAGGGCTTCGTCGGTCCTAAGGTAAAAGGGAGCTCCGCCCGCCCTGAAGTCATAGAGCATTTGGTGGTTCCTGAGAGGCGTGGGTATCGGCATAACCGTTCCATACGGCGCCCACTCCTTGAGGAGGTCGGCCCACTTCTTCTCTACCAGCTCCCCTTTTGCGTTCTTCAAAATCGCCTTGAAGAGAAGGAACCACATGCCGACCGGGCCGTAGCCATCCTTGAACCGGGCCACCACGAGCCGGTGCTCCATCTGGGTCATCGCGGCTCCGGCCTGGATCATGAGGCTATAGGCGGAGCCCGTGTTCCATGGAGCGTACCAGATCCGACCCAAGCCCTCGCCGTGGGCATGCGGGCGAAAGACTCCTGTGGCGCCGCCCGCCGAGGATATCACGGCTTTGGCCTTGAAGACGTAGATCTTGTTCTCGCGCACGCTGAAGCCAATGGCGCCAGCGACCCTGCTCGGATCCTTAGCGTCTAGAAGGAGCCTTGCAGCAAAAATCCTCTCGTAGATATTCCCTTCCCCTACGGCGGTCTTGGCGGCTTCGGCCACAATCGGCTTGTACGACTCGCCATGGATCATGATCTGCCAGCGCCCCTCGCGTTTGTAGGTCCCGTCGGGGTTCTTAAAGATCGGGAGTCCCCAATCTTCGAACATGTGGACGGTTGAGTCCACATGCCTGGCAATATCGTAGACCAAGTCCTCACGGGAAAGCCCCATCAAGTCATTGCGAACGTAGTGGACAAAGTCCTCGGGCTTGTTCTGATTCCAGCGCATCCCCATATAGCAGTTGATTGCCGAGAGTCCCATGGCCACGGCCCCGCTCCGCTCGATGACGGCCTTGTCTACGATCACGACCCTGAGCCCTTTGGCCTTAGCCCAGTGACCCGCCTCGAAAGCCGCGCCGCATCCAGCCATTCCTCCGCCCAGGATCAATACATCGGACTCGATGACTTCGACTTCTGGTTGCACCATCCCTATTTCCTCCCTGGATCAATTTTTCGATGGAACCGGTAGCTGCTCTACCATGAGCCACGTGGGCTCCCCGCACAGAAGCTGGCTTTTAAGCTCCTCTTGGGTGGCAGGTGGAGCATACTTTTCGGGATTGATGGAGCCCCACGGTGTAGTACGGATAGGGAACTTGAAGCGTTTGGTCTGCCCGTCCCGAAATTTCACCGTCCACATAATGGAGTCCGTACCTCTGAGCGGAGCGAGGCTCGCTCCCAAAGGCACGACATCCGCGTACCCCCGCATATCAATAGCTGTCTGGGGGCAGGTTTTTACACAAGCATAGCACTCCCAGCATTGGTCAGGCTCCCGGTTGTAGGCCTTGCCCAGGGTCTTGTCCAACAGCATCAGGTCGTTGGGACAAATGTGAAAGCATGCGGGCGTGTCCAATGCTTTACAGCCATCGCATTTATTCGGGTTAACAAAGGTCGGCATCTCGCTCCCTCCTCACTGAGCTATGATATCTCCCCTTCGGCATACTTATGGAGTTTGATTTCTACCTTCTGTTCTTCTTCCAATTTTGAGTAGTACTCCCTCAAGATGGCTACAACTTCCGGCCGGCTGAAGTGGTCGGGTATCTCCCCGCCCTCCGACAGCACCTTCCTAAGCATCGTCCCGCTCACGGCCAGCTGGTCGTTTTTGCCGTGGGGACACGTTTTTCCTGTTGCCATCCCATCGCACTTGAAGCAGTAGAACGTCACGTCGATCTTGAGCGGTTGAATCTCCAGCGAGTCCGGCGGGATCTCATCAAAGATCTTCTGAGCATCGAAGGGACCGTAGTACTCCCCGACCCCGGCATGATCCCGCCCGACAATGAGATGGCTGCAACCGTAGTTTTGTCGGAACACAGCGTGAAGGAGCGCTTCACGCGGACCCGCGTAGCGCATCTCCATGGGATAGCCGGCCTGGATGCAGCTATCTTTAACAAAATAGTTCTCTACCAGCGTGTTGACGGCCCTCACCCTGACCTCGGCGGGGATATCCCCCGGTTTGAGCTTTCCTACCAACTGGTGGATCAATACGCCATCACAAATCTCTATGGCGATCTTTGCCAAATATTCATGGGAGCGGTGCATGGGGTTTCTGAGCTGCAGCGCAGCTACAGTGCTCCATCCCTTTTCCTGAAAAATCTTTCTGGTCTCCGCCGGACGCAAATAGATGCCCTTATAAAGCTCAGGGTAATAACTCTCACTGAAAACCTTCACCGGACCAGCCAAGTTGACCTCTCCTTGGGCCATCACCTTGGCTACCCCGGGATGTTCCGTGTCAGTGGTTTTAAAGACCTGCTTACACTCATAGGCCTTGTCAATCGTATATCTTTCCTGAACGGTTATGCTGCCCATCAGCTCGCCGCTCTCTTCGTCGATCAAAGCAACCTCTTGCCCCTCCTTGAACCTATCTGCCTGCTCTTTTGTCGTTGACAGGGTTATGGGTATCGGCCAGAAAATTCCTTCCCCCGTCGTAAACTCATCGCAGACCCGCTTCCAATCTTGCTTCCCCATGAATCCCTGAAGAGGCGTAAACGCCCCGATACCTAACATGATGAGATCGCAGGTCTCTCGGGAGGTCATCATCACTTGAGGAAAAGCGTTGGCCTTTTCCCTCTCTTCCCTAAGTTCGTCTCCAGTAAGCAACAAACGCTTTAACTTTTTTTCTCTACCGTGAGGGTTGACTAAAGCCATGGGGTTCGTTCTTTTCTACGGAAAAGAAGCATCAAAAAGGCACTAGCAGGGTTAATGCATGGCTATGCTAGCCAGGACTAGCGAGTTAGTCAAATAAATACTCACCCAACTCTTCATAAAGAATCCGTTATGCCCAAAATTTTACACTGCGTGGCTGTTCTGACTCTCAATGTAAGCCTTGATGGCATCCAACCAGGCTTGAAGCTCGCCGGTAAGCCTTTTTGCCAGGCGCTCACGCTGGTGGCTTCTCAGCTCTGATTGCAGGTAGCGAAGAGTTGGGATCCAAGCGAGGATGCGAAAAAAGCCTTCTCTTCTCCGTTCGGCCTCAGACAGCGGCTCTACAACCTCCAGCAGAGCAGGAGTGATTTCCAGACACTCTTCCTGTGTCAACCGGCAACCTCCGGGGGTGGGCTGTAGAGTTACTCTGACTTCGAAGGGAGGATCAGTTTCAGAGCGGCTCTCAAAGAGCTGAGGTGAAGCCATGCGCACACAGCGACTGCGGTACTCAAAGATTCTGGTTCCTTTCTGTAACCTGTGGTAGAAGACCGAGCCCTCTCGAACTGGCTCCCCACCCTCTAGTTCTATTCGGATGACCTGCACATTTGGATTGAGCATTGCCTTCCGCCGCAGGTCGCTGATGACAGCATACACTTTCTCGCGCTCGGCTCGAATTTCCACCGACGCCGAAAACTTAAGAAGGCCCCTTGAAACAGTTGCTGTGTCTACTATCGGCTAAATCCCCAGCAGTCCTCCAAAGAGCAAAAAGGCGAGGACCAAGCCGGTAAAGATGTTAAACACCGTGGCGCCGGCATAGACGCCTAGCGGCTTCACCCCCATGCCCTTAAACGCCTTAAACGGAAACTCTAGCCCGATGCTGACGAAGGCTAGAAGCAACGCCCAGTTGGTAAAGTTCTTTATCACCGCGAGTTCCGCCTTACCAAAGAGCCCAGCAGTCGCCAGGATCGAGGCCAAAAGGAACCCCAGGACGAACTTGGGAAAGCGGTGCCAGATCACCATCGGAGACGGTCGTTCTCCGGGCTTGCGCTCCACCTTCAAGACCCAGTACAGGGTTAGGAGGAAAGCAGCGACTCCGATTATCGCATTCTGGGACAACTTCACCACCGTGGCAAACTTCAGCGCCTCCGCACCGGCGATGGTTCCTGCGCCAACAACGGCCGCTGTCGTATCAATGTTGTTGCCAATCCACGCTCCAGCAACTGCCGCGGAGAGGCCCATGGCGGTCGCGAGCCAAGGCATGATGACCATGAGCGGCAAGGCGAACAGAAGTACCAGGCCTATCGTATAAGAAAGGTCCTCCTTTTTGGCTAGAACGGCGCCCGTGGCCGCGATGGCCGCCGAGACTCCACAGATGGAAACAGAGGTCGCCATCACCGCACGCAGCTTGTCCTCCAGCTTCATTATTCCGCCGAGCCACCACGCGAAGTACCAGACTAGGCTGACCCCAACAACAGCCTGAATGAGACCCTTCGCGCCGATAGCCATGATCACAAAAAAGTTCAGACCTGCCCCCATCGTAACAAGCCCAGTCTTCAGGAAAAGCTCGGTTCTGAAGCCGCCGTTCACCTTTTCCCAGACGCCTGCGGACGTGAGAATCAGGTTCACTATGATACCCACCCCAGCTGCCCAGATCGGGTATTCCAAGGCCGTGCCCGCGGCCTTTCCCAATGCCCTGGGACTCCAGTGGACAAGATAATTGGCCACCCACGCTAAGATCGCGACGATCAGCAGGCCTAAGAATATATTTAGCCCTCGGTTAGAGTCCTCCTCTGCCATAATATCCTCCTTATCGAGTTACGATCCCACCGACCTACCATGGGATCTTTGTGATGGCCCCTAGGTAAACCAAAGCCATCAAAGCGAACCCCACGACTACTGACCACCAATCTTCGCTCATTGCCGATCACCCCCTTTCCTAATTTGCTTCCCTTATAGTTAAGGTCCGGCCAAATGTCCATTGGCTGGCAACTCTCCACATCACGCGCCAAACAGTTTGGGACAGCTCCGGCAGCACTCCGGCGCGGGCGGCAACTTACCCGGGGATGCCAATGTTGCTCCGGCTATAGCAGCCACGGCCGACACTATTTTTGCCATTCGCCGTGCCTCGAATTGCTGTCGGAAGGCTCGATACCCTGGCGTCTCCCAAATTTCCAGCAGCTCCTGCTCTCGGATATCACCAAACCAAACCCTCGGCACACTAAGGAGCCGGCCGTCAAAGACCCTTGGGATCTCGGCCTGTACAGCCATCCCCAAGTATGTGCAAGGCGAAACCTTTCCGTCACACGAGACGAAGAGGATCTTCAGAGGGTTAGCATCGCAGATGGCGACCTCCTCCGGCTCAACCGGGTATGCTCGAAAAGCTAGGCCAGCAGCCTTCGCCCTACGCTGGGTGTCCTCCAGGGCCCGAGCAAAGGCCTCCTGCAGGGGATGGCAGGCGAAAGCCTTGAGGCGATCCTGCTCGTCCATGGGAACGTAGTCCAAATTCGTCGCCACCAGCTCGTCAGCGCCCAGGGATGCCGCCAAGTCCACAGCTGCGGGAAGCTCAGCTATGTTTGTCTTAGTCATGAGGAAGAAGATTTCCACTTTTGGGCGCTGGCTCCGTCGCCGGGCGCGCAGGTCCTGAAAGCGGCGAAGATTATTCACGATCCGTGACAGGTCAGAACCAACCCTTATTGCCGCGTGCGTCTGTGGGGTGGCTCCGCCTATAGAGACGGCCAGGAGATCGAGTTCCAAATCGAGGAGTCGTTGACCCGTGAACTGGTTGAGCAGCGTGCCATTTGTTGTGAAGCCGACCCGGCATCCAGCCTCCTTCGCCACCTTGATCATATCGAAGAGGCGGGGGTGAAGGAGTGGTTCTCCCCATCCCTGGAGGTGGACGTACTTCGTCTGCTTGAAGGCATGGGCAATGCGCAAAAATAGCTCCCAATCGAGGTTCCGGGAGTGCCACCGATCAGCCAAGACCGTGACGGGACACATCACACAGCGAATGTTACAGCGCGAGGTGACCTCTATCTGGATGGCATCGAACACTGGGGCCATAGGGCGTCTTTGGAACCCCCTCTGCAGAATTTCACCCAGCATGGAAATCAACGGGAAACTCTCCGATCTCCCTTGCCCTCTTTCTTGGCCGACACTGGCGGACGAAGCTCTGTGGCAGGAACACCCGGTCCGGCCTCACCGACGTCCTCCCGTCTGTCAGACCGCCCCACAACCCGGTCGAGGTGCCCCACGCCGTAGGACCTAGCAAACTGGCGAAATCGTTCCGCGACCGGGGAGAAGTACTTCTGCCTGCGGTAGATCAGTTCCATGCGACGGGTCAGGTCAAACCGGTCGACCGCGATGATCTTTAGATCGCCGAGGGAGCACTCTCTCTCCACTGCGTACCTGGAGACAAAACCGATACCCAGGTTAGCCTCCACTGCCTTTTTTACCGCCTCAGTTCCCGGGAGCTGCATGGTCACCCGAAGTATCACCCCCGCCTCCTTGAGCTTCCGCTCTACAAGCTGCCGGGTTCGAGAGCCTTGCAATGGAAGGATACAAGGTTGGGTCTTGAGATCCTTGAGGGAAACCCTGCCGCTTCCGGCAAAAGGATGGGAGGGCGAGACAATAAGAACCAGCTGGTCCAGGCAGATCGGCTCCACGCCGAATCGGCGATCTTCAGTGGGACCGCCTACCAGGGCCATATCCACAACGTTTTGCAAAATCTTTTCATAAATCCATTCCGTTGATTCAATCTGGAAAATGACCTCCGTTTGAGGATAGAGTTCCTTAAAGGCTCTCACAATTCGGGGCAACACATACATTCCTCCGGTAGTGTTGGCTCCAAGGATGAGTTTTCCTTTGGTCGCCGCGCTCAGTTCAGCAATGGATCGTTGAGCCTCGTCCCTAGAGTGAAGGATAGAGACGGCGCAGCGGTAGAGGGCTTCCCCCGCCTGCGTCAGCCGGAGTTTCGAGCCACCCCGTTCTAATAGAGGAACCCCCAGCCCTTTCTCCAGGGCCTTGATTTGAAGGCTCACCGCTGGCTGGGTGAGATGGAGATCAGCCGCAGCCGCGGTGATGCTCTGCCGCTGAACCACCGCGTAGAAGATCTCAAGTTGGTGAAAGTTCACCTTAAATCAACCATCACCAGGCGGGGTGTCGTCCACTTTGCCGCGCAGGGCATACCAGTAGACGCCATTCATAAAGCGCCAGCGCTGCACCGCGGCCTCCTCAACCGCGCGGACCGCCTGCTCCCGAAGCTCCGGCGTGCGGCAATACTTTTCCACGATGGTGAAGCCCTTTGCCCCATGGATCTCGTCGGCCCGGATATGCTCTTCAAAGAAGCGGATCTCGCGCGCCCCGGGGGCGTAGCCATACTTCTTATGGAGTGCGGGAACGAGCTTCTTGCAGATATCGAGAAATTGCGACTCGAGCCCGATGAACATGGCGGCCAGGGCGATCTGCCACGGCCTCTGGTAGACCAGGCGCCAACCCCAGTTTTGCAATCCTTCGGTCCCCGGCAGGAGCACCGAGCCCTCCACGCTCTCTCTCTTCAGCCCACAGGCGACCACGTAATCGGTGAGCATATCGAGGTGGCGGTCATCGGGATTCTCTTCGTCACCGAGGTTTTCAAATAGATAGGTCTTCACATCCCGGTAGGGAGCTTGCGAGGCCTCATACGCCATCCAGTTCAGATACTCGGCGACATAATGGTAGTGCTGGATGCAGTAAAGCGCGGTTTGCTCCCTTGTCAGCTTTCCCTCGGCCCAAAGCTCGAAGTAGGGATGGTTCTTGCTGTGCCTCTTCTCCCGCGCCGCGATGAGCTGCTCCCGAAAAGTGCCCGGCATTCCCTTCTGTCTTGTCGCTTGCCTTCCCAGAGTAACCTCCTATCCGGGGAGAAAATATCCGAGAACGGACGGGTGTGTCAATCGAAGTTAGCGTGGATTATAACCGCCGGCCTGGGGGTATCTCGAAGGGCCGATGCGTTGAGCGAGGAGGTTCAAGCGTATCTCCGTCGAGCGTAGCACAGGCGTATCGCATCGGACCTGAGAGAGACTCTCAGGCCGG
>Ga0209399_10000769_pt1 | contig 18286 bp, 14 predicted proteins | sample OV2TP3_FD_184130 | JGI IMG/M metagenome (GOLD analysis project Ga0209399, IMG submission 184130) | Hot spring microbial communities from Beatty, Nevada to study Microbial Dark Matter (Phase II) - OV2 TP3 (SPAdes) (version 3) | ecosystem: Environmental > Aquatic > Thermal springs > Hot (42-90C) ... | reverse complement strand
TGGGTCCCGCTCGCCATCGTCTGGTTCGGGGTCGGCTGGCTCACGACGCTCTTCATCCTCCTGAACACGGTCTTCTGGCTCGTCTTCTTCAACACGCTCCTGGGGGTCCGCGGCGTGCCCCGGGTCTACGAGAACGGCGTGCGTACTCTGGGAGGGAAACGGCGGGAGGTGATCACGCAGGTGTACATCCCGGGGGCGCTGCCCAGCATCGTGACGGGGATCCGCATGAGCATGGGCTTCGGCTGGCGGGCCCTCATCGCGGCGGAGATGATCGGCGGCGACCGGGGGCTCGGCTTCATGCTCTTTGTCTCGGCGCAGGAGTACAAGACCGAGGAGGTGTTCCTCGGCGTCCTGGTGATCGCCGTCATCTGGATGCTCACCGACCGCGCCTGCCTGGTCCCCCTCGAGCGATGGACCATCGAGCGGTGGGGACTCGTCTGGAGGCCGACGTGATGCTCCTCGTCAAGCGCTGGCGCGAGCACCCGACCGTCCGCTTTCTCGCGCTGGCCCTCGCCGTGCTGGCCGCCTACAACGGCTACCTCTACCTCACCGGCCCCTCGCGGATGACCGACCGCCTCCGCGCCCGCCTGGGGGAGGGGCCGGCAGCCGTCAACGTCCTCGTCACCGCTAAATTCCCGCCCGAGGAGTTCCACATCCGCCTCCTCCAGCAGGTGGGGAACATGCGGGGCGTGGAGGGCAGCACCGCGAAGCTCTACACCATCACGCCGGCCAGCGTCCGCTATCTCTCCCGTCACTACTGGGTCGACCGGATCGATCTCGCTCCGGACGACGGGCTGAAGTAACCGGTCGCCAAGCGTCGGGCCGCCAGGGGCGCAGCGTGCAGAAGACGAACCGCAGCTCCGTCACCCGTGGCTCACCATGTGACGGCCGATCACGTGGGGGTCGGCGGCCTCGCGCGGTGTCTCGTAGACGAACCGGCCCTCGAACATGACGGCGATGCGGTCGCTGAGCTCCAGCAGCTCGTCGAGGTCCTCGGAGAGCAGCAACACAGCGGCGCCGCCGTTGCGGGCACGCACGATGCGGGCGCGGATCTCGGTGGTAGCGGCGAAGTCGAGCCCCGCGCACGGGTTGTGGGCGATCAGCACGGCGACGTCGCCCGACAGCTCTCGGGCCAGGAGCGTGCGCTGGACGTTGCCGCCGGAGAGCGTCTCCAGGCGTGCGTCCGGGCCCTGGCAGCGGATGCCGTAGCGGGCGATCAGCTCGCGGGCCTCCGCCCGGAGCGCCCGGCGGCTCACGAAGACGCCGGTGCGGATCAGCCGCGGATCGTCGAAGGTCCGAAAGGCGAGGTTCTCGGCGACGGACATGGCCGGCACGCAGGCGTTGCGCAGCGGCTCCTCGGTCAGCGCGAACACGCCCCGGCGCCGCATCTCCACGCGCGTGCGCCGGCAGGGCGCGCCGGCCACCCGGATCTCGCCCGACTCGGACCGCCGCTGGCCGGCGAGCACCTCGACCAGCTCGCGCTGGCCGTTGCCGCTGACGCCGGCCACACCGACGATCTCGCCGCTGCGCACGGCCAGGCTGACGCCCCGGACAGCCTCCACGCCGCGATCGCTGGCGACCGTGAGGTCGCGGACCTCGAGGGCGACGGGCCGCTCCGCGATCGGGGCCCGCGCGGCGGCCTCGGGCACGGCCGCGGTGCCGATCATCATCCTGACGAGGTCGTCGCGGGTGAGGTCCGTCACGAGGCCGCCGCCGACGTCACGGCCAAACCGAAGCACGGTCACCTCGCGGGCGAAGGCCTGCACCTCGCGGAACTTGTGGGTAATCAGCACGACCGTGAGCCGCCGCTCCTCCGTCATCTCCCGCAGCACGCCGAGGATCTGATCGGCCTCCTCGAGCGTCAGCACGCTCGTCGGCTCGTCGAGAATCAGCACACGCCGGCCCAGCGAGAGCTGCTGGAGGATCTCGAGCTTCTGCTTCTCGCCGGCGGCGAGCGCCGCCACCGGCCGATCGAGGCTCACGGTGAAGGGCATGCGGCCAAGGAACGCTTCGAGCCGCGCGCGCTCGTCGTCCCACCGGATCACCGCGGGCAGGTCGGCCCGGCCCAATACCAGATTTTCGAGCACGGTCATGCTCGGCACCAGCGTGAAGTGCTGGTAGACCATGCCGAAGCCGAGCTCGTGGGCCTGGCGGGGGTTGGTGATCGCATACTCGCGGCCGTCGACGAGCACGCGCCCGGCGTCGGGGCGGTAGTAGCCCATCACGCACTTGACCAGCGTGCTCTTGCCGGCGCCGTTCTCGCCGAGCAGCGCGTGGAAGCTGCCGGGCGGCAGGCGCAACGACACGTCGGCGAGCGCGGTGAGCGCGCCGAAGCGCTTGGACATGCCAACGATCTCGACGGGCGGCGGCACGGCGGCGGTCATCGGCTGATCCGGAGCTCGCTCGGCGCCCCGACGAGCGTGTGCCGGGTGGAAGAGCTCCAGACGAGGAGGACGAGTGTCAGCGCGTAGGGGGCGGCGTTGAGGAGATAGTAATGGGTCGTGATGCCGATCGACTGCAGCGCGGGCCCCAGCGCCGTGGCGCCGCCGAACAGCAGCGACACCCAGAAGCAGTGCATCGGGTTCCAGCGGGCGAAGATGACCAGCGCGATGGCCATCAGCCCCTGGCCGCTCGACAACCCTTCGTTCCAGGTACCCGGGTAGTAGAGCGAGAGGAACGAGCCGCCGACGCCGGCCAGGAAGCCGCCGGCCATCGTCGCCATCGCCCGCACCTGCTCGGCGGAGTAGCCGAGCGCCCTCGCCGCGTCGGAGTTGTCGCCCACGGTGCGCACCACCAGCCCCCACCGCGTGTTGCGGAGCCCCCACAGCAAGAGCGGCGCAAGGACGAGGCCGACCACGAACAGCGCGTTGATCTCGAGCGCGGCCCGCACTTGCGGCGAGGCGCTCCAGGCGCCGAGGGCGAAGTGCGGCAGCCGCGGCGCCGAGGGCTCGATGAAGGGCTTGCCCAGGTGGAAGGCGAGCCCCGTGCCCAGGAGGAACAGCGCGATACCAACCGCGATGTCGTTGACGCGTGGCAGGTTGCAGATCGCGCCGTGAGCGAGGCCGAACGTCGCCCCCGCCATCCCCGCCACCAGCACGCCGAGCCAGGGCGACCCCGTGAGATGGGCGACCGCGTAGCCGCTCATGGCGCCCATCACCAGCGTGCCCTCGAGCCCGAGGTTCACGCGCCCGCTCTTCTCGGTGAGCGTCTCGCCCAGGCTCACGAAGAGGTACGGCGTGGACACGCGGATGGCGCCGCCGACGACCGCGATCAGCACGCCCCACCAGCCCACCTCGCTCATGCCACCCGCGCGGCGCGCAGGCGCCCGTAGAGGGTGTTGCTGGCCAGGACCACGACGAAGAGCGTCCCTTGCAGCACGAGCGTGGCGGCATCGGGCAGCCCGAAGCGCCGCTGCACGAGCCCGCCGCTCGCCGAGATGCCACCGAGCAGCACCGCGATGAACACCACCGCCAGCGGGTTTTGGCGGGACAAGAACGCGACGAGGATGCCGGCGTAGCCAAAGCCGACCGCCAGCGACGAGCTGGCGAAGCCGTGGACGGCGACGATCTCGATGGCGCCGGCCAGCCCGGCGGCGCCGCCGCCGAGGAAGCACGTCAGCAGCACCATGCGCGCGATCGGCAGCCCGGCCATCCGGGCGGCCCGAACGTTGCCGCCGAGGATATCCACGCCGAAGCCGAACGTCGTGTGCCGCATCAGCACCCAGGCGGCGAGGCACGCGACCACGCCCAAGGCGAGGCCCCAGTGGATGCTGGTGCCGGGGATCTCGCCGAGCATGAAGGCCTCGCCGATCGACCAGCTCGCGGGTTTCAGGACCTGGGCGAAATCACGGATTGGCCCGGTGACGAGGTGGTTCATCACGGCAATGGCGATGTAGTTGAGCAGCAGCGTTGAGATCGTCTCGTTGACGCCGCGGAACTGGCGCAGGGCCCCGGCTGCGCCGATCCAGAGCCCGCCGGCCAGCGCGCCGCCGAGACACATGAGAGCGATGGCGAGCGGCGGCGGGGCCCCGGCCAGCGCCACGCCGACCAGCACCGTGGCCACGCCCCCCACCACCAGCGCGCCTTCGCCGCCTATCACCAGCAGCCCAGCCCGGGCGGGCAGCGCCGTGCACAGCGCGGTGAGCATGACGGGCGCGGCCTGGGTCAGCGTCTGCTGCAGCGAGAACCATGTGCCGAAGGCGCCGAGGTAGAGGACGCCGTAGACCTGGAAGGGATTGAGGCCGTGGAGCGCGACGAAGCCGCCGAAGAGAACGAGCGTGGCAAGGAGAGCGGCGGCCGAGATCGCCGCCGTCTCCGCGCCGTTGCTGAGCCGCACGCGCTACTTCTTGAGGCCGGTCTTTCCGATCGCACCTTCGACGAGGAACTTCACGCCGAGCTTGAACTTGTTGTCGTCGTTGGCGACGACCTCGCCGTCCCTGAGGATCACGTTGCCCTCATTGTCGCGCAGGGGCCCCTTGTAGAGCTTGAGCTGGTCGTCGACGAAGGCCTGGCGCACCTTGAGAGCTTTCTCGCGCAGGTCCGCCGGCACCGCCCGGCCGAACGGGCTGATGGCAACCATGTCCTGCTTGAAGCCGCCCCGGAGCAGGTTGGGATAGGCGCCGGCCATCTGCCAGGCCTGGACGAACTTGGCGCCGACCGCCCAGTTCCACTCGGCGCCGGTCAGGAAGCCCTTGGGCGCCAGCTCCGACAGATCGGTGTGGTAGCCGCAGCTCATGATCCCGCGCCGCTCGGCGTTCTCGATGACGACCTTGGCGGAGTCCACGTTGGCCACGATGACGTCTACGCCCTGGTCAATGAGGCTCTGGGTGACCTCGGCCTCGCGCACCGGGTTGTTCCAGTCGCCGGTGATCACGACCTGGCAGGTGATCTTGGGGTTCACCGCCCGGGCGCCCAGGATGAAGCCGTTGGCGTTGTTGAAGATGAAGTAGAGGGGCTTACTGCCGATGAAGCCGAGCTTGCCGGTTTTGGTGAGGTGGCCGGCCACGTAGCCACAGATGTAGTGGGGCTCCTCCATGTAGCCGCGGTAGCCGATCGCGTTCTTCGGATCGCCGTCCTTCCAGAGGGCGCCGATATGGGTGAAGAGCACATCGGGGTACTTGCGGGCGAGCTTGAGCACGTTGGGCCAGTAGCCGAACGACGTCGCGAAGATCACGCGGGCGCCGTCGTGCCGGATCATGCCCTCCATGACCTTCTCGGACTCCACGGTCTCCGGCACGTTCTCCTGCTCGATGATCTTCACGCCTTCGAGCTGGGCGACCTTCTTCGCCGCCACCGCGTGCTGCTGGTTCCAGCCGTAGTCGTTCTTAGGGCCGACGTAGACGAAGCCGACCGTGACGGGCTTCGCCGCGGCCAGGGCAGTGCCGGGCGTCTCCCGGCTCGACAACGCGCCGAGACCGACGAGGCTACCGGCGCCGACGAGGATCTCACGGCGTGTGAACGTCACCTGGTCTTCCATAGCGCTCCCTCCGACTGGCTGACGAATAGGCATCGCGCCCGGGCCGCCCTACAATACAGGAACGTGGCGACGACGGGCGGGGGGAGCCGTGCTCGGTCGAGTCGTCTTCGGCCACCCCGCTCCGTTACTCAGCGGCACCGAACGCCTTGAGCTCCTCCATCTCCTTTGGCGAGAGCTCGCGCGGGACCTCGCCGCGAGCCAGCTTCTCGCTCTGGACGTGGCGGCGGATGGCCTCGACGACCTCTGGGTTCGCCAGCGTCGTCGTGTCCCCGACGGGGGCGAAGTTGGAGATCGCGGCGATGACCCGGCGCATGATCTTTCCGGAGCGGGTCTTGGGCATGTCCGAGACGATCCAGACGTTCTTCGGTCGCGCGATCTTCCCGATCTGGGTCTCGATCGCCTTGGCCACCTTCTCCTCGATGGCCTTGCTCGATGTGAGCCCCGGTTTCAGCGAGACGTACATCTCTGCGGCCCGGCCGCGGAGCTCGTCCATCACCGGGACGGCGGCCGCCTCGGCGATCTCACCGACGGTGATGCTCGCCGACTCGAGCTCCTTGGTCCCCAGCCGGTGCCCGGCGACGTTGATCACGTCGTCGATTCGCCCGAGGATCCGGAAGTAGCCGTCGGCCGCCTGGACGGCGCCGTCGCCGGCCATGTACGGCCAGTCGCGCCAGTCCTTGCTGTTCTTGTCCCGGCAGTACTTCTCGTAGTAGATCTGCACGAATCGCTCGGGCTGGCCCCAGACCGTCTGGAAGATGCCGGGCCAGGGGTTGCGGATGCAGATGTTGCCGGCCCGGCCGCTCCCGGCCTCGACCACGTTGCCGTTCTCGTCGTAGATCACGGGGTAGATCCCGAGGACCCCGGGGCCGCAGCTGCCGGGCTTCATCGGCTTGAGGGCGGGCAGGGTGCTGCCCAGGAAGCCGCCGTTCTCGGTCTGCCACCAGGTGTCGACGATGACCGCTTCGCCCTTTCCGACGACCTCGTGGTACCAGCGCCAGACGTCGGGCTCGATCGGCTCGCCCACCGTCGTCATGTGCTTGAAGTGGTAGGTGTACTTCTTCGGTTCGTCCGGGCCGAGCTTGCGCAGCAGGCGGATCGTCGTGGGGGCGGTGTGGAAGATGTTCACCCCGAGCCGCTCGGCGATCCGCCAGGGACGACCGGGGTCCGGGTAGGTCGGCACGCCCTCGTACATCACGCTCGTCGTCCCGAGCGCGAGTGGGCCGTAGACGATGTAGGAGTGACCGGTGATCCACCCGATGTCGGCGAAGCACCAGTACGTGTCCTCCGGGTGGATGTCCTGGTAGTACTTCGACGTGCCGGTGACGTAGGCCAGATACCCGCCGGTGCTGTGCTGGCACCCCTTGGGCCGCGCCGTCGTGCCACTCGTGTACATGAGGAACAGCGGGGCTTCGGCCGGCATCGAAACCGGCTCGACCACCTCCCCGCGGTAGTCCTGCAGGAGCTCGTCGATGAAGAAGTCCCGCCCCGCGACCATGGGGCTCTTCGATGCGTACTGGCCGGGATGCCGTCGCCAGACCAGCACCTTGTCGATCTCGACGCCGCGTTCGCGGGCCGCCGCCACCGCCTCGTCGGCCTTGGCCTTATGGTCGAGCAGCTCGCCGTTGCGGTAGTAGCCGTCCATCGTCACCAGGATGTGGCTGCGCGAGTCGGCGATCCGGTCTCCGCACGCCGCACCGCTGAATCCGCCGAACACCTCGGAATGGATGACGCCGAGGCGTGCACAGGCGAGCATGGAGACGGGCAACTCGGGGACCATCGGCAGGTGGAACGTCACCCGGTCACCCACCTTCACGCCACCGAAGCCGCGCAGGAGCGCGGCGAACTCGTTGATCCGCTTGTAGAGCTCCTGGTAGGTCATCGCCTTGGTGTCTTCACTCTCCGGCTCAGGCACCCAGATGAACGCTGCCTTGTTCCGACTGGTCGCCAGGTGGCGGTCGACGCAGTTGTACGAGGCGTTCAGTCGTCCGCCGACGAACCACCTCCAAAACGGCGGGTTACTGGTGTCCAGCGTCGTGTGCCAGTAGGCGTCCCAGGTGAGCAGGTCAGCGTATTCCTTGAAGCACTCGGGGAAGCGCTCCTCGCTGAAGCGCTCGAAGATTGCAGGGTCGGCCGCGTTCGCGTGGGCGATGAACTTTGCGGGAGGGTAATAGTACGCCTCTTCGGGCCAGTGAACGGCGATCTGTGCCTCAGAGACCTGTGCTTCCTGCGCCTCCTGTTCCCTTGCCATTGCTCCGTCTCCTCCTAGAAAGGCACCTCCAAGGACCCATTGTGATTCGCCCGCAAACATAACGCCACGCGCCCGGCGTGTCAAGGCCGAGGGGCTGGGGAGGCTGGCGTCCAGGGTGGCATAGACGGCCCTACGGCTTCTTCCCCATCCCTCCCGGAATACAAAGGCTGGCGATGGCGGCAGCGACGAAGATGAGCGTGACGACGATAAAGGTGTCCTGAAAGGCAATGACGAGGGAGGCCTGGGTCAGATAACGGGTCAACGCGGCTTGCACTCTGATCTGCAAGAGCCCCCCTATGTCTCCCCCGCGTTGCAGCACCCCCTCTAGCGCCCGTTGCGTTGGCTCAACTCCGCCCCAGGACCGCGCGAGATGTTCGGACCCCGTGAGGTGGTGCACATAGTGCCAGCGTTCGAGGAGCACCGTAACCAGGGCGATGCCGCCCATCCCTGCGATCTGCCGCGTGATATTCAGCAAGCCCGAGGCCGCCCCGACCTCCTCACGCGCCAGCGTGCGCAATGCCAGCAGATGCAAGGGCGGGAAGACCAAGCTGATACCAGCTCGCACGACCTGCGCCCACACGATGGTCGCCACCTCTGTCTGCAAATCCATCAATGCAAACCAATACATGGACGCAGCCGAGATGAGGAAGCCGAGGACCAGCCAGAGCCGTGGATTGAACTGGTCGGACAGCTTCCCGGCCACCGGTGAAAGCACGCCGCTCAGCAAGACCCCTGGGAGCATGAGGGTGGCCGCTTGCAGCGCGGTGTATTCGAGGAAATCCTGCAGGAACAGCGTCACAAGCAAGCCCGAGCTGTACAGGCCAAAGTTCAGTAACCCCCCCACGAGGGTCGCCGTGGAGTAAGCCGGATTACGGTACAGGTGGAGATCGATCAGCGGCTCGCGCACGGAGATCTCAACCACCAAAAAGAGGACCAGGAAAAACCCAGCCACTCCAAACAGCGAGAGGATGTAGTGCGAATTCCACCCCTCGATGTTGCCCCGGCTCAAGGCCAACAGAAGCGTCACGACCCACGTTGCCATCGTCACCAGGCCCAGGAGGTCGAGGCGGCGCGGGCGGCGGTCGCTCAGATCGGCGGCCATGATCGTCGCCACCATCCCCACGCCGACGATGCCGATGGGGATATTGATATAGAAGATCATCCGCCAGCTCACCGTATCGGTGAGATAGCCCCCCAGCATGGGGCCAAGGATGGGCCCGAAGGTCCACCCGAGCGAATTGATTCCCAGCGCAAGCCCCCGCTGTTCCGGAGGAAACAAGCGGAAGATGACCGCCATCGTCGTCGGCGCGATCGCACCCGCCCCCAATCCCTGCAGAAGGCGGAAGAAGATGAGGGAGTGCGGGCTCCAGGCCATGCCGCAGAGGGCCGAGCTAAAGGTGAAGAGGGCGAGGCTGCCCGTGTAGAGCCGCTTGTACCCGACCAGATCGCTCAGCCAGCCGACCGTGGGCATGACGACGGCCATGCCGATCAGGTAGATGATGAGGACCCACTGGATCTGAGTGAGATCGGCGCTGATGCTGGTCATGATCTTGGGGATGGCGATGTTCACGATCGTGGTGTCGAGGGCAAACAGGAAGGCCCCGAGCATCATCGTCCACGTCACCCACCACTTGTAGGCGGGGCTCTCGACAAAGGTGAGCTGGCCCGGGCTGGGCGGGCGTGGCTGCGTCAGAAGGGCCTCCGCCATCCGTGCTCCTCTCTCCCTGCACTCCTCACCCCACTCCGCATCGTCTCGCTCGTCTTGCTCGAAGGTGCCGCTGGACCTGGCGATCGAGCAGCAAGCGCCTGACCCAGGGTGCCAGCGTTCACTCTATCGGAAAAATGGTTTGACGCAAGGACCATTTTTGGCTAGATTGATAGGGCCATTTACCCCACAAGACCAGGGAGCAGATCGGCACGCCATGCCCGACGGTTCGATGATTGCGACGCTTGCGAATGTCCAGCTCGACAGCTCGGCCGGGTTTCCGCGTTATCGGCAGCTCTATGACGGCTTGCGGGCGTCGATTCTGGCAGGGCGCCTCCAGGCCGGGACTCGTTTACCGTCCACACGGGCCCTCGCGTCAGAGCTAGACATCTCCCGTAATACCGTGCTGAACGCGTATGCGCAGCTGCTTGCGGAGGGGTATGTGAAGGGCGTAGTGGGGTCGGGCACGTATGTGGCGCATACCTTGCCCGATGACGTCCTCCACGCGCGTGCCAGCGCGAGCCCTGTCCCGCAGGGCATCCGGGCGCGGCGGACGCTGTCGCGTCGTGGCATGCGCTTCGGGGGCATGCCACCCCCTGGCGGGAGCGTTCCCCGTGAGGTGCGGGCCTTCCGCGTCGCCGTGCCAGCGCTCGATGCCTTCCCGTACGAGCAGTGGGGACGGCTGATGGAGCGGCGCTGGCGCCGACCGCAACGGACCCTCCTGAGCTATGGCGACCCTGCGGGCTACGGGCCGTTACGTGAGGCGATCGCGGCGTATCTCAGGGCGGTACGTGCCATGCGCTGTGAGGCCGCTCAGGTCATCATTCTCTCTGGCTCACAGCAGGCGTTGGATGTCACCGCACGCATGCTGCTCGATGAAGGCGATCGGGTATGGATCGAGGACCCGGGGTATCTGGGCGCGCGTGGCGCGTTCATGGGGGCAGGGGCGCACGTGCTGCCTGTGGCCGTGGATGCGGAAGGCCTCGACGTGACTGGCGGCGCTCGTCATGGCGCTCCTCCACGCCTGGTCTATGTGACTCCCTCCCACCAATACCCCCTTGGCGCGACGATGAGCCTTCGGCGACGCTTAGCGCTGTTAGCGTGGGCAAGCCAGACCGCTGCCTGGGTGGTGGAGGATGACTATGACAGCGAGTATCGGTACGCCGGACGACCGCTCGCAGCACTCCAGGGGCTCGACAGCGAGGGTCGGGTCATCTACCTCGGGACCTTCAGTAAGGTGCTCTTCCCTGCCCTGCGTCTCGGCTACATGGTGGTGCCCCCCGATCTGGTGGACACCTTCGCTGCCGCCTGCGCGCTCGCCCATCGGCATCCCCCCACGATCGAGCAGGCGGTGCTCGCCGATTTCATCCGTGAGGGGCACTTCGCCCGCCACATCCGGCGGATGCGCGTGCTCTACGCCGAGCGGCAGGCCGCGCTGGTCGAGGCAGCGAGACGTGAGCTCGCCGGACTGTTAGACGTACGCCCGGCTGAGGCAGGGATGCATCTCGTGGGCTGGTTACCCGCCGGCATCGATGACGTCACCGCGGCACAGCGGGCCGCCGCTCACGGGGTCGACGTGCAGCCGCTGTCCCTGTATAGCCTCGAAGGCATTCAGCGCGCGGGACTCCTGCTGGGCTATGCGGCGGTGGATACAAGGGAAATTCGGGACGCGGTACAGCGTCTCGCGAAGGCGCTTGCAGCGTTAAAACCACACACGTGAGCATCAAGCGCCACAGCACCGCGGGTGAGTGCCGCTATGGCCCAAACTTCGCCAAAGCAGGTACTGGTGGCGAATGCTCACGGGTCGCTCATTTTTTCGATGGTTTCCAACATTTGGACAAAGTCCTGAAATCACAGTGCTTTTGATGGAGGGGAACGTTATTTCCGTGCAGCGGCAATTTCGTTGGTGAACTTGTCGATGAAGGCCTTCTTGTTCTTGCCGGCATACTCGAAGTTGTAGTCGATCAACTTCACCTGGAGCAGCTCGGGCTTGGAAGCCCTGGCGCCCTTGACCGTTGGCGCCTGATACGCAGCATACTTGGGGCCGAGGTCCTGCGTCGCGGGCTCCAGGGCCCAGTCGAACCACGCCTTCGCCAGGGCGGGATGCCTGACGCCCTTCACGAGGGCCATGCCCCCGATCTCCCAGCCCATCCCCTCCTTGGCGAAGCTCAAGACGACCGGCAACCCCTTCTCCATCTGCGCGATGACATCGTGGGAGAAGACGACGCCGACCGCCGCCTCCCCCTGCCCCACGTGCTGCGTGGGGGCCGCGCCGGATTTGGTGTATTGCCACGCATTCGCATGGAACTGCTTCCAATATTCCCAGCCCCTGGCTTCACCCTTGAGTTGCAGGACCGTGATGAGCGCCGTATACGCTGTGCCCGAGCTGGCCGGGTGGGCCATGACGAGTTGGCCTTTGAAGGCGGGGTTGAGGAGATCATCCCAGGATACGGGCGGTTGCAGCTTCTGTCGCTCCAGGAAATGCTTGTTACTGGCAAAGCCCAGGGAGCCGACGTAAATGCCGGCCCAGTAGTTATCCGGGTCTTTCATCAACTTGGGATCGATGAGGTTGCTCAGGTTCGGGGATTGATAGGCTTCGAGCAGACCTTCCTGCCTGGCCGCGATGAACGAATCGATTGGCCCGCCCCACCAGATGTCGAACTGCGGGTTCGCGCGCTCATTGCGCAGGCGCGTGAGCGCTTCGCCGGAGGACAGGCGCACGAACTCGACGGTCACCCTGGGATAGACCTTCTGGAATTCGGTCTTCATCCCTTCGCACCACAGGATTTGTGGCGTGCACAGCAGGTTGAGCGTCCCCGAAAGCTCTGGGGGTGTGGCGGGCGTCCCTGCGGTCGCTACCCCAGCGGTCATGATGATGAGGGCACAGACATGCAAGGTACACAGCAACCGTTTCATCCGCTTTTTCTCCTCGACTCAACCGTTCCCGTTTTTTGAGCCCGATGTCCGTTATGCATCATAGCTCCCGTAGGGCGACGGCGATGCGCTGGCGCGCCGCCCGGATCGCGGGCGGGACGCCGCCCACCAGCCCCATCAGCAGCGCGAAGGCCAGCCCCGCCGTCAGCAAGAGCGGGGTCACGCGGAAGGCAAAGGCCAGGTGGGAGAAGGTCTGCCAGTTGATCGTGCCCGTGGTGAGGCCGTGCAGTGGCAGGATCGCCGCACAGCCCAGCACCCCGCCGACACCTGCGATGCACAGGGCCTCGATGACGAAGGACAGCACGACGCTGCCGCTGCTGAACCCCAGCGCGCGCATGGTCGCGATCTCCCGCGCGCGCTCCGCCACCGCGGAGTACATGGTATTCAGCGCGCCGAAGACGGCGCCGATGCCCATCACCACCGCCACGCTCGTGCCCAGGACGGTGATCAGCGTCGTCAGCGCCCGCGACTGCTTCGCGTAGTAGTCGATCTCCCACTCCACCTGCACGGTCACGCGGGGATCGACGCTGAGCGCGTCCTTGAACTGGCCCAGCGCGTCTGGCGAGGTGAGCCGTACGGTGACGGACTGGAAGATGTTCTGCGGACGCTGGAAGACCTGATTGAGCACATGGGCGTCGCACCACAGCTCGGAGTCGAACGCGCTGCCCCCGGCGTCGAAGACGCCCACCACGCTCCAGGTGCCGCCGCCGAAGCGGACGGTCTGGCCCAACTCGAATCCGACATAGCTGCGCGCCACGTTCCGCCCCACCACCAACTCGGTCAGCCCCGGTTCAAAGAACCGGCCGGCGACGAGCTGCACCGATTCCCGCACCGCGAGCGCCTTCGGCGAAACGCCGCGCACCTGCACGTTCGTGTCGGTCCCCGTGCTTCTCAGCGGGAATGCCGCCACCACCACGACTTCAGGGCTGACCAGGGGCCCCACGCCTCCCCGGGCGACCCCCGGCGCATCTTCGATGACGCGGACCTGGTCGAGGGCGATCCCGCTGACCATCTCACTGGTCGCGCCGGCCCGCAGCACCATCGCGTTCCCGGCGGAGCCAGACGCCACCAGCGTCGCCTCGAACCCCCGCGCCAGCGAGAGCATGGCTACAAACACACCCACGCTGCCGGCAATCCCCAGCACGGCCACCACGCTCGAGGGCCAGCGCGCCCGCAAGCTGCGCAGGTTGTAGATCAGGGGGATGGCCATCTCACACCTTCCGCAGGGCATCCACGACCCGGACCCGCATGCCGGAAAGCGCCGGCAGGATTCCGGCCAGCAGGCCCACCGCCAGCGCCAGTGAGAACCCCAGGACGATCGCAGTCGAGGGCAAGTAGAAGACCGGCAGCAGGCCGCCGGTGGGATCTCCCCGGAGCGTGAACAGCTTCGCCACGGCCAGCCCGACGCCTCCCCCGACGGCAGCCACCAACACGGTCTCGGCCAGGATCGAGACCAGCACGAAGCCGTCCGAGAACCCCACCGCTTTCAGCACTGCCAGCTCCCGCATGCGCTCGCGCACGGCGATGGCCATCGTGTTCCCGGTCACCAGCAGGAGGGTGAAGAACACGACGCCGCCGACGCTCAGCAGCAGGAGCTCGAAATTGCCCATCTGCTTGACCCACGAGGCTGCGAACTCCTTCTCCGTGTCGGTCTTGGTCTCCCAGGGAGAGTTCGCAAAGGCCTCGTCGATCGCCCTAATCACCCGCACGGCGTCGTCGGGGTCGGCGATGCGGACGGTATACCAGCCGACGGAGCCCTTCCCAAAGGACCTCCGCTCGTCCAGGTAGTCCCAGTGGAACCAGAACTGCGTGGTGTTATCCTGCGGCCGGCTGCTGCGATACGTTCCCCGCACGTTGAACTCCCACGTCCCCGGAAAGATGCTGCCCTTGAGGGGTATCCGGTCGCCCACCTTCCACTGAAACCGCTCCATCAGGGCCTCGCCTACAATGCACCCTTCGCGATCGAGGAGGAACGCCTGCCACTGGTCGTCGGGGATGATGAACTCGGGGAACATCTGCCGGTAGTGCTCGCGATCGATGGCAAACTGGGGAAGGTGGTGGCGCTCATCCTGGTAGACACCCCCGAACCAGGTGGCGAAGGTCACCAGCGCCACCCCAGGGACCCGTGCCAGCCGGTCGCGGTATGCCAGCGGAAGCGGCTGGATGATCGAGACCTTGTTCACTACCACCAGTCGGTCGGCGCCGGCCACGTGCACGCCCCCCTGGAATGCGCCGCGGACCACGGCCAGGAGGCCGAACAGGAAGAGGGCCACCGCGAAGGAGCCCACGGTCAGGCCGGTACGGACCTTGCGCCTGCGCAAATTGGCCAGGATGAGATGCCGGTACTTCATCCGGCCCGTCCCGTCTTTACAATGTCCACAAGCACGCCCTTTTCCAGGTAGACCACGACATGGGCGCGTTCCGCGGCCAGGGGGTCATGCGTGACCATGAGCACGGTCTTGCCGGACTCCTGCACAAGCTGGCCGAGCAAATCCAGGATCTCGTCCGCGCTCTTGCGGTCGAGGTCGCCCGTGGGCTCATCGCAGAGCAGGAACGTGGGGTCGGCCACAATCGCTCGCGCGATGCCCACCCGCTGCTCCTGCCCTCCGGAGAGCTGTCGCGGGTAGTGCTGCATGCGGTCGGCAAGGCCCACGACCGCCAGCGCCGTTTCCACGTGCCGGCGGCGCTCTGCTTTCGACAGGCGGGTCAGCAGCAGCGGCAGCTCCACGTTCTGGAAGGCGGTGAGCACGGGGATGAGATTGTAGATCTGGAACACGAACCCCACGTGGCGCGCACGCCACGCCGTGAGCTGGCGAGCTGACAGACGGGCGAGGTCGTCGCCGGCGACGCTGATGCGTCCCGCCGAGGGCAGGTCCAGCCCGCCCAGGAGATTCAGCAGCGTGGTCTTGCCGGACCCGCTGGGTCCCATGAACGCGACGAAGTCGCCCGCGTCCACGTCCAGGTTCAGGCCCTGGAGCACGTGGATTTCCTCGCTGCCGCGCTGATATGTCTTGTCGAGCCCCCGCACCTGGATGAGGCCGCTTCCGTCGCCCCGGCCATCGATTCTGACCATGACCTCTCCTTAGCGTCGCAGCTGGGCGCGCTGGCCGTCGCGTAACGCGGCGAGCCCGGTGGTCACCACCTGCTCGCCCTCGGACACGCCCGCGATCACCTCGTGCGCGTCGCCGCGCGCCTGGCCCAGGCTCACGGCGCGGCGCTGCACGCGCCCGTCGTGATACACGAACACGGCCGGGCCGTCGCCCTCCACGCGCAGCGCCGCACGCGGGACCAGCACCCGGGGGCCGCCGTCCGCCCGAGCGTCCGCCTCCTCTCCCCAGAAGGTGACCTTCAGACCCATGTCGGGCAGGATGCGCGGGTCCAGCTGCTCGAACGCCACCCGCACCTTCACCGTCGCCTTCTGCCGGTCGGCGGTCGGAATCACGGTCCGGACCTTGCCGGGGATGTGCCAATCGGGGTACGCGTCCAGCGCCGCCGTCACCGGCCCTCCGGGTTTGACCCGGGCGATATACGCTTCGTTCACGTCCACTTCGATCTCCAGCGAATCCATATCTACGATGGTCGCAATGCCCGTGCGCGTGAAGCCCCCCCCCGCCGAGACCGGCGACACCATCTCGCCGCGCTGGGCGTCCTTCGACACGACCACGCCGGCGAAGGGCGCCCGCACCGTGGTGTTGTCGAGGTCCTGCTGGGCGATCTGGACGCGCGCTTCTGCGGCGGTCACCTGCTGGCTGGCCAGCGCGATCCGCGCGCGTAAGCTGTCCACGGCCATGCGCGCCTGATCGCGGTCTTGCTCGCTCACCAGCTCGCGCGCGCGTAAGGCTTCCATGCGCCGCCACTCGCGTTCGGCGTTGGCGAGGTTGACGCGCAGATCGCCCAGGGCGGCCGCGGTCGCATCGCGGTCGGCCACGGCGGAGGTGAGACGCGCCCGCGCGTCCGCATCATCGAGCGTCGCGAGGACCTGCCCCGCCCGGACGGACATGCCCTCTTCCGCGAAGATTTCGTGGACCCGGCCCGTGATTTTGGCCGCGATGGTGGCTCGCCGCCGGGGCGTCACGTACCCGCTGGCGTTCAGCAGCGTGGGCCGCCCGCCGCGGTCCGCGTGCACAGTGGCCACGTCCACAATGGGTGTTTTTTCTTGCAAGACGAAAAACACCGCAGCCGACCCCAGCAGGACCACACCGAGCCCGAGGGCGAATACCCGCAGCCAGCGGCCGCGCCCTGGATCACGCCGTGCGCGCTCGTCGATCTTGAGGCCCGAAAGATCGAGGCCCCGGGGCTCCTCCGTCATTGGTGTCTCCGACGTATCTCCGACATCTGGCATTCCATCAAGCAGGGTTGGAGTTGCGCAATGCGGCCATCTCGGTCGGCCGGCCGCACCTCTGCGCGAGATTCGATCCACGCTCCGGGGCCTACAGCTTGCCAGGTCTGAACGATACAGGCATGAAGTATCCTGCATGGGGAGGATGTTACTAAGGGTCGCAGGCTTTTGAACGAAAAGAAGCGGCCGGGTCCGGGGCCCGCGCCGGGCCCCGCCCCGTGCTCATCTTTATTGTTGCGCTCTGCGCCCCGCGTCCGGGTTCGTCGAACCCTCGCCCAGATAGACGCTACGCTCCCACTGGCGCTTGAGCGGGTCGCGTACACGCAGCCCCATCCGGCCGATCTTCTCCAGTTCGATCTCGCAGAACTCACCGTCTTGCAGCGGGCCCAGGCCCTCATGGTTGGTGCCACAGGCAATGATGTTGCCTGTGTACAGCGTCATGATGCGGCTCGCATACTCGATCAGCTCCGGCACCCGGTGCTCCATGTCGTCGGTGACGTAGTCGTGATACAGGTCGCCGTTGTTCCAGAAGCGCACCCGCAGCTTGTTGGGGTCTCTGATCTCGTCCTGGGTGGTAATGCACGGCCCGATGGGCGCAAAGGTGTCGAAGCTCTTGCCCATCCAGCTCCCGGCCCGCCAGGTACGCCGTCCCTCTCCCCGAGCCGAGACATCGATGATGCCGGTATAGCCGAAGACCGCCCTCTGCCACTCGTCCTGCTTCACATTCTTGGCCGGGCCCTTGATGACGATGCCGAGCTCCGCCTCGTGGTGGAAGACGTAGGGCTCGGTGAACTCCGGCAGCACGATGGTATCGCCGGGGCCGATGACCGCGTCCGGGTTCTTGAGGAACATATTCAGGGGACGGGCCTCCCGCTGGGCGTGCTCCCAGTAGTTGCCGATGCAGCAGAGGATTTTGCCCGGCCGGGGCAAGGGTGGCCGCAGGCGCACGACGTCCAGCGGCAAGGGCAAGATGCTGGCCACCAATCGCTCGCAGGCGGGACGCAGCTCCTCGAACCCGTCGATGATCTGCTCCATGAGATGCTGGGGCGAGTGGGCCACTAACGCCGCGGTTGCGGAAGAGACGTCCACCACGCCCGCATCGGTCAGAACGCCGGGGCGTATGCCTCGGCCCGCCCCCGGTCCTTCAAATAGCACGAGTCGCATGGATAACCTCCCGTTCCTTTCTCGTCCAGCGCCGCTCTCATTCATTCGCGTCAGCCCCACGGGGCCACGTTTGCCTTACCATACTCCATCCAGGAGGGGCTGTCTAGCCCCAACCGGGCCAGGGGTACGCGTCGGATTTTGTACCCGCGTTCGACTTCCAGTCTCCTTCCCCCCGGTGAGGGGAAAAGGAACAGTGGCAGAGGTTGCAGATGGGTTTGTGCCAGAGGTGAGAGGGAGACAGTGGCGACGCTCAGGGCAAACTGCGTCAGGCCTGCGGGACGAGTCTCCCGCGATGGAGGCGCGGCCTCCTGCCCTACGGGCTCAGCAGAGAGAGCGGAAGGCCGGGATCACCTCTTCCGCAAACAGGCGCAGGGAGCGCAGCGTTTGCTCATGGGTGAGGGTGCCGAAGAAGAAGGAGCCG